>WNEY01005807.1_pt1 | contig 23450 bp, 19 predicted proteins | sample 5400531 | NCBI WGS metagenome assembly WNEY01 (sample SAMN13153338, study PRJNA577476) | soil metagenome | isolation source: 200 cm saprolite under Douglas fir tree site 1 | place: USA:California | collected 2015-04-18
CGGTCGAGTCTTCCCCGCTCGCAGGCCGAAGGCTGCGCGTGATTGCGACCAGCTGGTCGGACAATCCGCGCAAGGGCGCCGAGGTTCTCGCCTGGGTCGACCGGCACCTGGACTTCGACGCTTTCGAGGTGACGTTTGCCGGGCGCACCGAAGCTCGCTTCGAGCGCATTCGCGTCGTCGGGCCGCTCGGGTCGCAGTCGCTGGCAGATCTCCTGCGCGCACACGATGTCTATCTCGCCCCGAGTCGCGACGATCCTTGCTCGAACGCGCTGCTGGAGGGGCTGGCCTGCGGCCTGCCTGCCGCATTCCTCCGCAGCGGCGGGCATCCGGAGCTTGTCGGGGAGGCCGGACTCGGCTTCGACGAGCCGGAAGAAATCCCGGGCGTGCTGGACCGGCTCTCACGTGAGCTCGAACGGCGTCGCGCGGCCATTAGCGTTCCCGCGCTCGTCGAGGTCGCCGATCGGTACCTCGAGGTACTGCGCGGGTGACGGCGGCCGGTCGTCTCGGCTCACGGCTGTCGAAGGGATTCCTGCAGGCATACGTTCCCCCGCGCACGGCGGCCTGGCAGGACCGCTCGCGGCTCTTCGTGGTGGGCGACGAGATCGGCTGGTCGATCGACGATGACACCGCCCGGCTGACTGCCCGCGCGCGGCGGCTCGGCTACGACGTCGCCCCGGCTCCCTGGGCTCGCTTCGCGCGGCGGCAGGCCGTTTTTCACGCGGAGCACTTCGGCGCCCTCCGCGCGCGCTGGCTCGAGTCATCCCATCGGCTCGGGCTGTCCTACTTCCACGGTCGCCCCGGGACGCCCGGATACCCCGAGTTCGCCGAGGCGTACGAGACCTTGTCGCGTTTCGCCGGCCGTGTCGACCGGATTCAGGTGACCCATGCGGAGATGCACGAGCTCGTCCTCGCCGCCGGTGTCGACCCCGCCAAGGTCTTTCGCATCCCGATCGGCGTCGACATCGGCCGCTTTCCCGTCGGCGACGCTCATGCGCGCGCTCAGGCTCGCAAAGGGTTCCGTCTGCCGGACTCCGCCTTCGTCGTCGGTTCGTTCCAGAAGGACGGCGTGGGCTGGGAGGAGGGTCTCGAGCCAAAGACGATCAAAGGCCCGGATGCGCTCGTCGCGACGCTCGACCGGCTCCGGCCGGCGATCCCGGAGCTGGTCGTGCTCTTGACCGGCCCCGCCCGCGGGTATGTCCGCCGCGAGCTCGACCGGCTCGGCATCCCCTACCGGCACGCCCACCTCGGCTCGCGCGACGGGCTGGCCCGTGCGTACCACGCGCTCGATGTCCACCTGGTGACATCGCGGCAGGAAGGCGGCCCCAAGACGGTGCTCGAGTCGATGGCGACGGGGGTCCCACTCGTGACGACGCGGGTCGGGCAGGCGCCGGACATCGTCAGGGACGGCGAGACAGGTCTGCTCGCAGATGTCGACGATGTCGATGCGCTTGCCGGCGCGGTGGCGCGGCTCCATGACGACGCAACGCTCGCCGAGCGTCTGCGTGCGGCCGCGCGCCCGGTCGCCGAGGCGTATGCGGACGAATGTCTCGACGGCCGCTGGTCGGATCTGCTCGACGGTTTCGTGCTGAAGGATGTCTCGCGTGCGAATTGATCCCAGGCGGGCTGGACGCTACGCGCGAGCGGCAAGTCGCTGGGGGCGGCTTCTGCTGCCGCAGAGGCCGCGTGAGGGTCTGCACATCTTCTACGGACACGACCAGGTCCCGCGTCCGGGGGAACCGGTCGCCGGTGGGTCGGCAAAATTCCAGCGCCTCGCTTCGCGTTTTCCGAACGACCCGACCTTCACGCTCCTCTACCTCGGGTCGACCTGGCTTCCTCGAGACCTCGGGCCGCTGCTCGGTCTCGCGCGACGCCGGGGCGCGCCGGTCGTGGTCAATCAGGACGGCGTCGCGTACCCCGGATGGGCGGGACGGCGGACGGAAGAGCTCAACCGGCCCTATCGACGCGCGCTGATGGCGGCAGACCACGTCCTCTACCAGAGCGAGTTCTCCAAGCGCTCCGCGGACGAGTTCCTGGGCACTCCTCGGGGAACGTGGGAGATTCTTCCCAACGCCGTCGACGTCGAGCACTTCACGCCGGCTTCGACCCCACCCAGCGACGACCCGACGCTCCTCCTCGGAGGCGACCAGACGCAGGCCTACCGGCTCGAGCTCGCGCTGCGCACCTTCGCCCACGTGCTGCAGTCCGAGCCCGCCGCCCGCCTGCTCGTCACGGGTCGGCTCGTCTCGCCCGCGGAGCCGCTGCTCGACGAGCTCGGCGTGCGCGAACACGTGGAGTTCGTCGGCCGCTACTCGCAGGACGAAGCGCCGGGCGTCATCCGACGGGCGCATCTTCTCCTCCACACGAAGGTGAACGATCCGTGCCCGAGCGTCGTGATCGAGGCCATGGCCTGCGGGCTGCCCGTCGTGTACCCGCAGAGCGGTGGGACGGTCGAGCTCGTCGGCCAGGAGGCAGGCATCGGCGTCGCGCATCCGGACGGCTGGGAGCGCGACGAGCCGCCTTCGCCCGAGCAGCTCGCAGATGCAGTCACGCGCGTGCTTGCGGACCGTCTGCGCTACTCGGGCGCGGCGAGGCGCCGGGCAGTCGAGCGCTTCGCGCTCGGACCGTGGCTCGATCGCCACGCGGAGCTTTTCGACGAGCTTCTGGTGCGTCGCTAGGCGCGGTAGCCCAGCAGCCTGCCGCGAAGAGTCGCGAGCTGAAAGCGGGCACGCGCCCGGTCGCGCCGGGCGAGCGCAATCAGGGCACCTCCGGCGGGGCGGACGAGCATCCGGCCCACCGTGCCGAGCGGGTACCGATGCTTGCGCAGGATGTAGCCGACGCTCGCGCCCTCGCGCACACCCACGACCCGGAGAGCGGCCGGCGAAAAGGCCTTGTGTTCGTGGAATACGACGAGCTCCGGGTCGTACTCGATGCGCGCGCCGGCGTCGACCGCGCGAACGAGATAGTCGGTCTCTTCTCCCGAGGACCAGGGCCGGCCGGAACCGAGCCCGAGCTCTTCGTCGAACCGCCCTACGGCCCTGACCACCGACGCGCGCAGGAAGATCGAGAACGAGATCGCCCGGTTCCACAGGTTCTCGCGCGTCAGCTCGGCGGCATCTCGCGCCCACGACGGCGAAGAACGTCCGGATGCGTCGGCTGCGCGCCCGCTGACCCCGCCGAGGCTGCGGTCGGCGGCGAAGCGGCGGGCGACGCGCTCGAGCAGGTCGTCCGGATACGTACAGTCGTCGTCCGGGAAGGCGACGAGATCGGCATGCACGCGTGTCAGCCCGGCGTTGCGCGCGTGGGAGAGGCCGCGGGACGCACGGATGTGCTCGAGATCGAGAGAGGCATGTCGGCCCAGGACCTGATCGAGCCGGCCATCCTCGTTCTGGTCGACGACCACGATCCGAAACCCGCGATGCGTCTGGCGCTCGAGCGACTCGAGCAGCCGTTCCGCCTCCTCGACGCGATCGATCGTGGCCACCACGAGATCGAAGGACGGAAGCTCGGCGAGTGCCACGGCCGTACGCTAGCGCCCGTGCCGCTGGTCTCCGTCCTCCTGGCCGTCCACAACGACGCCCGTTATGTCCACGCCGCCGTCGAAAGCGCGCTGCGGCAGACCGTCGCCGACCTCGAGCTGATCGTGGTCGACGACGCGTCGACGGACGAGACGACCGCGATCCTGTCCTCCATTTCCGACCCGCGGCTCTCCGTCCTGACGAACGAAGAACAGCTGGGGCTCGCTGCGTCGCTCAACCGCGGCCTCGACCAGGCCCACGGCCGCTACGTCGCGCGGATCGATGCGGACGACGTCGCGTTCCCCGATCGCGTCGAGCGGCAGCTTGCCCGCATTCGCTCGGCACCGCCCGTCGCCGTCCTCGGCGCGGCGGTCCTCGATCTCGACGAGACGAACCGTCCCGGTACGCTCCACCGGAATCCCCTGGGCGCGCGCGGGGTGCGCTGGCTCGCGCTGTTTGGCTCGCCGTTCTTCCATCCAACGGTTCTCGTCGACCGCGAGCTGCTCGACCGACGTGGACTTCGCTACGACCCGGCCTACCTGGAGAGTGAGGACTACGACCTGTGGACCCGGTTGCTCGGGATTGCCGAAGGCGCCAACCTCGGCGATCCTCTGGTGCTCAAGCGCGTGCACGCAGGACAGGCGTCGCTGCGCCGAAGTGACCTGCAAGAGTCTTTCCAGCGGCAGGTGGCGCTTCGCGAGATCGCGCGCATCGCGCCCGAACTGGGACGCGAGGAGGCCGAGCTCGCGTGGGAGCTCGGCGGTGGCCGCCGCAGCGGCGGCGAGGCCGCCCCCGACGCGTACCTCGCCCTCCTAGAGGCGTTCGAGCGGCGGCACGGGATCGACGCGGAGGTGCGCAGGTCAGCGGCTCGGACACTCCTGCGTGCGAGATCGTCGCGTGCCTTCACGCTCGGTGCTTCGTATCCCGCTCGTCTCGCGCTCGGTTGGGGGCGCCGTCGAGTGCATGAGCGAGCAGCGCGGCGGCGCGCGTCGTCCTGGCTCGAAGGGCTGGCCGCGCCCGCCGCTCCGACGCGCGTCACGGTGGTGTCTCCCGAGCCCACGCCGTACCGCTCGCCGCTCCTTGACCTCGTCGCCGCTCGGCCGGAGGTCGACCTCACGGTGATCTATGCGGCGCGGACCGTCGCCGGGCGGACCTGGTCGGTGGAGCCGCACCACACGAGTCGCTTCCTGCGTGGTGTTGCCGTTCCCGGCCTGGAGCGCGTCTTCCACCACGACTATCCGGTGACGCCGGGGATCTTCGGCGCGCTCCGGCATGCGCGTCCCGACGTCGTCGTGGTCTCGGGGTGGAGCACGTTCGCGTCGCAGGCGGCGATCGCGTGGTGTCGGGCGCGCGGCGTCCCCTACCTGTTGCTCGTCGAAAGCCACGACATCGGACCGCGCAGCAGTTGGCGCCGTGTCGTGAAGGGAACTGTGGTTCCGCGCGTGGTGCGCAATGCAGCAGGCGCGCTCGTCCTCGGCACCGCCTCGCGCAACTCGCTCGTCGCTCGCGGCGCGCCGCCGGCGCGCGTCCGGGTCTTCGCGAACACGATCGACGTCCCCGCGTGGGAAGAGCGCGTGCAGAGGCTCGCGGGCCGCCGGAACGGGCTACGCGCGGACTTCGGCGCCCAGGAGGAGGACGTCATCGTGCTCTCGGTCGCCCGCCTCGGCCCCGAGAAGGGAATCGACATGCTCGTCCGGGCTGTCGGCGAGACAGGGGATCCGCGGCTGCTGCTCGTCCTCGCCGGTGAGGGCCCCGAGCGCGCGGCGGTCGACCGGCTTGCACGGGAGCTGGACGTCCGACTCCACCTCACGGGCGACCTCCCGCCCGACCGGATCGCGGACGCCTACGCCGCCGCGGACGTCTTCGCGCTGCTCTCGTCGCGGGAGACGTGGGGCGTCGTCGTCAACGAGGCCGCGGCCTCCGGACTGCCTCTCGTGCTCTCGGACCGAGTCGGGGCTGCGTACGACCTGCTCCGCGACGGCGAGAACGGGTTTCTCGTCCCCGCCGGTGACGTCACCGCGACCGCTGTGGCGCTCGCGCGTCTCGCTGCGGACCCTGCCTTGCGCCACCAGGCAGGTGAACGCTCGCGGGGGCTCGTGCGCGACTGGGGTTACGAGCCCTCGGTTGAGAGCTTCGTCGCCGCGGTGCGCGAGGCCACGGCGCGGTAGATCTCCTCCTGCACGTCGGTCACTCGATCCCACGACGTGCGCCGCGCGGCCTCGATCCCGCCGTGCGCGAGCCGTTCGCGCAGATCGGCGTCGCCGAGCACCTGCCGCACCGCATCCACCACCGCCGTCCTCTCATACGGCACGACCAGCGCCTCGCCGTCCTCGAAGAAGCTCGCGATGCCGCAGCGGTCGGAGACGATCACCGGCGTGCCTGCGGCCGCGGCTTCCGCTGCCACCATCCCGAAGCTCTCGCCCTCCGAGGCGAGGACGAACACGTCCGCCTGCGGATAGAGCTCGCGCGGCGGTTCGTCGGTCACCCGCAGAGCGTGAATCCTTCCCGCGGTCGCGGGGGCCGCCTGCGCCTGCCGGACGAGTGACGTCGTCCCGTGGCGGTCGTCCGGCCCTGCGACGACGAGGTGCGCTTCCGGGATCTGCCGCGCCGCCTCGAGCAGGTGCTCGATGCCCTTGCCTGCGGCGATCCTGCCGACGTACAGGACGAGCGGGGCGTCTCCGGGGATCCCGAGCCGGGAGCGGAGGTCGCCGTCCGCGGTTCCGGGATCATCGGGATCGGGGAAGCCGTTCCCGCGTACGTGCACCTTGTCGGGGTCGACGCCACACGCGATCACGTCGCCCTGCTCGAGCTCCGATGCCGCGACGACCGCAGCGGCCCCCCGGGCGACGCCGCGGTAGAGCGTCGCGTCGAGCGCACGCTTCAGGAGGACCTTGCGCAGCCGCGGCTGGAACATGCCGAGGGGCTCGAAGACATAAGGCACGCGTGCCACTCGGCACCAGGCCGCCGTTCCCGTCGTCACGGGATCGCGGAACCCGAAAACGTGCACCACGTCCGGGCGCGCCAGCCGCGCGAGCGCAATGGGAAGCGTCGGCGTGACTCCCATCCAGCGGTAGCGAAGAGGCGTCGCCAGGTAGCGGACCGTCGCGCCGTCGACCACACGCAGCGAGGAATGAAGCGCGGGACGCGACTCGAGGTCGACGATCGTCGTGGTCACCACGTCGACGGTGTGTCCCCGCCCGACGAGACGGCGGACGAGCTCGCCGGCTGCCACCACCGGCCCGCCGAACGCGCGCGACGGCGACCAGGCGGGCGCGGCGAAGAGGATGCGGAGCGGTCGATCGCTCACGACAAAGAAGGCTAGCCTTGCGCGGATGTCGGCTCGCCGCAAGCTGCGCGTGCTCGTCCTGAACCAGTACTACTGGCCCGGGGTCGAGGCGACGGCCCAGCTCCTGACCGAGCTCTGCGAGGCGCTGGCGGAGGACATGGAGGTGAAGGTCGTCACCGGAGTCCTGCACGGCCATGCGGACGAGCCGCGGAGGCTCGCCCACAACGGGGTCGAGATCGTGCGCGTGCCGTCGACCTCGTTCGAGCGGTCGAGAATCGCCGCGCGCGCTTCCAATTACCTGTCCTACTTGACGAATGCGCTCATCGGCGGCCTGCGCGGGCCGCGACCCGACGTCGTCCTCTGCATGACCGACCCGCCCATCGTCGCCGATGTCGCGCTGCTCGTGGCGCGTCGCTACCGCGCGCCGCTGGTCGTCATCAGCCAGGACGTCTTCCCGGAGATCGCGGTGCAGCTCAACCGGCTGGAAAATCCGGCGCTGATGAGCCTGCTGCGCGGGCTCGTCTCCCTCTACCTCCGCCGCGCCGATCGGATCGTTGCGATCGGCGACACGATGCGCCTGCGGCTCGAAGCGAAAGGCGCGCCGCCGGAGCGCGTGCGGGTCATCCCGAACTGGGTCGACACCAAGCGGCTCGGTCCGGCCGGGAAACCCAACGAGTGGGCGCGTGGCCTCGGTCTCGAGGGGAGGTTCGTCGTCATGCATTCCGGCAACGTCGGACATGCGCAGGATCTCGACTCGCTGGTCCGCGCCGGGACGTTCCTGCGCGATCTCGACGATCTCTCGATCGTGATCATCGGAACTGGGGCCCGGCACGCCGAGCTCGTCGCGCTTGCGGAGCGGCTCGAGGTCGATCAGGCTCGCTTTCTCTACTACCAGTCGCGCAACGTGCTCCCGCACTCACTCTCCGCCGCTGACGTCCATGTCGTCGGTCTGGCGCCCGGCCTGGCTGGTTACGTCGTCCCGAGCCGGCTCTACGGGATCCTCGCGGTGGCGAGACCCGTGATCGTCGCCGCGGATCGCGAGAGCGAGACCGCGCAGGTGGTCGAGGGAGCGGGCTGCGGGATCGTCGTCCCGCCTGGTCGCCCGGAGCTGCTCGCGCGCGCGATCCGCGATGCCCACGACGGCAAATACGACCTCGAGGCGATGGGCGCGCGCGGCCGCGCATGGGTGGAGCAGGAGGCCGACCGATCCATCGCCGTGCGCCGCTATCGCGACCTCCTGCTCGAGCTTGCAGCGTCGTAACGTCCTTGCGGCGGGGCTCGTGGCCGCATTCGCGCTCGTCGCCGGCTGGAACGCCTACAAGTATCCGAGCGGCGGAGGCTACGACGTGCGGCAACACCGCGAGTACGCGGACCTCCTGATCCACCACGGCGAGATTCCGGGACCCGGGAGCCGTCGCAACGGCCGGCGTGCTCTGGCTGCTGGCGCGCGAGCTCTTCCCGGGACGCGCGTGGCTGCAGCTGTCCGCACTCGGGTTCTTCTGCTTCTTGCCCGTTGTGCTGCGCGTCGGCGCGATGTTCCACCCGGAGCCGCTCTCGATGCTGCTTTCCGCCGCCGCGCTCCTCCTGGCGGCGCGCATGCTGGGCCGACGGGACTATCGCTGGCAGCTCGCCGTCGCGACCGGGGTCGTGCTCGGTCTCGGCCAGCTCGTGCGCGCGTTCTCGCTCTGGACGTTCGCCGCAGTCGTGATCGCGTTCGTCGCCGCTCGCGCGTGGCGCCCGCTGTCGGTGGCCGTGGTTGCCACGGCAATCGTCGCCGCGCCGTGGTACGTGCGCCAGACGATCAAGTACGGCGACCCCGTCTTCGACCGGCCTGCACCGCATCAGGCGATCTGGGACCGGCGGCCCGCGCGTTTCTACCTCGGCTTCGGGCTCCCGAAGGTCTTCACCGACCCGATCCGGCCTCACTTCCGCAACGAGGCCATTCCGACGACGTACAGCGAAGTCTGGGGCGACTACTTCGGTGTTTGGAGGGGCAGCCGCGAGCGTCAGGCGTTTCTCGGGCTCCTGCCGACGCTGCTCGCCGTTGTCGGGTGGATCGCATTGCTCGTTCGGTCCCGCCGTGTGCCCGCGCGGCTGCCGGCGGCGCTCCTGCCCGGGCTCGGGATCCTGGGCTATCTCTATTTCACGGTCAGCTATCCAACGCCGGACGGCGACGTGTTGAAGGCGAGCTACATGCTCACCACCGCGCCGGCGTGGGCGCTCGCCTTCGGGTACGCGGTCGACCGCCTGCCGGGCCGACTGCGCGTTGCCGTGGTCGGCGCGCTGGCCGCCTCGGCACTCGCGAGTCTCCCGTTCCTGCTGTACTGACCGGCGGAATGAAGTACGTGGTCACCGGCGCGGCCGGGTTCATCGGCTCGCACCTCACCGAAGCGCTCGTCGAGCAGGGCCACGACGTCCTCGGGGTCGACTCCTTCACCGACTACTACGACCCGGCGCTGAAGGAGGAGAACGCCGCCCGGCTCGACGTGTCCCGGATCGATCTGGCCGAGGAGGACCTCGAGCTGGACGGCATTGACGGGGTCTTCCACCTCGCCGGCCAACCGGGCGTGCGCAGCTTCGGCGACGTGTTCGAGGATTACGTACGCCACAACCTGCTCGCGAGCCGGCGGGTATTCGAGACAGCCGCCGCCGCCGGGGTGCGGGTCGTCTTCGCGTCCTCGGGCTCCATCTACGGCGACGCCGAGCGCTACCCGACGTCCGAGGACGCAGCACCGCTGCCGATCTCTCCGTACGGCATCACGAAGCTCGGCTGCGAGCAGCTGGCGCACGCGTATACGAAGGGCTTTGGGCTGGATGCGGTCATCCTGCGCTACTTCACCTTCTACGGCCCGCGGCAGCGGCCGGACATGGCGTTTGCACGGATCGTCGACGCCCTGGCGCGCGACGGGTCCTTCGAGCTCTACGGCGACGGGCTCCAGTCGCGCGCTTTCACCTATGTGGCGGACGGCGTCGAGGCGACGATCGCCGCGTTGGAGAACGCGGAGCCGGGTGCGGTCTACAACGTCGGCGGGGGCGCGGAGGCTTCGCTGCGAGAGGCGATCGCAACGCTCGAGCGGATTTCCGGTCGCACGCTCGAACTGCTGGAACGACCGGCCGCAGCAGGCGACGTGCGCCGCACCGCGCCCGACACGAGCAGGATCGAGCGCGATCTCGGCTGGCGCGCCACGACGTCGCTCGGAGACGGCTTGCACGCCCAGTGGGAATGGGCCTCCGCTAGAGTCGCCGCGCCTTGAGCGCGCGTGACGCGGATCTCGACGCCGAGCAGGAAGTCGATCTCGGCCGCTACTGGAGCGCGATCGCCGCGCGCTGGTGGCTGCCGCTTGCCGGCCTTGTCTTCGGAGCGCTGATCGGTTACCTCATCTCGCTCGGCGGCAGGCAGGTCTGGAACGCAAGCTCGACCGTGTACCTCGGGGCCTCCTACAGCGTCATCAGCAGCACGCTGCTCCAAGGACCGCAGGCGAATCCGTCGACGGTCGGGACGATCGCCCGCTCGGAGGACTCGATCGACCGGGCTGCCGCCGAGGCGGGAATGCGTCCCGGCGAGCTGCGCGGAAGCGTCACGACGCAGACGATCTCGACGGGCCTGGGCTCGAGCCTTGTCCGTGCCACGGGAAACCCGCTCGTGCGGATCACGGTGCAGGCGTCGACCCGCCGCCACGCACAGGTCGCGACGAACGCGCTGGCCGGGATCGTCGTCGAGCGCCTCTCGACGTACGCCGACAAGAAGATCGGAAGCCTGAAGGAGCGCATTACCGCAGACCAGGAGCAGATCGATGCCATCCACCGGCAGGCTCGGTCCTCCTCGGACGCGACGTCGAAGGCCGTGTTCAGCGTGCAGCTCGGGGACGTCCTCGCCGATCAGCTGCAGGCGAAGCAGCTACTGATCCAGGCGCAGGAGGTCGAGCGACCGCAGATCCTGACGCGTGCCGCCGCGGTGCAGGCGACCGCGCGGAGCCGACGGAACTCGGTCGTCGTCGCCGGCTTCCTCGGCCTGCTGCTCGGGCTGTTTGCGGCGCTCCTGTGGGAACCGCTCGTCCGCCGCCGGAAGTAATGCTGGCCGGCAAGACCGTGGCGGTGGTCGTTCCCGCCTACGACGAGGAGGCGCTCGTCGCGACGACGATTCGCGGCGTCCCCGAATTCGTCGACCGGATCATCGTCGTGGACGACGCTTCGCAGGACGGTACGGCAGCCGTCGCCCGCGCAGTCGCCGACTCGAGGGTGGAGGTGGTCTCACACGAGCGGAACTCGGGCGTCGGCGCCGCGATCGTCACCGGCTACCGGCGCGCGGTCTCCGAGGGAATCGACGTCGCGTGCGTGATGGCAGCGGACAACCAGATGGATCCCAACGACCTCGAGCGGATCGCGTTGCCGGTGGCGCGTGGCGAGCTCGACTACGCGAAGGCCAACCGCCTGATCTCCGGCGAAGCCTGGCGCGTGATCCCTCGCTCCCGTTATCTCGGCAACGCCGTCCTCTCGTTCCTGACGAAGATCGCGTCCGGGTACTGGCACGTGGCCGATTCGCAATCCGGCTACACCGCTGCGAGCCGCGAGATCCTCGAGCAGCTCGACCTCGACCGCGTCTACCCCGGCTACGGCTTCCCCAACGACATGCTCGTCCACCTGAACGTCTGGAACGCACGAGTTCGGGACGTGCCGTCGCGCCCTGTCTACGGCGGCGGTGAACGCTCCGGGATCAAGATCCGCCGGGTCGTGCCGCGGATCTCCTGGCTGCTGGTCAAGGGGTTCTTCTGGCGGATGCGGGAGAAGTATGTGATCCGGGACTTCCACCCGCTCGTCTTCTTCTACGCCTTCGGCTTCCTGATGACGGTGCTCGGGCTCGGCCTCGGGATTGCGGAGGTCGTGCTGCGGATCATGGGGAACGCCGTCTCGGTCGGGACGGTCGTGCTCGTCGCGCTGCTGCTCATCTTCGGCTCGCAGTTCACACTGTTCGCCATGTGGTTCGAAGCCGGCCAGCTGCCCTTCGCGGCTGAGCTGTGCGAACAGATCCGCCAGGTCGGCGGGCTCGTCCTTCGGGATCCGGGCGACGACCTCGCGGGCGAGGATCGAAAGACCGTAGTCGATCCAGCTGAAATCTCTCTCGCCCTTCGAGTAACGCATCACGAGCACGCCGTCGAAGTCCGCGTTGCTGCGGTCCCACCGGCCCTCGTTCCTGAGCACCGTCATCAGGGCAGGCCGTCCAGAGGCCCGAAAGAGGGCGTACACCCGGGGGAGATCGAGCTGCAGGTACGAGTCGCCGTACAGGACGGCGAAGCTCTCCGCGAGCGCGCCTTCGTCATGGGCAAGGCGCAGCGCCCCGCCCGTGCCGCGCAGGTCTGAGCCCTCGTCGACGTACTTCACCGACAGGCCCCAACGCGCGCCGTCGCCGACGTACTCGCGGATCTGGTCGCCGCGGTAGCCGATGCAGTAGACGACCTCTGTCACGCCCTGCTCGGCGAGCCACGTCAGCTGGTGATCGGCGAAGGGCCGCCCCGCGACGGGCACGAGTGTCTTGGGCAGGTCGCCGGCGTGCGCGCCGAGCCTCTGCGCAACCCCGCCGGCGAGGATGACGCACTGCGTCGCGCCCTCACTCACGAACGAGGAGCGTCGAGCCGTCGTGGTCGAAGCCGAACCTCACCTCCGGCAGTCCCAGCTCCGCCATTTTCTTCCGCGCCGACTTCGGGTCCGACGCGTAGAGCACGAGAAAGCCGCCGCCGCCCGCACCGGTGAGCTTGCCGCCCAGCGCGCCGTTCGCGATCGCTGCTTCGTAGGCCACGTCGATCTCAGGCCGCGACATCCCTTCGGAGCGCTCTCGCTTGCGCAGCCAGTGCTCGTGCATCAGCCCGCCGAACGCCGCCGTGTCTCCCGCTTCCAGCGCGGTCCGGATCTCGTGGCCGACCTGCTCGACGGCGCGGAGTGCTTCGATCATGCTCTCGTCGCCGGCCTCGGTCCGGTGTCGCTGGTCGTCGAGGAGCTCCTCCGCGCGACGGGAGTACCCGGTGAAGAACATCAGCAGGTGCTCCTCCAGGTCGTGAAGCGTCGCGGTCGAGATGCTGAGCGGGGAGACGTGGACGCGCCCGTCCTGCTCGAACTCGAAGCACGTGATCCCGCCGAACGAGGCGATGTACTGGTCCTGCTTCCCGGCCGGGCGCCCGAGCAGCTCGATCTCGATGCGACAGGCCTCTTCGGCCAGGTCGCCGGCCGTGACCGGCTCGCGCTTGTACGCGTGCAGAGCCCGCAGCAGGCCGACAGTGAATGTTCCCGACGACCCGAGGCCCGTTCCGGCCGGGATGTCGGCCAGGCTGACGATCTCGAGCGAGGGTCCGACGGGATGAAGCTGAAGGGCGCTCCGGATGATCGGGTGCTCGATCTCGTCGACGGTGCTGACGCGCTCGAGGCTCGCGTACTTGAGGAAGTAATCGTCGGTGAACGTGCGATTGATGCCGATGTAGACGTGCTTGTCGATCGCGGCGGAGATGACGAAGCCGCCGTGCCTCGAGTAGTACGAGGCGAGGTCGGTGCCGCCGCCGCCGATCGAGATCCGAAGCGGTGTACGAGTGATCAGCATGGGCTGCTTAACTGTCCGCCGTGGCGCGGATGGAGCAGGAGATCGTAACGGCCCCCGGAGAGGGCGAGGACGGCGAGGTTCGGCTGCTCGTGCCGGATGACGACGTGGAGGAGCCGGAGCTCTCGATCGTGATTCCCGCCCTCGACGAGGAGCTGACGGTGGGCGATTTCGTCGACTGGTGCAAACAGGGGCTCGAACAGGCCGGCGTCGCAGGGGAAGTCCTGATCGTCGACAGCTCGCGCGACCGCACCGCCGAGATCGCGCTCGCGCACGGCGCCAGGGTCCTGAAGACGCCGAAGCGCGGGCTGGGCCGCGCCTACATCGATGCACTACCCTTCGTGCGGGGGCGGTACATCGTCATGGGCGACGCGGACTGCACGTACGACTTCCGTCTGCTCGCACCCTTCGTCGAGCGCTTCCACGAGGGCTACGAGCTCGTGATGGGGTCGCGGTGGCGCGGGACGATCGAGCCCGGGTCGATGCCTGCGCTGCACCGCTATCTCGGCACGCCGGTCACGACGTGGATCCTGAACCGGGTCTTCGGCAGCCGCTTCTCGGACATCCACTGCGGCATGCGCGGGATCACGCGCGACGCGCTCGTGCGCATGGACCTGCACTCGGAGTCGTGGGAGTACGCGTCGGAGATGACGCTCAAGCTGGGAGCGGTCGGGCTGTCCCTCAACTGGCAGTTCCTCGGCGTTGCGCTGCTTACGGCAGGCACGCAGGCGTTCTTCCTCGGCTGTACCGCGCAGGTCCTGTTCGACTACACGGGACGGCACAAGCGGCGCTGGCTGCGGATCTTTCCGTACACCCGCACAGTGCTCATCGCCTTCGGACTCGTCATCCTCGGCATCGCGTTGGCGATTCCGCTGGTGGCGACGTACATTGGGAACGGCTTGGCGCTCCAACGCGCGGACGCTCTTCCGAACCACCTGGCCGTCACCGGCTTGGCCGCCGTCATCACCGGCGCCCAGCTCTTCGTCTTCACGTTGCTGCTTCACGGTGCGGCCGTAGCGACCAGGCCTCGCCGCGCATCTCCCTCGGGCGGCCAGTAGCACGTGCCTGCTTCCTACCTCAGGTACTACGGCCGGCTGGCGCGCCAGTCTTCCCACTCGATCGCAAAGGGCCTTGCGCTGCCCTTGCTTCGGCGCGAGGCCATGCGCTCGGGTGCGCACGCGATGGCCTACCCGCTCTCGACGTACGCCCCGTGGCAGTCCGACCACGAGTTCCGCGACGTCCACAGTGCGATCCGGCGCAACACGTTTGTCGACGTGTGGCGCTGTTACGAGCTGTGGAGCCTCGTCGGCGAGCTCCGCGACGTGCCCGGCGCGATCCTCGAGGTCGGCGTCTGGCGGGGCGGGACGGGCGTTCTGATGGCGGCTCGTGCCGCCCGTCTGGGCCTGGAGGACCCGGTCTATCTGTGCGACACGTGGAGCGGCGTGGTCAAGACCGGCCCCGTCGACACCTACTACCACGACGGAAAGCACGACAACGCGTCGCCCGAGATCGTCCGGGAGCTGGCGGCAAGGATGGGGACGCGGAACGTCGAGCTGCTCCACGGGGTCTTCCCCGAGGAGACCGGCGACCGGATCGCCGACCGGACGTTCCGGCTGTGCCACTGCGACGTCGATGTGTACCGGTCGGCCAAGGATGTCCTCGAGTGGGTCTGGCCGCGGCTGGCGCCGGGCGGCGCGGTCGTCTTCGACGATTACGGGTTCCCGGCGTGCCCGGGCGTCACCAGGCTCGTCGACGAACAGCGGCTACGCGCCGACCGCCTCGTCGTTCACAACCTCAACGGGCATGGCCTCGTCGTCAAGCGCTGACGCACCAGGTCGCGCGGGGTCTTACGGCCAGCACCGCGCCCTGACCCCGGTCGACCGCTTCGGCGTCTGGCTCTCCGCTCGCGCGCTCCGGAAGCACGTGCGAAGCTTCGCCGGCAAGCGTCTCGGCGACTTCGGGTGCGGTTACGACGCGAGGTTCGTCCGGGGCGTTCTCGACGAGCTCGCGCACGCCACCCTCGTCGACGTCGCGCTCGCGCCCGACCTGAAGACGGATCGCCGGATCTCGGCGATCGAGGGCGCGCTGCCCGAGGCGCTCGAGAGTCTCGAGGACGATTCGCTCGACATCGTGCTTTGCATCTCGGTTCTCGAGCACCTCCGGGATCCTCTCTCGATGCTGCAGGAGATGCGGCGCATCGCGGCGCCCGGAGGGGTCTGCCTGATCAACGTCCCGTCCTGGCGGGGCAAGTGGTTCCTCGAGCTGTCCGCGTTCCGGCTCGGGCTCAGCCCGCGAGAGGAGATAGAGGACCACAAGATCTACTACAACCCGCGTGAGCTATGGCCCATGCTGGTGCGCGCGGGTTTCCAGCCGAGCGGGATCCGCTGCTACCGCCACAAGTTCGGCCTCAACACGTTCGCGGCCTGTCGCGTGACGTGAGCTCGTTCGCCGACAAGTACCTGGCCGAGACCGCGGAGATCGTGAGCGCGATGCCCGCAGCTGCGATCGAGGAGGTCGCAAAGGGCCTCGCGGAGGTGCGCGATGGAGGCGGGCGGTTGTTCGCCCTCGGCGTCGGCGGGTCTGCGGCTCACGCCAGCCATGCCGTCAACGACTTCCGCAAGCTGTGCGGCTTCGAGGCGTACGCGCCGACCGACAACGTCTCCGAGCTGACGGCGCGGGTCAACGACGACGGCTGGGAGTCCGCGTACGTTGAATGGCTGCGCGGCTCGCGGCTCGCGCGCGGCGACGCGGTGCTTGCGCTTTCGGTCGGCGGCGGCAATGTGGAGAAGAACCTCTCCTCGAATCTCGTCGCCGCGCTCGACCATGCGCGCGAGGTGGGCGCGCGCATCTTTGCGATCGTCGGCCGCGACGGCGGCTACGCGCGAGAGGCGGCAGACGCCTGCGTCGTGATACCGCCGCTCGCGTCCGAACGTGTCACGCCGCATACCGAAGGTCTCGCATCCGTGATCTGTCACCTCCTCGTCTCCCATCCGGCGCTCCAGCAGAGCGCACCCGTGTGGGAGTCACGAGGATGAGTGCGGGCGAGCGCTTCTTCGTTGTCGGCGGCGCCGGCTTCCTGGGGAGCCACTTCGTCGATCGTCTGCTCGGGGACGACGCGATCCCTGCGGTTACCGTCTATGACAACTTTTCGTCGGGACGCGACTGGCACCTCGCTCACCACGCCGACGACGGGCGGCTGACGATCCACCGAGCAGACGTCCGCGACTTCGACACGCTCCGACAGGCGATGGAGGGCCACGACGTTGTCGTGCATCTCGCGTCGAACCCGGACATCGCGCGCGCTGCGGTCGAGCCCACGATCGACTTCGAGCAGGGAACGGTTCTCACGCAGAACGTGGTGGAGGCGATGCGCGTTGCGGGAGCCCGCCGGATCCTCTACGCCTCCGGTAGCGGCGTGTACGGCGATCTCGGCGAGACGGCGATCGACGAGGACTGGGGCCCGCTCCTTCCGATCTCGACCTACGGGTCGAGCAAGCTCGCCGGTGAGGCGCTCATCTGTGCGTACTGCGCGATGTTCGGCCTCTCCGGACGCTCGTTTCGCTTCGGCAACGTCGTCGGGCCGCGCCAGACGCACGGCGTAGGCTTCGACTTCGTGCGGGCGCTGCTGACCGACCCGACGCGGCTCCGGATTCTCGGCGACGGCTCGCAGCGGAAGTCCTACATCCACGTCCTCGACGTGACCGATGCCGTGCTGCTCGCGCACCGAGAGAGTCACGGGGTCTACGACGCCTTCAACGTCGCCACCGGCGACGAGATCACCGTGGCCGAGATCGCCGATCTCGCGGCGGAGGCGGTGGGACTGAGCCCGGACGCGGTTCAGTACGAGTTCACGGGTGGAGACCGGGGCTGGCGGGGAGACGTGCCAGTCGTCCGGCTCGGTGTGGACAAGATCCGCAGCCTCGGCTGGAGCTGCTCGCGCTCGTCCCGCGAAGCGCTGCAGGAGTCGCTGGACGCGCTCGTCGCGGAGACGCGAGAGCGTCAGGCCTCGTGAGGCGAGCGGCCGTCTTCCTCGACCGGGACGGCGTGCTGGTGGAGACGACCGTCCGCGACGGGATTCCGCGTCCACCGAGTGACGTTCGGGAGCTGGAGATCCTTCCCGGCGTGCGGCGGGCGTGTGAGCGCCTGCGTGCGGCGGGCTTCGTCCTGATCGTGGTGACGAACCAGCCGGACGTCGCACGCGGAACATCGACGGCCGAGGGGGTGGAGGAGATCCATCGTGCGCTGCGAGAGAGCGTGCCGCTCGACGATGTCGTCGTCTGCCTGCACGATGACGCGGACGCCTGCGACTGTCGCAAGCCGCAGCCGGGCATGCTGCTGGCGGCCGCAATGCGGTGGGACGTCGATCTCGGTGCGAGCTTCCTCGTCGGCGACCGCTGGCGGGACGTCGAAGCCGCCCGCCGTGCGGGCTGCCGTGCGCTCTTCGTCGATCGGGGCTACGCTGAGTCGATCGCGTCCGAGCCCGATGCGACAGTGAGGAATCTCGAGGAGGCGGCGGAGTGGATTCTTCGTCAGACGAGCAGGGAGGCAGCGGTGCGATGAGCGGGGTGCTGGAGCGCCTGCGCGTCAAGATCTTTGCCGACGGCGCCGACCGCAACGCCATTGCGGAGCTGGCAGCCAATCCCGTCGTCTCGGGCTTCACGACGAACCCCACGCTGATGCGGGCGGCCGGGGTCGACGATTACGAGGCGTTCGCCCGCGACATCGTCGAGCTCGTTCCGGATCTGCCGATCTCGCTCGAGGTGTTCTCCGACGAGTTCGACGAGATGGAGCGGCAGGCGCGCACGATCTCGCGCTGGGGCGAGAACGTCTACGTCAAGATTCCCGTGACGAACACGCGCGGCCAGCCCTCCTCCGAAGTCGTTCGACATCTCGTCGCCGAGGGCGTCCGCCTGAACGTCACCGCGCTCACGACTGTGCGTCAAGCTGAGGAGATCGTCGCAGCGTTGAACGGCTGCACGTCCGGCTTCGTCTCCGTGTTCGCCGGCCGCATCGCCGACACCGGCCGCGATCCGGGTCCGATCATGGCCGAAGCCGTGGAGGTGCTTCGGTCACAACCGCAGCTCCAGCTGATCTGGGCCAGCCCGCGCGAGCTCCTGAACATCCTGCACGCGGATGCGGTCGGCTGTCACGTGATCACGGTGACGCAGCAGCTGCTCGCCAAGCTGCCGTGGCTGGGCCGCGACCTCGACGACGTCTCACTCGACACCGTTCGCATGTTTCACGACGACGCCCGCGCCGCGAACTACACGCTCGCCTCGCCGACGTTGTCCGGCCGGAAGTAGCGCTCAGGGCAGCAGCCGAACGTTGCGGATCGTCTGAGGCGGATCCGTGCGCAGGTAGAGCACGCGGCTGCGGTAGCCGTGCCACTGGCTGCACGAGCCGACCTGGATGCGCAGGGTGTCGGCGCCGCCCCGCGTCCTGAACCGGATCGTGCGGCGCTCGTCGCTCCCGCTCGCGCGATCGGAGAGCTCGAAGCTGGTTCTTGCAAAGGGCGCGTCACCTTCGACCTCGAGCCAGCCGTAGCGTGCTGCGAGGTCCGCAGGAACGTGGAGCGCGACCGCTCCCTCCCTGCCCGTGGGGCGGATGGTCGATCCGCCGGAACGTGTTTCCGGGTGGATCGTCAGGAAGTCGGGTGTATAGCCCCAGTCGCACGGGAAGGTGCGGAAGTAGAGATCCGTCGTCTGCGGCGCCTCGACGAGGCGGGGGTTGAAAGCGGACGGCGACGGCACAGTGGTTCCATTCCGCGTGAAGACGAGTAAGCCGTGTGAATAGAGCACCGGGCGGTAGTGGTCGAGCAGGTAGCGGCTGATGTCGTAATGGCGAACCTCGTTCGCGATCCCGTCCCAGAACGGCAGGCCGAGCCAGGCGCTGGAGAAGACGGCGATCCTCGGATTCTCCTTGCGCAGCTCGGCGACGAGGTCGTGCTGGGTCGCTTGGCGGATCGCCATGCTCACGTGGTAGTAGCGCGTCGCGGGCTCGAGCTGGAGTAGGAACCAGAACAGGCCCGGGTTGTTCGAGAAGTCGAAGATGCGGTCGCCGGGCCGGACGTACGCACTCATGATCGCCCTGACGTCGTGGACGAGGGCCGGGCCGAGCGCGTCGGCGGGGGCGGGGAACACCGTGCGAAAGAGCGGCTTGGTGTTCAGCACGTATCCCACGCGAGCGACAGGCGGCTCCTGCGGTGAGAACGTGGCGAAGTGGGACGGAATGGCCTGCGTCAGCTTCAGGAGGCCGGTCGGAGCTCCAACGAGCAGCACGACCAGGAGCGGGAGGGTCAGTCCGTGTCTTGGCGGAAACCACCGTGGCCGTCGCGAGGACGCCAACGCCTCGACGGCGGAGATCGCGCGGTAGACGGCGTAGAAGAGCAGCGGCAGGGTGACCGCGAACGGCTGGTACACGTGATCCGTGCGGCTGAGGAACTTGACGTAGTAGAGGGCCACGAAGACCGCTGTGGCACCCATCGCCCAGTCATCGACCGGGATCGACCGGGCGGACGGCGCGCGCGCGGCGAAATGCCAGATCGCAAGCAGCACGAGAACCACGGGCGTGCCAGCAGCGAAGACGTAGTACAGATGACCGCCGAAGAGCGTGGGCGCCTGGCCCTCCCCGAGCGCGACCGTGAGCCCGCCGGTGAGCTCGTGCCCCGGTGCGAAGGTGCGGTAGTAGAAGACGAAGTCGCCGAGGGCGTGCTGCGACGCGAGGAATCCGATCCAGCCGGCGGCGAGAATTGCCGCCGTCATCCCGCACCTGATCGTTCTGGAGAAGCCCTCGCGGCGCGTGATGTCGAACAGAAGCACTGCACCGAGATAGGCGGGCACCATGTAGCTGACCTCGGGTGTCAGCACGGTCTGTAGCGCGAGCAGCGAGGTGAAGGCAATCGCCCTGGGCCACGTCGCGCGGCGCAGGAGCGCGACGAGCAGCAAGATCACGAACGGCACCAGAACGAAGCGAGGCTGGACGGCGAACACCCAGCCGGTGACGACGGCCACTTGTGTGCCGACGAGGAAGAGCCAGTTGTCGCGGAAGAGATACGCGCAAAGCACGAAGAGCGCGATCCACGTGACCGGCCTGGCCAGCATCGCGTCGCCCGCGAGATTCCCCCAGCGTGTATCGCCGAAGATGTGCAGGCTCAGGAGCGGCTGGAACACGTCGCCGAGCAGGCCGTGGATGAAGAGGAGGTCGCGCCAGGGAAACCGGCCGGCCTCGATCAGATGCGCCGCCCCGAGTTGCTCGCCCTCGTGGAAGCTGTCGACGTCTCCCGGCGCGCCCGGGAGGACGGCGAGGAAGAGAAAGAGTAAGACGGGCGTGACCAGGAACAACAGGACGCGACGCTCGATCCGGTTCGCTCGCTCCGGCGACCGCCCACGACGGAGCGCAAGGATCACCGTGACGAGCACGGCGCCAGAGATCAGCGCGCCGAGCCACCAGGGAAACCAGGGGTACCGGTGAACGCTCCCGTCCGAGCTGACGGTCACCTTCGTCCCCGCCGAGACCCAGGCGAGACCGAGCGCGGTCGCCGTCGCGAGGACCGCGTTGACGCCTGCGAGGACGGAAGGGAGCTCACGCCCACGCAGTGGGCCGGCAGCCGCCGCGGCGGCAATGCACGCCACGGCGAGGCCGTATCCCGTCGCGACCGCGGCGAGGGCGACGCCGCCCACGCCCTGCCAGCCGGCGCCGATCACGATCTCGAGCCCGAGCGCGACGCCCACGAGGAGGATTCGTCCTGCGCTGGTCGCGAGGCTCACACGATCGCCTTGCGCGGCAGGTGCGCGTCTGTCGAGGAGCGGGATCAGTCCGAGAGGACGAGCCGGGCCCGGGGCGAGGGTTCGGCGAAGCACGAGGTAGAGGACGAGCGTCAGGAGCGGGAAGAGGCCCGCGACCAGCCCGTACGCCCAGAGGTAGCGCTCGATGTTGAAGTCGGCGGCCTCGGGGTAACCGACGATGTCGGTGTGAACGTTGAGCCGATGTGGCAGTTGCGAGAAGACCAGGGCCACAAGCGCAGCGGCAACCCCGGCCGACGCCAGGAGGATCGCGGCGCGCACTGCAGGCGTCGGGCTCAGACGCGCAGGTCGCAACCTCATTCGCGCCCTGCGAAGGTCGCGAGGGCGACGATCTGCCAACCGAACGGCGTCCGGTCGAGGTTGAACCGAAAGAGGCGGTCGAAAACGGCCATTGCTGCTCTCGCCGACGCACTTCCACCGCCTTCCGCCTCAGCAGCGTGCACATCGCGTGCGAGCCGCCGGCCTCGAGCGATCACGACGAGCCGGTAGAGGTTGAAGAACGGAAAGCCGGATCTCTTGGCCACCTGCACGCGGAAACCCGACTCCTCCAGGAGTCGCGCCAGCGTGCCGGGGGTGAAGTGACGGCGATGGCCGATACTCCGGTCGAAGGCCGACATCGGGCCGCCGGGGACGGTGACGACGAGGCGGCAACCCGGAGCGAGGTACGAGGCGATCCCGCGGAGCAGGCGCTGCGGCTCATCCAAGTGCTCCAGGACTTCCGAGCACACCGCGGCGGTCGCCCACCCGCGCAGTCTGGGATCGACCTCCTCGTCGTGCAGCAGATCGCGCTGGATGAAGGTTGCGCTCGGCACTGCAACCCGTGCGCGCTCGACGCCTTCGTGACTCAGTTCGATGCCCACGATCTCGGCGGCCGGAAACGTGCGATGGAGCTCCGCAGCCAGCCCGCCGGTGCCGGAGCCGACGTCGAGGATGCGCTCGCCGGCCTCGTCGCCGGCCAAGCGAAGGATTTCGAGGATGAGGCGCCGCCGGTATGTCTGGGCAGGGTTCTGCTCCGCTGCCGTTGCATACGCGGCCCAGTGTCGGTCCCAGTCGTCCGGGCGGTGGGCCTGCACCGGCCTAGTTTCCCCACTCCACAGGATTGAGCGGCTCTTAGGGAGGCTCTGGGAGCGGCGTCGAGCCGAACGGATTGAAGAAGCGGTCCCGGACCGGCTTCAGTCCGAAGGGAAGGGCGCGGTCCCCAAGTCCGACCAGACTCGCGCGAACGGACCCGACGGCCGGCCGCTGAAAGCGGCGCTGGAAGATGCCGTAGCGATCGGTCCGGAGGATCGCGAGGCGCAGCCAGCCACCCTTGAAGCTCTGCTCGACGATCACGTTGCCCGGCTTGCTCGCCGGTGTGCGTCCCCAGACGAGAAAGCCATGCCGGGTCGGAATGCCGACCGCCGGGAAGCGAAACGCGGTGAGCGCCGGCTTGGCTTGCGCTTTGGTCAGGGTGGGGCGGTCGAAGAACAGACCTGACTGAAAGTAGCTCGGCGGTGGTTCGTCGCGAATCAAGAACCACGTGACGAGACTCACGCCGGAGCTCCACATCCGGTAGAGCGCCTCGGCCACCCAGCGTGCCTCGAGGCGAAGCGGCACGCCCTTCGGGTCGGGCGGATTGGAGTCCCAGCTGAACTCCGCGACCCAGAACTGAACGGGTCCACTCGAGACGATGTTGCGCGCTCTCACGCCGGCGTTCAGGACGCGGCGCATCTGCGGCAGGTCTCCAAGTGACACGTCGTCAGGTAGGACGGCGTGATGCGTCGGACCGCCCGACGTGTACGGATCGTGTGCCCAGATGTCGAAGCTGATCTTCTCGCTGCACCGCGGCTGCAACGAGCGCGTGAGGCAGAGCAGCTCCCTCATGAAGGAGAGCGGGCCCCAGCGCGGGTCGACCTTCCTCACCTCGGGCGAGACGTCCCGGAACGGCGCAGTACCCCCGGCGATCACGAGGTTGTCGCTGTGAACGGACTTCACGGCGGCAGCGAACTCATTCACCATCCATCGATACCAACGCGGCGAGAAGGGCTCACCTCCCTCGTATTGCGGGTTCAGAAACGAGCTGATGTTGGGCTCGTTCCACGCCTGCCAGTAGCGGACGCGCGGGAGGTCTGCGAAGGCGCCGCTGTAGCGCAGGGCGGCGGCTTTGGCGAAGCGGCCGAATTCGACGGGATTCGGGCGTACGCTCCCGTCCGGTCCCTCGCCCGGTCCTTCGGCCCAGTCCGGAGCGGCGTAAACGCTGGCGTACGGCCGGAGCCCACTCCGGA
>WNEY01000581.1_pt1 | contig 23408 bp, 24 predicted proteins | sample 5400531 | NCBI WGS metagenome assembly WNEY01 (sample SAMN13153338, study PRJNA577476) | soil metagenome | isolation source: 200 cm saprolite under Douglas fir tree site 1 | place: USA:California | collected 2015-04-18
GCTTTTTCCGTAGCAGGCCTGTAAGCCGGATTCTGTTGTCGGTGACCAGCCCTCTGTGCAGCAACCCGGTCCCTCGGCGGGCCGCCTGATGGCGGGACCTGTTTGCCTTGCACCGAACGGGGTTTGGCTAGCCGCCGTGTCGCCACGACGCTGGTGGGCTCTTACCCCACCCTTTCACCCTTACCTTCGGCGTCTCGCGAGATGCACGTCCGCCGCTGGCGGTCTCCTTTCTGTGCCACTTTCCGTCGGCTTTCGCCGCCTGGGTCGCCCCAGCGTCCTGCCCTGTGGTGTCCGGACTTTCCTCGAGCCCCGAGAGGCCCGCGGTCACCCGGCCTGCGAGTCGAATTGTAGCTGCGTCTTTGTCGAACCGGACTCCGCGCGCAGGGACGAATCACACTCCGGGCACGTGATCATCCCGCCCGCGTGCAGGACGAACTCGCCGCAGACGAGGCACTCCAGGCCTGCGCCGCGAAGCAGCGCCTGCAGCTCCTGCTCGAGCGTCCGGTGGAGAGGCGCCACGGAGCTCACAGCTCGCGGAACACCCCCGTCACGCGGCCGAGGATCTGCACGTGCTGCGCGTAGATCGGCTCGAGCGCGTCGTTCTCCGGCTGCAGCCGCACGCGGCCGCCCTCGCGGAAGAACCTCTTGACCGTGGCCTCGTCCGCGGACTCGTCGTCGCCGGCGAGGGCCACGACGATCTCGCCGTTGCGGGCGTCCTGCGCCCGCTGCACGACCACGATGTCGCCGTCCAGGATCCCGGCGTTGATCATCGAGTCGCCCTTCACGCGCAGGAGGAAGTCCCCGCGCAGCGTTTCCGGCACGGCGAGGTGGTCCTCGACGTTTTGATCCGCAAGCAGCGGGCCGCCGGCGGCGATCTGTCCGATTAGTGGCAGCTTGTCCAGCCCGCCCGCCGGCGCCTCGCGCCGCTCGCGACCGACGAGTTCCACGGCGCGGGGCTTGGTCGGATCACGCTTGAGCAGCCCGGCGCGCTCGAGGTTGGCCAGGTGCGCGTGGACGGTTGAAGGGGAAGCCAATCCCACCGCCTCGCCGATCTCCCGCACAGTGGGCGGGTAGCCGTGTCGGTCGACGTAGTCGACGAGGAAGTCCCAAATCTCCTGCTGTCGTCCCGTCAGCATCTCCGCCTCCAGGGTCGGGGTCGCGGTCGAACGTGTGTTCGCCATCAGGGTAGGGGCTCCTGCGGACGACGTCAAGGGCTCCTTTTCCAGTCACTGTCTTCAGGTCCATCCCGAAGAGGTGACCGAAGTTGTCACGGCCTCGGGGAACAGGGCCGCATTGGACAGTGCGCTGGAGAGGACTTGAACCTCCACGGCCTTTGAAGGCCACTAGGCCCTCAACCTAGCGCGTCTACCAATTCCGCCACCAGCGCCTGAGAGCCGGCGCATTGTAGCCACGGTGCGGGCGAACGGCTCCTGACTAGAGTCCGGTCGTGCGCGACCTATGTGCAGCCGCGGTCGATGCGGCGACCGGGGCCGGAGCCGAGTACGCAGACGCGCGCGTCGTCCTGAAACGGAACCAGCTCGTCGCGACGAAGAACGGCCGCGTCGAGCGGCTCACCGACTCCGAGAGCGAGGGGATCGGGGTCCGCGTCCTCGTCGGCGGCGCCTGGGGATTCGCCTGCGACCGGCGCCTCACCAATGAAGGCGCCCGCGACGCTGCTCTCCGTGCTTGCTCCTTCGCGCGGGCCGCCGCGGGAAGGCACTCACGCGAGCTGGCGCCGATCGAGCCCCGCACCGGTACCCACCGCAGCGAGGTGCAGCAGGACCCATTCGACGTCACGCTCGCGGACAAGGTCGACCTCTGCCTCCGTGCGGACGAAGCGCTGGCCGGCCCGGACGTCCTCGTGCGCCAGGCGATGGTGCGCGCGCAACGGGAACACAAGCTCCTGCTCACCTCCGACGGGACAGAGGTGGAACAGGAGCTGATCGAGTGCGGCGCGGGAATCGACTGCGCCGCCGCGCGGGACGGCGTCTTCCAGATGCGCAGCTACCCGAGCGCGCATGTCGGCTCGAGCTGTCAGTCCGGCTGGGAGTACGTCGAGGGACTCGCGCTCGCACGCGAGGCGCCGCGCGTGGCAGAGCAGGCGGCCGCACTCCTCCGCGCGGACCAGTGCCCGAGCGCCGTCACGACGGTCGTCCTCGACGCCGACCAAGTCTCGCTCCAGGTACACGAGTCGGTCGGCCACCCAATCGAGCTCGACCGCGTCTACGGCATGGAGGCGTCCTACGCCGGCACGAGCTTTCTCAAGCCCGACGACCTCGGCTCGCTGCGCTACGGCTCGGAGCAGATGAACATCACGACCGATCCGACGACCCCCGGGGGACTCGGAAGCTTCGGGTTCGACGACGAGGGCGTACCCGCTGAGCGAGCGCCGATCGTCGAGGCCGGGCGACTGACGGGGTTCCTGACGTCGCGCGAGACGGCCGCGAAGATCGGCTCGGGCGGCGGCGGCTCGATGCGCGCGGACGGCTGGAACCGCATGCCGCTCGTCCGCATGACCAACCTCCACCTCGAGCCCGGCGAGGGAACGCTCGAGGACCTTCTGGCGGACGTCGGCGACGGCGTGTACATGGAGACGAACCGCAGCTGGTCGATCGACGACAAGCGGCTCAACTTCCAGTTCGGTACGCAGATCGCCTGGGAGATCAAAGACGGGAAGCTCGCACGCATGCTGCGCGACGCGACGTACACCGGGATCACGCCGGTCTTCTGGGGCTCGCTCGACGCGGTCGCGGGCCCCGAAGCGTGGCAGCTGTTCGGGGCGACGAATTGCGGGAAGGGGCAGCCCGGGCAGAGCGCACACGTGTCGCACGGAGCGTCCCCTGCACGCTTCCGCAACGTCCAGGTGGGAATGCGGGCGTGAACGCACTCGAGGTTGCGCGGGCCGCGCTTGCCGCGGCGGAGGGAGAAGCGGAGGCGGTCGCCCACGTCGAGCGCTCGGGACTCGCCCGGTTTGCCAACTCAGAAGTCCACCAGCCGACGCTGATCGAGAACGTCGTCGCGACGCTCCGGATCGTCCGCGATTCCCGCTCGGGCGTGGCGACGACGAACAAGGTCGGCGCAGACGGGCTCGCCGAGCTCGCGCGGCGCGCCGCCGAGGCAGCCGAGGGCGCGCCCCCCGACGAGACGTTCCCCGGCCTCGCGGCGCCCGCACAACCCCCGCCCGTCGAGGGCGACGACGAAGAGACGGCGCGCCTCGGCCCTGAAGATCAGGCCCGCCTCGCCGCCGCCGCAATCGATGCGACCGACGTGCCGGTGTACGGGTTCTTCACGAGCGGGGTGTCGGAGCTCGCAGTTGCATCTTCGACGGGCCTCTCGGTCGAGCAGCGAATGACCGACGCCAGCGCCCTCGTCGTTGCGGCCGACGAGGAGCGTTCGGGATACGCCGAGCAGACAGCCTGGCGCGCCCGTGAGGTCGATCCGGCCGCGGTCGCGCGAGAGGCCGCCGACAAAGCCGAGCGAACGGGAGGGTCGGAGGAGATCGAGCCCGGCGTCTATGGCGCCGTCCTGGAGCGGTACGCCTTCGCCGACCTGATCGAGTACTTCGCGCACGACTCGTTCGGAGCTTTGGGCCTGCTCGAGAAGCGCAGCTATCTCACCGGTCGCCTGGGTGAGCGGATCTTCGACGAGAAGATCTCGATCGCGGACGACTCGCTCGACCCGCGAGGGCTTCCGAAGTCGTTCGACTTCGAGGGTACGCCGAAGCAGCGCGTCCAGCTCGTCGAAGACGGAGTTGCGCGCGGCGTCGTCTGGGATCGCACCACCGCAGCGCAGGCAGGGAACGGCGCGTCGAGCACGGGGCACGCTCCGCCGATCGAATCGCGCGACTGGGGCCCCCTCCCCTACGCGCTCTCGATCGCACCCGGCGAGGCGGACTCGGTCGAGGAGCTCGCCGAGCTCGTGGGCGACGGTATCTACATCACGCGTCTGCACTATCTCGGCGTCGTGCACCCCCGCGAAGGCGTGATCACCGGGATGACGCGCGACGGGACGTTCCGCATCCGCGGCGGCAAGATCGCGGAGCCACTCGTAAACCTTCGTTTCATGGTCGCGGTGCCCGAGCTCCTGGGCGAGGTCTACGGACTCACGAACCGCGTGTCGCTCGTGAACTCGCAGAGCTTCTACGGCGAGCGCTATCCCTACGGCGTGCTTACGCCGGCGCTGGCCGCCGCGCGGTTCAAGATCACCGGAGTCGGCTCGAAGCCGGGGATCTGACCGCCGCGTAGTCGACGTTCCCGAGCGCGTCTTCCCGCCAGCCTTCGAGTCGTGGCGAGACGAGACGGGCGTCGACGGCCCACGCCACCGGAATGTCGGCGGCCGAGGCACGAAGCTCGTCGTCGACTCGTTCCAGCTCCGCATGCTGTTCGGGCGCAGCGAACGCACGCAGGAGCTCACCGCGTGATCCGACCCCGTCTCGGAGGACCAGCTCGGCGGGGATCGCCTCCTCTTGCGGATAAGCCGACAGGACGCGGAGAAAGGACGCTTGGAGATCGCCCGCCGGCTGCGCCACAAGCTGGGGGCCGAGGCCCACGCCACGCCATTGCGCGTAGAGAAGGCCGGCACCGAACCGGAGCAGCGGGTCCGCTGGAACGCCGACTCGCACGCGGACGCGCGGAAGGTGGGGGATCTGCGCCAGTGCGCGACGGAAGCGCGCTGGATCGGCCTTCTCGTCGCCACCCACGAGATCAAATGCCGCGGAGCCCTTGAGCTCGGGCACGAGCTCCTCGTAGTCCCCGCGGTCCGCCGTCTCCCAGTACGCACGTCGCAGGCCGGCGTCGAGCCGGTGGAAGACGACGAGGTCGAGTCCGAGCAGCCTTCGGACCCGCACCGCGTTGCGCAGAGCCGGGTCCGCCCTCGTTGCGACGATGTCGCCGAGCGGAACGGGCGCTTCGTCGAGCCTGCCGCGCCGGAACTCGCGCGCGGCAGCCTGCGCGTCGAGCCGCCGAAAGACGACCGTGAGGCTGCGCCTCCGGACGACGACCCGGCTCGGCGAGCCGCTCACGAGCCGGAACGGTCCCGCCACGGACCGCGGCGCAGCGCCGACTGCCGTCAGCGCATACGCAAAGCGCCGCCACGGAAAGCGCAGGCGCACAAACAGCGTCGACTTTCCGGCGGAGATGCGTTCGGCGTTGGCGAAGAGCCAGCGTGCCGGCGAGTTCCGCAGCCGCGCGACACGACGCAACGCCACGGCGATCGCCGGCGCGGAACGGCACGTGAAGCTCCACCGGCGGAAGTCGCGAGAGGCCTTCCACGCGGTGCACAACCCGGGGGCGACAGCCCCGGTCGTGGGATCCGTACGCAGCGGAGTCGGGTACAGCATGCGCGCAAGCGTCGTCTCGTCACGCCCCTGCGCGAGTGCGGGATCGAGCGGCCAGCGAAAGTCGGCGAGTGCGACACGCACAACTCCGGGAGGGCCCGCAACCGGCAACGGACGTCCCGGCGCCGCGGTTTCCGCATCGCATCCCGCGACGAGCGCCGCGGCCAAGCAGAGCGCCGCTACTTCAGCGCGTGGAAGAGCGCGATGCAGTTCGCGACGAAGAGGATGCCGACGACGATGGTCAGCCTCGTGAGGTTGCGCTCGACGATGTGCGTACCGCCCTGCGAGGCGGGCGTGAAGCCCATTCCGCCGAGGCCGGTGTCCCGGCCGGAGTGCATGAGGATCAGGCCGACGAGGGCCATCGAGATCAGGACTTGAATCACGGCGAGCGCGGCAACCATCGCGGCACCAGGGTATCAGCGGGCTACCACTTCGAAGATCGCGTCGATCAGCTCCGCCGCGATCCGGTCCTTCGTCACGTAGCCGGCCGCGCCGGCCTCGCGCGCGCGATCGACGTCCGTCCTCGAGTTCGACCCGGTCAGCATCAGGACGCGCGCCTGCGGGCGCTGTTTCCGGATCTGCTTCGTCGCCTGGAAACCGTCCATCACCGGCATCGTGATGTCCATCAGGATCACGGCCGGGTCGAGCGTGAGAGCGACGTGCACGGCCTCCGCGCCGTCGTTCGCGTGGCCGACCACCTCGAAGCGGTCATCGGTGGCAAGGATCGCCTCGAGGGCCTGCGCAAACAGACGGTGATCGTCCGCGATCAGCACGCGGATCTTCTGCGGGACTTTGACGGCGGCTTCCAAAGCGTCCTACCCGCAATGTGAACTGTTACGGTCGATTTGTGAAGGGGGACGCGGCGCGGGAGCGGATCCAGAAGCTCCTGATCACCGGGGACAACCGCCTCAAGCAGGGCGTCGACCCGGCCAAGGTGCGGGAGAGCTACGAGCAGGCGCTCGAGGCGGCGCGCGAGGCAGGGCTCGAGGAGTCGATCCGCCCGCTGGTCGAGATCAGGCTGGCCGACCTTCAGCGGCTCGCAGGAGAATCGCCTCCACTTTCTCCGCCTGACGCCTGAGGTCGTGAGCCTCGGCGGCCGCGCGAGCGGCCGGATTGGGGCAGGGCAACGAGGCGGCGCTGCGGAGCGCGTCGACGAGCGAATCCTCGTCCGCGGGATCGACGAGCACCCCGGCCTCGGGCGGAACGAACTCGGGCGGGCCGCCGATCCGCGTCGCCACCACCGAGCGCCCGCACGCCATCGCCTCGAGCAGCGCCTGGCCGAAGGGCTCGATCAGGCTCGGCTGGCAGACGACGTGCGCGGCGGCGACGTGCTCCGGGATCCGGTCCTGCGGAAGCGCGCCGGTCAACTCGATCCCGGCTCGTCCTTCGAGCTGTGAGCGGAGCGGACCATCGCCGACGAAGGTCAACGTTCCTTCTCCCAGCCGTTCGAACGCGTCCGCGAGACGGAGGACGTTCTTCCGCGCGATTAGCGACCCGACGCAGAGGTACCGCGTCGGATCTTCGGGCGCGGGCTCAACCGTGAAGCGTTCGAGGTCGACCCCGGAGTCGACGACCTCCGTCTTCCCGCGCGCCTCCGGCACCTTCGCCTCCAGCTCGCGCCGCAGATAGTCGGAGACGGCGATGACCGCGGCTGCGCGGCGGACCACCAGGCGGGTCGCCGCGCGAACACCCGGGATCGACCCGACGTTGCGCACGTCGCGACCGTGCGCGGTGACGACGAGCGGCGCGCGGCCGGCCAGCGCGGCGATCAAACCGGTCGGCACGAGGAAGTGCGCATAGACGACGTCCGGCCGGAAGCGGCGCGCGGTCGCGAGCGTGTCCCGTGCGAGCTCGAGGTAGCGGCGCTTGCCGCCGGCACGGCGGTCGAGGACCGCACGCTCGAGCTCGTGGCCGCGCGCGGCTAGCTGCTCCTCGAGCCCGCGAACGAAGACGCCGAGATCGGGGTCGGCGGGCCCCGGGTACATCTGGGAGACGAGAAGGATTCGCACCGCTGTGATTCTGACTTAGTGGCTCAGAGCCACTAAGTCAGGGCATGTCCCCGGTGCGGCACCACAAGCCCGAAGTCGGGCGCAAAAGACTTAGTGGCTCAGAGCCACTAAGTCTCGGGCGACCAGAACTCGAGCAGGTTGCCGTCCAGGTCGTAGAAGTAGTAGGCGCGCGCCTTCATCCAGTCGAAGTCGACCGGGACGTAGACGTCGAGACCGGCCTCCCGCACGCGTTCGACCTCGCTGTCGAGGTCGGCGCGGTCTACTTCAAATGCGAAGTGAACCTGGCCCCAGCGCTCGCCTCCGGGGAGCGGCGACTGCTCCTCGAAGAGGAGCGACCCGCGATGAAGGGCAATGCGCTGCGGGACACCAGGCTCGCCCGCCCAGAACCAGGCCCACTCGTCTGATGCTTCAGTCTCGGGCGTGAGTCCGACGACGTCCTCGTAGAAGCGCGCCGCAGCAGGCACGTCCTCGACGATCAGGACCAACTCAGCGAGGCCGCGACTGGTCACGCGCGCTGCGCGTCCTGAGGCGTCGCTTGCGACGCCGCTGAGGAGGCCGCGTCGACCGCGTCGACGCGGCCGTTCACGGCGGACGACGCGCAGCGCGCCATCAGGCGCGCTGCGCGTCGTACGTGCCGAATTCTTCTCGGAGCGCGTTACAGATCTCGCCGACCGTGGCGCGCGCTCGGAGCGCTTCGCGCATCGGCACGAGGAGGTTCCCGTCCCCGCGCGCGGTCGCTCGGATCGCCTCGAGCGCGCACTCGGCTTCCTGCGCGTTCCGTTCCGCGCGGACACGTGCCGTGCGTTCGAGCTGACGCTTCTCCGCGGCGGGATCAAGGCGGTGCAACTCCATCGGCTCCTCCTCGCCCTCCGTGAAGCGGTTGACGCCGACGATTACGCGCTCGCCGGCCTCCACGTCCTGCTGCCAGCGGAAGGCTGCCTGCTCGATCTCGTCCTGCACGAAGCCCTGCTCGACTGCGGCGACCGCGCCTCCCAGCTCGTCCACGCGCTCGATCAGCTCCCGCGCCTTCGCCTCGAGCTCGTCCGTCAGCGCCTCGATGAAGTACGCCCCGCCGAGCGGATCGGCCGTGTCCGTGCCACCGGCCTCAAGGGCCAGCAGTTGCTGCGTACGCAGCGCGATGCGCGCGCTTCGCTCGGTTGGCAGCGCGAGCGCTTCGTCGTACGCGTTGGTGTGAATGGATTGCGCGCCGCCCGCCACCGCGGACAGCGCCTGCACGGCGACGCGCACGATGTTGTTCTCCGGCTGCTGCGCGGTGAGCGTCGAGCCGCCGGTCTGCGCGTGGAAGCGCAGCGCCTGGGCCTTCGGGTTCGTCGCGCCGAAGCGCTCCTTCATGATTCGCGCCCACAAGCGTCGCGCCGCGCGAAACTTCGCCACCTCCTGGAAGAAGTGGTTGTGCGCGTTGAAGAAGAAGGAAAGGCGCTCCCCGAACTCGTCCGGCGACAGTCCCGCTTCCACCGCCGCCTCGCAATAGGCGATCCCGTTGGCGAGCGTGAACGCAAGCTCCTGCACCGCCGTCGAGCCAGCCTCGCGGATGTGGTAGCCAGAGATCGAGATCGTGTTCCACTTCGGGATCCGTTCCGCGCAGTACGTGAAGAGGTCCGTCGTGATCCGCATCGACGGACGCGGCGGGAAGATGTAGTTCCCGCGCGCGATGTACTCCTTGAGGATGTCGTTCTGAACGGTGCCGCGGAGCTGTGCGCCGCTGAGGCCCTGCTCTTCGCCGACGAGCTCGTAGAGCAACAGGAGCAGCGCCGCGGGGGCATTGATCGTCATCGAGGTGGAGACCTCGTCCAGGGGGATGCTGTCGAAGAGCAACTCCATGTCGGCGATCGAGTCGATCGCCACGCCCGTTCGGCCCACTTCGCCCATCGCGCGCGGGTCGTCCGAGTCGTAGCCGAGCTGGGTCGGGAGGTCGAACGCAACCGAGAGGCCCGTCTGCCCGCGCTCCAGGAGATAGCGGAAGCGCCGGTTCGTCTCCTCCGCGGAGGCGAAGCCGGCGTACTGCCGGATCGTCCACGGACGGCCGCGGTACATGTCCCTGTAAGGGCCGCGCGTGAATGGAAACTCGCCTGGAAGCTCCAGCTCGGACGGCGCGTCATCCGCGGTGTAGACGGGCTTGACCTCGATCTCCGAGTCGGTTCGCCGCTCGTCGCCGGTGGTCGCCACGTGACAATCGTAGAGGTGGGCGTGATAATCGGCTCGTGGTCGCTGCCGCCGTAGCCGCCGCCACCGCTCGCCGGCTAGGGCGGTCTACTTGTAGCGGTAGACGATCCGGCCGCGGTTGAGGTCGTACGGCGAGAGCTCGATCTTGATCCGGTCGCCGGGGAAGATGCGGATGCGATAGCGCCGCATCTTCCCGGCGGTGTAACCGAGCGTCTCGTGCCCGCCTTCGAGGGCAATCCGGAAATAACCGTTCCGGAGCGCCTCGACGACCTCGCCGTCGAGCTCGATCTTCTGTTCCTTCTCGGCGACTACGCGCCTACTGCTGCGGAGTGACGTTGATCGCCTCGGGGCCTTTTGCGCCCTCGCGCGACTCGTACTCGACCTTCTGCCCCTCGGAGAGGGACTTGAAGCCGTTCCCCGAGATGTTCGAGTGATGCACGAAGAGATCCTTGTCGCCCTCTTCGGGCGTGATGAATCCGTATCCCTTGGCGTCGTTGAACCACTTGACGGTTCCAGTAGCCATGTAAAACCTCCCTTGCCTTGAACACGAACAAGTAAGGAAGGGCTGGAAAGCACTACCGGTACTCGTCCTGGTTTGTGCACACAAGGTAGCAGGCGCAGGGATAGCCTGAGGCGAATGGCCGTCCGCGTTCGCCTGTTTGCCGGCCTGCGGGAGCGCGCCGGTTGGAGCGTGCGCGAGATCGAAGGCGCCGATCGCGTGGCCGACGTCTGGCCGGCGCTGGGCCTCGGTGACGAGCCTGCAGGGCTCCTGTACGCCGTCAACCGGGAGTACGCCGGCCCCGAGCGGCAGCTTGCTGACGGTGACGAGGTGGCGGTGATCCCACCGGTGTCGGGCGGGGCCTTCCGGCTCAGCGACACGCCTCTCTCCTTCGAAGCGGTCGTCGACGAGGTTCGCTCCGACCGGGCAGGCGCGATCGCCACCTTTGTCGGCACGACGCGCGTCCACTCGCGGGGACGAACGGTCATCCATCTCGACTACGAGGCGTACGAAGAAATGGCCGAGCAGGTCATGGCGAAGATCGCGGAGGAGCTGAAGGAGCGCTACGACGTCTCCGGGATCGCGATTCACCACCGCACCGGCCGAGTCGAGATCGGCGAGGCCAGCGTGGTGATCGCCGTCTCCGCCCCGCACCGCCAGGACGCCCTCGCAGCGTGCAAGGACGCCATCGACGCCCTCAAGGAGCGCGTCCCGCTCTGGAAGAAGGAGGTCTACGAGGGCGGCGAGCAGTGGATCGGGCGCGGTTCGTAGGCCGGGGCCGCAGGTACAACTCAGGCGGTGGAGCAATACCCCCAGGAGTGGCGGGACTACGACCCGATTCATCCGCGCGGGACGGACTGGCGCGGGATCCTGCGCAGGATCTGGGCTCCGATCGCCGTGGTCGTCGGCATCGTCATCAAGTTCGGCTTCGCCGTCTTCAAGTTCCTCGGCATCTTCATCTCGGTCGGCGCATACACGCTCATCTGGGGCTGGAAGTTCGCGGTCGGCCTGGTCGCGCTCCTCGCCGTCCACGAGCTCGGCCACTTCTTCGAGGCGCGCCGGCAGGGACTCGAGGTAACCCTCCCGAGGTTCGTCCCCTTCCTCGGCGCCTACGTCCTGATCAAGAACGCGCCGCTCAACCCGTGGCGGAACGCCCTGGTCGCGCTCGCGGGTCCCGCGTTGGGCGGGGCCGGCGCCGCCTTCTGCTGGGGCCTTGGCGAGTCGATGAACTCGAACCTGATGCGCGCACTCGGGTACGCCGGTTTCATGATCAACCTGATCAACCTGATCCCGGTCGGGATCCTCGACGGCGGCGCCGTCTGGAACGCGATCCGAGTCGCCCGCCACTCCGTCGCCGCGCCGCCGGGACAGGAGCTCGCAATCGGCAGCACCTATCCCATCGCGATCCCCGGCGGTGGGCGCGAGCGCGCCGTGCAGATCGCTGTTCTCTACGGCGTTCTCGTGACGCTCATGGTGCTGGGGATGGTCTTCGCGCACGTCCCGCAACACCGGCTCTGATGGACGACCGCCGCATCCTCGCGTCCGACCAGACGGTCTACGACCTCGACCGGCACGTCGGGCTGATCGCCAACGAGTTCCGCCAGGGGTTCGAGGCCGTCGACCGGATCAAAGAGCCCGCCGTGACGATCTTCGGCTCTGCCCGCGTCGGCGAGGGCGACGCACCCTACGAGCAGGCGCGCGCGGTCGCGCGACGCTTCGCCGAGCGGGGTTGGGCCGTCGTAACCGGCGGAGGCCCCGGCGTGATGGAGGCGGCGAATCGCGGCGCCAAGGAGGGGAACGGGCTCTCGGTGGGCTTCAACATCCAGCTCCCGCACGAGCAGCGGTCGAATCCGTACCTGGACATCTCACTTACGTTCCGCCACTTCTACGCGCGCAAGACGATGTTCGTGAAGGCGGCGGAGGGATTCGTCGTCTTTCCCGGCGGCTTCGGCACGGTCGACGAGCTGTTCGAGGCGCTCACGCTGATCCAGACGGGCAAGGTGCTCCACTTCCCGGTCGTCCTCTTCGACACGGATTACTGGAGCGAGCTGCTCGAGTGGATGCGAAAGGAGCTGCTCGCGCACGGGATGATCTCGCCCGGGGACGTCGAGCTCCTCTACGTGACCGACGACGCGGAAGAGGCGGTGCAGGTCGTCGTGGACTGCTACGAGCGCCGCTGCGCGAAGGTGCCGGCTTCACCGGCCAAAGCAGACGCGCAGTAGCCTTCGCGTCATGAGGCTGCGCGACCTCCCCTCGGTCGACGAGCTGACACGGGGAACAGACGATCCGCTCGCCGTCGACGCGGCGCGCACGGTTCTCGCCCGTGCGCGTGAACAAATACGGTCGGGCTCGGATCCGGGCGAGCTCGATGCACAGCTTCAGCAGGAGCTGAGTGTGGCTCGCACGCCCCGGCTGCGGCGCGTCATCAACGCGACCGGAGTGATCGTGCACACGAATCTCGGTCGGGCACCGCTGGCGGAGGCGGCGCTCGAACGAGTGCACCAGATCGCGCGCCGCTATTCCAACCTCGAGTACGACCTCGCCGCAGGTGCGCGCGGGTCGCGACAGGAGCATGTCGCCCGGATCCTGCGTCGCCTGACAGGTGCGGAGGCGGCGCTCGTGGTCAACAACAACGCCGCGGCGGTGATGCTTGCTCTGGCGGCGCTCGCGGAGGGGCGCGAGGTGCTCGTCTCGCGCGGCGAGCTGATCGAGATCGGCGACGGCTTCCGCATTCCCGACGTGCTCGCGCGCTCGGGTGCACGCCTGCACGAGGTCGGGACGACGAACCGCACGCGCGCCGCCGACTACGAGGCGGCGATCGGACCGGAGACGGCTCTGATCCTCCGCGTGCACCAGTCGAACTTCCGGGTCGTCGGCTTCACCGAGCAGCCGACCCTGCGAGAACTCGCGCAAGTGGCTCAGAGCCACAAACTCCCGCTCGTAGACGACCTCGGATCGGGCGCGCTCGTCGACGTCGCCGACGAGCCGACTGCCCGCGGGAGCCTCGCGGCGGGGGCCGACCTCGTCTGCTTCTCCGGCGACAAGCTGCTCGGCGGGCCGCAGGCAGGCATCGTCGTCGGACGCCCCGACCTGGTGGAGACGCTACGGCGCCATCCGCTCCAGCGCGCGCTGCGCGCCGACAAGCTGACGCTTGCAGCGCTCGAAGGAACGCTCACCCTCGTGCTCGACTCCCCGGACGAAGTACCTGTGCTGCGCATGCTGCGCGAGCCGCCGGAAGCGGTTCGAGGCCGCGCGGAGCGTCTGGCGTCGCTCGTCGGAGGCGAGGTCGAAGAGACCGTCGCTCGTGCGGGCGGGGGCGCTCTGCCGCTGACGGAGCTACCGAGCTTCGCCTGCGCGGTCGAGGAGGACGTCGCCGCGAAGCTGCGGCAAGCCGACCCGCCTGTCGTCGCGGTCGTGCGCGACGGCCGGACGCTCCTCGACTGTCGCACGCTGACCGACGACGAGGTCGAGGAGGTCGCGGAGGTGATCCGGCAGTGCCGCTGACGGTCGGAACAGCCGGGCACATCGACCACGGTAAGACGTGGCTCGTTCGCGCGCTGACCGGGAAGGACACCGACCGCCTGCCCGAGGAGCAGGCGCGCGGGATCTCGATCGACCTCGGCTACGCGCCGCTCGATCTTCCCGACGGCCGGCGTCTCTCGCTCGTCGACGTGCCGGGGCACGAGCGCTTCGTGAGGACGATGGTTGCAGGAGCTACGGGAATCGACCTTTTCCTGCTCATCATCGACGCGGCCGAGGGCGCTCGGTCGCAGACGCACGAGCATCTCGCGATCCTGCGTCTGCTCGGAGTCCAGCAAGGAGTCGTCGCCGTCACGAAGGCGGACGCGGTCGACCCGGAGACGCTGGAGCTCGCACTCGAAGAGGCGCGCGAGCTCGTGCCCGACGCTGAAGTCGTCGCGGTCAGCGCGAAGACGGGCGCCGGGCTCGTCGAGCTACGCGCCGCCCTCGGCCGCGTCGCCGTCCGGGAAGAGCGCGATGCCGCGCCAACGCGTCTCTACGTGGACCGCGTCTTCACGCTGCGTGGCATTGGGACGGTGGCGACGGGCACGCTCTGGTCCGGCGCGGTCTCGGCGGGTGACGTCCTGCACGCGGAGCCGGCCGGTCGCGACGTGCGAGTTCGAAGCGTGCAGGTGCACGACCGCGAGGTCGACGTCGCCGAGGCGGGCCAGCGGGTTGCGGTCGCGCTGCCGGGCGTCGAGCGCGACGAGCTGCGCCGTGGCGACGTCCTCGTCGAGCGGGGCGCCTATCACCCGAGCTACCGGCTGGACGTCGAGCTCGAGGAGCTCGCGCCGATCCCGCCGCGCGTGCTCGTCCACCACGGAACGTCGGCAACGCTGGCGCGCGTCGTGCGCGCGGAGAGCTTCGCGCAGCTGCGCCTCGACGCGCCCGTCCTGACGGCGCGCGGCGACCATGTCGTCTTGCGCGCGGGCACGACCGTCGGGGGCGGTCGCATCATCGACCCCGCACCGCCCCGGCACGCGGACACGGAGCGCTTCGAGCGGAGCGCACGCGGCGAGGTACTCGTGCACGCGCCCGTCCGAGACGAAGGCCGCTGGATCTTCTCGGACGCGTGGCTCGAAGAGCTCCGCGCCGGGATCGAACAGGAGCTCGATGCCGCCGACCCGCTCGACCCCGGCGTGCCGGCGCCGACCGCGCCGTGGGCTGCCGAGGTTCTCCCGCGACTGGGCCTCGAGCGGCGCGGCGCGAAGCTCTACCGTCCGGGTGCAGCCGGCTCGCTCGGCGCGCGCAAGCAGGAGGCAGCCGAGCTCGAGGCGCAGCTCGGTCTGGAGCCGGTCAAGGTGGAGGACACACGGCTTGCGCGGTTCCTCGAGGAGCAGGGCCGGCTCGTCCGCGTCGGCGACGGCTTCGCGATCTCCCCCGACGCCCATGAGCGGGCGCGCGCGATCCTCGTCGACGAGTGCGAGAGGGCGGGCCGAATCACACTCGCACGCTTCCGCGATTTGCTCGGCGCATCACGGAAGACGGCGCAACTCCTCCTGGAGCGCTTCGACGCGGACGGCGTCACACGACGCGTCGGCGACGAGCGCGTCCTGCGGCGCGCCGCGCTCCGCCGTTAGCGCACTTCGAGGCGAAAGACGTCCGGCCGGTGGTAATGCCCGGCCGGATCGAAACGCTGGCGCGCCTCGTAGAGTCGCTGCGGATCGAGCTCCGCATAGAGGATCCCCTCTTCGTTCCAGAGCGGCCCGGCGAGATAGCTTCCATCGGGCGCGAGGATCGCCGAGCCGCCGCCGCCGATCAGCTCGTCGCCTTCCGCGAGCGGCACATCCTCCGGATAACTCGACGCACGCTGAAACACGCAGCAACTCAAAATGAAAGCCCGCGCTTCCCGTGCTATGTGCTTCATCGAGTCGTGCCAGTCCTCGCTGTCGTCCGCCGTCGGGGCGAGGTACACCTCGATGCCGGACTCGTAGAGCGCGAAGCGGGCGAGCGGCATCAGGTTCTCCCAGCAGATGAGGCCGCCGACCTTTCCGAAGTCGGCTGCGATCGCCTCGAGTCCCTTCCCGTCGCCGAGGCCCCAGACGAGCCGCTCGTGGTTGGTCGGCATCAGCTTCCGATGGTGGAGGGCGAGCTCGCCCTCCGGGGAGTAGATGAGCAGGGCGTTGTAGATCGTGCCGCGCTCGAGCTCGTTCGCGCCGACCGCGAGCCAGATCCCATGCGTGCGGGCGATCTCGCCTAGCCGGTCGGAATCGGGCCCGGGAATCGTGATGGACTCCCGTGCAAGCCGGGCGAAGACGTCCCTCGCATCACCCCAGCCGGCGAGGAAGCGCACCCAGCGGTTGGACGGGTAGACCGGAATGAAGGCCTCGGGGAACAGGGCGAGCCGCGCTCCAGCGCCGGCGACTTCGGCGGCGAGCGCTTCGATCTTCTCGATCGTGGCGGCGCGGTTGAAGGCGACCGGCTCCGCCTGGACGCAGGCGACCTTGACGACGTCGTTCACGGGACGAGCCTAGCCTGTAAGAGGCCCGCGACGAGGTCGTCTTCGGCCTCGTAGTCGAACCCGAGGTACTCGGCCCCGCGTGGCAGCACCTCTTTCCAGTCGCGGTCACGCGTCGCTTCGAGCAGCCACGCGACCTGGCGCGGAAGAGCGTCTGCCCACGTCGTCGCGGGCCGATAGCCGAGCTCGCGCTCCGCCTTCGTCATGTCGACGAGGAGCGGCTTCGGCGTCGACCATGGCGTTTGCCCGACCTCGCCGCGCCCGGCCGGATCCGGAAGCAGCACCTCAGTGAAACGATGGCTCGCCGCGTCGCCGATCGCGCGCGCAATCTGGAGCACGGTCGGTGGATCCGGATCGCCGCAGTTGAATACGCCGGTGCGCGGCTGCGCCGCGATCAAGCGGACGAGCTCGCCGATGTTCTGCGCGGCTGTGGTATGGAAGTGACCCTGGCCCCGATTCGTCAGCACGACGTACGGCCGGCCGTCGACCGCGCGCTTGAGGAAGAACCATTCACGCCCCAGCCGGTCGCCGCGGCCGTAGATCGCGCACGGGCGCACGATCGCGGCGGACACGCGGCCGTTCTCGAGCAGGATGTGCTCCAGCTTTACCTTCTTGGTGGAGTACGTCTCGTCCCCGGGTGGGACAGTCGCCTGCGTCTCCGGAATCGGGATTGGAAACGCCGGAAAGTCGTCGACACTTTGCGCCTCGTCGAGGGTGCGACCGTGCTCGTCGGCGTAGACCGATGCGCTGGAGATCGCGACGATCGCGCCGACGTCGAGCGCGAGCAGCTGCTCGGCGTGCGCGGCCTCGAAGGGAATGACGTCGACGAGCAGCTCGAAGCCGCTCGCGGCGTCGAGCGCGCCGTCCTCATCTCGGTCGAGCGCGACCGTGTCGAACTCACCCCGCGCAGGGTTGCGCGAAGCCGCGGTGATCTCCCAGCCGTCGTCGGCAAGCGCGCGGGCGATCGCCCCGCCGACGTTGCCGGTCCCACCGACGATGAAGGCGCGTTTCGCGATCGGCGCTACGTGTCAGCGACGACGGCGTCGCCGATGCTGATCTCGCCGTCGCCCAGGATGTCCGCGTTGAGACCGCACCGGTGCACGAGGGCATTGATAACCCCGGGCTGCGTCATCGACTCCAGGTGCAGGCACGGCTCGCAGAGCTCGACGCCCTCGCACTCGACGTTGCCGATGCGGAAGCGCTTGCCGACGAGCTCGTTCACATCGATGCCACGCGTGAGGATGTTGCGGCGCGTCGCGGCCGGCTCGATCGAGATGTCGCCCTCGTGCATGACCGCTTCCACCGCTTCGGCCGCGATCAGCGTCACTGCACGGCCGGACGGTGCGCCGCCGTCGTCCCAGTAGTACCGGTTGCCTTCGAGGCCGCGTCCGGCTTGCGCGCGCACACGCTCGACGGGAGCAGGCACCTCGCCGTGCTCCGACGTGACGAAGATCGCCTCGACTCGCCCTTCGCTCATCGTTGCGGAGCCTACTCACCGAGGCCGCTGGCGCGGAGCTATTTGCCGGCCGGCTTGTGGAGCGTGCGCAGTAACTCAGCCGAGAGCGATACCCATTCGCCCGGCGGGAACTCAATAGGAATGCCTTCGGCGTCGCACTCGAGCTTTCCGGAGAGTGAATCGCGCGTCAGCCCCGCTTCCTCGAGCACCGCGTCCCCCACGAGAATCGGCGCGCCCACGCGGATGGCGAGATTCATCGCATCGCTCGGCCGCGCGTCGAGTTCCTCCAGCCGTCCGTCGACTCGAACCGCAATGCTCGCGTAGAACGTCTTCTCGCGAAGGGCTGTGATCGTGACGCGATCGACCCGACCGCCGGTCACGCGTAACAACTCGACCATCAGGTCGCTTGTAATCGGCCGCGGGGGCGAGTCGCCGGTGAGCCGGAACGCAAGGGCGTTACCCTCGGCGGCTCCCATCCAGATCGGCAAGAGTCTTTCCCCGCCGTCCTCTTGCAACAGCACCACGCGTTGGTCCGCGACGAGCTTCGACGGGTCCTCGGTTGCCACTCGGACGATCACGTCCTCGACGCTCATTTCGATCATCGTGAGCTCCTTCTTGGTCGACGGGATCGGTACTGGGGCGAGCGGTGCGAGCTCCTGGCGCAGCTGCGCGCGAGCGCGGTGGAGGCGGACGCGGACTGCGCCAGGGGTCGTCCCGAGCAAGCGGGCGATCTCCTCGCAGGAAAGGTCGTCGATGTAGTGCATGAGCACAACATCGCGCTGGCCTTGTGGCAGGAGTGCGACTGCGTCCTGCACGACGTGAAGGAGTTCGCGCTCCTCGAGCTCCACGATCGCGAGGGCGGCGCCGCCGACGGCGAGGAGGCTGGGCTGGGCCGCGCGTCGTCGGAGACGCATCTTGGCGAGATTCACCGCGATCCCGCAGAGCCAGCTTCCGAAGCGTTCCGCATCGCGTAGGCGAGAGAGTCCGAGGTAGGCGCGCAGCAGCGCCTCCTGGACAAGGTCCTCTACCTCTTCGTGCGGGACCATCCGCTCGAGTACGGACTCGACCATGCCCCTGCTCCGCTCTACGAGCGAGGTAAATGCGGCCGGATCCCCACGCAGAGCTGCGGCCACGAGCTCGCGATCGCTTCCCACATCTTCTTGGTTGCGCGACGGAGGCGCGAGGTTACGGGCCTGGGCCAAACCCGCCTCCTCCGGGCGTCTCGATCGTTACGACGTCGCCGGCAGCGAGGTCTCGCGTCACCTTCGCGGGAAGCGGCTCGCCGTTCAGCGAGTTGCGCCCCGGCGTACCCGACTCTCCGCCACGCTCGCCTTGCGGCGGATGCGTGCGGCGCTCGCTGATGATCGAGAGCCGGCAGTCCTCGAGCACGCGCAGCTCGCGCGCGACGCCGTTGCCTCCTCGGTGGCGCCCCCCGCCGCCCGAGCCGAGCCGAAGCGCGTAGCGGTCGACCCGCAGCGGGTACTGCAGCTCGAGCGCCTCGATCGGCGTGGAGAGCGTGTTCGACATCGCGACGTGCACGCCGCTGGGCCCATCCGCGTCCGGACAGGCCCCTTGTCCGCCGCCGATGGTCTCGTAGTAGGTGAAGCGGTCGTTGCCGAGGATGACGTTGTTCATCGTGCCCTGTCCCTGAGCCGGAACCTCGGTCGCCCCACCGAACGCACGCATCACGACGTCGACTATTCGCGACGAGGTCTCGACGTTCCCCGCGACGACGGCGGCAGGCGGACGCGCATTCACGAGACAGCCCTGCGGCGCGCGCACGCTCACCGGAGCGAAGGCGCCGCCCGAGGCCGGCAGATCGGGGTCGACCAGGACGCGGACGACGTAGAAGCACGCCGACCGCGCGACCGAGAGCGGACAGTTCAGGTTCCCTTCGTGCTGAGGCGACGTGCCGGCGAAATCGATCTCGACCGTGTCTCCGGCAATCATCACCGCAGCCCGCACCTCGAGCTCACCGTCGATCGCCTCGAGCACGTCGCGCGCTTCGTAACGGCCGTCGGGAAGAGCGACGATTCCCGCGCGCATCCTCCGCTCCGAGTACTCGTAGAGCTGGTCCATCGCTGCGACGACGCTGTCGCGCGTGCGCCGAGCGCAGAGCTCCGCGACGCGCCGCTCGGCAAGTCGGTGCGCAGCCAGTTGCGCGCGCAGGTCACCGCGCCGTTCCGCCGGATTGCGCATCTGCGCGACGAGCTGCGCCACCACGTCCTCGTCGAGCCGAGTGGGAGGGATGACGACGCCTTCCTCCCCGAGCGTGCGCGAGTCGGCCGGCATCGAGCCCGGCTCGCGGCCGCCGACGTCCGCGTGGTGCGCACGCGTCACGGCGAAGCCGACTTCCGTGCGGGAGACGAGCGTGATGTCCGGAAGATGCGTGCCGCCCGCGTACGGGTCGTTGATCGCCCAGACCTCGCCGGGCGCCGGGTCGTGCCGCATGACCGCCGCGACCGCGTCCGGCATCGCGCCGAGGTGAACGGGAATGTGCTCGGCCTGCGCGATCATGCGACCGCTTTCGTCGAAGAGCGCGGTCGAGCAGTCGCGCCGTTCCTTGATGTTCGCGGAGAAAGCCGAGCGGACGAGTACGGCGCCCATTTCCTCCGCGATCGCGCGCAAGAGGCTGCCCAGGATTTGGAGCTCGATCGTCACGCCTTGGTGAGCCGGAGGATGCGACCATCCCTAACCCCCACCCACCCGGGGGGAACCCAGCAGGTCGCGCCGGGGAGCTCGACGACGGCCGGGCCCGTAACCTCGCTTTGTTCGTTCGTCGGCAGGTCGAGCTCTGGGCCCTCGCGGACCTCTGCGGTTCGGATGGCGACGAGCTCGATCGTGCGCTCCCGCTCGGCGAAGCCGTACTGCTCTTCGTGCGCGCGGTGGAACGCTCCGGCGAGGTCTTCTTGCAGCGGGACCGTCAGCTCGAAGGACTGGCCTGCGTAGCGCAGGTCAGCCTCACCGTCCCGCGGCAGCTCGCCCGCTTCGGCAAGCGGGACGAGGTATGAGCGCACGGCATCGCGCCGTTCCTCCGACAGGACGAGCCCGAGCGCGGACAAGACGCCGGCCACCTCCGGGACGAGCACCGTCCGGGTCCCGAGCTCGTCCGCCAGGTCACACGCGTGCAGCGGCCCAGCCCCGCCGAACGCGACGAGTGCGAAGCCGGCGGGATCGTGGCCGCGCTCGACCGAAACGACGCGCAGGGCGCGCAGCATCTCGGCGTTGACGACGTCGACGACCGCGGCCGGGTCGACACCCGCCAGCGCCCTCTCGGCCGCGTCGCGGTCGAGCTCGACGCCGCCGGCAAGCCGCTCCGGCACGCGACCAAGCAACAGGTTCGCGTCGGTCACCGTCGCCTGCGTCCCGCCGCGCCCGTAGCACGCCGGCCCCGGGTCCGCGCCCGCGCTCTGCGGGCCGACCCGGAGCGCGCCGCCCGCGTCGCACCAGACGAGCGAGCCGCCGCCGGCGCCGACCGTGTGCAGGTCGACCGTCGGCAACCGGATCGGAAACCCGCCGACCATGCGCTCGCTCGCGCGCTCCGCCCGGCCGCCTGCGATCAGACAGACATCCGTCGAGGTGCCGCCCATGTCGAACGCGATCGCGTCGTCGATTCCGGCGAGCGCCGCGATCCGCGCCGCGCCGATGACACCCGCCGCCGGGCCGGAGACCAGGATCGTCGCGGGATGCGCCGCCGCCTCGTCGGGCGTCGTCACGCCGCCCGACGAGCGCATCACCAACGGCTCCGGCAGTCCCGCGGCCGAACGGGCCGCCCCGAGCGCGCCGAGGTAGCGGGAGACAACCGGGCCGAGATACGCGTCGGCCGCCGTCGTCGATGCGCGCTCGTACTCGCGAAACTCCGGAGCCACCTCGTGCGAGGCGACCACGTGTGCGCGTGGCAGCCTCTGCCGGAGCTCCTCCACCACCGCGCGCTCGTGCGAGGCGTCGCGATACGCGTGCAGCAGGCAGACGGCAACCGCGTCTGCGTCAACCTCAGGCAGCGAGCCGAGCTCCAGCGGCTCGAGCTCGCCCTCCGGCCCCATCCGCTCGCGCACGCCGTGACATCGCTCGAGCGGGACGAGCGGCTCCGGCCAAGCCGCACACGGCCGGTAGAGGTGCGCGCGTGTTTGTCGCCGCAGGTGGAGCAGGTGCTCGAACCCTGCGGTCGTCACGAACGCCGTGCGCGCGCCTTTCCGCTCGAGCAGCGCGTTCGTTGCGACGGTCGTCCCATGCGCGAACCGCTCGGGGGCCGCCGCGCCCGCCGCGCGTGCCGCAGCGACGACTGATTCCTCATGGCGTGCGGCCGTGAGCACCTTGGCCGTCGCCACGCGACCCTCGTCCAAGACCACGGCGTCCGTGAAGGTTCCACCGACGTCGACGCCGAGAATCGCCATTCGGCCTCAGCGCTCGGACATCGCAAAAACGCGCCTGTAACCCGTGAGGTAAAGGCGCTCCCGGTCGGCCACCACTGCTGCGAACGAACCGCGCCTGAAGTACCAGAGCAGTTTCCCCGTCGCGGCATTGAGCGCGTACGTGCGGCTGCTCAGGGTCGCGAAGTACACGACGCCGTTCAGCACCACTCCCGAGCCCGAGATCGGCCCGTTTGCCCGGTAGCGCCAACGAATGTCGCCGGTGGCAGCATCGAAGCAATAGAACGTGCCGTCGTAAGAACCGATCAGAACGCGACCGCGCCAGACGGCAGGCGAGGCGTAGACGTAGCCACCCGTGCCGTGCGACCAGCGGAGCTTGCCGCTCCCCGCGCCGAACGAATAGACCTTGCTGTCGGTGCTCCCGATGTAGACGCGGCCGTATGCGACGGCCGGGGTCGAATAGAACGTCCCGCTCGGTCCGAGCCGCTGCTGCGCGGAGGCGCGCCAGATCAGACGGCCGGTGGGTGCGTCCAGCGCGTAGACGTGGCCGTCGTACGAGCCGACATAGACGCGCCCCCCCGCGAGCGCCACTCCACCCTTGACCTTGCCGCCCGTCGTGAACTTCCAGAGCAGCCGTCCCGTCCGGGCGCCGAAGGCATAGACGCTGTCATTCCAGTCGCCGACGTACACCCGGTTCCCGGCGACCAGGGGCGAAGACTCGCTGGGTCCAATCTGGCGGCTCCAGCGGACGCGGCCGCTTTTCGCGTCGAGCGCCACGAGCGTGCCGTCGATTCCCGAGCGCTTCGTGTTGCAAGGCGGACGGTTGAGGAATGCCATGTAGACAAGCCCGCGTGCGACCGCCGGCGAGGCGGCCGTGCAACGTCGCGCTCGGTACCTCCAGAGGAAACGGACCTTCCGCACGTCGACCGCGAAGACGTCGCCCAGGAGGTTTGCGAAGTAGAGGCGGCCGTACGCGATCGCCGGCGGGAACTCGACGAGTGCCTTCGCCGAGACGAGCCAGCGCACCCGGTAGGGCGGCCGCAGGTGTATCCCTTCAGGCGCGCGGCGGCGCGCGGCATCGAAGCCGTACATCGGCCAGAAAACCTTTCTGTCGACGACCACCGGCCGCGGTTTGGTCTCCGTGGTGACGAACTCCTCGGTCGAGGAGCCGTGCACGTCGCGCCCCTGATGCTCCCGATAGAGGACGAACGCAAGGCCGGCCGCCACGACGATCACGACCACCCCCGCGAGTACGAGGGGGAACTTCTTCACCGTCCCCGCCTAACGCGTCCCTTCCGCCTTCTCCCACATCAGCGGAGCTCCCTCGCGCAGGTACCGACCGAGCGAGACCACGGTCGCCCAGCTCATCAGCAGGTAGTAGTAAGCCAGGCCGGCGAGCGGCACGGGCAAGCGCAGCTTTCCGGCCGCAGCGAGCGCGAGCCACGCACCCTGCGCGGCCAGGGCCGCCTTGTAGGGAAGGCCCTCGTCCACGAGCGCGATACTCGTCGCGAGCAATGCGAGGTGGAGGAAGCCGCTCGCGTAGCGCAGTACCCGGTGCGAGACGAGCTCCATGAGATA
>WNEY01003207.1_pt1 | contig 23407 bp, 18 predicted proteins | sample 5400531 | NCBI WGS metagenome assembly WNEY01 (sample SAMN13153338, study PRJNA577476) | soil metagenome | isolation source: 200 cm saprolite under Douglas fir tree site 1 | place: USA:California | collected 2015-04-18
TGGGGCCGTTGACTTCGCAGGTTCGGGAGTCGTGCACGGGATGGGCGGCGTCATCGGGCTCGCCGGCGCCATGGTCCTAGGCGCCCGGATCGGGAAGTATAACTCTGAGGGTAGGCCGCTGGCCATGCCGGGACATAACGTGCCCATGGTAGTTCTAGGCACTTTTATTCTTGCCTTCGGCTGGTTCGGCTTCAACCCCGGCTCGACGCTGGCCGGGACGGACCTGCGCATCAGCTTCATCGTGGTGAATACCATGCTGGCTGGCTGTATCGCGTCGATATCCGCCATGGTGACGCTCATGCTGAAGGGCCTCAAACCCGATACGACGATGTGCTGCAATGGGATGCTCGCCGGTCTCGTGGCGATTACGGCGCCCTGCGCCTTTGTAAGCCCCATAGGCGCAGCGATCATTGGGGTAGTGGCTGGCTTCCTCGTGGTTACGTCGGTCTTTTTCTTCGAAAGGCGCGGCGTCGACGACCCCGTTGGGGCGATATCCGTGCACGGCACCTGCGGCCTCTGGGGCGTGCTGTCGGTCGGCATCTTCGCGACCGGTGAGTACGGCGCGGGTTGGAACGGTGTAGTACGCGAAGGGTTCGTGAAGGCGTATGGGTCTGACGGCGTCCGCGGGCTACTCTTCGGCGACTTCTCGCAATTCATCATGCAGGCCATCGATGTCGTCGTGCTCGCGGTGTTTGGCTTCGTGATGGCGTACGTGTGGTTCAAAATCAGCAACCTGATCACGCCGATCCGCGTCAGCCAGGCGACCGAGATCGAAGGACTCGACGGCCCAGAGATGGGTGTACTGGGATACCCGGACTTTCAGCTCAATCCCTCAGGGCAGAACATCGTGAGATAACACAAGGAGAGCCGCATGTGCCAAAATGCGGCTCTCCCTCATGCCATTGATCCACGCTATGAGCACACAATCCAGGGGAATCTGAACTCGTAATGTGTCGAGACCATGCCAAAACGCTCCGTCTATGCTACCATCCTGTGGCAGGGCAGGGCGGTATAGAGACGAGACTCCCGAGGAGAACGAGTCATGAAAAAGATTGAAGCGATCATCAAACCCTTTAAGTTGGACGAGGTCAAAGAAAAGCTCAACGCCTCTGGCATCCAGGGTATGACCGTGAGTGAAGTGCGCGGCTTTGGACGACAGCGCGGCCATACCGAACTCTATCGTGGTGCAGAATATGTCGTTGACTTTCTCCCCAAAACCAAGATAGAAATAATCATCCCTGACCACCTGGAAGACATGGTCATTGAAACGATTATGGCTGCAGCCCAAACTGGCAGCATTGGGGATGGCAAGATCTTCGTTACCCCCGTGGAGGAAGTCATTCGCATCCGTACAGGAGAGCGCGGCGAAGAGGCTATCTGAAGCCAGTGCCCCCTGGGGGCTGCGCCGCACACGCAGGGCGTGTACCAGTAGAGGAGGAAACTCAGCATGACGCCCACAGAGGTTATTGCATTTGCCAAGAACAAAGGGGCCAGGATCCTGGACCTGCGGTTTATGGACTTCCCAGGTCTCTGGCAGCACCTCAGTGTCCCAATCGGGGAGCTCAATGAGGAGCTGTTCGCGGATGGTCATGGCTTTGATGGCTCCAGTATTCGCGGCTGGCAGGCGATCAACGCCAGCGACATGCTCATCATCCCCGAGCCCGACTCAGCCCGTATCGATCCGTTCCTGAAAGATCCCACCCTGGTGATGATCTGCGACATCGTGGACCCGGTGACGCGCGAGAATTACTCCCGTGATCCCCGCAACATCGCGAAAAAAGCTGAGGCTTTCTTGAAGGCCAGTGGCATTGCCGATGTGGCGTACTTTGGTCCGGAAGCAGAATTTTTTGTGTTTGACGATATCCGCTTCGACAGCACGGAAAACTCCTGCTACTACTTTGTCGATTCGACAGAAGGCCAGTGGAACACCGGTCGCGCCGAAGGTCCCAACCTGGGCTACAAGCCACGCTACAAAGAGGGGTATTTCCCCGTTCCACCGATGGATAGCCAGCAAGACATCCGTTCTGAGATGGTCCTGCTCATGGAAGAGGTAGGTATCAAGGTCGAAACGCATCACCATGAAGTGGCCACGGCCGGGCAGGCGGAAATCGATATGCGTTTCGACTCCCTGGTAAATATGGCCGATAAGCTCCAGTGGTACAAGTACATCATCAAACAAGTGGCGCGCCGCCACAACAAAACCGCTACGTTCATGCCCAAGCCGCTGTTCAACGACAACGGCAGTGGTATGCACACGCACCAGAGCCTGTGGAAGGGCGGGCAGCCGCTGTTTGCTGGGGATGGCTACTCTGGTGTGAGCCAGACATGTCTGCACTACATCGCCGGTATTCTCAAACACGCCCCGGCGCTGTGCGCTTTCGTGGCGCCGACGACCAACTCGTATAAACGCCTGGTGCCGGGGTTTGAGGCGCCAGTAAACCTGGCCTACTCGAGCCGCAACCGCAGTGCTGGGGTGCGTATTCCCATGTATTCGCCGAGCCCGAAGGCGAAACGTATCGAGGTACGGTTCCCTGATCCAGCCTGCAATGCCTACCTCGCCTTTGCGGCCATGCTCATGGCTGGGCTCGACGGCATCGAGAACCGTCTTGATCCCGGCGAGCCGCTGGACAAGGATATCTACGCCCTGAGTCCGGCGGAATTGAGCAAAGTGCCCTCAGTGCCTGGCTCGCTCGAAGGGGCGCTCAATGCCCTCGAGAACGATCACGAGTTTCTCACCAAGGGTGATGTGTTCACGCAGGATGTGATCGAGACCTGGCTGGAGTACAAGCGCGGCAAGGAAATCGATCCCGTGCGCCTGCGGCCGCATCCCTATGAGTTCAAGTTGTACTTCGACATTTAACCTCATGCGCCTCTACTCCCCGCCCTCTCCCTCTAGGAGAGGGCAGGGGTGAGAGGCTTCTCCCACAGTTGGAGCCACTCCTAGCCTTCCTCTGTTGGCGTATCATCTGTACGGCCATAGAGCGTGTACCAGTAGAGGCCGTTCATGTGCTGCCAGCGCTTGTGGGAGGCTGCCGCAACCGCCGCAACTGCTGCCGCTTGTAACTCTGGCGTGTCACAGTACTTTTCCGCCATCTTGAAGCCCCGGGCGCCGTGCACAGTGTCCGCCTCGACGTGGCCAGCGAAAAAGCGCACTGCGGGGTCATCGAGTGACCACCCATAGTGTTTGGGGAAACTTGCCACCAGAGGGGGATAGATCTCAGGTGGTTGCGATTCGAGTCCAATGGTCAAAGCGGTCAGGGCAATCTGCCACGATGGTGGCGGATGGGTGGCTATTATAGGACAGATGCAACACTTGGCAAAAGAGAACACGGGAAGAGCCAGAAGATGGGACAGCCGTGGTCAGTAGGCCTACAAAAGACCTACCAACCCACGGCCTATGCGGCTGGCGAAGGGAGGGGAGTCCCCACCAGCAGCAGTCTGGCGATCTGGGTGAAACGCACTTCTACACTAAAGATAACCGAAAGATGCCCGGCGCGACATCGGCAGAGGCGCCCATTTTTCTCGGGCTGGGTTAGGCGGAAGCGCCTACGCCACCATGGCACATTTTTGCCAAGTGCCAGGTAGCGGCAGGCCGTGCGTGAGAGGGAAAGTGGTTAGTGAGACGGACCAGCGAGGCCATGCCGGTATGTATAAATCACCAGTTCAAGACGATCCGTCACCTCAAGCTTGGCAAAGATGGAGGTGAGGTGGTGCCGTACAGTTGTCTCGCTGATGCCCAGACGCTCGGCGAGCTGCTTATTCCGCAATCCTTGACTGATCAGTGTCACCACCTCCCGCTCCCGCTCGGTGAGCGAGGCGATTTTGGCAGCTTCAGGATCAAGGAGCTGAGACGCCCGCGTCCCAGTCATTTCGCCCAGGACGCTAGCGACCATCGCCGATTCAAGCCAGACCTCACCGGCATGCACCTTCTCGATGGCTTGCAGGAGTACCTCCGCCGCTTTTTCCTTGAGGACAAGGCCCATGGAGCCCAGGCGTACCGCCCGCCGGTGCAGCTCTGGATCACGCACTCCTGTGAGGACGAGGACGCGGGCGGTACTGGCCGCGGTGCGCAACTCGGGAAAACAATCGAGGCCACTTTCCCCTCCAAGATCAAGGTCGAGCACGATGATATCGGGTTGGGTACGGGCTACCACGGCAATGGCCTCGGCGCCATTGCCAGCTTCCCCTACCACAATGATCCCCGGTCGGCTCTCGATGAGCATGCGCAAACCCGTACGCACCACGGCGTGGTCATCGACAATCACGACGCGTATAGGTTGGGGGAGAGACGTGGCCATACGACGCCTCCGCTGAGGCATTACATGGACTGTCGGAGCATGGCAGCCAGCCGCGCTGCAGCGCGCAACACCTGGAGGCGCACGGTGGGGTAGTGGCGCTGGAGATAGGCCGGCCCGACCGCACCATCCGACGGATATATATGCTCCCGCGTAATCAGCGCCTGCGCCTCGTCGTGCCAGCGTTCGACGACGGCTCGCCACTCTGCCGATGTCCGTGCGGTCAGAGGCAGTTCCACAGCCTGCACCCGCCGCCAGAGCGGGTGGAATTGCTGGGCCAAGACCAGGGCATCGTCGGGATGCACAAAGCCTGTGGCGGCTTCCAGCAGCTTGCTGTCCCACACAGCGTGCAGGTTCGCGCCACTACACGTGATCTTCCCGTCGCTGCTGAGGCGCTGTGATGGTTCACCCATCCACGTGACACAGGTGAGATTGCCCCCACGGTCTTCCAGTTGCCCCGCATGCAGTGGCTGATGGATGTCACCGACGAGATGCGCCACCCATGCCAGGGCTACCGCCCGTTGTGGCAGCGGAGCGCGGCGATCAGCCAGTATAGCACGTTGGGCCAGGAGGGTTTCAATGGAGCATATACCATCCGGGCAGTGTTGGGCCCGATTATAACGGGCGGTGAAGGGCAGATTGATATAATGACGTTGCTCATCAGCGGGTAACATGCCTGGCTGCCGCTTGTACCGGTCTGGCCAGTTTGCCAAGGCGCGCAGGGCGGTCCCGGGGCTCGGCAGGTCCATGCCGAGCAGCGCCGCGTGTACGTGCTGATACTGCGTGGGGTCACGGAAGCGCGTGAGCAGGGTGCGCAGTGTCGCATTGTTGGCGAGCAGTTCGTCTTCTGCCAACTGACCGATCACCGCATGAGCGACGGCTCCCCAGCCCAGCGCCGGTGTGGTGTGACTCAGCCAGAGCACGAGACAACCCAGGATCGTGAAGATGCACGTGTTCATGCGTCACAGCCCATCGACAACGGCGGCTTGCGCGTATGGAAGTCGGTGGCTGCTTCAAACGCTGCAGCGACCTGCAAGAGGGTCGTTTCACGAAACGGTGGCGCAATTACCTGCAGGCCAATGGGGAGCTGCTGACACGTGAACCCACAGGGCATGGACATGGCCGGCAAACCAGCCAGGTTTACCGGAATGGTGAACACATCGGCGAGGTACATCTGGAGCGGATCATCGAGGCGCTCCCCGAGACGAAACGCTGCGGTGGGCGAGACGGGAGCCAGCAGGGCGTCACACTGCGTAAAGGCCTGGTGAAAATCCTGCCGGAAGAGGGTGCGGAGTTGCTGAGCTTTTTTGTAATAGGCATCATAGTAGCCGGCGCTCAAGGCATAGGTCCCCAGCATAATGCGCCGTTTCACTTCGGCGCCAAATCCCTCAGCGCGCGTGCGCCTGTACATGTCGAGCAGGTTCGTCGCCGGCGTTGTGCGTACCCCATAGCGCACCCCATCGTAGCGCGCCAGATTCGCACTCGCTTCAGCATTCGCGAGGATGTAATAGGTCGCTACGGCGTAGCGCGTGTGCGGCAGTGACACGTCGACCAACTCAGCACCGAGCCCCCGCAAGGTCTCGATGCCAGCGCGCACTGCCTGCTCGACCTCTGCATCCATCCCAGCGACAAAATACTCGCGCGGGACCCCGAGTTTAAGCTCCCGTACCCCACGTTCGAGCCCTTGACTATACTCTGGCACCGGCACATTCCCAGAGGTCGAATCATGCGCGTCATGGCCGGCGATCACTTGTAGGAGGAGCGCCGCATCTCGTACGTCCTTGGTCAGTGGTCCAATCTGGTCGAGGGAGGAAGCGAAGGCTACTAAACCAAAACGCGACACCCGACCATACGTCGGCTTCAGCCCAACGACGCCAGTCATAGCGGCCGGTAACCGAATGGAGCCACCTGTATCCGAGCCCAACGCGGCGATGCAGGCATCGGCGGCAACGGCTGCCGCTGGCCCGCCGCTCGAGCCTCCAGGAACGTAGCTCAGATCACCCCAGGGATTACGCGTGGGCCCAAAGGCGGAATTTTCCGTCGAGGAGCCCATGGCGAATTCGTCCATGTTGGCCTTGCCGACGAACACAGCCCCGGCGCTGCGCAGGCGCTGGAGCACCGTGGCATCGTAAGGCGGGGTAAAATTGGCCAGGATGCGCGAGGCACAGGTGGTACGCACCCCTTGGGTACAGATATTGTCCTTGATTGCCAGCGGGATCCCTTGCAGGGGTGAGCGTATCTCCCCACGCGCAAACGCCTCGTCTGCGGCGGCGGCTTGCTGCCGCGCCAGTTCCGGCGTCACGGTAATGTAGGCGTGTACACGCTCTTCCACGGCTGCCAGGCGTGTGAGCACCGCCTCGGTCAGGGCCGTGGCACTCACCTCACCGCTCATGAGTTTGTCGTGCAAGGCATGAATAGTCAAACCAGCGAGTTCCATAGGGGGTCACTCAACAATCCTGGGCACGACAAAAAAGTGGTGGGCCGTCTCCGGCGCATTGGCCAGGGCGGTGTCAGCATTGAGCGTCTGGCGCACAGTGTCGTCCCGCAAGACGTTGACGAGATCCAGCACATGCGCCGTTGGTTCTACACCCTCAGTGGGCACCTCGTTGAGTTGCTCCATATAGCTCAGAATAGCGTTCAACTGCTCAGTAAAGCGCTGTTTTTCCTCGACGCTCAGCGCCAGGCGGGCCAGTTGTGCGACATGCTCCACCTGCGCATCAGAAATCAACATCTCCCGCTCTCCCTCTCCGGGCAGGCACAAGGCCTGCCCCTACGTCTCTCCCGCTCTCCCTCTCAGCCTCAGGAGAGCGGCTGCATCGGTGCGAACTTGGCCAACAGTTTCTTGACGCCATGGTCGCGAAAGTCCACCGTGAGTTTGAGTTGTTCGCCGTCTCCCTCGCGTTTTTGTACTACTCCACGGCCGAAATGCTGATGGAAGACCCGAGTCCCGACCGCATAGGCTAGCGCCGAGGCTGCTATACTGCGGACCGCTGCTGACGCGGTCACTGGTTGGGCCGGGGTTGCCTCTGGTGTGATCGTTGACCACGGCTGGCGTGAGGCGGTGAGCACGGGCTGCGCCGAATAATCCTGGATACAGACGGACGGGATATCGACCAGGAACAACGACGGTGGGTGACTCTGCTCCACCCCATAGATGCGCCGCCGTGACGCGCTGGTGAGAAACAGCCGCGTCTCAGCCCGTGTTATGCCAACGTAGCACAAACGGCGTTCCTCTTCCATCTGCGCCGGCTCATCGAACGAGCGACTGTGGGGAAACAGACCGTTCTCCATACCAGCAATGAATACCACCGGAAATTCCAGCCCCTTCGAGGCGTGCAGGGTCATCAGCACCACCGTCCCACTGTCGTCCGCCAGGCTATCCTGGTCAGACATCAGGGCGGTATGCTCCAGAAATTCCTGGAGGCTCGCTCCAGGCATATGACGGTCGAACTCATCGGCAGCATTCACGAGTTCGCTCAGGTTTTCCAACCGGGTTTGCGCCTCTGGCGTGCGTTCCATCTTGAGCTGTGCGTCGTATCCTGTACGCGTCAGCACCTCCCGGGTGATATCCGCCACCCCCATGTGCGGGGCATCGTTCCTGAGGCCACGCAAGAGCTCATGAAACGCCTGTAATTTGCCCAGTGTCCCCTTATTTACCAGAGCAGTGGCCAGCGCCAACTCCAGGGCTTCAAGGCCAGGCACGCCCCGTTCGGCGGCCAGGGCTTCAATTTTGCTCCACGTGGTCTGGCCAATGCCACGCCGTGGCACATTGATGATGCGCCGCAAACTTAACGTATCGCGCGGGTTCACCAGCAAGCGCAGGTAAGCGAGTGCATCCTTGATCTCCTGGCGGTCGTAAAAGCGCAGTCCACCCACCACCTGATACGGAATGCCAGCACGACGCAGCCCGTCCTCCAGCACACGTGACTGGGCATTGGTCCGATAGAAGACCGCAAAATGTCGATACGGGAGCTTTTCGGTACGGTGTAAGCCGGCAATATTCTGGCAGATCGTCTCAGCTTCGTGGACTTCGTCCTGCGCACAAAAGTAGCCAATTGGTATGCCTCGGGCATTGTCCGTCCACAGCGTCTTGTCCTTCCGGCCCGGGTTTTTCGCGACTACCGCCGTGGCCGCATCCAGAATGGTCGCTGTCGAGCGATAGTTCTGCTCCAGCTTAATGACTTTCGCATCCGGGTAGTCGCGTTCAAAATTGAGAATATTGCGCACGTTAGCACCGCGGAAACGGTAGACACTCTGGTCGTCGTCGCCCACCACGCACAGGTTTCGGTGTTTCGCCGCCAGGAGATGCAACATATGATACTGCGCCATATTTGTGTCCTGATATTCGTCCACCATAATATAGCGCCAGCGGTGCTGATAGCGCTCGAGAATGTCAGGGTGACGGCGAAAGAGCTGCACGGCGAGCATGAGCAGGTCGTCAAAATCCACTGCGGCATTGTCGCGCAGAGCGCGCTGGTACAGGGGATAGGCTCTGGCCACCACCTCATCGAGGCCAAAATCCCCGGCATCACGCAGGAAGGTGTCGGCATCGATCAGGTCATTCTTGAGGGCGCTGATACGGCGCATGATCGCCTGCGGGGCATACAGCTCCTGGTCGATCTTCAGCTCCTGGGCGCACTGTTTCATCAGGGAGAGTTGGTCAGCCGTGTCATAAATCACGAACTGGGGCGAGAGTCGGAGCGCGTCGGCCTCACGGCGTAAGAGGCGGGCGCAGGCGGCGTGAAACGTACTGAGCCAGATGGGCAGCCCGGAGGTGCCGAGGAGCTGATGCACCCGCTCACGCATTTCTTCCGCGGCCTTATTGGTAAACGTCACGGCGAGGATCTGCTCCGGGAGGACACTACACGCCCGGATGAGGTAGGCGATGCGGTGCGTAATGACCCGCGTTTTGCCTGACCCCGCACCAGCCAGAATCAAGAGAGGGCCATCGCCGTGTTGCACGGCTTCCTGTTGCGGAGGGTTGAGTTGTCCTTGCAAAACCGCTGCCATGTGTCTGAATCCTCAATTGGCCCTGCCAGGCTGTCGTTGCCGCAGCAGAGTTTCGAGATGCGCCAGTTCGGCGTGGGTGTTGACGCCCAGAACCTCCTGGGCCTCGGCCACAGTGACATGGGCCACACGGTGCTGCGCAGCCACTGCGAGAGCCACGACATCGGTGAGATACTGTTCCCCCTGGACGTTATGGCGTCCGACACGCCGCAGGGCAGGAAAGAGAAAAGAGGCCTGCAGACAGTACACCCCGCTATTAATCTCGCGCACTGTCTTTTCGGCCTCGGAGGCATCCCGCTCTTCTACAATGCGCGTGATGCGTCCAGCCGCGTCGCGCAGAATACGCCCGTATCCGGTGGGATTGTCAAGGCAGGCCGTCACGACCGTCACCGTGGCCTGCTGGTGCCGATGCACGTCCCACAAGGTGCGTAACGTCGCTGCCTGGAGCAGGGGCACATCGCCATAGAGCACCAGAACATCCCCTGGAAAATCGGCCAGGATTGTCTCTGCCTGCGCCACGGCATGCCCGGTGCCGAGTTGGGGCTCTTGCAACACACAGGTGACGCCATAGGGCGCGCAGACCTGGCGTACCATCTCCGCCTGATGACCCAGGACTACTACCACATGCTGTGGTGCTAACAACGTAGCGACATCGAGGACGTGGGTGAGCAGCGCTCGGCCAGCGAGGGGGTGCAGGACTTTGGCAAGCGACGAGTGCATGCGCGTACCTTTGCCAGCCGCAAGAACAATCATGGCCAACGGGGGAGGCGATGAACTCATAGCAGCCTCTTAGGCACCACTGTGGGGAAACGAGAGCCCAAATTCGCGGATTCTCTTGCGTAACGTATTGCGATTAATGCCGAGGATCAAGGCGGCTTTGACCTGATTGCCGCGGCACTCATGTAAGACGACGGTCAGCAACAGCTTTTCCACATATGATAAGACCGCGCGGTACAGCGAGCCCTGACCCAGAAGTTCCAAGCTGGGCATGAGCGCACGCAAGCGGCGTACCAGGGCATCTTCGAGACGCACTAGCGTGTTCTCTCCAGGGTCAGAGGTGGCCTCTGCCTCCGATGCAGACTCCCGGGCAAGACACCAGAGTTTGCGGTGCTGTCGTACCTGGGCTCGTAGTGAGACCAACTCCATGGTGCTATCGAGCATCCGGCACACCGGTCCCAGGGCTAAAGGCTTCCCCATGGTATTGGTAGCCACCTCCAGCATTTGCTGTGGGATATGGTGTGCGAATTCTGGGGAGTAGATGAGAATCACCGGGAGGTCAGGGATTTCAGCGTGGAGTCCGTCCAACACTGTCCTATTGGGCGCCAGCGTAAGCGACACGAAAGCCGCTTGATAGACATGGGCCCCAGCCAAGGCCAGGGCTTTGGTCATGGTGGGGGCCGTGTGCATGTCATACCCACGCCTGGCTAACTCAGGTCTTAACATGTCGTGCGCCCCTTGCTCGTGGTCCACCACGAGCACCTTTGCATGGATCATCGCCGCCTCCGCTCCTGAAAAATGCCAAAAGCTCGCCCTGCACAGGGCAGACGTATCCTGCGTTGTATGCCTTCACAGAAGGTCAGGGGGTTATTATTGTATGCGAACGGTTGCGGAGCTTTACCTAGCCGCCTATGTAATATAAGTCAGCCAGGCTTTGAAGGTGTCATCCTTCCCTTGCACTACCCGGAAGAACGCCTGCTGCAGTTTATGCGTGATGGGACCGGGGCGTCCGCTCCCAATCGTGCGATTGTCCACTTCGCGAATCGGGGTAATCTCCGCGGCTGTCCCCGTGAAAAATACCTCGTCGGCAATATAGAGTTCATCACGAGAAAAGATCGTTTCGTGGACCGTCAGTCCGAGATGACGGGCCAAATCGATCACGGAATTGCGCGTGATGCCCTCAAGAATTGAGGTGAGCGGTGGTGTCTTGAGTTCACCGCGTCGGACCATGAAGATGTTTTCGCCCGAGCCTTCCGCGATGTTGCCCTGGACATCCAGCATAATCGCTTCATCGTAGCCAGCGTTGATCGCTTCCATTTTGGCCAGCTGCGAATTGGCATAATTGCCGACGATCTTAGCCTTCGTCATCATCACGTTGACATGGTGCCGCGTAAAGGATGAGACACAGACCCGAATCCCCGCGTCCAAGGCTCCTTCACCGAGATATGCCCCCCACGGCCACACGGCAATGGCCGTGCAGACGGGATTGTGGCGGTTGTTGATGCCCATCTCACCGTAGCCCAGATAGACCAGCGGACGGATGTAGCACTCACGCACCTGGTTGATGTTCACCGTGTCAATGATGGCGCGCCGTATGTCATCCTGCGTCCACGCCATCTTCATGCCAGCGATATGCGCCGAATGAAACAAGCGTTCGATATGTTCCTGGAGGCGGAAAATGGCTGGGCCGTGCGCCGTGTCATAGCACCGAATGCCCTCAAAGACACCGAGCCCGTAGTGCAGCGTATGACTGAGCACGTGTACCTGGGCCTTCTCCCAATCGACAAACTGTCCATCCATCCAAATCTTTTGCGTGGCTTGCATGGCGCGATTCTCCCCCCCAGGACCCAGGTGCCTTTGCCCGCGTGGTGATCTCGGCTCTGTGTGGTGCACACTCTAGCAGAGCGCCATGCCGGGCGCAAGGGTTTTTCTTGTACCTCTAGTTCTCTTTTTACCCTGTATTGACAAGCTATGCCTGACTCAGTATGCTCTACAGACTTCTTGCCGCTGGTTCGAGTCCAGCACCCTCTTTGGGCCGTTAGCTCAGGCGGTAGAGCAGCTGCCTTTTAAGCAGCGGGTCGCTGGTTCGAGTCCAGCACGGCTCACCTGCTGATGCGTCCCCATCGTCTAGCCTGGCCTAGGACACCGGCCTTTCACGCCGGCAACAGGGGTTCAAATCCCCTTGGGGACGCCTTCCACTGAACCCATAGTGTGCCCAATCAGCCATCACCGGGTTATTGGCATAGCCACTGGAAATTAAGGCTGTGACTTGCGGATCGATAACCCGCAGGCGAGTCAGCGTTTCCAGCCCACCCATGCCCCCCGGAATGGCATAGTCGAGAATCACCACGGCAAAGGGCTGTCCCGCCGCCTGCGCGCGTTGGTAGGCCCCCACGGCCTCGGTCCCGTCCTCGACGCATTCTACAGTATACCCCAGTCTCTCTAGCAGCTGGCGTAACAAGTTGCGCACCATTTCCTCATCGTCCACGACGAGAATCCTGCCACTACCGCTCAGAGGGATAGAGGGATGAGTCGGGGCAGACACCGTGGCCTTCTGCGAGGCAGGGAGATAGATGACCACGGTCGTTCCCACGTCCACCTCTGAGGCGATGGTGATATAGCCCTCATGCTTGATCACAATGGCATAGGCAGTGGTTAGCCCAAGCCCACTCCCCTCAGCTTTTGTCGTGAAATACGGGTCAAAGATGTTGGAGAGCACCTCTTTGGGTATGCCACAGCCGGGGTCTTGTACCGTGATTTTGACATAGTGGCCTTCTGGAAGGGTGAAAGGCACACCCGCCGCGAGCACGACATTCTCTGCCCGCACCTGCACCGTGCCGCCGTCAGGCATGGCTTGCATGGCATTCAGGACGACGTTGTGGATGACTTGGTTAATCTGCCCCGCATCGACGTCCACAGGCCAGAGGTCCGCGGCAATCTGGATATCGCCCCGCATATTGGCCCCTCGCAGGACAAAGCCAACACACTCCTTGAGGAGTTCGACAATCGAGACAGTGTACCGCACCGGGGCCCCACCTTTGGCAAAGGTGAGCAATTGCTGGGTAAGGGCAGTGGCCCGCTGACACGCCTGTTCCGCCTCGGTCAGGTAGGCCACCATTGTAGCATCCGTCTGGGCTACCACTTTGGCCAGGGAAACATAGCCCAGAATCCCAGCGAGGAGATTGTTAAAATCATGGGCAATCCCCGCCGCGAGCACACCCACCGATTTGATTTTCCTGGCTTTGAGTAACTCTTCTTCCATCCGTTGGCGTTCGGCTATCTGTTCCAGCAAGGCGGCATTGGCTTGCGCCAGCGCGGCGGTGCGTTCCTCGACCCGTTGTTCTAACTCATTGTGGGCTTTCAGGAGCTGTTCCTCGCGCGCTTGAATCTCTGCGACAGAGCGTTGCAGGTCCTTTTGCAGCCGTACTTTCTCCAGGGCCCGCGCCACCACGCTATGCACGAGGTCGACGTCGAGCGGCTTCGCGAGGTAATCATAGGCTCCTTTGCGCAAAGCTTTGATAGCTGACTCAGCCGAAACGTAACCGGTAATCGCCACCACCACCGTTTCCGGGCCATGGACCCTCAGGTAATCCATGACCTTGAATCCATCCATGCCAGGCATGATGAGATCGGTGATCACGAGATCGAACGCCTGCTCCTGTATCTGCTGCATCCCCTGCACGCCATGCGCCGCTGTCGTCACCTGGTATCCTGCACACTGCAGCAGGATCTGCAAGTTATCTCGCAATTGCAGTTCGTCCTCAATGAGGAGAATAGCCGGGTGGTCTTCCATGACTTCGCCCTCCCTCACGCTTCCACACTGGCAAGCTCACCCGAAACGTGCTTCCCTTGCCCACTGCACTTTCAACGTCAATACGCCCATTGGCACTTGCGACGAGCCCATACGAGATGGCTAACCCCAGTCCCTTGCCTCCCGCCTGCCCTTTCGTGGTAAAGAAGGGGGCAAACACCTGTCCCAGATGCTCGGGCGGGATGCCGCCTCCGGTGTCCGTAATACGCACCTGTATGCTGTCACCCTGCCGCATGGTTTGGATGACGAGGTCCCCTCCTGCCGACATGGCGTCTGCAGCGTTGCGGATGATATTGAAGAGCACTTGCTTCAAACGATCCGACCCCATACACACCTGCGGCAGATCTGGCTCCAGCCTGACGCGTAGGGAGATCTGCTCGCTCTGCAGCGTGGGCGCCAGCAAGGGTTCCAGGCTGTAGATGACCGCGTTCACATCCACCACTTCCTGCGTCGCACTGGCAGGGGAGCAATCGAGGAGCTCGCGGAGAACGCGCGCAATCCGGTTCACCTCCCCGTCGATGCTGTGCAGGCGTCTTATGGTTTGGCTGTCCTCTCGGCTCTGATTCTGAATAATGCGCACCGAGGTCTTGATAATAGCCAGGGGATTGTTAATTTCATGTGCCACCCAGGCCGCCATCTGCCCCACCGTGGCGAGCCGTTCGCTCTGAATGAGCTGTTGTTGCATCTGTTGCAAGCGGCTATTGGCCTCCTCAAGGCGGTGCTGCTCCTCGACCAAGCTCGCGAGATGGCGCTGCAACGAGGTGCGCATCTGTACAAAGGTGCAGGCCAGATAGCCGATTTCGTCGTGCGTGTCCACCTGCAGTGGATAATCATACGAGCCCCTCGTAAAGGCCTGGACTCCCGCTACCAGCTGCCGAATGGGCTGGGATACCCACAAGGCCAGCATAATAGCCAGTGACGTGCCACAGACGATCGCCCCCAGGCTGAGCCAGAGGAGAGTAAGCCTGGTGTGATAGATACGCTCATAGACGCGCTGCAAGGAAAATCCAAGCCGAATCGTGCCCCATTTCTTGGTGCTGTGCGGCGCAAACACGGGGATAGCCACATCATAACCCACTGTCGTCTCTACCCCAGGCAGTTCCTGCACCAGAGGTGCTGTGGCCTGCAGGGCCCGCTGGCTAATAGGATCGCTGAGCTGTGTCTCTTGGAGGTCATCTCGGCCGCTGAATACCGCCACTCTCCCATCGTAGAGATGCGCGATAACGTACAAGACGTCCTGGGCGTCAGCCGCCACTTTCTCGGCTGTCTGTTCGAGTTTGACAAAGTTATAGCCGAAGAGATCCCCCTCGTTCAGCGCCGCCAGACTCAGCGCCAAGGAGAGCGCGCGCAACCGGGCTTGGTCGAGAATCCCAGTGCGCTGGTGGCGCTCTATGACGACGGTGATGAGCCCCATCAGGACCAGTTGTAAGGCAACGATGACCACAATAAATTTCACGCGCAGACTGCGCCAGTGCCTCTGGAAGCTGCGCTGTGGCAGGGTGGTCAGCATCGACCAGAAGGTACTTCCTGCCGCTCTGGCCACAGCCAGGAGGGCGTATATTGGAGAGGGATTACTTACGTGACTCGCCATTGGTCATGGCCCCTCTTGCGCTCGTCGCTGGGCTTTGTGTGAGCCAGATCTTACGCAGCGGTATGTCTCGCTTGCCTAAGAGACTGATCTCCACCCCCTGCACGTAGGGCTGGTACAGGTATTCCAGGACCAGGTATTGTTGGGTAATCCAAGGGGCATCGTGCAGGACTATGCGCTCCACTTCACGGTAGAGCGTGATTCGTTGCGCCTCAGCGAGTTCCTGCCTGGCCTGCTCCAGCAACTGGTCCACGCGGGGGTTGCGGTAGCGCGTGCGATTGGCCGGACTGGTAGAGTGCAGGAGGGGAAAGAGCATATTATCCGAGTCGGGGATATCTGCGGTCCATATGAGACGAAACATGGGGAGTATGCCCTGCTCCAGCCGTGCTCTGAAGGTCCGCCAATCAGGAGCAAAGTGAATCTCCACCTGCACCCCAATATCGGCCAGATATCGCTGATACGCAGCCAGCTCTGCCTTTGTGCTTTCCGCCTGCTGGTTTGACCAGAGCGGCACGATCGGAAAGCCAGTACCGTTCGGATACCCCGCTGCGGCTAGGAGCTCTCTGGCCTTGGCAGGATCATAGTCGTACCCCTGCAGGTTGGGATCATACCCAGGCAACCACGGGGGAAGCGCACCAACCGCCGGAACATCTCCCATCCTGTCGATCTCACGGACAATGGCCTCTTTGTTCACGGCATAGTTGAACGCCTGGCGCACGCGCCGGTCGTCAAAGGGCTTCATCTGGGTGTTAAAGCCGAGGTACAAGAGGCCAAGCGTCGGTTTACGGACATGCTGATACTGCCGATATTGCGGATTGACGCGCGCCTCCTCCAGCTTCCCACTCGGGATAATTGTCTCCTCCAGGTTGCCCTTCAGGAACTCGGTAAACGTCTCCTCCAACTTGGCACCGACAATAATCTTGAACACTACAGTGTCGAGAAACGGCCGACCCTCATAATAATGGTCGTTGGCTGCCAGCACGATCTCCTGGTTTGACTGCCACCGCACAAATTTGAACGGTCCAGTGCCTACCGGTGCGTGTCCAAAGGCACCTCTCGGCTTTTCCACCTCTTCCTGCGGCACCACCGCAGCATTGGTGAGCCCCAGGACGGTCAAGAGAGGGGCCAGGGGCTCTTCCAGAACCATGTGGAGAGTATAACGATCCGCCACTTGCAGGCCTTGCACACTAGGCGCTTTGCCTGCCCTGAACTCCTTGGCTCCCTGAATATGCTGGAAGATCTCGGCTATGGGCAGAGGCCTGATGGCATCAAGGAGACGCGTGAAGGAGTAAACCACATCCTGCGCCGTCACCTCCCGACCATTGTGAAACTTGACCCCCTGGCGTAGGACGAAGGTCCACGTGCGTCCATCCCGAGAAGCCTCCCAAAACTCGGCAAGAGCGGGTATGGGCTTGAGATTGGCATCAAACTGCACGAGCCCGTCGAAGATCTGGCGGACAATGGCGCCACCATAGATATCAGTCACCAAGGCAGGATCAAGCGTCACTGGATTGGCGCCCAGCATGCGGCGGAATGTCCCCCCGAACTGCCCTCTAGGCAGGTGCGGCGCTGACTGCTCCAAGGATGGTGTCGCTCCGACAGCCGTGGAGAGGAGCAGGTACGAGCAGACCCCGAGGGCAATCAGAAGCGCCCTGCCAACGACCGGCTGCAACATAGTCTTTCTCCTCTATGTCTCGACGGTATGATCATTTATTGGAGCGGACATCGGGGCGATGTCGGATCCAGTAAGCACTTCGCATCGATCAGCCCCCACCCTTGCTGCATCGCCGGATACTGCAGGTCCGTAGCGGTTTGCTTCAGCAGCACCTGCACCTCACTTAAAGAGATCTGCGGTTTTTGCTGCATTTTCAGGGCAATGGCCCCAGTGACATGTGCGGCTGCTTGGCTGGTACCGCTTCCCCACCCATAAAGGTTGTACAGATAAGTGGAGAGAATAGGTGCACCCGTCCGGACACCACCAGGGGCCGTTATATCTACCTTCGATCCCTCGAGGCTATAAGCAGTTATCTGATAGTTAATATCTATGGCTGTAACGGCAAGAACCCACTGGTAACGAGCAGGGTATTTGATGTCGGTGGTCTGTGGGGTGTCGCAATTTTCCCCTTCCGCTCCTCCCCCCTCCTCTTGGCCTGGGTCATCTGAGCAGCTGTTTCCGGCAGAGGCCACCATAATGGTGCCGTGATCGGAGAAGAGTTTCTGGATGGCAGTCTTCAGTGGGGGACTGTCTGTCGAGAATCCCAAGCTCATATTGACCAGCCGGATCTGCGGATGGTTATAGACCCATTGCAAGCCGTTGATGAGGTTGGAGAGAGAGCCCTTGCCATTGTCATCGAGGACCTTCACCGCTACAATATCTGCCCCTGCTTGTATTTTCACCTGAGGAGCCGCGCCGATGAGCACCTGAGGAGCCGCGCCGATGAGCCCTGCGTTATTATCCGCCCTCGCGGCAATAATTCCTGCAATGTGTGTCCCATGTCCGTGGCCATCGGAGTATAATTCCGGCACCCCTCCGGGTAAAGCGTTATATCCATCTTTAATCGTCGGCAGATCAGCATGCGGACTGACTCCCGTATCCAGAATGGCCACCTTCACCCCTGCACCCGTCACTGTAGGCATCTTCTCATGAGCCACATCGACGCGAATATGCGTTTGTCCCCAATCGTACATCTGTAGCAGAGGAGGAGGCGCAGGGGTTATAGGGAGGACCGAGACCACAAGATCATCGTAGACCCCTACCACCACAAGAGTATTCGTCAGCGGAAGCTTATAATTCAGCAGGAACGCTAATGCCTGATCAGAGTTAAGCGCGGGAGGTGCAATTGCCAATGCATTGATGAATGACAGCGTATGTACCACTGTACTCCCACTCAGCGCCACCACCATCTGCTGCACTTCCGAGGAGATGCCGTCTTGAAACACGACAATCTTCTTGCGCTCCCCCTCACCTGTGGCGAATACCTGGCCCTCGATTAGGATGACCGAAACAAGAACACTCGCTATCACCAGGCCCCATGCCTTCCGTGTCATAGCCTCTCCCTCCACGCAACTACAATCATGGGCAGACCAGGAAATGACTGGCATGCCATGCGTAGGACCGCGAGGAATTCCCCAGATATCTAGACGCCTCAACTCACCGCTTTGTGTACTGCTCTTATCCTCTCTACCAAGTTTGCCATACTCCGATATGCAGCAACAATGACGTCCATCGTTCCTGCATAAGCGCACTGAGCCCCTTGAGGATTTGAGCAGCGTAGTGCTTGACTTTCCTCCTGGAGGGGGGCCGAAAGGTGACAGGGGACGACGAATAGAGCACCTTTACGAGCCCTAATCCTTATAGAGATTGCGCCATAAGGTAATCTTTCTGGCTTGTCTGGTGGTTTGTCCACCAGGACCGCCAACTTTCAACACAGCATTTAAGGTTACAAATTAAGTACGATTATATAGCAAATGTAGAATTTAACAAGGCTCTCTCGGTAGAGACATTTTCATGAGGCCCTCTGCGTTGTTGGAAGGAGAGATGCATGAACTAGTTCTTTAGTAGGCTTAGAATTCGCAAGGTTTGGTTGCTACTATGCTCGTGCATGGGAAAACTTGTATTGAGAGGCCTATCTTCCTAGAAGCAAGCCAAAGTGCACCAGTCACAGACAGTGCAAATTTTTGGGAATCAATAGAGAGCAGTTCCATGGGTATGATTTGTGCAATCACGTGCAAGGGAGATAGGTCCGCGTGTGCAGGAGTTCCTGTAGGGTATTCCCCTTTGGCCAGCGTATCGAACGGTCCACCGCAATTGCTCCGCTCCTCTGTCGCTATCGCCTCTAGGCGTGACTCATATGCAACGGTACATACTCATGGACTGGAACAACACGCCAAACTGCTCTTCAATGTACCCAAGCAGCAGAGCAGGTGTTGTCGCATCCTACGCACCAAACTGCACCACGAGCTCCGGTCCCTCCCCATAGGGCTCCCTGGCATACCCACCCCAACGCTGGACGATCCGGAAGCCGTGCTCGAGAATCACTTGCTCAAATGCTTCTGGCGTGTAACACCGCCGAGGGATCTGTAACACCGCGTCTTCGATCCACACGCCTCCCACGTAGCGATGATAGACCAACTCTGGGTACAGGATGTGCCTCTCTGGGTCGAGGTGGAGACGTCGCTCATCACACCTGAGGCGCACGTCGTCGACCGTCGCCTCCCACCGGCATAGCTCGGTCGCCGTATCCCACTCCTGCTGCACGCCCTCGAAGCCGCCCTGGGGATGAAACACATTCAAGATGCAGGTCCCCCCAGGCGCCAGATGCGTATGGACGCACCGGAACAATCCATCGACCTGGGCCTCGGTTGCGAGCAGTTGAAACACGCGATAGGGAGCAATGATCAGATCGAATCTCTGGCCCAGGGCAAAGTGGGTGATATCACCGTGCTCCACCCGCGCTTTGCTCGGTGGTAGCGCTGCGGCCTGCAACTTCTGGAGGCAGCGCGCGAGCATGGCCTGGGAGCGATCGATACCATGGATCAAGCCACACAATGCCGCCAGTGGGAGTAATACACGGCCGGTACCGCAGCCCAATTCCAGCACCGAGGCGTCTGACGACGGGAGGCGGGCTTGATAGAAGGCGATATCATCCGGAATCGTCGGGTTCACATCGTAGTACTTTGCCGCCTCAGCGCGAATATCGTTCTGCATGTGTGCTCCTCCAGAGGCATTCCGCCATGACTGTGCACCGGATCACGTCGCGACGGGTACATGCCTGGTGTCCTCTGTCGTATTTTGAAGGCTTGCGGACGTGGTCGTGCAGAGCGGCGCTGCATACCCTTGAGCCGCCGGCATAGTACACGCGCCTTGCTCTCAGGTCAAACATCCGTCTTCGGGTAGTGCCCCGCACATTGATCGTCGCTGGGGACTCTGGTATACAAGCAGTGGGGGCATGGACTATGCCGGACTCCAGCACACCTCCTGCACATGCGGAGACCGCCCAGGCCTGTGGATATTCGTGGAGAGGAGGTACAATGCATTCTAGGAAGATGCTCGTGAGCCTACTCCTGGCTTGCAATACAGGGAGCGTATATCCAAACTTACAACGTGTCCCCTTCGCTCTGAGAGCGAGGCCACTTTACATAGATGTGTCGAAGGAGCACGTCATGCAGAACGATGATAGCGCCAGGCATAACAACCTCGTCCAACCCGCCGATGCCATTGAGATGCTCAAAGCCGATCACCGCCGGGTGCGTGCCCTATTGCAGCGCTATGATAAGACGGACGATCCGGCCATGAAGCAGGGAATTGTTGCGGCACTCTTTGTTGAGCTTGAGCTGCATACGCAATTGGAAGAGACCGTCTTCTACCCTGCCTTCGCAGACGCGACCAACCGCGAGGGTCTAGAGCTGGTCGAAGCAAGCCTTGAAGCCCATGAGAAGATCGATGTTTTAGTGGAGGAACTCCGAGGCCTCGAGGCCGATCAAGAGGCGTTTGCGGCGAAGTTCCAAGAGCTGCGCACCAAGGTGGAACAGCATGTGCAGGAAGAAGAGAGTCAGGTGTTTCCGCAGGCTGAGCAGGAACTGGAGGAGCAGCTTGAGGATCTGAGGGACGAGATGCAGGAAATCAAAGAGCAACTGCTCGCGTAGTAACTGTTCTCACGTCCCCTGTACACGATGTTCAGGGGACCGTCTCCACGCTAAGGGTCTTCTGGCACGCTGGAGGCTTGGCTCGACTTGCTCCACCTCCCAGAGTCATGTAGCATGACTCACCCAAATGTACCGTGCGAGCGTTTTTGCCGGGAGCAGGGTGTGTGCGGCGACCCCTCCTAGTGCATCAACCGCTTGCAGGCGGCAGGCGATGAGTTCGGGTTGTGTCAGATTATCTGCTAGTTCGATCAGGGTGGCAGGCTGCCGATCGAGGAAAGGAGGCGTCTGGTGCAGGGAAAACCACTCTCCCAGGCTAACGTAGTCGAAACGCCTATGCTCGCGGGCAACATGCCCGCATGCAATGCCGGTTGGATATCGCCGGCGCTCTACCTCGACTTCACTCACGAGGCCTGGGGCCGTCTGCGGGCCGACACGCCATTGACCCTCTCTGAGGCTGACCTCGCCCAATTGCGGGGGCTCAACGAACGTGTCTCGCTTGATGAAGTGGTGGAAATCTACCTGCCCCTGTCGCGCCTCCTGAATCTGTACGTGGCCGCGACGCAGGAGCTGTATCGGGCCACGGCCACGTTCCTCGGCAGTGACGTGGCAAAGGTGCCGTATGTGATCGGCATGGCCGGCAGCGTCGCTGTTGGTAAAAGCACCACGGCGCGTATCTTGCAAGCCCTCCTGTCCCGCTGGCCGCACCATCCCAAGGTGGATCTGGTCACCACTGATGGCTTCCTCTACCCGAATCGCGTGCTGGAGGAACGCGGCCTCATGGGCCGCAAGGGCTTTCCAGAGAGTTATGATCTGCGTGCCCTGATCCAGTTCGTCTCCGCCGTGAAATCCGGGCTTCCCACAGTGCGGGGACCGGTGTATTCACACCTGCACTACGATATCCTGCCAGACCAGTTCCAGGTGGTCGATCAACCCGATATCGTGATCATCGAAGGGCTGAACGTGTTGCAGACATGGGATGACGAGCCTGAACACAAACCGCGCGTGTTCGTCTCCGACTTTTTCGACTTTACCATTTATGTGGATGCCGAAGTGCAAGATATTCGCGCGTGGTACATCGAGCGCTTTCTCACCCTGCGCTATACTGCCTTCAGCGATCCTGCCTCCTATTTCCACCGCTATGCCAGCCTCTCCGACCAGACAGCGCGTCAGCGCTCCCATACCATCTGGACAGAGATCAACGAGGTCAATCTGATTGAAAACATCCTGCCCACCCGCGAGCGTGCCGATCTCATTCTGGAAAAAGGCCGGGATCATACGGTGCAGCGCGTGAAACTGCGTAAGTTGTGAGGCCGAGACAAGGAGGGGGATGATGAGCTACGTCGGCCAGTCCATGAAACGGTTTGAAGACCCCCGGCTGGTGACAGGCCACGGGGCCTTCGTGGGTGACCTCACGCTCCCAGACATGCTGCACGCCGCCGTCCTGCGGAGCCAGCATGCGCACGCCCGTCTCCGGGGTATCGATGTCGCTGCAGCCCGTGCTGTGCCCGGTGTAGTCGCAGTCCTCACCGGGGCAGATATCGCTGGCGTGCTGCCGGGTATCCCCACCCGCGCTATGACCGGCGAACGCGCTGTGGATGCGCTGCAAGCCCCCGAGTACCCTCTGTTGCCACATGACAAGGTGTGTTATGTCGGGCAACCCATCGCAGTGGTGGTGGCCCATGACCCGTACATCGCCAGGGATGCCGTAGAGCTGATTACGGTAGACTACGAGCCTCTCGTGCCAGTCCTCGATCCCGATGCCGCGGCGCGGGACGATGCGCCCGTCATCCATGCGGCCATGGGGACGAACGTCGCCATGCGCCTACGCCAGCGTGCGGGGGACCTGGAAGGGGCCTTGGCACAGGCGGACCATGTCGTGCGCCAGCGGTATGTGGTGCAACGCATCGTCCCAGCCCCCCTGGAGACGCGTGGCGTGCTGGCCCAGTACCAGCCCCAGGAAGACCTCCTGACGGTCTGGAACGCGACGCAGGCGCCGCATCGCGTCAAGCACTTTTTAGTGCACCTCCTGCAGCGGCCAGAGCAGACAGTGCGGGTGATCGCGCCTGATGTGGGTGGCAGCTTTGGCGTCAAAGATTGCCTATTCCCCGAAGACGTGCTGATTCCCTATCTCGCCATGCGCCTCGGACGTCCCGTCAAGTGGATCGAAGAGCGGCGCGAAAATATGCTGGCGTACCATGGCAGAGGCCATAGCCTGGACATAGAAGCCGCAGTGCGGCGCGATGGCGTCCTCCTGGGGATACGCGTCTACGTTGTGGCGGACATCGGGGCGTACTTTCTCCTGACCACCCCGTCCGCGCCCTTCAATGTCTGTCGCCGTATCAT
>WNEY01002184.1_pt1 | contig 23374 bp, 20 predicted proteins | sample 5400531 | NCBI WGS metagenome assembly WNEY01 (sample SAMN13153338, study PRJNA577476) | soil metagenome | isolation source: 200 cm saprolite under Douglas fir tree site 1 | place: USA:California | collected 2015-04-18
TGAGCGTCGAGGACAACCTCAAGATGGGCGGGTTCGTGCCGGCGGCGCGGCCGAAGTTCCGCCGCCAACTCGACGTCGTCTATGAACTCTTCCCGCGCCTGCGCGAGCGCCGCCGCCAGCTCGCCGGCAGCATGTCGGGGGGCGAGCAGCAAATGTGCGCGATCGGCCGGGCCCTCATGTCCGAACCGAAGCTGCTCCTTCTCGACGAGCCGTCCGCCGGGCTCGCGCCCGTCCTCGTAGAGCAGGTGTTCGAGCTGGTGAGGCGCATCCGCGCCGGCGGTTTGACGGTGTTGATCGTCGAGCAGAACGTGCAGCAGGTGCTGCGGGTAGTCGAACGCGCCTACCTGCTCAAGACCGGCCGCATCCATACCGCCGGGCGGGCCGCCGAGCTCCTGGCGAGCGACAGCATCCGCGAAGCGTATCTCGGAGTCTGAGCGAGGAGGACACGACCTGGGCATCTTCGACATCTTCCTGCTCGAGGCGCTGATCAACGGGATTCTGCTTGGGGGGGTCCTGGCGTTGCTGTCGCTGGGCCTCAATCTGGTCTTCGGCGTCATCGACGTCGTCTGGATCTGCTACGCCGAGCTCATCATGCTCGGCATGTACGGGATGTATTTTCTCTATACGGTCTACCACGTGCCCATCGGGCTGGCGGCGGTGGGCTGTATCCTCGGTGTCGGCATCCTGGGCGTGGTGCTGCACGTCCTGGTGATCGCCCCGCTCCTCGGGGCCGCGCCGATCAACCAGCTCCTGGCCACCGGCGGCGTGCTGTTCTTCCTGCAGTCCGCCGCGACCGTGCTCTTCGGCATCGAGTTCAAGAACCTGGGCCTGCGGCTGCCGGTGCTGAAGGTAGCGGGAATGTTCGTCAGCTATTCCCGCCTGCTGGCCTTCGCCGCGGCGCTCATCGGCATGGTGCTGGTCTATCTCTTGCTGACGCGGACCTACACGGGCACGGCGATCCGCGCGATCGCCCAGGACCGCCAGATCATGCCGCTCATGGGCGTCAACAGCCGCCGGATCTACCTGATCACCTCGGGCCTGGGGGGCGCGCTGGCGGGCCTCGCCGCGTGTCTGCTGGTGCTGCAGTACGACGTCCATCCCTTCGTCGGCCTCTCCTTCGGGCCGATCACGTTCCTGATCTGCGTTCTGGGAAGCCTCGGCAACTTCGCCGGTGGCTTCGTCGCCGCCTTCGTGTTCGCCGAGATCATCTCGGTCGGCGGTCTCTACCTCGACCTGGAGTGGGGATACGTGTTCGCATTCGTATTTTTCATCGTGATGATGTTCGTACGGCCCGAGGGCTTGATGGCTCGGCGCTCGTGACGCGCTATCTGCCGTGGATCGGCGGCGCCGCCCTGGTCGTGTTGCCGTTCGTCTACCGATCGCCCTACCCACTGCACATCCTGATCATCATCCTCATCTGGTCGTTCGCCTACACCTCCTGGTCGGTGATGGGGCGGTTCGGCCTGGTCTCGCTGGGTCACGGCGGATTCATGGGAATCGGCGCCTACGTCACGGCACTCGCGTGGAACTATGGGCACGTCAGCCCCTGGATCGGCATCCTCCTGGCGCTCCTCGCCGGTGCCGGGCTGGCGGCGCTGGTGGCGTATCCGTGCTTCCGCTTCCGGATCACCGGCCACTACTTCGCGCTGGTCACGCTGGCCCTCTCGGGCATCGTCCTGCAGGTGATCACCGCGACGCGCGACTACACCGGGGGCTCGCTCGGCTACACGCCGGAACGCTACCGCGGAGGTAGCTCGCTGTGGGCGCTCCAGTTCAGCGACAAGACGACCTGGTACCTGATCGCGCTGGCGGTCTGGGCAGTCGGACTCTACGTCTGGCATCGGGTCGACCGGAGCATGCTCCGCTACGCGCTCGAGGCGATCTCGGAGGACGAGGACGCGGCGGCCGCGACGGGGGTCCACGTGACCGCGGAAAAGCTCAAGATCACCGTGCTCAGCGCCGCCATGACGGCCCTCGCGGGAGCGCTCTACTGCCAGTACCAGATGTTCATCTCGCCCGACACGGTGAGCGGGATCTCGGTCTCGCTCCAGATGGTCTTCGCGGTGGTGGTCGGCGGCATTTACGTATCGCTCGGGCCCACGATCGGCGCCGTGATCACGATCTTGATGGCCGAAGTGTTACGCATCTCGTTCGGTACCAGGGCGGTCGGCTGGGACAATCTCGTCTACGGAGTCCTGCTGGTGCTCTTCATCGTCTTCCTGCCCAAGGGCATCCTCGGAAGCCTGCTGGATCTCCGGCGGAGAGCGACATGGATCTCGAGCTGAGGGCTAAGGTCGCCGTCGTCACGGGCGCCAGCGTCGGCATCGGACGCGAGATCGCGAAGGTGCTGGCCTCCGAGGGCGTGCAAACGGCCGTGGTCGCCCGCCGGGCGAATCTGCTCGCCACGCTCCGGGAGGAGATCGAGCGCGCCGGCGGACCGCGACCGCTCGCCCTGCCCATCGACCTGTACGGGCCGGACGCCGCGGCGCGGATTCGCGATGCCGCGCTCTCCGCCTATGGGCGCGTCGATATCCTGATCAACAATGCCGGCGGGTCGCGGACGATCCCGTGGGACTCGCCCGACGCGGCCTGGGACGAATCGTTCTCTCTCAATTTCACCGCCGTGCGCAGGACGACCCAGGCGCTCTTGCCCGGCATGATCGAGCGGCGATGGGGCCGCATCCTCTGCGTGACCGGGAGCGCCGAACCGTCCACCGTCAATGCTGCCGTCGCCGCCAAGGCGGGCGTCCACGCCTGGGCCAAGGGGCTCTCGCGCGAGATCGGGCGACACGGGATCACGATCAACTGCCTGGCGCCCGGGCGTATCCACAGCGAGCAGATCGATATGCGTCTGCACCCGACGCCCGAGAGTCAGGCCGAGTTCGCGCGGAACATCCCGCTCGGCTATTTCGGCGATCCGTCCGACGTGGCGTTCTTCGCGGCGTTCCTGTGCTCGCCCAAAGCGCGCTACATCACCGGTGAACGCATCCACGTCGACGGCGGCCTGCATCGCTCCGTCTGAACGCGCATGACCCACGTGACCCGTGAGCTCTTTGGCTTTCTCCGCGAGTTGCGCCGACACAACAACCGCGAGTGGTTCAACGCGAACAAGGAGCGCTACCTGGGCGAGGTGCGCGACCCGCTCCTCGCCTTCATCCAGGCGATCGCGCCGAGGCTCACCCGGATCAGCCCGCACATCGTCGCCGACCCGCGGCCCTCGGGCGGCTCGCTGCTGAGAATCTATCGGGACACGCGGTTCAGTCGCGACAAGACGCCCTACAAGACCAACGCGGGACTGTCCTTCGGCCTTGATGCCCCGAGAGACTTTGACGCTCCTGGCTACTATCTCCACCTGGCGCCCGGGGAGGTCTTCATGGGCGCGGGTATCTGGCGCCCGAGCGCCGATGCCCTGCGCGCGATCCGCGAGGCGATCGTCAAGGACCCACGTGGATGGAGACGAGCGAAGCGGTCGGGCCTCTCGCACGGCGAAGCGACGCTGAAGCGGTCGCCACGGGGCTTCGACCCCGACCACCCGCTCATCGACGATCTCAAGCGGCTGAGCTTCACGGCTGGCGTGGAGTTCAGCGAGCGGCAGGCCTGCGCACCGCAGTTTCCCGCCCGCTTCGTCGCGGCCTGCCGCGGTCAGGCCCCGCTGATGAAATTCCTGTCGCGGGCGATGGGTCTCTCCTTCTGACCCGGTCACGCTGATCCGGTCTCGCTCTTACGGGTCGTCCGGCGTAGCATGGGGGCGCCGTGAGCCCTGGGGAATTCGCCACGACCCGGATCGCCCCCTCGCCCCTGACCCGGGAAGAGCTCCTTCGCCGAGCCGGCGAGCTCGTGCCGGTATTCAAGGGACGTGCGGCTCGCACCGAGCAGCTCCGGCAGATACCCCTGGAAAGCGTCCAGGATCTGTTAGCCTCCGGGCTCATCCGAATCGGTAATCCTCGTCGATACGGCGGCCACGACGTCGAGGTGGACACGGCCTTCGACGTGGGATTCGAGCTGGGCCGCGGCTGCGGGTCGACCGCCTGGTGCTACTCACTGTGGACGGCGCACAACTGGTGGCTCGGCCATTTTCCCGAGCAGGCCCAGGAAGAGTTCTTCGCGACGGGGCCGGATACGCTCTTCTCGAGCGGCTTGAATCCCGCGGGCGGCAAGGTCGAGTCCGCGAGCGGCGGGTTCCGAGTGTCCGGTCGCTGGGGCTTCTCCAGCGGCTGCGACGCGGCCACCTGGATCATGGTGGCGGTCCCCGGCCCTCGTCCCAACGGACTGAGCTGGCTCCTGCTCCCGCGCTCGGACTATCAGATACTCGACACGTGGTTCGCTTCGGGGATGCGGGGGACAGGGAGCAAGGACATCGTGATCAAGGATGCCTTCGTTCCCGCCCACCGAGTCGTGGATCCCGAGCGGTGCGGTGCCGATGACATGACCGGCTGGAAACTCCACGGACGCCTCAGCTATCGCGCGCCCCTCAGATGTCTGGCCGGGTGGGATCTGGCGGCTCCGCTCGTCGGCATCGCCCAGGGCGCCATCGACGAGTTCACGTCGCGCCTGCAGCGCACGTCGGGCCCGGGCCGGACAGCGGATTCCGTGGCTCTGCAGCTACGGCTGGCCGAAGCCGGCGCCGAAGTGGACGCCGCTCGCTCGCTGCATCGCCACGACATCCAGGAGATCCTCGACCGGGCGGCGCGAGGCGAGCCGTTCACCGAGCTGGACCGGGCCCGCTACCGTCGAGACAAGGCCTTCGTCGCGCGGCTCTGCGTCCGCGCCGTCGATCGGCTATTCGAAGGGAGCGGTGCCCGCGCCGTGCTGGACACGGAGCCGATCCAGCGCTGCCATCGCGACGTGCACGGCGCCTCGCACCACGCAGCACTCAGCTGGGACCTCGTCGCCGAGCAGTTCGGCCGTCAAGCCCTCTCGCCCAACGAACCGCAAGCGAGTCGCGAGGTAGGCGGAGGAGCACCTCCCGCGCGTTCGCGGGGGCGTCGAGACGCGGGCGGAGATGCACGCCCCGCGGACACGCAGGGGCGTCGAGACGCGGGCAGAAATGCACGCCCCGCGGGTACGCAGGGGAGTCGAGAGGGGGGCGGAGCCCCCCTCTCCCAAAAGGAGACCCGATGAAAGTGGTCGATGCGATCGCCGAGATCATGAAGCGCGAGGGAGTGGAATTCCTCAGCACGTATCCGACGACGCCCCTGATCGACGCGGTGGCGGCGACCGGGATCCGGCCGGTGCTCTGCCGCCAGGAGCGCGTCGGTGTGGGCATCGCCGACGGCTTCAGCCGGACCACGAACGGCCGTCGCCTCGGCGTGTTCGCCATGCAATACGGCCCGGGCGCCGAGAACGCCTTCGCGGGAGTCGCCACGGCGTATTCCGATTCGGTGCCGATCCTGGTGCTGCCTCTGGGGCACCAGCGGGATCGCGCGCAGGTATTCCCTCTGTTCAGCTCGGCGCGCACGTACGCCTCGGTCACCAAGTGGGTCGAGACGCTGAACCAGCCGGAGCAGGTGTCGGAGGTCATGCGGCGGGCGTTCAATCTCCTGAAGATGGGACGCCCGGGACCGGTCATGGTGGAGATCCCCGCGGACGTGGCCGTGGCGGACGTGGGTGACCAGGTCGTGCTCCAGTACAAGGTAGTGAAGGCCACCAGGCCGTCGGGCAACCCGCGTGACGTCGCGGCGGCGGCGCGTGTGCTCGTCGAGGCCGACAAGCCCATGATCCACGCCGGCCAGGGCGTGATGTACGCCGAGGCCTCCCCGGAGTTGCTCGAGCTCGCCGAGCTCCTGCAGATTCCGGTCATGACCACGCTCGAGGGGAAGAGCGCCTTCCCGGAAGATCATCCCCTGGCGCTGGGCACCGGGGGTGGTGGTGTGATGTCGGGCCCGTCTCACCACTTCCTGTCCCAGGCGGACGTCGTGTTCGGGATCGGCTGCAGCTTCACGCGCCACGGTATGGCCACCAACATCCCGGCGGGCAAGACCATCATTCACGCGACCAACGACGAGCGCGATCTCAACAAGAACTATGCGGCGGACCATCCGATCCTCGGCGACGCCAAGCTGGTCCTGCGCCAGTTCATCGATGCGGCCAGGGACCTCCTGGGCGCCCGCCCCCGGCGCGACGGCGCCGCCGCGGGCGAGGTGCGGCAGGCCAGGGAGACGTGGCTCAAGGAATGGATGCCCAAGCTCACCTCGAACGAGGTGCCCATCACGCCCTACCGTGTCATCTGGGACTTCATGCAGACGATCAATCCCCGGGACGCGATCGTGACGCACGATTCCGGCAGCCCGCGCAATCAGCTCGTGCCGTTCTACCGCGCGACCGCCCCTCGGGGCTACATGGGTTGGGGCAAATCCCACGCACTCGGCACCGGCCTGGGCCTCATCATGGGCGCCAAGCTCGCCGCCCCGGACAAATTCTGCGTGAACTTCATGGGGGACGCCGCGTTCGGGATGACGGGGCTCGACTTCGAAACCGCCGTACGCTGCGGCATTCCCATCACGACGATCGTCCTGAACAACTCCGCCATGGCGATCGAGCGGCACGCGCTCGTCGTTTCCCACGACCGCTACCGGACCCGGGATATCGGCGGGAACTACGCCGACATGGGGCGCGCGATGGGCGGCCAGGCAGAGCGAGTCGAGAAGCCCGCGGACATCGTCCCGGCGCTGGAGCGCGCCCGGAAGGCGAACGCGGGCGGGCAGGCCGTGCTGCTCGAGTTCGTCACCAGCGAAGAGATCGCCTTCTCCCACCGGCGCGCCCTGTAGGGCGCGCGGCCACGGAGGACGGGTGCAGTTCGGCTGGTTGACGCTCGCCCACTCCGCGTCCCCCGAGGGGGACTACGGGGCGATCCACGAGCTGGTCGCCCAGGCGTGCTTCGCGGAGACCATGGGCTTCGACGGGCTCTGGCTCACCGAGCACAACTTCACGGGCGAGAGCGTGTACTGCGATCCGATTCCGTTCGCCAGCGTCGTGGCCGCGCGCACGTCGCGGATCCGGATCGGCTTCGCAGTGCTCCAGCTCGCCCTGCGCCATCCGATCCGCCTGGCGACCGAATTGGCGCTCCTCGACAACCTGTCGGGCGGCCGACTCGACGTCGGCGTCGGCCACGGGACCAACTTCAACGAGTACGAGTTCGTCGGCTACGGATTGCGGAGCGACGACAGCCGGGAGCGGATGGAGGAGACCCTCGAGGTGATGATCCGGGCGTGGACCGAGTCGCCGCTCGTTCACGACGGCAAGTTCTATCGCCTCCGGCTGCCCGAGCTTCGCCCCCGAACCCGACAGCGACCCCATCCGCCCGTCTGGCGCAGCGTCTCGTCAGCGGGCTCCGTCCGGGAGTGCGGCAGAACAGGCTCGCCGATCATGATGGCGCGTATACCGGCGGCGCGCGTCCCGGAGCGGCTCGCGCTCTACGAGGCGGGGCTCGCCGAAAGCGGCCTCGACGGTGAGCGGCAGCGACGGCTCCGCGAACAAGCGGCCCTCTGGCGCTTCGTCCACGTCGCCGAGAGTCAGGCCCAGGCCGAGGACGAGCTGACCCGGGCGCTTCTCTTGACGCGGCGCCATATGGTCCATTCCCGCGAAGCCCACAACCCCGCCGACTTCCACGTCGAGGCGACGCGGGTCAACCCGTGGAACGATCCGCGGGTGTCGGACGAGGACGGTGTGCGCTACTCGCTCGAGACCGCCGCGCTCTGCGGCACCCCCAAGCATGTCGCGGACCGTCTCGGCGAGCTCCGCGACGCCGGTGTTCACCACGTGCTGTGTCAGATGAGCTACGGTTACCTGCCGCACGCGGCCATCGTCGACTCGATGCGCCGCTTCGGCGAGGACGTGATACCGGAGTTTCGCTGAAGAAATGGAGACAGACCATGAGCACCAACCTTGCTGTCGTCGTCGATCCGGAGGCGCCCGGCCGCCTCGTTATCCGTCCGGTGGCGGAACCCACTCCTGACAGGGCCGAGGCGATCGTGCGCGTGCAGGCCATCTCGCTCAACCGGGGCGAGGTCCGTCGCTCGGGCACGGCCGCAGCGGGATGGCGCCCGGGCTGGGATCTGGCCGGGGTGATTGAGCGCGCCGCCGCGGATGGCTCGGGCCCGAACGTCGGCGCGCGGGTCGTCGGCTTCCTCCCCGAGGGCGCCTGGGCTCAGCGGGTCGCCGTGCCGAAGAACGCCCTCGCCGAGTTGCCCGACAAAGTGACGTTCTCGCAGGCCGCCACCTTCCCGGTGGCGGGGCTCACGGCGCTGCATGCGCTGGCCAAGGGGGGGCCGCTCCTCGGGCGCCGTGTGCTCATCACGGGCGCGACCGGCGGTGTGGGGGATTTCGCCGTGCAGCTCGCGCGGCTGGCCGGCGCCCACGTGACGGCGAATGCGCGCCGCGCCGACCAGGTCTCGGCGCTCAAGCAGCTCGGCGCTCACGCGGTGGTCGTGGGCGAGGAGATCGCGCCCTCGCCTAAATACGATCTGATCATCGACTCCGTGGGGGGGCGGACCCTGGGCACCGCCCTGGCGGCCCTCGAGCGCGCCGGCGTGTGCGTCACGCTCGGCGTCTCCGCCTCCCCTGAGGTCACCTTCGACGCCCGAGAGTTCTTCGTGACCGGGCGCGCCACGCTCTACGGCTTCTACCTCTTCACGGAGCTCGGGAGCGAGCCGGCGTCGGTCGGCCTCCGGCGGCTCGCCGATCTCGTGGCCGCAGGGCAGCTCGCGCCGCACATCAGCCTGGAGCGACCGTGGAAGGAGATCGGCCAGGTGGCGCAAGACCTGATGGCCCGGCGGTTTCCGGGCAAGGCCGTGCTCACTCTGGACTGAAAGGCCGGTGAGGAGCGAGGCCATAGATTAGGTGGACGAACGCGTCATCCGCGAGTGGCTTCGAGGCATCCGGAGTGGCTCGCTCAGCCGCCGCGAGCTCGTCGGCACGCTGCTCGGGCTCGGGCTCCCGCCGCTGCTGATCGCGGAGCTGCTGCGATCGCACGGAGTCGCGCACGCCCAACCCAGGCGGACACCGCTCATCCCGTCCCGCCGCGGCGGAGGTGGCGAGCTGAAGGTGCTGTGGTGGCAGGCACCCACGATCTTGAACCCGCACCTGGCGATCGGCGTGAAGGACGGCGACGGCTCGCGAATCTTCTATGAGCCGCTGGTGTCCTTCGACCCCGACGGCAACCACGTCCCGATCCTGGCCGCGGAAGTTCCGACCGTGCCGAACGGCGGGATCGCCCGCGACGGGCTGTCGGTCACCGTGAAGCTGAAGCACGGTGTCCAGTGGCACGACGGCGAGCCCTTCACGGCGGACGACGTGGTCTTTACCTGGGAGTACGCCGCCGACCCGGCGACGCTGGCGGTGTCGGCAGGGGCCTACCGGGACATCGCGCGCGTCGACAAGCTCGACCAGCACACGGTCAAGATCGTCTACAAGACTCCGACCCCGTTCTGGGCCAACGCGTTCCAGGGCATCATTCCCAGGCACGTCTTCGAGGCCTTCAAGGGGGCGAAGTCGCGAGAGGCCCCGGCCAACCTCAAGCCGGTCGGGACGGGCCCGTACCGCTTCGTGGATTTCAAGCCCGGCGATCTCGTTCGGGCGGAGATCTTCCCCGCCTACCACGAGCCGAACTGGCCGTTCTTCGATCGGCTGGAGATGAAGGGCGGGGGCGACGCCGTGTCCGCCGCGCGCGCGGTGATCCAGACCGGCGAGTACGACTTCGCCTGGAACATGCAGGTCGAGGACGACCTGCTCCGGCGCATGGAGCAGGGGGGCAGGGGCCGCGTCGACATCGCCTGGGGTGGCGCGGTCGAGCACATCCTCTGCAACTTCTCGGATCCGGGGCGCGAGGTGGACGGTGAGCGGTCGAGCCTCAAGGCGCCACATCCTCTTCTGACCGACAACAGCGTTCGCGTGGCGCTGAGCCTCCTGGTCGACCGCGCGTCCATCCAGGAACAGATCTACGGCCGTCTCGGGCAGACCACGGCGAACTACCTGAATGCGCCGGCCCCGTTCCGGTCCAGGAACACCCGCTGGGAATTCAACGCCGAGAAGGCCTCCCGAGTCCTGGAGGACGCCGGGTGGAGGCGAGGGCCGGACGGCATCCGGACCAAGGACGGCAAGCGCCTGCGGATGCTGTTCCAGACCGCGATCAACGCGCCACGCCAGAAGACCCAGGCCGTCGTCAAGCAGGCGGCGGCCCGGATCGGGATCCAACTCGAGCTGAAGTCGATCGTGCCCGCTGTATACTTCTCGACCGACCCCGCAAACCTCGACACGTCGTCCCACTTCTCCGCCGACCTGCAGATGTACAGTTTCAATAGCGGCTCACCGGATCCCCAGCGGTTCATGGATCCCTTCGTGTCCTGGGAGATCGCTCAGAAGGAGAACAAGTGGGCCGGTCGCAACTCGACGCGGTGGCGGAACGAGGAGTACGACCGGCTGTTTCGGGCCGCCGAGACCGAGATGGATCCGGTCAAGCGCGCGGCACACTTCATCCGAATGAACGATCTCCTGACCCAGAACGTCGTGGTTGTGCCCTTTCTCTGGCGCGGCAACGCGTCAGCCGTCTCGAACCGGCTCCGCGGCACCGAGATCAGCGGCTGGGACTCGAATCTCTGGAACCTCGCCCATTGGTACAAGGAGACTTAGCCCCAATGTATGATCGCCGTACTCATGGCCCGGCTTTAGGAGGCACACCACGATGAAGCTCAGCACCGACCGCATCCTGACCACGCACACCGGAAGCCTGCCGCGAGCCCAGGACCTGACGGCGACGCTCGAGGCGCTGGACGCGGGAACCCCGCCCGAGCCCGCCGCCTTCGAGGCGCGCGTGCGCCGTGCCGTCGCCGATATCGTCCGGCAGCAGATGGAAGCGGGCGTGGACATCGTCAACGACGGCGAGCAGGGGAAGGTCGGCTACTCGACCTACGTGCGGCATCGACTCACCGGGTTCGGCGGACAAGCGGCGGTCCCGGTTCGGGCGGACTGGGCCGACTTTCCCGAGGCGGCCGCGCGGAGCGAACGGCGCTCGACGATATCGCGTCCGTCGTGCGACGGCCCGATCGACTGGAAGGACAGGACGGCGGTGCAAAAGGACGTCGCCAACCTGAGCGCGGCTCTGGCCGGGTCCAAGCCGACCGAGGCATTCATGACGGCGGCCTCGCCGGGGGTCATCGCGCACTTCCTGAAGAACGAGCACTACCCGACTCGTGAAGCGTATCTGGCGCGCCTGGTCGACATCATGAAGGAGGAGTACGACGCGATCCATCGGGCCGGGTTCGTGCTGCAGGTGGACTGCCCCGACCTCGCCATGGGGCGGCATCTCGCGTTCCCCGATCTGAGCAACGCCCAGTTCCTGAAGATTGCGGAGGCCAACGTCGAGGCGCTCAACCATGCGCTGCGTGATATTCCGGCTGACCGTGTCCGACTCCACCTCTGCTGGGGAAACTACGAAGGGCCGCATCACCGCGATATCCCGCTGAGACAGCTCCTGCCGGTCGCCCTGAAGGCCCGGCCCCAGGCGTTGTCCTTCGAGGGGGCGAACCCCCGCCACGAGCACGAATGGGTCGTGTTCCGCGAGATCCGCTTGCCGGACGACCGGGTGATCATTCCGGGCGTGCTGGACTCGACGACCAACTTCATCGAGCATCCGGAGCTGGTCGCGCAGCGCCTCGTCCGGTACGCGGAGATCGTCGGCCGGGAGCGCGTGATCGCGGGAACCGATTGTGGCTTCGCGACCTTCGCGCGCTCCGTCAACCAGGTCGAGCCCGAGATCACGTGGGCCAAGTTCAAGGCGATGGCCGAGGGCGCGCGTCTGGCCTCCGCTCAGCTCTGGCCGTAACGAAAGCCGGAGGGTGCACATGATTCCCGACGAGATCGACGTTCCCCACGCCGTTGTTCGCGTCCTCGAGGAGGCGGGCATCCAGTTCGTCTTCGGCATGCCGGGTGGAGACACCGGGCGCATCTTCGATGCGCTCCACGACTCGAAGGAGATTCAGACCGTCCTCGTCCGCCACGAGCAGGTGGGCTCGATCATGGCGGAGATGTACGGGCGCCTGACGGGAAAGCCCGGGGTCGTCATGGGTCAGGGTATTTTTCTCGCGTGCAACGCGCTCTTCGGCGCGCTCGAGGCCGTGAAGGGTGCGTCCCCGATGCTGCTGCTCGGCGATTTCACGGACATGGCGCCTTTCATGCACCACGCGCCGTACCAGGCCGGCACCGGGGAGCACGGGAACCACGATCTCCGGAATCTCCTGGCGAGCGCGACCAAGTACACCGCGGCCGTCTCCGAGCCGAAGCAAGCCGTGCAGACGGTCCAGCTCGCCATCAAGCACGCCACGACGGGCACGCCGGGGCCGGTGGCGGTGATCTTCGGCAGTCGATCGCTGGCCGGCACGGTGAAGACCAGGCGGCCGCCCCGTGTCCACGCGACCGCGCGAGTTCTGGCCCACGGGGTCGCCCGGTCCGCCTCGGCGGACGTGGCGCGTGTGGCCGACGCGTTGCTCGCATCGTCGAATTCCGTGATCATCGCCGGCAACGGCGTCCACGCGGCGCGCGCGTGGGCCGAGCTCGCCGAGCTGGCCGATCTCCTCGCGATTCCGGTGGCGACGACGGCGACCGGGAAGAGCGCGATCGCCGAGGTGCATCCCCGGGCGCTCGGGGTCTTCGGGAACTGGGGACAGGCGGTGGCGAACGAGGTGGTCTCGACCGCCGACACGGTGCTCGTGGTCGGCTCCCGCCTGGCGCCCACGGACACGGCCTTCGAGAACCCCGAGCTGCTCGACGCGGACCGCCAGGCGTTTCTCCAGATCGACGTCGAGCCGCTCAACGTCGGCCGCCACTTTCCCGTGGCCGCCGCGATCGTTGCCGACGCGCGCGAGTCGCTCGCGGCGCTGGCCACCGAGATCCGGCCGCGGGTCACCGCCGCTCGGCGCGACGCCGCGCGCCGTCGAGCGGCGCACCTGGCCGAGCTCAAGACGCTGCATCGCTACTTCGCCGAGCCCGAACAGCGCTCGGACTATGTCCCGCTCCGCCCCGAGCGCGTGATCACCGAGCTCGCGCGCCGGCTCGACGAGCGAGCGGTGGTCACGATGGATGCCGGAGCGAATCGACTGTACATGACGCACTACTTCCAGAGCCGAGGAGCGGGCAGCGTCTACCAACCTTCGTCAATCGGCGGCATGGGGTACGCGCTACCGGCGGCGATGGCGGCGAAGCTCACGCACCCCGAGCGCGACTGCGTGGCCGTCTGCGGCGACGGCGGCTTTGCGATGACGATGAACGCGCTGTTCACCGCCGCCCAGTATCGCATCCCGGTCGTGGCCGTCGTGCTCAACAACAGCGTGCTCGGCTGGGTGAAGGACGGCCAGCGACGTCGTGGCAACCGGTTCATCGCCTCCGAGCTGGGCCGGAGCGACTACGCTCGCATCGCGCAGGCCATGGGCTGTGTCGGCATCCGCGTCGAGACGCTCAAGGACCTCGTGGGTGAGCTCGCCCGGGTCACGCGCGCGAAAGAGCCCATCGTGCTCGACGTGGTCACGACAGAGGACGCGCCGTTCTGGCAGGTCCAGTCGCCCCTGGCCAAGGAGGGCGCCGGCGGCGAGTGACTCGTGCGGCACACACGCAAGGCGGTCGTCGCTCGAACCCGGCGCGAGTTCGCGGCGCTCGACCGTCTCGTGGCGCGACTACGCCCGGCGGACTGGAAGAGGCGGGTCCCGCGGCCGCCGACGCGGGACCCGTGGACGGTGAAAGACGCGCTCGCCCACATCGTCTACTGGAAGGAGCACAGCGCCCGAGTATTCCGGGGCGAGCGGAGGCTGCCGGAAATGCGCGGCCTCGACGTGAACCAGATCAACCGCCTCGTCTACAGACGCTGGCGGCGACGGCGACCGAGCGAGCTCCTGGCGTGGCATCGCCGTGTCCACGCCGACGTGGTGAAAGCGCTCGCGCGGAATCCCGAGGAGTGGTTCGGTCGACGCCAACGCTCGCCCCAGTGGCCCCTCGATTTCGACGGGCACTCGGCGGCGCACCGGATGAACGACATCGAGGCGGTGCTGCCCGGCCTCAGTGCATCACGCCGCCGCCGGTCACGTTGATGGACTGGCCGGTGATGTACTCGGCGGCGTCACCCGCGAGGAACGCCGCGACCTCGGCGACGTCGCTCGGCCTCGCGATGCGGCCGAGCGGGGTCGCCGCGGCGCTCTGCTTGATTCGCTCTTCGCGTTGTCTAGGGTCGAACGTGCCGTCGGCGCGCAGGCCGAGATGATCCAGACGCTCGGTGTCGGCGGCGCTTGGACAGATGGCATTCACGGTGATCCCGGCGTGCGCCAGCTCCTGCGCCAGTGACTGCGTGAAGCCAATGATCCCGAACTTGGACGCGCAGTAGGCCGCCCGCCGCGCGCCTCCCTTCTTGCCCCACTGGGACGACATGCTGATGATGCGTCCGCGCACGCCACGCTCCAGCATCGTGCGGGCGACGGCCTGGGAGGTGAGGAACGTGCCCTTGAGGTTGGTGTCGAGCACGGTGTCCCACGCCTCCTCGGGGAGCTCGATGACCGGCGTGCGGTCGAGACTTCCCGGCGCGCCGGCATTGTTGACGAGGATGTCGATGCGCTCGAATTCCTCGAGCGCGCGCGCGACGACCTGCGCGATCCGGGCGGCCGACCGAACGTCGGCGATCGCCGTCATCGCCCGGCGCCCTCGCTTCCGGATCTCGTCCGCGACTGCGTCGACACCGCGCCAGGCCCCCGGTGGCGTCGAGGACGAGACCCGCAGGCCCGTCGCGATCACGTCCGTCAGGATGAGATCGGCGCCCTCGTCCGCGAATCGCTGAGCGATGGCTCGTCCAAGACCGTGCTCGCCGCCCGCACCCGTCACCATCGCCACCTTGCCCTCGAGCCGTCCCATGGTCCTGGCCTCCTCGGCGGGCTCGCGAGTCTCCCAGCGCCGCGCGCCCCGCAGAATTCTCTCTCAGCCGGCCGCCGCCCCGGCGGTCGCGAAGCGCTCCGGACGGAAGGGGACCAGCATCGAGCTCGGTACCCCGCGGACGATCTCGTCAGCCAGCAACCGTCCGAGCAGTGGGCCGAGTGTGACCCCGCTGTGAGTCGCGATCATCCAGGCGTTCGCGAAGCCCGGGATCCGCCCGGCGATCGTGTGGTGGTCGGCCGGCATGGGGCGCACCCCGAGACGGGTGTCGACGACCTTCACAGGGCGCGCCGATGGAAAGACGCGCGCCGCGCGCTCGAGCAGGAGCGCGGCGGCCTCACCGAGCGCGGCGGGCGGCCCCGCGTTCGCGGCGAGCGAGTCGACGTCCTCGGCGCCGAGCAGGAGGCCGCCGCCGGCATCCGGCCTGAGGTGGATGCCGGGAGCATGCACGACGCGGTGGAGCGGCTGGGCCGGACGCGCGGTCACCGCGAGAAAGCCGGGAACACGGCCGACCGGGATGACGACGCGGAGGGGATCGAGAAACGCCTGCGTGGCCGGCCCCACACAGACGAGGAACGACTGGGCGACCATCTCGGTGTCATCGCCGACGGCCGCCTCCACGCGGCTCCCCCGCGAGCGCAGCGAGCGAACGGGCGCCCCCTCCCGGATCTCGGCGCCACGCGCCCCAGCGGCGGCGAGGAGGCGCCCGATCAAGCGCGGCGCGTCGAGCCAAGCGTCAGCGGCGTAGAAGGCGACCTCCCGGACATGGTCGGGAATGGCCAGGCCGCGCTCGAGGCCGGTGGCGCGCTCTCGAGTGATCCACTCCGCGGGGTAGCCCCGGCTCGCGAGCCGGCGGACGCGGTCACGGAGCTCGCGCTCCTCATCGGCCCCTTCGGCCCATTCGAGCGAACCACCATCGTGGTAGCCGGCATCGCCCCCGAGCTCACGCGACAGCTCACGATGGGCGGTCATCCCGGCGGCGTTCAGACGATGGTAGGCCTCCGGCTCCTTCCGAACCGCGTTCAGCCAGGCGAACGACGCGCCGCTCGTGCCGCCACCGGGAACTCCGGCGTCGAGCGCCAGCACCCGCGCGCCCGCCCACGCGGCCGCATAGACGGCCGAAGCGCCCACGATCCCCAGACCGATGACGGCAACGTCGAACTGTTTCATGGTGACCTCCTGCGCTGGCCTCGTCGTGCACGGCAGGCGCATTATAGGGTGCCGCGGGACCCCGCGACACGGAAGGAGCGACCACCATGGCAACCGTCATCGTCCGTGGTCAGGCGTCGGGATTCGCCCAGGACATCACAGCCGGACCGCATCGCCTGGCGGCCGACGAGCCTTCCACCGCGGGAGGCACCGAGACCGGCCCCAACCCCTACGAGTTCCTGCTCGCGGCACTCGGCGCCTGAACGTCCATGACCATCGCGCTGTACGCGCGACGCAAGCAGTGGCCGCTCGAGGAGGTGACCGTGAGGCTGCAACACTCGAGAATCCACGCGACCGACTGCGCCGAGTGCGAGACCAGGGACGGCATGCTCGACCGGATCGAGACCGACATCGCGCTGACCGGGGCGCTGACGCCCGAACAGCGGACGCGACTGCTCGAGATCGCGGAAAAGTGCCCGGTGCACCGCACGCTGACGTCCGAGATCAGCATCAAGACGCGGCTCGCGTAGGCGGCGAGCCCCTGTGCGGATCAGGTCGCGCTCGACGCGGCCTCGATCTTGATGCCTCCGCGCATGAACGACGCCAGCAGCGCGACGATCATGAGCACGAGGCACGCGAAGTACGTGACGTTCATCGCGGCGACGAAGGCCCCGGGATGCTCGGCGCTCGGCATGGCGTCGGCGGCTCCTGCGTAGTAACGGAACGCGAGGGTCAGGAGCACGCCCCCGAGCGAGATCCCGAGCAGCGCGGAGATGCCAAAGATCGTCTGGACCATCCCGGTCGCGAAACCTCGGTATTCCCGGGGCACCGAGCCGATGATCGCCGCCTGGTTCGGCGTGTTGAAGAACCCCGAGCCGACGCCGACGAGCCCCAGCATGATCGTCGGCAGGATCCAGTGCGAGTCCATTCGCAGGAACAACCCGATGGCGAAGGCGCCCATGGTCGTCAGGACGCCGATCGAGGCTGGCACCCGCGGACCGATCCGGTCGGTGAGCTGGCCGCTCACCGTCGCCAGGCCGATCGTGAAGACCGGTGCCGCCAGGAAGATAAGGCCCATGAACGATGGGGAGAAGTGGAGCACGTCCTGGATGTAAAAGGGCATCAGGAATCCGAGCACGCTGGTGGTGGTGGCGATGAGCAACAGGCTCACGATGCTGAATGTGAACATTCGGATCTTGAACAGTGAGAGGTTCACGACCGGATTGACCGAGCGCCGCTCGTGCGCGAGAAATCCGAGCACGGTGGCGCCAAAGACCAGCACCAGGACCCCGGTCCGCTCGGCCCCGATCGTCTCGGCGCTCCGTCGATCGAGCAGCAAGGTCAGCGTGACCGTGAGGACGATGAGCAGCACCGCGCCGAGGTAGTCGATCGACGGTGCTCGTCCGGTCGAGGTGGTCCGGCCCCCCTGGGCGCGCAGGATCGTCAGGATCACCCCGCTCAGCCCCATGGGCACCAGGAGGAAGAAGATCCAGCGCCAGTCCAAGAGATCGATCACGAACCCGCCGAGCGGAGGCCCGATCAGCAGCCCGGAATGAAAGCCCATGGTCATGTATCCGTTCGCCCGTCCTTCGGAGCCTTCCGGCATCGCCTCCATCGCCAGCACGCGCGTCGCCGACGAGATCATGGCGGCGCCGAGCCCCTGGATGAAGCGGAAGAGGACGAGCTGCGTGGCGCTCGAGGCGAGCCCGCAGAGCAGGGAGCTGGCGGTCATGATGCCGAATCCGAGGCCGTAGATCACGTGCCGACCGTGGATGTCGCCGAGCCGCCCGAAGACGACCGACAGGCTGATCCCGGCGAGCTGGTAGGCGATCACGGCCCAGGAGATGGCGAGGATGTCCGTGTTCAGGACGCTGGCGAGCGTGGGAAGCGAGATGCTGAAGATCCGCGTGGCGACGCCGGTGAGGAACTGGCCCATGATCGCGTTGGCGAGGAGGAGCCGGTCCGTGCGAGCGGTCACGGATCACATTATCAGCCCGGGACCGGCGCGTTGTCGTAAGATTGGCGGCCATGAGCGAGGAGACACTCCGGAAGCTTGCGATGCAGGTGCGGAACTGGGGTCGGTGGGGCGCGGACGACGAGATCGGCACACTGAACTTCATCACGCCGGAGGCGGTCGCCTCCGCCTGCCGGCTCGCCACGACCGGCAAGGTGTTCGCGCTGGGCATTCCGCTCCAGCGTGAGGGCCCCCAGAGCGGCACCCGCCAGCGCTTCAACCCGATCCACACGATGTTCCGCGACGGCGGCGATGCGCCGCGGACGCCCGCCGAGGTGGTCGCGCTGCAGGGCTACGGGGGATCGGACGACTGGATCGTGATGCCGCTCCAGTGCGTCACCCAGTGGGACAGTCTCGCCCATGTCTTCTACGAGGGAAAGATGTACAACGGCTACGATGCCGCGCTCGTCACCAGCAGCGGCACCGCGAAGAACAGCATCGACAAGACCAAGAGCCGAATCGCCGGCCGCGGCGTCCTCCTCGACGTCGCGCGCTGGAAAGGCGTGCGCGCGCTCGAGCCCGGATACGCGATCACGCCGGTCGACCTCGACGCGACCGCCGCGGCTCAGAAGGTGGAGGTGCGCCGCGGCGACATCCTGTTGATCCGGACGGGCCACATGTCGCGCTATCTGGACCGGCACGACTGGCGCCATTACGACCTCGACGACTCGCCGGGCGTCTCCGTGCACACGGCGCCGTGGATGCACGCCAGGGAGATCGCGGCGGTGGCTGCCGACAATTACGCGGTCGAAGTGCGACCCTCGCAGCTGCCGCCGTTTCGCAGCCCGTTCCACATCTGCGCCATCCCGAACATGGGGCTGACGCTGGGCGAGATCTTCTACCTCGAGGAGCTGGCGGCGGACTGTGCCGCCGACGGACGGTACGCCTTTCTGCTCGTGGCGCCGCCGTTGCCGGTCACGCGCGGCGTGGGCACGCCGATCAATCCGTACGCGGCCCCGCTCTCCCGCTCCTGCCCACCACCGTGGTCGGCAGCTTCCCGCAGCCGGAGTGGCTCGTCGACCGGGCGGCGCTGCTCGCGGGCGGCGTGCCCCGGGTTCCCCGGCCGACGCTCTGGCGCGTACCCGAGGAGCTCCGGGAGCAGGCTCACGACGATGCGGTGCGGCTGGTCGTCCGAGACATGGAGCGGGCCGGCGTCGAGATCGTCAGCGACGGCGAGGTCCGTCGCGAGAGCTACTTCAGCTGGCTGGCGCCCGCCCTCACCGGGCTCGATGTCGTACGACCGGGAACCGCGATGAGCCGCGTCGGGCGACCGACACCGGTGCCGCGGGCCGTGGGCCCGATCACGCGTCCCAAGCCCGTGCTCGCGCGCCACACCGCGTTCCTGCGCGCGGAGACGAACCGCCCGATCAAGATCACCGTGCCCGGGCCGTTCACGCTGACCGCGCTGACTCAGAACGAGTACTATCCGGACGCGGCGAGCCTGGCGCTGGCCTACGCCGCCGTCGTCAACGAGGAGCTGCGCGATCTTAAGGCCGCCGGCGCCGATTTTGTGCAGCTCGACGAGCCCTATCTCCAGGCGTGGCCGGACCGCGCACGAGAGTACGGGGTGACGGCCATCGACCGCGCGCTGGACGGGATCGCCGGGCCGACCGTCGTGCATCTCTGCTTCGGCTACGCGCACACCGTGCGCGAGAAACCGAGCGGCTACTCATACCTGCCCGAGCTGGAGCGCTGTCGCGCGACACACGTCTCGATCGAGGCGGCCCAGCCACGGCTCGATTGCGCCATCCTGCGCTCCTTGCCGTCGAAGACCGTCGTCCTGGGCGTGCTCGACCTGGGCGATCCGAACGTCGAGACTCCAGAGGTCGTGGCCGGCCGCATCCGGCAGGCACTGGCGTACGTGCCGCCGGAGCGTCTGGTCGCGGCACCGGATTGCGGGATGAAGTATCTGCCGCGCGACCGCGCCGTCGCCAAGCTCGAGGCGCTGGTGGCGGGCGCGCGTCTGGTGCGCGCCGAGCTCGCCACGGGAGAATCGCGCCGACCGCGCGGCGGGTAATGGTCTTTTTCACGGACTTCTGCTATCGTCCGGAAGCCTCAAAGTCCGCGAGGGAATTGCAGCCAGGGGTTGACCGACAGGAGGCGAGCATGAGCGATCACACGAGTGAGCCGGAGCGACATTCCAGCGTTGACCGCCGGACGTTCCTGAAGCGAGCGGGCGCCGCTGGCGCGGGTGCGGTCATCGCGTCACGGCTTCAGGCGCCCGGGTCCGCCGCCGCGCAGGACGCCACGGTTCGACCCGACCCGGCCTCCAAGCGCGGCGGCACGCTCCGCTACGGGGTCCACACGGCCCCGGCTCACTTCGATGTTCACCAGTCCGGCACCGTGGCCAACATCGGGGCCCAGAGCCCGATGTATGACACGCTGCTGCGGCGCAGTCCGAAGGACGGACAGACGGTCATCCCCGACCTCGCCTGGAAGTGGGAGATCTCACCAGACGGCAAGAAGTACACCTTCCACCTCCGCAAGGGCGTGAAGTTCCACGATGGCGCCGACTTCACCGCCGACGACGTCAAGGCGACGTACGATCGTATCGTGCATCCGCCCAAGGGCGTGGTCATTCCGCGTACGCCCCTCTTCGCCACGGTAGGCGACATCGTCGTGGTGGATCCACACAAGATCGAGTTCCGGCTCACCGAGCCGCGGCCGAAGGCCTTCATGCTGGGCGCCTTTGCCAGCGGCTGGAACATCATCGTACGGAAGAAGACGCTCGACGATAACCAGGGCAATCTCCGCCAGGTCATGACCTATCCGGGCACTGGGCCCTTCAAGCACGTCTCGCGGAAGGACAAGGAAGTCTGGATCATGGAGCGGAACCCAGACTACTGGAACAAGGGGCTGCCGCTGGTCGATCGGCTCGAGGTCTACCACATGCCGCCGTTCTCGGCAGAACTGGGCTCGGCCTTTCTTTCCGGGAAGCTCGACTACGCCCGCCTCTTGGACCCGGTGTCCTGGCGCAAGGCGAAGGGGATGTCGGGGGTGACGGCGGCGGCCTTCAATCAAAGCGTGATCCAGGCTGTCTGGATGAACATGAAGAAGAAGCCGCTCGCCGACGTCCGCGTGCGCCGGGCCATGCACCTCGCGATGGATCGACATACCCTGGTCGAGGTGGTCAAGGACACGGCGCCCATGCAGGTGGGCGGCTTCGTCTATCCGTTCCACGAAATGTCCACACCGCTCGCCGAGCTGGAGAAGAAGCTGGGCTATCAGAAGGACATCAAGCCCGCGGTGCAGGAGGCGCGCCGGCTCATGAAGGAGGCGGGCTACGGCCAGGGCATCAAAGGGCTCGATTTCGTGGTGCGCGACGCCAACACCTTCAAGCTCTGGGCGGTCGCCATCCAGGCCATGCTCAAGGAGCACCTCAACATCGAGTGCAATCTGAGAGTCGTGCAGATCTCGCAGTGGTTCGACGAAGTCGGCGGCGGCAACTTCGATCTGGGTATCAGCGCGATCGTCTCCTCGCTGATGGATCCGTCCGACTACTTCAGCGCCTGGTACGGCAAGGACGGCCCGCAGAACTACTCGTACTGGACGAACCCCGGCTTCCACGACCTCGCCAACCAGATCGAGCGCGAGCTGGACGACAACAGGCGCAGGGCGATGGTCCGCAAGGCGGAGGACATCCTCGAGCAGGATCCGCCGCTCATCCCGGTGTCCTACGAGCAGATCTACGACGCCTGGTTCAACAAGGTCCACGGGCAGAATCCATCCACGTACTTCGGGATTTACGACGTCGTGCGATGGGATCAGGTCTGGCTGGGCTGAGGGTCGGCGCCTAGCGCGTGCGGAAGTACCTGGCGCGTCGCGCGGTGTACGCCGCCGTCACACTGCTCGGCGTCTCGCTCAGCGTCTTCGTGATCCTTCGGGTCCTTCCGGGAGATCCGCTGGTGGCCATCCTCGGCGTCGAGGGCCACGCGTCGATGAAGCCGGCCGACCGCGCGCGCATCATGGCCGACCTCGGGCTCAGCGACCCTCTGCCAGTACAGTACGTTCGCTGGCTCGGCGACATCGGAGCCGGCCGCCTCGGCAAGTCGTTCTTCCGGGGCGACACCGTGGCCGCGCTGATCGCGCACCGCGGTCCGATCAGCGCCGAGATCGGCGTGCTGGCCCTTATCGTCTCCTGGCTGGTCGGTCTTCCCGTGGGGATCCTGAGCGCGTTCAAGCCGAACAGCCTTCCCGACGGCGTCGCGCGCGCGTTGTCGGTGTTGTTCATCGCCATCCCGGGCTTCTGGCTCGGCATGCTCATCGTCCTCGCGCTGCTGTTCTGGTTCGGCTACAAGGCGCCCATCGTGATCGTCCACCTCTGGGAGAGCCCGTGGCAAAACTTGCAGATCGTCATCGGGCCCGGCATCGTCCTCGGCCTGGCGCAGGGGGCCTACATCGCCCGCATGGCGCGCTCGTGCCTCCTGGAGGTCATCAGCGAAGACTTCGTGCGGACGGCGCGGGCCAAGGGGCTTCGCGAAGGACTGGTCGTGCTTCGGCACGCGCTGCCCAACGCGCTCCTGCCGGTCATCACCATCTCCGGCGTGCTGCTGGGCTTCGTGCTGGGTGGCTCGGTGGCGGTCGAGCAGGCGTTCGGCGTGCCCGGCCTCGGGCGCGCGCTCGTCATCGCGGTGATCGAGCGCGACATTATCGTCGTGCAGAACCTCGTCCTGCTCTACGCCGTAATCTTCGTCGCCGTCAACGTCCTGGTCGACCTCAGCTACGCGTGGCTCGACCCGCGCATCCGCTACAGCTAGGCGCGTGATGACATCCGTGCTCGGCGAGCTGGCCCGCTTCGCCCGCCGTAACACCCTGTCCGCGCTCGGCGGCTTCGTCGGCGTCGTGATCCTCTTCGTCGCCCTGGCGGCGCCCTTGCTCGCGCCCCGCGACCCGCTCAAGGCGGACTTCCGGCGCATGAACAGGCCGCCCGACGCTCAGAGCCTGCTCGGCACCGACCAGGTCGGCCGCGACACGTTGAGCCGTGTGATCTACGGCGCCCGCACGTCGCTGTTCGTGGCGTTCTCCGCCGTGATCATGGGAACGACGGTCGGCTCGCTGTGGGGCGTCGCCTGCGGCTATCTGCGCGGGCGCTTCGACCTCGTGAGCCAGCGCATCATGGAGATCCTCCAATCGTTTCCCGACCTGATTCTCGCCATGGCCATCTCCATGGCCATCGGAACGGGGCTGCCGGCGGTGATCTTCGCCATCGCCATCACGCGCATCCCCTTCGGCGGCCGGGTGATTCGCTCGGTGGCGCTGTCGGTGCGCGAGATGCCATACGTCGAGGCGGGGCGGGCGAGCGGGGCTTCC
>WNEY01000916.1_pt1 | contig 23267 bp, 21 predicted proteins | sample 5400531 | NCBI WGS metagenome assembly WNEY01 (sample SAMN13153338, study PRJNA577476) | soil metagenome | isolation source: 200 cm saprolite under Douglas fir tree site 1 | place: USA:California | collected 2015-04-18
AAGGCGGCGCGGCTCCTCAAGGACATCTTCCGCCAGTTCGTGGCCCGCGGCGGCACCGTGCTGATGAGCACGCACACGCTGGAGGTGGCGGAGGCGATGTGCGACCGCGTCGCGATCATGCAGCACGGCAAGATCGTCGCCGAAGGGACCGTGAACGACCTGCGGCAGCAGCACCGCGCTGGTGACGCGAGCCTCGAGGAACTGTTCCTCAAGCTCACCGGGGGCGCGCAGGTGCGCGACCTGGTCGAGGTGTTGGGCACGGACGGAGACCGGGCGGCGTGACGCAGCCCTCGCTCTGGCGCGTGCTCGAGCCCAAGTGGCGCACCGCGCTGCAGCGGATGCGCGAAGAGCGCTCCCGCGGCTCGGCTCGGCTGTTCATTCTGGTGGTGGCCGCGCTGCTGTTCTGGGGCGGCATATTCGCCTTCCTCTACAAGATCCTCAAGGCGCTGGAGCAGGTCCCGGATGTCGGGCCGCTGCTCGCCGGCAAGATCCTGGGGGTCGCGCTCCTGACGTTCTTCGGCATCCTGGTGCTGTCGAACGTGATCACATCGCTGTCCAGCTTCTTCCTTGCGAAGGACCTGGACCTGCTCGTCTCGGCGCCGGTGGACTGGCTGCGGCTGTATTCCGCGAAGCTGGGCGAGACGCTGCTCCATTCGTCCTGGATGGTTGCGCTCATGGCCGTGCCCGTCTTCGCGGCGTACGGCGTGGTCTTCCGCGGCGGACCCCTGTTCGTTCCCTATGCGATCTTGACCGTCGCACCGCTGCTCGTCCTCCCGGCGGTTGCCGGCTCCGCGCTCACGCTGACCCTCGTGAACGTCTTCCCCGCCCGGCGCACGCGCGACCTCCTGTCCATCGTCGCCCTCGGCACCGTCGGCGGTCTGATTCTCCTGTTCCGCCTGATCCGGCCCGAGCGCCTGGCGTCACCCGAGGGGTTCCGCAACCTGCTCGAGTTCATCGCCGTGCTCCGCACACCTACGTCGCCCTACCTGCCCAGCGAGTGGGCCGCCCAGGCCGTGATGGGATACCTGCGGGGCAGGGTCGACGTCCTGCCGCTGGCGCTGCTGTGGAGCACCGCCGGCGCGTTCGTCGTGCTGGGCGCGTCGCTGCACCGGCGGCTGTTCGCGCCGGGCTTCACGAAAGCGCAGGAGGCGGCGGAGCGGTTCGTGCGCGGGACGCTGTGGCGCCGCACGGTAGGCGCCCTGCTCTATTTCCTCCCGGTCGCCAAACGCGAGTTCGTCATCAAGGACGTGAAGTTGTTCTTCCGCGACACCACGCAGTGGAGCCAGCTCATCCTGCTGGCCGTGCTGGTCGTCGTCTACCTGTTCAACATCAAGACTCTGCCGCTGCACCGGGGCGAGGCCGTGGGATTCTTCTACATCACCCTGGTGTCGTTTCTCAATCTCGGGCTCGCGGGCTTCGTGCTCGCCGCCATCGCCGCGCGCTTCATTTTCCCCGCCGTGTCGCTCGAGGGACGCCACATGTGGCTGTTACGCTCGAGCCCCCTGGACCTGGGGGCGCTCCTGTGGTCCAAGTACTGGGTGGGCACGATTCCGCTGCTCGGGCTGGCGCTGCTGCTCACGGGCGTCACGAATATGCTGCTCGAGGTCCGGCCCTTCATGATGGTGCTGGGGCTGGTGGCGATCGTGTGTTTGACCTTCGCAATCGGCGCGCTGGCGCTCTCGTTTGGGGCGCTGTTTCCGCAGTTCGAGACCGAGAACGCGGCGCAGATCCCCACCTCGTTCGGCGGGCTCGTCTACATGATGGCCACCGTCGCTCTCCTAGCCGTGGTGATTTTCGGTCTGTGGCAGGGGGTGTTCCAGTACGTCCGGTCGATCTATCTCGGGCAGCCCGTAGTGGTCGATGCCTGGATGATCGGGTGGTTCGCCGCGACCGCCGCCCTGTGCGCGGTGGTCACGGCGACCGCCCTGCGAGCCGGCCTGCGGCGCATGGAACGGTTGGAGTTCTAGCTACAACGGGAAGTTCAGCCCCGCCAGGACGTTGAACGAGGTGTTGTCGGCGATCACAAGCTTGGCCTCGAGGAACGGCTTGAACGGCCGCGCCCGCCGGCCCTCCCACCCCGCGAACAGATTGGCGCCCGCGTCGCTCGCGCCAGTGGCGTGCAGGTATGCGAAGCCCGCGCCGAAGTAGAACAAGCCGTACACCGTCGGGGGATGGTACTTCAAGTCGGCGTTCAGCCGAAACGGCGAGCCGGTCTGACCCGGATAGAACTCCGCCGAAGGCACGAGCCCCCAGCGGCGCCCCACCGGCAGGTTGAGCTGGCCCCCGATGAAGACGTGCTTGAAGTCGAAGTCGTAGCCGACCCGCGGGCCCACCGCGGGCCGGTCGACCATGACGGCGCGTCCACCCCGGATGCGCCGCTGCCCCTGTACCACCGTCCCCATCACGGCCAAGCCCGCGACGACGATCGCGACCCGCGTCGTGAATCCGCTCACACCGGCGCTCCGTTGAAGGTCGCACACTGATACGGAAGCGCGGCGCGAAAATCAAGAGCCGACTACTCGATCCGGTACGGAATCCCCACTTCGTTCGTCCGGTAGTTGTCCGCGGTGCCGAGCAACAGGGTGGCTGAGTCGAGGGCGTCCACGACAAAGCGATCGATGCCGGTGCGGCGCGCGATCCAGGTCCGCTGGTAGGTGCCGTCGCCGTTGTCGGTCATGGGTACACGGCGCCACGTCGTCACCAGCGGGTCGGCATGCCGCACATGCAGGAACACGAAGCTGGCAGGTGCGAACCCCGAGCCGGTCGTGTTCTTCACGGCCGCCACCACTTTCACGGTGTCGTCGACATGAAACCGGGGGATGCGATTGGCCACGTCGAACAACCCGCTGGGGTCGGTGACCTCGATCAGCAGTGTGTCGTTGCGATAGATCTTCACGTCGGTGACGGTCACGGTCTGCCGGCTCGCATCCACGACGGTCCAGTTTTGCGGCGACAGCTGTACGGCCCGCCAGCCGCGGCGTTCCGAGCGATCGCGCACCAGCACGGCGCGCTGCGTCATGCGGTCGGCCAGCGGCTTGGCGGTCGGGTTGAAGAGACCGTCGGCCGTCGTATCCACGAGCAGTAGGCCGTGGAACGTGACGTCGTGCTCCACGCGGGCCGTGTCGCCCTGAATCGTCACATCACGATGATAAATGGGCCGTGGGCCGCCGGGCACGACCCGCAGACGACCCCAGAACGTCGGGGCCGTGTCACCTGCAGTGGCGACGGCGTCGGCGGTGAGGCTGGAACCCGTGGTCGATGCGGGAGGGGCCGTCGCGGCCGCCCCCGAGACGCCGAATTCGGTGTCGACCATGGCGCCGAGCTGGTCCGCTTCGGCGGCGCGCACTTGAGCCTGGTCGGACGCGGGCGCCGTGCCCTCGCCGCAGGCGGCCGCGAGCCCGATCAGGGCGGCGGCCAAGGTGAACTGGACGGTCTGCCGCATGCGCGTCTCCTGTCGAAGTCTGGAACTCGATCCGCACTCCGAGCGGTACAGACGCGGGGCTGGTAGGGTTGTTAAGCGGCGACGCGCGCCCCGCACGAATGGCAGTAGTGGGCATTGTGCTCGAGCGCCGTGCCGCACCGCGCACAGTAGCCGGGTGCGGTGGCGAGGCGGCGGCCGCACTCCGAGCAGAACTGCGCGTCGGCCTCAGGGCGGGGACCGTGAGCGGGACAAGCGGGAACGGGGAGCGGCGAGCGAGGAGCGGTACGCTCCGGGAGGGGACTGCGCTCCGCTCCCCGGGCCCCGGCTTCGGCACGGAGCGCAGCCAGGGCTTCGGTGGTGTATCTGGTTTTCAGAACATCGTAGTCGGCATCGGAGAGTTTGCCGGTCGCGCGGTCGAACTCGATCTCCTTCAGGGCGCGCAGCGCGACGGCACGGGGACTCAGGTCGTCGTCCGGGTCCTCCCCCTCACTGCCGTTTTCCGTTTCCCGATTCCCGTACCCCTCCATCTCGGGTCGCAAGATCGGTCGTAACACGAAGTAGACCGCCGCAGCGGCGAGCAGGATCCCGGCGGCCAGCTCGAGGACGCCGGTCAAACCGACAGTCGTTCGAGCTCGCCGCGCAGGCGCTCGAGCTCTTCGGGCGTGCCACCCGCGCTGGGGGGCGTGGCGGGGACCGGTGCCGGCTCCGCGGTCCGCGTCCAGCGGCGTAGCACCAGCGTCAGCACCACACCCGCCGCGACAATGAGGAAAGAGGGGACGAAGTAGCCCGCCAGATTGAACCCGCGTTTGGGCGGCGACATGAGGATGGCGACGCCACGCTCGCGCACGAACTGGTCGAGTATTTGTTGGCCCGTCATCCCCTTCTCCGCAAGCCCGACGACGTGCTGGTGCAAGGCCGGGCTGACGGTGCACGTGAAGTCCGTGGTCCGGCAGGTGTACACGTCGAGATTGCAGCCGCACGTACAGTGGAGCTGTTTCTCAATCGCCTGGATGGCGGCGTCGTTGTCAGCGGCGGTGACGGGATCGAGGGGCCTCCCCGCGCGAGCCGGATCCCACAAGCGGCCGGACGGTCCCGTTCCCGGAAGGGAATCCGGCCCTTGAAGCGTTGTACGACGCCACGACGCTACGACGCTAAGAAGGGTCCCGGCGCCGAGCGTCAGGAACTCGCGTCGGTCAACGTGCAACGTGGCGTCGTGGCGTCGTGTCACGGTTCTTCCCCGACCAGCCGCACCGCATACCCCGCCTGCGACCGCTTGGCGGCGGGCGAGCCACCCGGCCACATCACGATCAGGCCCCCGAGCGCGATGATCATCCCGCCGTACCACACCCACCAGACGAGCGGGTTGATGGTGAACCGAAAGACCGCCTGCTCGGTGCCGTTCACCACGCCCCCCATGACCACATAGAGGTCCTCGCGCAGCAGGCTCATGATGCCCGGCTCAGTCGAGGGCTGGAACGTAGGCCGACCGAACGCGTCGACGTGCTGGCGCTTCTCCGGGTTCAGGAGCCCGATCTTCCTGCCGTCGCGTCGTACCTCCACCGCCGCGGCCGTGATCTGCCGGTTCAGCGCGTCGTACTGCGAAAGGCCGAGGTTGGTGAAGGTGTACGTGTAGCCGTATGGGCTGCGGAGCGACGCCGACTCGCCGGGCCTGAGCGTCGCCTCGGTTTCCGTCTTGAATGCCATGCCGGCGAAGGCGACGAACAGGATGACGATCCCCGCATGCACGATGTAGCCACCATACCGGCGCCGGTTGCGGGCGATCAGGCGCGCGAAGGCGAGGGGATACGCTTCGCCGTACTGCCGCCGGCGGGCGCCGGTGCCGCGGGCGAACTCCTGCACGATCGTGGCGGCGACGAACGCACCCAGGCCCATGGCCACGACGGCGTAGAAGTCCCGCATGCCGGCCACGAGCAGTACCAGCGCCATGAACCCACCCGTCGTCGCCGGCACGGCGAACTGGCGCCGCAAGTTCGGGACAGACGCCCGTCGCCAGGCGATGAGCGGCCCAATCCCGGTCAGCAACAGCAGCGCGAGCCCGAGGGGAATGTTCACGAAATTGAAGGTCGCCGGTCCGTAGGTGATCTTGACGCCCTGGACCAGCTCGGACAGGATCGGGAACAGGGTGCCCCACAGCACCGAAAAGGCGATCCCGATGAAGAGCAGGTTGTTGAACAGGAAGCTCGCCTCGCGGCTCACCATGGACTCAAGCCGCGCCTCCGCCTCGAGCAGCGGCAGCCGGTTGGCATACAGGGCGAAGCTCGCCACCCCCGACACGATGAGGAACGCGAGGAAGAAATACCCGACGCTCGACTGGGTGAACGAGTGCACGCTCGAGATCACTCCCGAGCGCGTGATGAAGGTGCCGAAGATCGACAACAGCCACGACCCGATGATCAGGGCGAGGTTCCACTTCTTCAGCATGCCGCGCTTTTCCTGGATCATGACCGAGTGGAGGAACGCGGTCATCGTGAGCCACGGCAGCAGCGATGCGTTCTCCACCGGGTCCCATGCCCAGTAGCCGCCCCACCCCAGCTCCACGTAGGCCCACCACATGCCGAGACAGATCCCCACCGAAAGAAACAGCCACGACAAGAGGGTCCACTTGCGAATCGCCACGAGCCAGTCGGTGTCGAGCCGCTTGGAGAGCAAGGCGGCGATCGCGAACGCGAACGGGATGGTGATCGAGATATAGCCGAGGTACAGCATCGGCGGGTGGAACACCATCCCGGGGTTCTGGAGCTGCGGATTGAGGCCGCTCCCGTCGAGCGGGGTGTACGGCAGTCGCTGGAACGGATTCGCGTGCCCCAACAGCATGACGGAGATAAAGAAGGCCGCGACGACCGACACGACGCCCGCCACGTAGGGGAGGAGCTCGCGATGGCGCCGCGGGGTTAGCACCAACGCCAGCGATCCGAACGCCGAGAGCACGGTCGCCCAGAACAGGAGGCTCCCCTTTTGGCCGGCGTACAAGGCCGACCAGGTGTAGAAGATCGGCAGATTGCGGCTGGTGTAGGCGGCGACATACTCGACGTTGAAGTCGTGCTGAAACAGCGCCCACTCGAGCGAAGCGACGGCGACGAGAAGGGCGCCGCACATCGCGAAGACGGCGTTGCGGGCGCTGCGCGCGAGATCGGGACGATCCTTCAGCCCGCCCACGAATCCCGCCAAGGCCCCCCAAACCCCCACCAGCAAGGCGAGCCACAGCGCCAGCGTGCCGAGCAACGTCATCTATGCCTTCGGGACCGCTTCGTAGCGCGACCCGCACTTGGCGAGCACGTTGGTCGCGTAGATCACGCCGTCCGGCTTGAGCCGACCCTCGACCACGACCTCGACGCTGTCGTTGAAGGTATCGGGGGGAAGGCCGTGGAATTCGACCTTATAGCGCGCGCTGCCGTCGGTCACCTGGAAGCGCAGCGTGTTGCTGGCCACGTCCTTGGTCACGGTGCCCGGCACGACGCGGGCGCCGACTTTCATGCCGACATCGTAGAAGGAAGGATCTACGGCGATCTTCTGCGTGAGCTCCGTGGGCGTCAGGAAATACTGGCCGGTCTGCTTCACGCCCGACGCCATGAGGTAGCCCACTGCGGCGACGATCAACACGGCGCCGATGGCGAACTTGGTTCCCGCGTTCATCCCTAATTATACCTCCCGGCGCCGCGCCTGCTCCAACGCCCAGCGCACCGCCTCTTCCGGCCGCTCCACGCGTGGCATATCCACGCCTCGCGTGAAGGAATCATGCAGCCCCACCACCGGCGTCTCGATGCGACGCGCCAAGGCGATCTCCGACAGCGTGCCCCAGCCGCCTCCGATCGCGATCATGGCGCCGGCGGCGCGCACGATCAGCGCGTTACGCATCTCACCCATCCCCGTCGCGAGCGCGACATCGATGTCGGGATTCGCTTCGCCGGGATCGTCCCCGGGCAGGATCCCGACGGTGAGCCCGCCGGCCTGCTTCGCGCCGCGCGCCGCCGCCGCCATCACGCCGCCGAGGCCGCCGCACAAGAGCACTGCTCCCTGCTCCGCAATCAGACGCCCGACGGCGGCTGCCCACTCGCTCTCCTGCGGCGTGCACGTAGCACCTCCGACGACGGCGACGAGCGGACCTCTCACCGGTGCCCGCCGCTTGCGGCCACCGCCCCGTCGCCGAACGGCGGCTTCTCGAGGCCGCGCTCGGTGACGAACCCGGTGACGTAGCGCGCCGGCGTGACGTCGAAAGCGGGATTGATCGCGGCGGCGGCCGCCGGCGCGACGGGACGCCCCGCCACGGTCTTCACCTCCTCCGGGCCGCGCTGCTCGATCGGTATTCCATCGCCGTCGGTGAGGGCGGTGTCGATCGTCGTAGAAGGCGCGGCGCAGTAGAACGGCACGCCGTGGTGCAGCGCCAGCACGGCGAGCGGGTAGGTGCCGATCTTGTTGGCGAAGTCGCCGTTCGCGGCGATGCGGTCGGCGCCGACAATCACGAGGTCTACTTGGGCGCGGCGCATCAACGACCCCGCCACCGCATCCACGATCACGGTGCACGGGATTCCCGCGTGCACCAGCTCCCAAGCCGTGAGCCGGGCGCCCTGCAGCACCGGCCGCGTTTCGTCGACGAAGACGTGCACCCGTCGCCCCGCTTCGTGAGCGAGGTAGATGGGCGCGAGCGCGGTCCCGATCCCCCCGGTCGCGAGCGCCCCTGCGTTGCAGTGGGTGAGCAGCTTCGCGCCGTCCGGGATGAGCGGCAGCCCGGCCTCGCCGATCCGCCGGCACATGGCGCGGTCTTCTTCCCAGATGGCCGTCGCCTCGACCTGGAGGCGCTCCCAGACGCCCGAGGCTCCCCAGTCGGCGGGCGTCGCCGCGGCGACGCGCGTCATGCGGTCGAGCGCCCAGCGCAGGTTCACGGCGGTGGGCCGCGTGGCCCCGAGCAGCCGCGCCAGCTCGTCGAGCCGGGCGAGGAAGCGGTCGCGCGGCGCCGCCCGCAGCTCGCGCGTGCCCGCGACGAGGCCCATCGCCGCCGCGATTCCGATGAGCGGCGCGCCGCGCAGCTGCAGCGTGCGGATCGCGTCCGCCACCGCTTCCCCAGTCTCCAAGTCGCGCTCCATCTTCGCTTCGGGCAGGGCGCGCTGGTCGACGATCCGCACGGCGCCGGACGGGCTCCAGGCGATGGCTTGAACGGGCATGCGCGCAACGTAGGGGCGCCGGGTGTGGGTTGCAAGCAACGGACGACCCACGTCATCGATGTGACGGCAGCGTGGGCCGGTGGGGTATCCGCGTCTGAAAGCCTCACTCACTTCCACACGGAGGCGACATGAAGCGCATCCTGTCCGTCCTGCTGGTCGCTGGGGCAGTAGTGGTCGCGGCGTGCAGCGAGCGTGACGGCGCCAGTCGTCCACTCGGGCTCACGGCGGCGACCGATTCCTCGACAGACTCGATTCCAGGCCGGAAACCGGGGCCCGTCGCATCGGTGACGGTCTCACCGGAGTCCGCGACCGTAAACGTGGGCGACAGCGCGGGCTTTTTTGCCGACCTGCGTGACGCCGCGGGGATTCCCGGCAGGGACGCCAACGTGAAATGGAGCGTGTCGGATCCGACCGTGGCGCGCATCGAGGGAGCCTTCGGGCAGTCGGTCATCCTGCGTGCCCTCACGCGCGGCGCCACGACAGTCACCGCCACGAGTCATGGGAAGAGCGGCTCGGCGGTCCTCATGGTCGACTCCTTGCGGCCGCCTCCACCGCCCCCGCCCCCACCACCCGGCGATTCGCGGAGCGGCTTCGTTCCATAGATCGAATGCGGAGTGCGGAGTACGGAATGCGGAATCGAAGGGAGAGGTCGCCCCCACTGACCCTCCCCTGACATTCCGCATTCCGCATTCCGCATTGTCGTGATACCATTCCGCCATGCGCTACGAAACACTCCTTTTCGAGATCCGCGACGGGATCGCTTTCATCACCATCAACCGCCCGGACAAGCTGAACGCCCTGAACGACCAGGTGGTGGACGAGCTGGCCGATGCTGCGGAGCGCGTGGCCACCGAAGCAGCGATCAAAGGAGTCATTCTCACGGGCGCCGGGCAGAAGGCGTTCGTGGCGGGGGCGGACATCAGCGACCTCGCGAAGCAGGGACCGTTCGACGGGAAGGCGCGTGCGCTGCGCGGCCAGGCGATGCTGCGGCGGTTCGAGACCTGCGGCAAACCCGTCATCGCGGCCGTGAACGGCTACGCGCTGGGTGGCGGGTGTGAGCTTGCCATGGCGTGTCACCTGCGGATCGCGAGCGACGCCGCGAAGTTCGGCCAACCCGAGGTCAAGCTCGGCATCGCCCCCGGCTACGGCGGCACGCAGCGCTTGCCGCGTCTGGTCGGCAAGGGCAACGCGCTCCACATGATTCTCACCGGTGAGATGATCGACGCCCGCGAGGCCTATCGCACCGGTCTCGTGAATCAGGTCGTCCCCGCCGCCGAGCTGCTCGCGGCGGCGGAAAAGACGCTGCAGGGTATCCTCGCCATGGGCCCTCTGGCGGTGCGCCTGGCCCTGGAGGCGGTAGACCAGGGGCTGGAGATGACCCTGGACGAGGGACTGCTGCTCGAAGCCAATCACTTCGGGCTGCTCGCCGCGACCGAGGACATGAAGGAAGGCCTGACGGCGTTCCTCGAAAAGCGGCCTCCGCGCTTCCGCGGCCGATGAGAGTAAGTCTTGCCACGACAATAACTTCTGAGTATTTTTAGTGGGTTATCTGAGGCTCTCGCGGCGCCGCCGCGCTGCGCCACGGGGCACCCCGTGGCGCTTCTTGTAAGGGGGGCAATCCGATGGCCGAGCGCGGTGGGGGTAGAGGCAACCGGCCGACGGCAGTGGGCGAGGCTCTGCGCAGCTACCTCGCCCGGTCGGGGCTGGCCACACGGCTGGCGCACGCGCAGGTCATTCCCGACTGGCCCAGGCTGGTCGGCCCGCAGATCGCCCAGGTCACGGTACCCGAGAGCGTCACCCCCGACGGCACGCTGTTCGTGCGGGTCGCGACGAGCGCCTGGATGACTGAGTTGCAGCTCATGGGGCCGCAGATCATGGCGGCCATCAACGCCGGCCGCAGCGCCGGCCGGATCAAGTCGATCCGCTGGCTTCTCTCACAGTAGAGCGTTATGGCGAAGGCAAAACCCAAGGCATCGAAGGACAAGGGCAACGGCGACTACCAGGCCGACTCGATCCAGGTCCTGAAAGGCCTGGAAGCGGTGCGGCGCCGCCCCGCGATGTACATCGGATCGGTGTCCGGACGGGGGCTCCACCACCTCGTGTACGAAGTGGTGGACAACTCGGTCGACGAGGCACTCGCCGGCTACAGCACGCAGATCGACGTCACCATCCACGCCGATAATGCGATCACGGTGGTGGACAACGGCCGCGGCATCCCGGTCGACATCCATAAGACCGAGAAGAAGCCCGGCGTCGAGGTGGCGCTCACGGTGCTGCACGCCGGGGGCAAGTTCGACAAGAGCACGTACAAAGTCTCGGGCGGACTGCACGGCGTCGGTGTCTCGGTCGTGAACGCGCTGTCGGAGAAACTCGAGGTGTGGGTAGACCGCGACGGCAAGCGCCATCACATGGCGTTCGAGCGGGGCGAAACCACGAAGAAGCTGGAGGTCATCGGCAAGGCGAAGGGCACGGGCACGACCGTTTGGTTCAAGCCCGACACGAAGATCTTCACGGAGACGCGCTTCGACTACGCTACGGTCGCCACCCGGCTGCGCGAGCTGGCGTTCCTGAACAAGGCCCTCACGATCACGCTCAAGGACGAGCGCAAGGGACAGCAGAAAGAGGAGACGTTCTTCTACAAGGGCGGCCTCGCCGAGTTCGTGAAGCACCTGCTCGGCAACCGCAAGTCCCTGCACCCCAAGCCGATCACGTTCGAGACCACGCGAGAAGGTGTCGTCGTCGAAGGCGCGATCCAGTATGACGACGGCTACAACGACAACACGCTTTCCTTCGTGAACAACATCAACACGCACGAAGGAGGCACCCATCTCACCGGCTTCCGCGCGGCGTTAACGCGAACGATCAACGAGTGGGCCAAAAAGGATGGGCTCCTCAAGAAAGAGGAGTTCACCCTCACGGGGGACGACATCCGCGAAGGCCTGACCGCGGTGCTGCACGTCAAAGTGAAGGACCCGCAATTCGAGGGTCAGACCAAGACCAAGCTCGGCAACTCCGAGGTCGAGGGAATCGTGAAGACCGTGGTCAACGACGCCCTGGGCGACTTTTTCGACAAGACGCCGAGCGTGGCGCGCACCATCATCGCCAAGGCCGTGAGCGCGGCGCGGGCGCGCGAGGCGGCGCGCAAAGCGCGCGAGCTGGTCCGCAAGAAGAGCGGGCTCGAGGGCGGATTGCTCCCTGGGAAGCTCGCCGACTGTTCGGTCTCGGACCCCAAGCTCACGGAGCTGTACCTCGTCGAGGGCGATTCCGCCGGGGGCTCGGCCAAGCAGGGGCGGGACCGCAGCTTCCAGGCGATCCTACCGCTGCGAGGCAAGATTCTCAACGTGCAGAAGGCCCGGATCGACAAGATCCTCTCCAACGAAGAAATCCGGACGATCATCACGGCGATCGGCACGGGCGTGGGCGAGGATTTCAATCTGGACGAGGCGCGCTACCACAAGATCATCATCATGACGGACGCCGACGTGGACGGCGCCCACATCCGCACGCTGCTGCTCACGTTCTTTTACAAGGAGATGAAGTTCCTGATCGACGCCGGTTACATCTACATCGCGCAGCCGCCGCTGTACCGCGTCGCCAAGGGCAAGGAAGAGTTCTACGCCTACGACGAAAAGGAGCGCGACGCCTACGTGAAGCGGCTGACGAACGGCGAGCCCGGGGCGAGCCACGGGAGCGCCATGATTCAGCGCTACAAAGGGCTCGGCGAGATGAATCCCGACCAGCTGCGGAACACCACGATGGATCCGGCGCGCCGTACCCTCTTGAAGGTGACCATGGAAGACGCGTTCGAGGCGTCGCAGCTGTTCGAGACGCTGATGGGCGACGAAGTGGAGCCGCGGCGGAAGTTCATCGAGGAGAACGCGAAGTTCGTGCGCAACCTCGACATCTAGGGTCTAGCGCTTCAGCTCCTCGACGCCGTCCTTCGTCACCCGATGTGAGATCAGCGGCAGCGGCTTCTCCGAGAGCTTGTCCCCGATCACGATCGCCTGCTGCAGGGCCTCGAAGCCGAGCCTGATCCCCGCCGGATCCTTCGCGAACACGGAGGCGATCGGCTCGCCCGCCGGGACCTTGTCCCCTGGATTCACGGTGATGACGAATCCCACCGTGAGATCCACGGCGTCCTCCACTGCGAGACGCCCGCCGCCCATCGCGACGACGGCCCGGCCGATGATCTTCGGCTCCACGCGCTGGACCACGCCCGTGCGGGGCGCGTTGTACACTTCCACCTCCTGCGCCTGCGGGAGCACCGACGCATCCTCGACGACCTTGGGGTTGCCGCCCTGGGCCTCGATCACCCGCTCGAACTTCTCGGCGGCGAGCCCCGATCCGAGCGCGTTCTCGAGGCGGTGGCGCGCCTTCTTCGAGGTCTTCTCCACGCCGGCGGCGAGCAGCATCTCGACCCCCAGGGCGTAGGTCACCTCCATCAAGTCCGGTGGCCCCTCGCCGCGCAGCGCGAGGATCGCCTCCTCGGTCTCGAGCGCGTTGCCGCAGGCGCGCCCGAGGGGGCGGTCCATGGCGGTGAGCAGCGCGACGGTGGGGCAGCCGCGGTCCTCGCCCAGCGCGATCATGGTCTGCGCGAGCTCGAGACTCTGCTCGAGCTTGGCGAGGAACGCGCCGCTCCCCCGCTTCACGTCGAGCACGAGCGCGTTCAGCCCCTCGGCGAGCTTCTTCGACATGATGCTGGCGGCGATCAGCGGAATCGCGGCGACGGTGCCGGTCACGTCGCGCAGCGCGTAGATGCGGCGGTCGGCCGGGGCGATCTCGGGCGTCTGGCCGATCATCGCGCAGCCGAGCTTCATCACCTGGGCCTTCGCCTCGGCGAGCGACAGTCCGGTCCGGAACCCGGGGATCGCCTCGAGCTTGTCGAGGGTGCCGCCGGTGTGGCCCAGCCCGCGCCCCGACATCATCGGCACGGCCACGCCGCACGCGGCCACGAGCGGCGCCAGCACGAGCGAGACCTTGTCGCCGACGCCGCCCGTCGAGTGCTTGTCGACCCGGGGCGTCGCCCACGAGTCGAACGCGAGCCGCTGGCCCGAAGCGAGCATCGCGTCGGTGAGGGCCGCGAGCTCCTGACGCTCGAGCCCGCGGAGCAGCACCGCCATGAGCAGCGCCGACATCTGGTAGTCGGGGATGCGGTCTGCGGTGTACGCGGCGACCAGCGCCGACCACTCCTCCGGCGTGAGGGCGCCGCCGTCGCGCTTGCGCTCGATGAGCGGCACGACCAACATTAGCAACCCCCTTGCGTGCGGAGTCGTCGATGCGTCGTCCCGTGCCCCTGCTCATGTCCCTCGCCGTTCCCGCGTTGCTCGCGGCACAAGCGCCGCTGGGCGTCGCGGACCACATCGCGCTGGGCGACAGCGCGCATGCGGCGCTCGCGCCGCAGCAGGCACTGGGGCACTATCGCGCGGCGCTCGCCCGCGATTCCACGAACTACGCCGCACTGTGGAAGGCGGGGCGCGAAGCCGTCGACATCGCGAAGCAAATCGAGGGCAAGGACGACTCCTCCAAACAGGTCCGCGACAGCCTCTACGTCATGGCACGGGCGTACGGCGAGGCGGCGGTGCGTGTGAACCCCAACGGGGCTGACGGGCACTTCACGGTCGCCCAGGCGATGGGCCGCCTGTCGCGCACCAAGGGTGGCAAAGAGCGGGTCCGCTTCGCCAAGCTGATCTACGACGAAGGGATGAAGGCCCTCGAGCTCGACTCGACGCACGACGGCGCGAATCACCTGATCGGGGCGTGGCATGCCGAGGTCAAGCGGCTGTCGGGATTCCAGAAGTTCTTCGCCAAGGCCCTGTTCGGCGGCGGGTTCCTCGACAAGGGCAACTGGGAGGACGCCCAGCGGTACCTCGAGAAGGCGGTCGCGCTGAAGCCGCAGAACATCTTCCACCGCCTCGAGCTGGGCGAGGTGTACGTCGACGTCGGCAAGTACTCCAAGGCGCGGGACCAGTTCACCGCGATCGAGCCGCTGTCGATCGCGGACGTGCTCGACCACGAGTACAAACAGGAAGCCAAGCAGGTCCTCGCGGACATCAAGGGCGAGAAAGACGAGACCTAGCGCCGGCCCATCAGGCGCTCGATCTCGGCCGTGGTCCTGGGCGCCTTGGCGGAGAGCCACTCCCCCCCGGCCGCCGTCACCAGCACATCGTCCTCGATCCGCACGCCCAGGGCTTCCTGCGAGAGGTAGATCCCCGGCTCGATCGTGAAGATCATCCCCGGCTTGAGCGGCGTGCTGTAGTCGCCCACGTCGTGCACGTCCATGCCCAGCCAGTGCGACAACCCGTGAATGAAGTACGTGTCACACATCTCCGCACCGCACAGCGTACCGGAATGCGCGTGCATGTAGTCGCGCGCGATCCGGTTGAGCTGCCCGATGGTCGCGCCGGGGCGCGTGGAGTCGAACGCGGCCTGCTGGGTCGCCAGCACCAGATCGTAAATCGCCTTCTGGCGCGGTGTGAATTTTCCGTTCACGGGGAACGTGCGCGTCACGTCGGCCGTGTACTGTCCCCACTCCGCGCCCGCGTCCACCACCACCAGATCGCCGTCCCGGGTCTGCCGCCGGTTGACGTCGTAGTGGAGGGTGGTGCTGTTGGGCCCGCTGCCCACGATGGACGGATAACCCACGCGGTCGGCCCCATTGCGGCGGAATGCCGCCTCGAGGGCCGCTTCGATCTCGTACTCCCAGGCGCCCGGGCGCGCTGCCTGCATCGCCGCGATGTGCCCGAGCACCGAGATGTCGACGGCCTTCCGCATGCGCGCGATCTCGTCCGCGTCTTTCACGAGGCGCAGCGAATCCGCGCCCGGGCGCAGGTTGCGCACGTCGCGCCCCGAGAAGAGCAGGTCGCGGAGTCGCGGCTCCTCGCGGGTCGTTTGGTCGAGCGGCACGTAAAGCGGACCGCGGGCGCGAAACAGCGCGGCGGAGAGGACCGCGTCGAGCGAGTCGGTGGGTAGGACTCGCGGGATGCCGGTGAGGCGGACGGCGGTACTGTCGGGCCCGAGGCGCAGGCCGGTCCAGCGCTCCTGGAGCGGATCGCGCGGCGGCAGGAACAGGAGGGTCTCAGCGGCGCCGCCGCCCGCAACGAGCAGGAGCCACGCGTCCTGGGCCTCGAGCTCGGTGAAGTAGAAGAATGTGTTGCTCTGGCGGAAGTCGTTGTCCTGCACGTCGTCGCGCTCGAGCTCGCGCTCATGCGCGGCGGGCACGAGCACGACGCCGCGGCCGATGCGGGCCAGCAACGCGCGTCGCCGGGCGGCGACCGTCGCGGTGTCGATGGGGCGGCCCATGCCCGGCAACTCCGTCACCGGCGTCCAGGCGCCGAGCGGCGGCGGCGTGGGGCTCGGGCGTCCCTGTGCGGCGAGCGCGGATGTGGCAACGCAAACGGCGAAGATGAGCGATCGCATGGGCTCCGAAGCTATCGCGCGCGCACGCGCGCGGCAACTTGACGCCGTATCCGCCGGGGACGCAAACTATGCCATGACTCTCCCCTCCGCACTCGAGGCGCGCGTTGCCGAGCTCGAGCGCGAGCGCAAGCATCTGCTCGCCATTATCGAGATCCTCAAGGAAGTCTCCACCTCGCTCCACTTCATCGACATTCTGCAGGGCATCGCCCGCAAGCTGGGCGAGGCGTTCGGGCTGGACCGCTGCTCGATTTTTTTGGCCGAGCGGGGCGGCCGGTCCGTGCGGCTGGTCGCCTCCTACGAGGATCCGACCATTCGCAACTACGTGGTGGACCTCGAGCGCTACCCGGAGCTGAAGCGCGCGATGCAGGGAGGCGAGACGGTGTTCATCCCCGACGCGGCCACCGACCCGAGTCTGAAGCACGTGAAGGGCGAGCTCATCAGCCGCCGCGTGAAGTCGATCACGGTGGTGCCGATCACGTGGCGCGGCGTGGCGATCGGCGCGATTTTCCTGCGCACCTTCCGGGACGGCCCCACGTTTTCCGACGAGGATGTGCGATTCGTGCAGGTGGTCGCCTCGATCACGGCGCAGGCGCTGCGCAACGCGCACCGCTACGAGCGTCTGGCCCAGCGGCAGCAGGAGACCGGTGAGACCATGCGGCGCATGGAGCTGGAGCGAGTGGCGCTGCTGTCGTTCCTGCGGCGCCTGCTCGCGGCGTTCGGCGAGCGCGAGGGCGCCTGGGCCGAAGGACTGCTGCCGCGCGCCTCAGCGGATGAGCTCGACCGGTTGGTGGGCGTCGCGATGGCCGTCATTCAAGAGGAAGCCAAGGGTCGGTGAAGGGTCCCGCCGCACGGGCCGCCGAGCTGCGGCGGCTCATCGAGCGCGCCAACCACGCCTACTACGTACTCGACAAGCCGGAGATGTCCGACGCCGAGTACGACCGCCTGTTTCGCGAGCTGCAGGAGCTCGAGGCCAAGCATCCCGAGCTGCGCGCCCCCGACAGCCCCACGCAGCGCGTCGGTGCGGAACCGGCGTCGGCGTTCAAGAAGCACCGCCACCTGGTGCCGATGCTGTCGCTCGCCAACGCCTTCGACGAGGCCGAGCTCGCCGAATGGGAGAATCGCAACGCCCGGCTCGTCCCAGAGGTCCGTAGCGCCGGCTATACGCTGGAAGTGAAGATCGACGGCGCCGCAGTGAGCCTCACATACGAAAAGGGGGTGTTCGTGGTCGGGGCCACGCGCGGCAACGGCCTGGTGGGCGAAGCCGTCACCGCCAACCTGCGCACGGTGGTCGACGTCCCGCTGCGGCTCACGGGCAAGGGCTGGCCCAGGCTGATGGAGGTGCGCGGCGAGGTCTACCTCTCCAAGTCCCGCTTCGCCGAGCTCAACCGCGAGCGTGAGCAGGCGGGCGAGCCCACGTTCGCCAACCCGCGCAATGCCGCCGCGGGATCGCTGCGCCAGCTCGATCCCAAGATCACCCGCAGCCGCGGCCTGCGAATCTTCTGCTTCCACGTCGAGGCGCCCGGCCAGAAGCTCCCCGTCGCGACACAGCACGAGCTGCTGGAAGCGCTCGTGGCTTGGAGCTTTCCGGTCGAGCGGCACCACGCACTCGCCCCGAACCTCGAACAGGCCAACGCGGAGATCGCGAAGCTCCAGAAGCTCCTCCCCACGCTCGATTACGGCGCCGACGGCGTCGTGGTGAAGGTGAACCCCATCACGCTGCACACCGAGCTGGGTACGGTTGGGAACCGCGAGCCGCGCTGGGCCATCGCGCGCAAGTTCGCGCCCGAGGTCCAGATCACCAAGCTCAAGGAGATCCGGATCAACGTGGGGCGCACCGGCGCGCTCACGCCGTACGCCGTGCTCGATCCCGTGGAGATCGGAGGCGTCACGGTCTCCACCGCCACGCTCCACAACTTCGACCTGATCGAGGCAAAGGACATTCGCGAGGGCGACTGGGTGGAAGTCACGCGTGCCGGCGAGGTCATCCCGCAAGTGCTGGGGCCCGTGCGCGACCGCCGGACTGGAAAGGAGCGGAAGTTCAAGCGTCCGGAGCGCTGCCCCGTGTGCCACGCGAAGGTCGAGTACCCGGCCGACGAGGTGATGGCGTACTGCTCCAACGTCTCGTGTCCCGGACGGATCCTCGAGAGCATCGTCCACGTCGCCGCCGTGATGGACATCCGCGGCCTGGGGTACGAGCGGGTGCGCGCGCTGCTCCACGCCAAGCTCATCAAGGACGTGGCTGATCTGTATGAGCTGAAGCCGACCGACCTGCTCGCATTGGAAGGGTTCGCGGAGAAATCGGCGCAACAGCTGGTCGATGCGATCCAGGCCTCGAAAAAGCAGCCCCTCTCGACGCTCTTGTACGCGCTCGGTATCCGCCACGTAGGCGCGCAGGGGGCGAAACTGCTCGCCCGCCGTTTCGGCACGATGAAGACGCTCCGCAACGCTTCGGTCGAGGAGATCAGCAAGATCCGCGGGGTTGGGCCGGCGATCGCGGAGGCGGTAGCCGGGTTCTTCGATGAGCCTCGGAACCGCAAGCTGCTGGAGCGCCTGGAGAAGTTGGGCCTCAACTTCACCGAGCCGACCGCCGCCGAGCGGGAGGGACCGCTGGCCGGACAGACGTACGTGGTGACCGGCACCCTGCCGTCGCTGTCCCGCGCCAAGGCGGCCGAGCTGATCGAGGCGGCGGGGGGACACGTAGCCGACAGCGTCTCGAAGAAAACCACGGCCCTGGTCGTCGGGGCGGACGCGGGGTCGAAGCTCGAGAAGGCCAAGGCGCTCGGCATCCCGGTCATCGACGAGGCGGAACTCTTGCGCCGCGCACGGGCCAAACCCTAAGTTGGCGTCCCAGATGAGCGCCCCTTCCACCCCAGCCGCCGCGACCGAGGCCCTCACGATCGGCCGCGCGGCGCTGCGGCAGCTCCACGACACGCTGCTCCGCGATACGCCCGACTTCGCCGTCCCCATCCTGCAGGAAGTGGGATTCGCCGCCGGCGCGGGCGTGTTTCAGGCGTTCTGCACCTGGCTCCCCGGCGAGACGGGCGTGGCGCGGCCCGACGAGCTCGACGCCGGCCGGCTGAACGACGTCCTGTCGGCGTTCTTCCAGGCGACGGGATGGGGCTCCGTCAGCGTGTCGCAGCTCGGCAACGCGGCACTGGTCCTGGACTCGAGTGACTGGGCGGAAGCGGCCCCGGGGAGCGCCCAGGAGCCAATGTGCTTCTTCTCGTCGGGCATGCTCGCGGATTTCTTCGGCCGCCTCTCAGGCGAGCCCGTCGCCGTGATGGAGGTAGAGTGCCGCTCGAGGAACGACGAGCGGTGCCGGTTTCTGTCCGCCTCTCCCGATACCCTCAACACCGTCTTCGAGCAAATGACGCAGGGGACGGGGTATGAGCAGGCGCTCGGAGCGAAGTAGCCGCTGACTCAACCCGAACAGCAGATTCGCGACATCGTACAGCGGGAAACCCGCGCTTGGGATACGCAGGACGCCGAGCTCCTGGTCTCCTGCTTTCACCCGGCTATGGTCTGGCCCTGGCCTCCTACAGCACAATCGCACGATCCGATGACATGGGTCATGGTGTGGGGCCGCTTCAACGCGGAGCGCTGGCGGCGCGGGTGGCAAGAGCTGTTCGACACCCACACCCTGGTGCACAACCGGCGCGAGATTCCGCCGAGGGCGACGGGGCGTTCGCAGTCGTGGACATCGACACCCTGTGGCGGCACAAACAGACGGGGGAGCAGCAACACTGGAAGGGGCGGACCTGCAAGATTTACACGCAGGTCGGGACGCAATGGAAGATGATCGCGCAGACGGGAGTGCTTCAATACTGAAGAGGTCAAGCAGAGGCGTCACGCAAACGCGTCACGCGACATCGTCAGCGCCGGGCGACGCTCACCCCCTCGAATAGCACCGACGGCGCCCAGCGGGACCCCGTCCAGCGCGCGTCGTTCCCGAACCCGCCAACCCGCTTCCACAGCTCGTAGGCGTTCCCCGCAACGGCGGCGTCCTTCACGCGACCCGCGATCTCGCCCCGCTCGACCCGGTACGCCAGGGCGACGGGGTGACTGAACGCCCCACCGGTCACATTCCCCTGCCCCACGCCGATGAGCTCGTCGACCAGCAGGCCGTCTTTCACCTCGCGAAGGAGACCGCCACCGAGCTGGGACCTCGTTCCTGCTGACACCTGATCCCCAGCACCTAGCACCACGTTTGTGTACGCCGGCACTGGTTTCCCGAAGATCCCACGCTGCCCGTTTCCCGTGCTCTCGGTCTTCGCGCGCGCCGCCGTCTCGAGATCGTAGATGAACCGTTGCACGACGCCACGTTCCACGAGACACGTGGTCCGGGAGGGAACACACTCGTCGTCCACAGGACGAGACGCGGTGCGATCCACGCGCAGGGGCTCGTCGCGGAGCGAGAACCGGGCGTCGAACATCTGCTCGCCCAGCTTCGCCCCGAGGGGGGAAATGCCCTGCAGCACGGCCTTCCCGGACAGGCCCTGGGTCACGGGCAGCATCAGCGCCGACAGTCCGGCCGGCGTGAACACAACGGGGAGGGCACCTTCGGGCGGTGCGACGACGCGCAGCGCGTGATCGAGCCGCGCGTTGATCGAGGTGACCAGGGCCGCCAGTGCCTCGTCCGACGGAAAGTCCGCCCCCTCGAACGCATCCGACACGACGAGCACGTCGTCGCCGGCGATGCGCCACACGTCCGCGCTCACGCCGAATGCCGTGCCGCGATATTCACCGCTTGCGCCCGCGGCGTTGGCGACCCGCGTCTCCGTGGTTTCGCGCTCGATGGCGACGTTGATGCGGCATCCGTCCCGCGCGAGCCGGTCCAGCAGCGAGCGCCCGATGTCGATCAGCTGGTCGAGCGAGGCATTCGCCGCCCGGTCGAAGAACGTGGCGAGCGATGCCAGGGGCGCCGACCCCGGAAATACGAGGTCCAGCTCCTCGCCCAACTCGGCCGACGCGAGGGCCCGGCCGACGAGAGCGTCAGGGGCGGCATCGGTGGCGGTGGTGCCCGCGACGCCGACGCGGCCGCGGTGCCGCACCCGGAGGTTCGTTCCCGCTTCTTCGGTGGTGCCTGCCGACTTGAGCCGTCCCCATTCGAACGCGACCGAAGTCCGCTCGAACCGACGCCACAGCGCATCGGCGCCTCCGTCGGCCCGGCGCCGCGCCGCGTCGATGAGCTGCGCGATCATGACGCAACGTCTCCGCCGACCAGCGCCTCCTCGATGCGGACGTGCGGTGCCCCTTCGGTGACGGGTAACGGGAACTGACCCGCCTTGCCGCACCCGCCGCCCATCTGGTTCCAGCGGAAATCGCCGCCGATGTGATCGATGCGGTCGAGCGTCTGGAAGAGATTTCCCGCGAGGACGACGTCTTTCACCAGCTCCGCCACCTGCCCGTCGCGGATCATGCGGCCGTAGGCCGCCGTGAACGAGAAGTTCTCGAGCACGGTCTGGCCGCCGAACGCGCCGCAGGCGTAGACGCCGAGCTTCACGTCCCCGATCAGGTCCTCGAAGCTGCCGCCCCCTGGGGCGGCGGCGATGTAGGTGTTCGTCATGCGCACGATCGGCTGGTGACGGAACGAGACCGCCCGCCCGTTGCCGGTGGGCCGCTCGCCCATCGCGGCCGCCGTCTCGCGCGAGTGCAGCCGGCCGACCAGGATCCCTTCCTTGATGAGCGTGGTGTCCCCGGTGGGTGTTCCCTCGTCGTCGAACGGCAGGGTGCCGCGCAACCCGGGGGCCGCGCCGTTGTCCCCCACGTTGAGGACCGGTTTCCCGAAGCGGCGACCGAGGGTCATCATCTCGCGCGCCTGCGGGTTCTCGTACACGAAGTCCGCTTCGGAGAGGTGTCCGAACGCCTCGTGGATGAACACCCCGGCCAGCTCGGGGTCGAGGATCACGGGATAGGTGCCGCCCTTCACCATGGGCGCAGCGAGCAGCTGGACCGCGCGCTCCGCGACCTCGCGGAACCCGGCCGCCTTGTCCTGCACCGAGCGCCAGCCGCGGCGCATTCCGATCGACTCGAGTCCTTTCTCGATCGTGCCGTCGCGGCGCGCCACCGCGGTCCCGGAGAGCGTCACGTCCGGCCGCAGCTCGTGCAGGATCGTGCCCTGCGAGTTCACGTACCAGTACTCGCTCACCTCGTCGCGGTACACGGCGAGCGTGTCGACGATGCGGTCGCTCACGCCGAGCATGGCGCCGTTGTACGCTTCGAGCAGCCGCTTCTTCTCCGCGATGGGCACGCCGCGCACATCGCCGTCGAGATCGAGCAGCGCGTCGGCCTGATGGGGAGAGACGTCGGCGAGCCGGATGGGGGGATCCACCGGCACCGCGCGGGACAGCTCACCGGCCCGCGCGACCATGGCCTCGAGCCGGTCCAGTGACGTGAAGGAGGCGACGCCCCAGCCGCCGCCCGCGTGCAGCGCGCGCACGAAGCCGCCCTGGTCCTCGCTGGCGGTCGCGGACTCGAGCCGCCGGCCGCGAAAAGTCACGGCCGTGCTCCAGGTGCGTTCGACGCGGATTTCGATGTAGTCGGCGCGGGAGCGGGCCAGCGCCGCGGTCAGCCGGTCGATCAACCGCCGAGTTCCTTGAGCTTCGCGGCGTAGTCGGGCCGCATCACGATCTCCCCGTCGATGATGACCTCTCGATCCCAGGGAAGAATGACGAAGTTGTCGGTCTCGAGCGCGTAGAAGTCCGGCTTGAACTCGCCGGTGCGGAACGAGACGGCGGTTTTCACGGCGGCGGGCTTCAGCTCGCGCACGGCGTTGAGGGCCAGTTTCATGGTGGCCCCGGTGTCGCAGGTTTCATCCACGATCAGCACCCGCCGGCCGGTCACGAGCCGTGTCGGCCCGGCGATGACCACGGGCCGGCCCCCGGTTTCGGTACGGGTGATGGCCATGGAGGCGAAGTCGCGCTGCAGGATGCTCGCCACGACCGCGCCGGGGATCACGCCCGCCCGGGCGATGCCGATCACCACGTCCGGGTCGTAGTCCCGGAAGATCTTGAGCGCCAGCGCCCGGCACATTTCCCCGAAGAACGGCCAATCCACCTCGAGGACGCCGTGCGGCGCCTTGCGGGTGGCGCGCGCGTTGCCGGGCCGCGGGGCCGGAGGGGGCGGGGGTGTGCGGGGCGGGCGCGGAGGCGGGGCAGGCATGGGGTGTGAAGCTACATTGCACACTCGCGAGGCCGCAAGCTATTTTCGGCCCATGGGTTTCTGGCGCCGCCTCTTGGGCGGCTCGGGCG
>WNEY01000589.1_pt1 | contig 23261 bp, 21 predicted proteins | sample 5400531 | NCBI WGS metagenome assembly WNEY01 (sample SAMN13153338, study PRJNA577476) | soil metagenome | isolation source: 200 cm saprolite under Douglas fir tree site 1 | place: USA:California | collected 2015-04-18
CGAGCCTAACGAGAAAAGTGTGACGAATCTGTGCCCACTCTGTGACGAAACACCGCGTACGCGAGCGCGGCGCCGTCGTCAGCCGGCGGGACTACTCCAGCTCGACCGCCGGCGGTCCCAGCAGCCACGCGCGCCCGTGCTCCAGCCGCACGCTCAACTCGCCGCCGGGAAAGACCACGACGACCTCGCCGTGGCCGTGCGTCACCGCCGCGACGGCGACGGCGCTCGTCCCTGATGCTTTCGTCTCCCCCACGCCGCGCTCCCAGACCCGCGCGGTCACTCGCCCAGGCTCGTCGATCCGCGCGACCTGCACGTTCGTCCGCTTGGGAAAGCGCGGATGCGTTTCGAGCAGCGGCCCGATCCGCGTGATTTCCTCTGGATCGCCGAGCACGACCGCGTGCGGGTTGCCCACCGACACGGGCGTCACGTGGACCCCCTCAACGACCTCCTGCGCGCCGATCTCGACCGGACCTAGATCCTGTTCGATTCGCCCGTCTGCCAGCACCCGCGCCTGCACCTCGCGCGCGCCGACGCGGACGAGAACCTCGTCCGTCGACAACTCGCGCGCGAGCCACGTCGCGGCGATGCGCGTCCCGTTGCCGGAGAGTTCGGCACGGGAGCCGTCCGGATTCCAGATCGCGATCTCGACGTGGTTGCCGCCGCGCTGGAGAACCTCGAGCACGCCGTCGGTTCCCGGCGCCAGTACCTGCGCCTCGTCGGGCGTCAGCCCGCGATCCGGCTCGACCAACAGGTACACGTTGCCGAGGGCGTGCCATTTCGACGATCTCAAGGCTCGAGCACCTGCCGGATCACGCTGCGAGAATTCCACGGTCGCGTGTGATCGCGAGGATCTCTGCCGCCACCTCGCCGGCCGACCGCTCCGCGTCGACGGGGATCAGACCCGGGATCCGGCGCATCCACTTCCGCTGATACGCGGCGTAGCGGCGCGTCCGTCCGACCATTGACTCGAGCGCCTCTTCGCGTGACAGCGAAGTGATCTCGTCTAGCCCGTACGCGTAGCGGGCGGTCGCGGAAATCGGCCCGGCGGCAAGCGCAGCACGCACTTCGTCCTCCGCGCCGGCGTCGAACATTGCACGTGCCCGCCGCTCGATCCGCTCGGCGAGGACGTCCGACGCGACCTCGAGCCCGAAGACCAGTGTTGGGCGGCGGGTCTCGTCCGTCCACAGGCGACCCTCCGCGGGTACGAGCGATTCTCCGAGTTCCGCGAGCTCGAGCGCCCGCACCACTCGCCGGCGGTCGTTCGCGTGCACGGCAGTCGCCGCTTCGGGATCGAGCTCCTCCAACTGTGCGTGCGCGGCCTGAGCTCCCTGTGCGTCGTAGTAGCCCTCCCAACGCTCCCGCGCGCCCGAAGCGGGAGGCGACGGCAGCCGGAGATCCGTGAGCGCCGCGCGCAAGTAGAGGCCCGTTCCGCCGACGACAACCGGCGTCCTTCCGGCGGCGATGATCTCGTCGATCGCAGCGTGCGCGAGCTCCGCGTACTCGGCAACGGAGGCCTCGTGGGACAGCGGCCAAATCGCGACAAGCCGCGCCGGCCGCGCCGGGTGCGCGGTGAGGATCGGCAGGCCCGTGTAGACCTGCATCGCGTCCGCGGACACGACCTCGGCCTGGATCCGATCCGCAATCGCCCCGGCGACCGCGGTCTTGCCGCTCGCCGTCGGCCCGAACAGCGCGAGAACGCTACGCGGCGACGACGGCATGCTGCACGCCGCGCAGCGTCGTCGACGTCGCGCCTTCGATCAGCACGTCGACGAGATCGCCGGGCGCCGCGTCGCCCGTGAAGTTCACCGTGGTGTTCCGCCGCGTCCGCCCGCGCAGCAGCGATGAATCGGTGCGGGACGGTCCTTCCACGAGCACGCCCTCGACGTGGCCGACGCGCGCGTCATTTTGCTCGTGCGCGACGCGCTGCACGGCCTCGACCAGCCGCTCGATCCGCTCGTGCTTCACCTCGTCGGGAACCTGGTCGGGCATCGCCGCCGCCTCGGTCCCCTGCCGCGGCGAGTAGACGAACGTGTACGCGCCGTCGAAGCCCACCTCGCCCACGGCCTCGACCGTCTCGCGGAAGTCGTCCTCCGTCTCGCCCGGGAAGCCGACGATCAGGTCGGTCGTCAGCGCGAGGTCGGGAATCGCGGCGCGCAGCTCGTCGACGAGCCGCAGGTAGCGCTCGTGCGAGTACGTGCGGCGCATCAACTTCAGCAGCCGCGTCGAGCCCGACTGCAGCGGCAGGTGCGCGTGCTCGCACACCGCCCCACACTCTGCCATCGCCGCGATCACCGGCGCGCGGAAGTCCTTCGGGTGCGGGCTTGTGAACCGGATCCGCTCGATCCTGTCCACCGCGTCGCAGGCGCGCAGCAGCTCGCCGAACTCGGTCTTGATGTCCGGCACGAGGTCGCGCCCCCAGGAGTTCACGTTCTGGCCGAGCAGCGTGATCTCCTTCACACCCTCGCCCGCGAGGCGCGTTACCTCCGCGACGACATCGCCCGGTCGACGCGAGACCTCGCGCCCGCGCACCGCGGGGACGATGCAGTACGCGCACTTCGAGTTGCAGCCCATCGAGATCTGCACCCACGCCTGGAAGGATCGCGCGCGGTGCATCGGCAATGTCGCCGCGAACTGCCGCTCTTCGCCGGTCCCGAACGACGAGCGTGGCACACCGAAGCCGCCGGCACCGAGCCAGTCGCCGAGGTGCGGGATCGATCCCGGCCCGAACGCCACGTCGACCTCGGGATAGAGCGAGAACAACCGCTCGCGCTGCGCCTCGGCGTAGCAGCCGCCGACGGCGATCACCGTCTCCGGCCGGTCGCGTTTGCGCGCGATCGCGTCGCCGATGTACGCCGCGAACTTCGTATCCGGCTTCTCGCGGATCGTGCACGTGTTGAAGACCAGGACGTCGGCGTCGTCGCGCGACGGCGCTTCGCCGAGCCCGAGCTCCTCGAGCATGCCCTTGATCCGCTCAGAGTCGTGCGCGTTCATCTGGCAGCCGAAGGTGGTGACAAAGTAGCGGCGCACGGCCAAATCCTAGCCGCGGTTATCCCCCGCCGGCAGCGCGGCGTTGCCGCGCTGTACACCAACCAAGAGGCCTAGCAAACAGACCGCATGCCAACCAATGCGAGCACGCGCCAGCGTGCGAGCCCCGAGAGTGAGCGGTTACCCGCCGGCAGCGCGGCGTAGCCGCGCTGTACACCATCCAAGAGGTCTAGCAAGCAGACCGCATGCGAACCAATGCGAGCACGCGCCAGCGTGCGAGCCCCGAGCGTGAGCGGTTACCCGCCGGCAGCGCGGCTTTGCCGCGCTGTACACCATCCAAGAGGTCTAGCAAGCAGACCGCATACGAACCAATGCGAGCACGCGCCAGCGTGCGAGCCCCGAGCGTGAGCGAAGCGAAGCGAGGGACTATGCCGCGTCGATTGTCGGTGCCGCCTCGCGCCGCACGTCCACTTTGTTCGAGGCTACGTCCGTCGCGCGCGACTCGCGGATCACCGTCACCTTGATCTGCCCCGGATACTCGAGCTGATCTTCGATCTCGCGCGCGATCTCGTGCGACAGCAGGACCGCCGTGTCGTCGTCGACCTCCTCCGGCTTGACGATCACGCGGATCTCGCGGCCGGCCTGCAGCGCGTACACCTTCTCCACCCCTGGCCGGGCCGACGCCAGCTCCTCCAGGGACTCGAGCCGCTTGATGTAGTTCTCGAGCGACTCGCCGCGCGCACCCGGACGCGACGCCGAGATCGCATCCGCCGCGATCAGCAGCACCGATTCGACCGTCTGCGGCTGCACCTCGTAGTGGTGCGCCTCGATCGCGTGCACTACGCCCTGCGTCTCGCCGTAGCGGCGCGCGAGCTGCGCGGAGATCAGCGCGTGCGAGCCCTCGACCTCGTGGGTCATCGCCTTTCCGATGTCGTGCAGCAGCGCGGCCCGCTTCGTCGTCTTCACGCTCGCTCCCAGTTCCGACGCCATGATCCCGCCGAGGTGCACGACTTCGAGCGTGTGCTTGAGGACGCTCTGCCCGTAGCTCGTCCGGTAGCGCAACCGCCCAAGCACCTTGACGAGCTCCTCGTGGAAGTCGCCGCAGTTCGCTTCGAACACCGCCTGCTCGCCGGCCTGTTGGATGTAGTCCTCGAGCTCCGCCTTCGACTGGTAGTACATCTCCTCGATCCGTGCCGGGTGGATGCGCCCGTCCTCGATCAACTTCACGAGCGTCAGCTTCGCGGTCTCGCGCCGGATGCCGTCGAACGACGACAGGACGACCGCCTGCGGCGTGTCGTCGATGATGAAGTCGACGCCCGTGAGGTGCTCGAGTGCGCGGATGTTGCGGCCCTCGCGGCCGATGATCCGCCCCTTCATATCGTCCGACGGGAGCTCGACGAGCGTGACCGTCGTTTCTGCCGCGTGTGACGCTGCGACGCGCTGCAGCGCGTCGGCAACGAGATTGCGCGCGCGCCGCTTCGCCTCCGTGCGAGCCTCTTCCTCCATCTGCCGTACCTGCCGAGCGAGCTCGTGGCGGATCAGGTCCTTGCTCCGCTCGAGCAGATGCTGCTTCGCTTCGGCGACGGTCATGCCGGCGAGCCGCTCGAGCTCGGCCAGTTCGCGCTGCTTCGCCTCCTTGAGCTGCTGGTGCAGCTGCTTCGAGCTCTCCTCACGGTCGGCGAGTCCCTGCTCGCGGCGCCCCATCTCCGTGAGCCTGCGTTCGACGTCCTCCTCCTTGGCCTGGACGCGCTCCTCGATCCGCGCCAGCTGGCTGCGGCGGTCCTGGACCTCCGACTCGATTCCGGCACGCAGCTTCACCGCCTCCTCCCGCGCTTCGACGCGTGCCTCGCGGCGCATCGCCTCCGCCTCGCGCTCGGCGTCCTCCAGGAGTTGCTGTCGTGTCCGCAACGCTTTGTCGAAACGGGACGCGCCGATCGTGCGGATCGCGATCGCGCCCACCACGCCGCCGACTACGAGCCCGATCAAAATCCCAGCGGCGACGAGCATCTCTCGCTCCTTCGGTTGGCGTCCGAAAGCCGTCCGCCGGCACGGGCAAGTCCCGAATTCTGTGGGGCCGAAGGCCGCGCGGCGCTACGCCGCGAGGCGCGCTGTCACTCGTCTACGTCTCTCGAGCTGTGTGGGTCGCAGGAATCGGTTTCGGTCTTCGGTCTTCGGTCTTCGGGAAACAGCCGTTGTGCAGGCAAATCAGCGAAATGAGTTGGACCTATCCTAGCGCTCCTGGAGGCTCCGAGGCAAAGGCGGCCTCGACGGCGTCCTCGCCGAAGCCCCGCCGGGCGAGCCAGGCCGCGGTGGATCCCCCGGCGCCGCGGTCGGCCAGCAGCCGGGATGCCCGCGTGGCCTCCGGCTCGAGCTCGGCCACGGCTTCCTCCGCCGGGAGGCCTCGCCGCTCCAGCTCCGCACGGATGTACGCGTCGCCGTAGCCGCGCTCGGCGAGGCGCGCCGCACGCAGCCCCGCCGTGCGGGCGTCGTCGAGGTAGCCGAGGCGCTCGAGCTTGTCGAGGGCGCGCCGCCGCTCGTCCTCATCGATTCCCTGGCGCTCAAGCCGTGCATCGACCTCCGCGCGCGAACGGTCGGCAACGCGAAGCGCGCGCAGCGCCACGTCGTCAGGCCTCTGCGGCCGCAACCTCTTGAGGTTTTGAGTTACGGGACGCAGGCTCTTGAGGTTTTGGATCCTCGGCACCAATCGTGGGCAGGAGTCGGGCCGACACGACCTGGTCCTCGCCGAGCAGTGCCTGAATCGCCGCAAGGATCTGCTGCGTCACGTCCGGATGCTCGCGGAGGAATGCGGTCGCGTTCTGCCGTCCCTGGCCGAGCCGCTCGTCGCCGAAGCTGAAGTACGAGCCCGACTTCGTCACCACCTTGCGGTCGATCCCCGAGTCGAGCACCGTTCCCTCCCACGAGATGCCGGAGCCGTAAATGATGTCGAACTCGGCCTGCTTGAACGGCGGCGCGACCTTGTTCTTGACGACCTTCACGCGCACCCGGTTCCCGTACGCTTCGACGCCGTCCTTCAGCGTCTCGATGCGGCGGATGTCGAGCCGCACCGACGCGTAGAACTTCAGCGCGCGGCCGCCCGGCGTCGTCTCCGGGTTGCCGAACATGACGCCGATCTTCTCGCGCAGCTGGTTCGTGAAGAGGCAGATCGTGTCGGTGCGGTTGAGCGTCCCCGCGAGCTTGCGCAGCGCCTGGCTCATCAGCCGCGCCTGAAGACCCATATGCGAGTCGCCCATCTCGCCCTCGATCTCGGCCTTCGGCGTCAGCGCGGCGACCGAATCGACCGCGACGACGTCGAGCGCGCCGGAGCGGATCAGGAGCTCCGCGATCTCGAGTGCCTGCTCGCCGGTGTCCGGCTGCGACACGAGCAGGTCGTCGATGTCGGCGCCGATCTTCTTCGCGTATGCCGGATCCATCGAGTGCTCCGCGTCGATGAATGCGCAGATCCCGCCGCGCCGCTGCGCCTCCGCGATCACGTGGTAGACGAGCGTTGTCTTTCCAGAGCTTTCGGGTCCAAATACTTCAACAATGCGTCCGCGCGGCAGGCCGCCGATCCCGAGCGCAAGGTCGAGCGAGAGCGAGCCGGTCGAGACGGCGCCGATCGACACCGCTGCGCGGTCGTTCATCTTCATCACGGCGCCCTTGCCGAACTGGCGCTCGATCTGGCCGAGTGCGGTGTCCAGTGCGTCTTGACGATCCACCTAGCTACCTCCTCGCATTTCAGCTATAGAGCGCGCAAGATTCCATCATCACGTACTGCGCCCCGGCGGATCGCAGCAGTGAATTGTAGAGAGCGGCGTCGGACGGACCGAACCGCCCCAGGCCGGGCACCGGCGGACGGAGCCGCGGGCGCCGGCGGAAGCGGACGACGGTGAGGTGCGGGAGCCAGGGCCGCTGCTCGCGCCGGTAGACGCCGAGGCGCTCGAGCCGGCCATGGAGATCGTCCGCGAGGCGCGCGCCGCGGCGGCCGGCGTCCGAGAAGACGAGCATGCCCACGCTTCGGGTCTCCCGGTAGCGCACCGGCTCGAGCTCGATCGGCTCGGCCACCGCGGCAGCCGCCGCGCGGAGCTCGCTGACGATTCCGTCCACCGCGCCGGCGGGCGTCCAGCCGAGGAAGGCCAGCGTGAGGTGCAGGTTTTGCCTCGGAACCAACCGGCCGGCGCCGGCGACGTTTTGCATCCAGTCGACAACATCGTCCAAAACTCCCTCCGGCAGGCGCAGCGCGCAAAAGAGCCTGAGCTTTCCATCGGGCTCGACGCTAGCGGGCGAAGTCATGCAGAGGTGTCGCGACTCCGTGTAAGAAGTCGCCGGACGAGGTGCAGCGCCGCCGCGGTCGAGCGGCGTCGGGTCGACTCCCGGTCCTGCCGGAACGTGAACTCCAGCGGCAGCTCCCCGTCCGGGGACTGGGCGTGGACGTAGACGAGGCCCACCGGCTTCTCGGGCGTGCCGCCGCCCGGCCCGGCGATGCCCGTGACCGAGACGGCCACGTCCGCGCCGAGCCGTTCGCGCACGCCCGCGGCCATCGCCGCCGCGGTCTCGCCGGACACGGCCCCATGCCGGCGCAGGACGTCGGCCGGCACGCCGAGCTCGCGCTCCTTCACCTCGTCCGAGTACGCGACGATGCCGCCGACGAAGACCTCGCTCGAGCCGGGAACGGAAGTTAGGCGCGAGCCGATCATTCCGCCGGTGATCGACTCCGCCGTCGCGAGCGTGAGCCCGCGCTCACGGCAGAGCTGCAGGACGATCTCCTCGATCGGACGCTCGTCCTCGGCGAACAGATGCTTCGCGAGCCGTCCGCGGAGCGCCTCCGCGAGCGGCTCGGCCGGGCCGAACAGGTCGACGTGAATCTCGAAGTCACGCGCGCAGACTGTCGCCTTCACGCCCTCCGGCTCGCCGCCGGCGTCGGCCAAAGCGCGCGCGACTTCCGACTCGCTTGCGCCGAAGAAGCGGAGCACGCGCCGCGTCGTGGGTTGAACGCGTTCCAGCACGCGGCGCACCGGCTCCGTCTCGAGTGCGCGCGGCCACAGGCGCTGCAGCTCCGCCGGCGGGCCGGGAAGGATGACGACCGCCGCGCCGGCGGTCTGCAGCACGAGCCCGGGAGCCGTGCCGGCGAGGCCGAGCGAGATCGCTCCGTCGGGCACTGTCGCCTGTTTACGGACGCCTGTCTCGAAGTCCGCGTACGGTCGCTTCAGACGCTCGGCGACCGCACGGGAGATGCGCTCGATCTCCGCCTCGAGCTCCGGATCGACCCGCAGCCCGGCACCGGCCGCGCGCGCGACCAGCTCGACGGTCAGATCGTCGTGCGTCGGGCCGAGCCCGCCGGAGACGACGCAAAGATCCGCGCGCAGCCCCTCGGCGAGCGCGGTCTCCAGCTCGGCCGGATCGTCACCCACGATTGCGATCCGCGCCGGCTCGAGCCCCAGCCGCACGAGCTCGCGGGCGAGGAAGGGCCCGTTCCTGTCGGTCCGGTCGCCGCGGACGAGCTCGCTTCCGGTAACGACGACGTAGCTACGCAGACTGGACGCCGCGCTGAGTGACGACGAACACCTGCGGGCCGCCGCCGGGCACCTTGACGCGCTTCCCGTTCACCGTGATACGCAGGTTTTCCGGCGTGCCGGTGTTAATCCAGAGACGCTTCGTCGTGAAGTGCTTCGACTTACCCGCCGAGAGCGCGTCGTTGAACAGCACCTTGCCGGTCGGCCCGCCCTTGCGGACGAGCAGGAATGCGCCCGAACGGACGCTGCGCAGCGTGATGCTCGCCGGCCCGCCCGCGCGCTTCGTGTGGTGCGTCGCCGTGGTCGGCGTCTGTGGCCCGGCGCCGACGACGTTCTGGTTCGACGGCGAGGACTTCCACGCCGCGATCACCAGCGCGGTGACGAGCGCGATGCCGACCAGGGCCGCGAGCAGTACGCTTGACTGGACGCGGCGCCTGCGGTGCGGCCGGACCGTCCGCCGGGCGCGGATCGGCGGCTCGTCCTCGCCGACGACGTAGCGGGAGTTGAACTCGTCCACGTACAGCTGCCCGTCGAGGCCCAGGTACTCCGCGTACGAGCGGAGGAAGCCCTTGACATAGGTCTCGGCCGGCAGGACCTCGAAATGCTCCTCCTCGAGCGCGCGCAGGTACTTGCCGCGGATCTTCGTCGCGACCTCGATCTCCGGGAAATCGAGTCCCTGGCGCTCGCGGGCCTCGCGCAGGCTGTTGCCGATCTCGAACAAGGCCCGCCGATTGTAGACGTGTGTCCCGGCCGGTGGTCTGGGTGTGCGCCGAGGCCGCCGGCCGGGGCACCTAACCGCTCAAGTAGTTCAAGAGCTCGTACACACCCACCGCCAGGGCCGCCGTGACGGCGATGTAGACGCCTAGGCCGCCGAGGACGCGGCCGATTCGCGTCGTGCGGGCCCCTCCCACCCGGCCGATCGTCCGCTCAGTCCGGCGCTGCGCCGCCCGGCCGGCCCGGAGGGCGAGCACGCCGAGCACGAACGCCAGTGGGGTCGCCCACGCCGCGTCGATCAGGTCCAGCGCCGTGTACCGGGTCACGGCGACGGCCGCCGGCATCGTCGCGCACGCGAGGAGGCCGAGCACCACGGCCGCCCAGGCGCGAACGTTCCGGCGGCTACTGCTTCGTGTAGGGACGGCCAATCGCTGCCGGTGGGATCGAGCGGCCGATCACGCCTGCGACGGCGACGATCGTGACGACGTACGGGAGCGCGCGGAACAGGATCGCCGACGACTCCCACGCGGGCACCGTTGCGAGCTGGAAGGCGAGCGCCGTCGAGAAGCCGAACAGGAGCGCGGCGCCGAAGGCGCCGAAGGGGCGCCACTTGCCGAAGATCAGCGCGGCGAGCGCGATGAACCCGCGACCTGCGGTCATGTTCTGGTTGAACGAGTGCACGAAGCCGATCGAAAGGTATGCGCCCCCGAGCGCCGCGAGCATCCCGGAGGTGACGACTGCCGCGTAACGCGTCTTGTACACGGAAATGCCGACGGTGTCCGCCGCGCGGGGATGCTCGCCGACCGAGCGAAGTCGCAGGCCGTACGGCGTCCGGAACATGAACACGTACGACCCGACGAGGACGAGGAAGCTGATCCAGATCATCAGGTTCAGTTGTCCGAACACGTCTCCGACGAAGTAGACGTGCTTCAGGAAGGCGAGGTGGATGTCCGGGATCTGCGACACGCCCGACGGTGTTCCGGTGTCCCCGTAGATGTCGATGAACAGGTACCCGGTGATGCCCAGAGCGAGGAAGTTGATCGCCGTGCCGCCGACGATCTGGTCGGCGCGGAGTTGGATCGCGAAGAATGCGTGGACGAGCGCGAGCAGGCCTCCGGCGATCACCGCGATCACGATCCCGAGCACCCATGACCCCGTCTTGTCGGCGCCCCAGATCGCGAAGAACGCACCCATCAGCATCATCCCCTCGAGCCCGATGTTCACGACGCCGCTGCGCTCGGAGAACATCCCGCCGATCGCGGCGAAGGTGAGTGGTGTGGCCCAGCGCAGCATCGCGGCGAAGAGCGCCGACCAGACGAAGACCGTTTTCAGGTTGCCGGCGGCCGCCTGCGTCGACGCGATGCCGCCGACCGTGCCGAGCAGCGCCGCGGCGACGGCGCCCCAGCCGACGCGCCGCTCTCCGGCGCGAATCACCCAGGCGCCGGCGGCCGCGGCGACGATCCCGAGCACGATCGGCCAGACGACCGAGCGCGCGGTGACCGGCGGCAGCGTGACCCAGCACGCCGCGATCCCGACGACGACGCCCCCAATCCCGATCTGGCGCGGCTCGAGCAGCGCCGCGCGCACGTTCAGGCGTTCAGCGCGTACGCTCACGTTTCCTCGATTCCAACTCGGCCCGGCAGCAGCCGCTTGCGGAGCCGCCACAGGTAGATGATCAGCAGGTCGGCGCCGACGAAGAGGACGACCAGCCCCTGGATGATCGAGGTCAGGTTGTTGGCGAGGTCCGGCCGGAAGACGGACGGGTCAAGGTGCCGCGTCGACGTTCCGCTGACGAGCGCGCCGAAGAGCAGCGCCGCGAAGAACGTGCCGACCGCCGTGTTGCGCCCGAGCAGCGCGACGGCGATGCCGATGAAGCCCGCGTTGTACGCCGTGATGTCGTTGACGTTGATGCGGAACTCCCAGCCGAGGACGTCGACCGCGCCGGCGAGCCCGGCGAACAGCCCCGAGATCGCCATCGCGAGGAAGTAGTTCCGCGCGACGCTGATGCCGCCGTAGCGTGCCGCCTCCGGGTTGTAGCCGACGGCGCGCACTTCGTAGCCGAGTGTCGTCCGGTTGAGGACGAGGTAGAAAACGACGAGCGCGCCGAGCGCGACGAAGAACCCGATGTGCAGTCCCTGCAGCACCGGGTCGCCCCAGAAGACCTTAAGGTGCGCTGACTGGGCGATGTCCGGCGACACCGGCACGGAGGGCTGGTGGGGATCCTGCAGCGGTCCTCCGAGCCCGTAAGCCCAGCTCCCGATCCAGTAGGCGATCCAGTTCAACATGATCGTCGTGATCACCTCGTGGGCGCCGACGGTCGCCTTCAGAAAGCCGGCGATCCCCGCCCACAGCGCGCCGAGCAGACACGCGACGACGATGCAGAGCAGCACGTGCGCCAGGCCGCCCAGGCCGACGAACTTGTTCCCGAGAAAGGCGGCGCCCATCGCGCCGACGGTGTACTGGCCGTTGCCGCCGATGTTGAACATCCCGCAGCGGAAGGCGAACGCGACGGCGAGGCCGGTGAGGATCAGCGGCGTCGTCAGGATCAGCGTCTGCTGGAGGTTGAGCGCCTGCTCGACCCGGTTGCCGACGCCCGGGATCAGCCACTCCAAGCCCGTCCCCTTGAAGATCTCCCAGTAGACGTTGAGCGGGTTCTTGCCTGTCGCGAGCACGGCGACGCCGCCCATCAGGAAGGCAACGAGCGTCGTCAGGAACGGGGTGACGATCCCGCCGGCGCGCTGGAACAGCGCCAGCCGAGCGGCGGGGCTCGGCGCGTAGTCGCCGCCGGTCGGCTGCTCGGGGGTCTCGGCTTCGCTCATGCCGCCGCCCTTAGTTCCCGCTGCACCGCGGGGAACCCGCGGTGCAGCGCAAGGGGGAACCTCCCGGTTCCCCCGAGTCCCCCTCCCCGCGGCCGCCTGAGCAAGCTCACGCGGCCGCCCGCTGTCCCCGCTGCACCGCGGGAAACCCGCGGTGCAGCGCAAGGGGGAACCTCCCGGTTCCCCCGAGTCCCCCTCCCCGCGGCCGCCTGAGCAAGCTCACGCGGCCGCCCTGCCTCCGCCGGTCATTGCGATCCCCAGTTCCTCCTCGCTTGTGTCGGGCGGGAATTCGCCGACGATCCGGCCCTCGTAGATGACGAGGATCCGGTCCGAGAGCGACAGGATCTCGTCGAGCTCGAGCGAGACGAGGAGTACGGCGCGGCCCTCGTCGCGTTCCTCGACGAGGCGCCGGTGGACGAACTCGATCGCGCCGACGTCGAGCCCACGCGTCGGCTGTGCGGCGATTAGCGCGCGCGGGTCCCGATCGATCTCGCGGGCGAGCACAACCTTCTGCTGATTGCCGCCGGAGAGCGCCGCCGCACGCGTCTGCGGCCCGCCGCCTCGCACGTCGAACTCCTTCAGCAGCCTGCGCGCACGCTCCACCAGAACACCCGGACGCAGCCAGCCGAACTTCGAGTCCGGCTCCTTCGCGTAATCGTGCAGCGCGATGTTCTCGGCGAGCGAGAACTCGAGGACTAGCCCACGGCGCTGGCGGTCCTCGGGGATGTGCCCCAGCCCGACGTCGAGGCACTCGCGGCACGTCGCGTTCGTCACGTCCTGGCCGACGATCTCGATCCGCCCCGACTCGACGTGATGGAGTCCTGCGATCGCGTCGATCAGCTCCCTCTGCCCGTTCCCGTCGACGCCGGCGATGCCGACGATCTCCCCCGCGCGCACCTCGAAGGAGACGCCGCGCACCGCCTCGAGGCCACGCTGGTCGCGCACGCGCAGATCCTGGACGCGCAGCAGCGGCTCCGCCGGCTGCGCCGCGCCCTTCTCGACGCGCAACAGCACCTCGCGGCCGACCATCATCCGTGCCAGCCCCGCCTCGGTCGCGCCCCGCGCGGGCACCGTGTCGATTCTCTTGCCGCGCCGCAGCACCGTAACGCGGTCGGCGACGTCGAGCACCTCGTTGAGCTTGTGCGAGATGAAGATGATCGATGTCCCGCGGTCCTTGAGGTCGCGCACCACCTGGAACAGCTCCTGCGCCTCCTGCGGCGTCAGCACGGCGGTCGGCTCGTCGAGGATCAGGATGCGCGCGCCGCGGTATAGCGCCTTCAGGATCTCGACGCGCTGCTGCTGGCCGACGGTGATGTTCTGGACCTTCGCCCGCGGATCGACGGGAAGCCCGTAGCGCAACGACAGCTCCTCGACGCGCTTGATCGCTGCGTCCAGGTCGAGGAGCACGCGGTTCTGCTTCGGCTCCGTCGCCAGGACCACGTTCTCGGCGACGGTCATGACCGGGATCAGCATGAAGTGCTGGTGCACCATCCCGATCCCGCTTGCGATCGCCTCATGGGGCGACGCGAGGTGCACCGGCTTGCCCTCGATCAGGATCTCGCCCTCGTCCGGGTGGTACAGGCCGTAGAGGACGTTCATCAACGTCGACTTGCCGGCGCCGTTCTCGCCGAGCAGTGCGTGCACCTCGCCCGGGAGCAGGTCGAAGTCGACGTGGTCGTTCGCGACGATGCCGGGGAACCGCTTCGTGATCCCTCTCAGCTCGAGGACCGGCGCATCGCTCATCCGCAGAGGAGTCTAGGGCGCTAGGGGGCGGACGGCGGCGTCCGCCCCCTAAACGGCGTTCCTACTTGACCGTGTCCGGGATGCCCGTGATGCCGCCCTGCGAGAGCTTCTGCTCTTGCGCCCGCACCTTGGCCACGATGTCGGCCGGCACCTTCGAGCTGATCTTGCCGATGCCGACGCCGCCGTTCTGCGCGTCGAAGACACCGTCCTCGCCGCCCTTGAACGACCCGTCCTGGGCCGACTTGATCGTGTCGAAGACGGCCACGTCGACCTTCTTCAGCGCGCTCGTCAGGACCTCTGACCCGACGTACGCCTGGTCGGCGTCGACGCCGATCCCCCAGAGGTTTTTCTCCTTCGCCGCGTCCAGCGCGCCGAGGCCGCAACCGCCCGCGACCTGGAACACGACGTCAGCACCCTGTGCGATCTGGTTCAGCGCGATCTCCTTGCATTTCGCCTGGTCGACAAAGTCCTGGGAGTAGCCGTTCAGCGTCTTGATCCCGGGGTCGGCAGCCTTCGCGCCGAACTGGTAGCCGGCGATGTAGTGGTCGACCGGCGGGATCTTCTGTCCGCCGACGGAGCTGATCACGTTCTTCGCGTTCGACTCCGACTTCTCGAGCAGCCCCGAGAGGTAGCCGACGAGGTAGCCGGCCTCCTGCTCCTTGAAGATCAGGCCGCGGACGTTCGGCGGCTTGTGCTTCAGCGCGACGTTCGGGAAGTCGATGATCGCGAAGTTCACGTTCGGGAACTTCGTCGCGACCGTGTCGATCGCGTCCGACATCAGGAACCCGACGCCGATCACGAGGTCGTAGTTCTGCTGCGCGAGGGTCGACAGGTTCGGAACGTAGTCCGCGTTCGAGTGCGACTCGAGCACGCGCCCCTTCACGCCGAGCTGGCTCTGTGCCCGCTGCAGACCGAGATAGGCGAGGTGGTTGAACGATTTGTCGTTCAGCCCGCCGATGTCGGTGACGAGGCCGACCTTGATCGGCTTGCCCGTCGTCGCAGTGGTTGTCGTGCCGCCTCCCGGCGTAGTCTCGGCCTTCTTACCGCCGCCGCAGCCGGCGGCCAGGGCGGAGAGGCCGACGGCGACGATCGCCACCGCAGCCCACCGCCAGAGATGCTTGCTCAATGAACCCTCCCTTGCCCGTGTGATTCAAATGTCCGGGGAGGGACCCTAAACCCCCGGAGGGTCGCGGGTCGAGGTGTCAGAGAGAGCCGAGCGGTGCGATCAGACGCGTCGGCTGACCGGTCACTTCGGCGATCAGCTCGAAGTGCCGGTCGTAATGGAGAACAGGCAGGTCGGCGAGCTCGGCTGCTGCCGCGATGAGCAAGTCGAAGTGAGGAATCTGCCGGTGGCGGCCCCGCCGGACGAGGGCATACCAAACGTCGAGCGCGCGTTCCCACGTGCGCGATACCACGGGTACTTGCGGAAGGAAGCCCAACTCAACTCGCCTCGCAGAGAAGTCAGCGGAACGCGCGTTCCAGAGCATCTCCATCGTGACTGGCTGCGTCGTTGCGATCTCGCGGGCGACGACGCGCGCTTCGAAGTCGGCGAATACCCCCCGATCCTTCTGACGGTTTGTCCAGGCGCTGGTGTCGGCGAGCTCCATCACGTGGTGTCTTCGATCTCGTCCAGCCATGCACGTTCGATCTCGTCGTTGTCGAAGTCGAAGACGCGCCTGGCGAGCCGGCGCAAGTGGAAGTCGCGCACGACCTCTGCAAGCGCGCGATGAACGGTGTCGGTCGTTCCGTTGGTGCCGAGCACCTCGCGCGCCTGGGCGACGAGGTCGAGATCGAGATTGAGTGACGTTCGTTTGACCACGCCCTCAGTATATGCCTGGCCCCGGACGTTTCAGGCATACGCCTCGGCTGGACGTGTATGCCTAGGACACCAGGTCACCCTCGCCGACGAGCACGCGGCGGGGCTTGGAGCCTTCGTAGCCGGAGATGAGGCCGCGGCGCTCCAGCATGTCGATCAGGCGTCCCGCGCGGGTGTAGCCGACGCGCAGGCGGCGCTGGATCAGCGAGACGGACGGCGCCGTTTCCGTCCAGGATCACGCGCGAGTCGGTCTGCGACGAGACGTCCTCGACCTCGTGCGGCGAGATCATCATCAGGTCGGCGAATCCGTCGATCACGATCAGCAGTACGGCAGTGGCGGCTCGCTGCGCGCGCGCAGCGCGCGGTTCGCCTCGGGCAGGTTGCGGGCGTGGCCGACCGCAGGTCCTGGCATTCGATGGGGCTTGCGATGCACGCCGAGGGAAACGCTTCTGGCTACCTACATCCGTTCGTCAGGCGGGCACGATGCTGTCCCGTATCGGTCATCCAAAAGATTCCGAAATGACCGCAGTGGATGTCCTTTGTGACGTAGACGATCTTACTGCCGCGCGGTGACCACGCGGGCTGGCTCGCCGGGCCCGGCGCGAGATGCCGTAACGCTCGGCCAGTCGTGCTGATCCTCCAGACGCCGTCTTTCCGTGAGAACACGATCGAGGCGCCGTCCGGAGACCAACTCGGAACGTTTCCGGTCGTTAGACGACGAAGCCGTGACCCATTCGATTTGATAAGCCAGATCGCAGGCTTGCTGCTGGCATAGCTTGCCACCGCGAACGAAGCGCCATTCGGCGAGCGCGTGAGATCGTTCGGTGGCGACGAGGGCAGTCTCGCGATCGTCCGATGCGTGCTGCCATCGATGGAGCTGAGCACGAGTTCGTTTTCGATGTCGATGAACGCGACGTGTGCGCGGTCTGTCCAGACGACGCCGGCGACGGATGTTCCTTGGCTAGCGTCGCGCGCGACGAGCAAACGCATCCCGCTCTGCACGGGGATGACGGTCAGCGTTCCGTCGGGCGAAATGACCGCGATCCACCGCCCATCCGGGGACCAACGGAACTGCAGCGGCCCGAGGCTGCTCACATCGAAATGGCGAAGTCGGGTCCCCTTCGAGCTGAATACGTCGATCGCGTCGTACCCGATCCCAAGTCTCCCGCTATCAGGCGCCCACGACAGCGGCGTCGCTGTCGGGAAGAGGCCTGTCGCGATGCTTGACGCCCACCGGGGACGCGCGGCAACGTGGAGAACCAGGACAGAGTAACGCGCCTCGTGAGCCGTTCGAAGAATGCGGGCGAAAGCGATCTCGCGTCCGTTAGGCGACCATGTCGGAGCGGTGTCAAGGACTTCTACCGACGGCTCTGTGGTGGCTCGAAACGTCGCACGCTGCCCTTGCGAGCCGAGCGATGCGCCGGTGAACAGCACTGGCGCCGCAATCCCGACGCTGCCGGCCACGCGAAAGCCGACCGCGATCGCGACCCTCAGGTTGCGGATCCGAAGGAGATCGAGAAGTAGTTCTCGTAACTGACGCCTGGATTGTTCCGTCTCAATTGGTACTGACACGTTTTCGGGCGATACCCGCGCAGAGGTTCGGCTCGACCAAAGCCATTCAGCTAAGCAAGCAAGCTACGGCGCACTCAACTCGTGCTCGGAGATGAGCACACGTCGCGGCTTGGAGCCCTCGTAGCCGGAGATGATCCCGCGCCGCTCGAGCATGTCGATCAGCCGTCCCGCGCGGGTGTAGCCGACGCGCAGGCGCCGTTGCAGCAGCGAGACCGACGCGGTCTGCGTCTGGACGACGATCTCGATCGCCCGCTCCAGCAGCGGATCCTCGTCCGGGTCGAACTCGCCGTCGAAATCGTCCTCCGAGGGCTCCGGCTCGGGCGCCTCGAGCAGCGACTCGTCCAGCTCCTGGCCGCGCTGCGAGCGGCACTGCTCGACGACCAGCGCGATCTCCTCCTCGCTCACGTACGCCCCTTGCAGGCGTTGCAGGCGCGAGGTGCCGAGCGGCTTGAAGAGCATATCGCCCTGGCCGAGCAGCGACTCGGCGCCGTTGGCGTCGATGATCACGCGCGAGTCCGTCTGCGACGACACGGCGAAGGCGATCCGCGACGGGACGTTCGCCTTGATCATCCCCGTGATCACGTCGACAGACGGGCGCTGCGTCGCGAGCACGAGGTGGACGCCGACCGCGCGCGACTTCTGCGCGAGGCGGATCACCGCGTCCTCGACATCCTGCGGCGAGATCATCATCAGGTCGGCGAGCTCATCGATCACCACGAGCAGGTACGGGAGCGCCGCCTCGCCGCGCGCGCGGAGCGCCCGGTTCGCCTCGGGCAGATTGCGAGCGCGGACGATCGACAGCTTCTCGTAGCGGCGGTCCATCTCGGCGACGACGTTCGCGAGCGCGACGGCCGCCTGTTTCGGGTTCGAGACGACAGGCGTCAACAGGTGCGGAATCGACTCGTAGTAGCCGAGCTCGATCCGCTTCGGGTCGATCAGGATCATGCGCACCTCGTCGGGCGTCGCGCGCAGCAGGATCGACGTCAGGATCGTGTTGATGCATCCGGACTTGCCCGAGCCGGTCGTTCCCGCGATGAGGATGTGCGGCATGCGTGCGAGATCGGTCCAGACGGCGTTGCCGGAGATGTCCTTTCCGAGCCAGACGGCGAGCGGCGAGGCCGTCTGCGGCAGCTCGTCGAAGATGTCGCCGAGCGTGACGAGGTTCGGCGAGAGGTTCGGGACCTCGACGCCGACCGCCTGCTTACCGGGGATCGGCGCGAGGATCCGGATCTCCGTCGTCGCGAGCGCGTACGACAGGTCGTCCTTGAGCGCCGCAACCTTCGACACCTTCGTTCCGGGTGCGAGCTTCAGCTCGTAGCGCGTCACACGCGGGCCGGCGATGCGGCCGACGAGGTTCGCGTCGATCCCGAAGTGCGCGAGCGTCTGGATGAGCGCCTCGCCGATTCGCTCCGCGGCGGCCGGGTCGGTCTTCGCCGCCCCGTTGCTGTGCCGCAGCAGGCTCCGCTCGGGCAGGCGGTAGTCCTGATGCTCGAGCTCAGTGACATCGAACAGCGTGTCGGGGTCTTGGTCCACGGAACCAGCAACGAGCAGCGGCGGCGGCTCGTTCGAGACGACGACGTCGGGATAGTCGTGGACTGCATCCACCGGCGGCTCGTGCTTGGCGACCGGCCCCGGCTTTGGCGGCAGCGCCGCCGCAGCGCGCGTGCGGCGGGCCTTGACCGTCCTGTGCACGGCGTGCCCCGAACGGCGGAGGATCGCGCCGGCCGAGGCGCCCGAGAGGAGCAGGGCGCCGACGAGGAGCGAGAAGATTCCGAGGATCGTTGTACCTCGCCCGAGCAGTTTTCCGAGCACACTGTCGAGCCCGTCACCCGCGAGACCGCCGTGCGCCGAGCCGAGCGTCAGCAGCAGCCCGAACGTGAGCACCGCGAGCCCGGTGCGGAACGGCCGCAGGTCGACGAGCGCGCTGCGCATGACCATCAGAGCGCCGACCGCGACCAACCCGACCGGCACGGCATACGCGGCTGCGCCGACGAGCGCGCGGACCCCGTCGACGAGTTTCGAGCCGGCCGTCCCTCCGTTCCAGCCGCCGTAGAGCACGATCCCGGCGAAGAGCCCGAGAGCGACGAGGCCGAGGCCCCAGAGCTCCGGATGCCGGCCGTGCGAGCGCACCCTGCGCTTCCGCTTCCTCACACGGGCGGGCGTCTTCGGGCGCAGCTTCAAGGTGCGCTTCTTCCGCGCGGCCATGGCGGCGCATTCGACACCGCCGGGAAGACACCTTTTATCCCGGTGCGAAGAGCCGGTCGAACAGCCCGGGCTCGACCGCGCCCTCAGGCGGATAGCCGAGGATCACCTCGTCGAAGCCGGCGTCGATCCAAGCGGCGACGAATTCGTCCCACCCCTCGGCGGAGCGGAACGGCTCCTCCCCCTGGAACGGATAGGCGATCAGCGCGGAGCGCAGTACGATGTGACCTGCTTCTGCGCAGAGTTCGTCCAGCCGTGCGTTTCGTTCGCGCGCGAGCCGCCTCGCCTCGTCGCGCGAATGCTCTCGCTGTGGCGAGAAATTCCAGCGGCTCGCGTATCGCGAGGCGATGCGCAACGCGGTTTCGCCGTAGCCCCCGACCGTCAGCGGGATTCGGCGTCCGGCGAGCGCCAACGCCAGCTCCGCGACCCAGCTCTCGAAGCGGCGGCTCGCACCGCTCGAGCCGATTCCCAGCTCCAGCCGGCCGCCCGACGCATCGTCGAGCGTCAGCGCAGCGCGCGCGAGACGCGCCGGCTCGTGTGACGTGAGCGGCGAGACGAGCGGGCCGAAACGGACGCGCGCCGTTGCGCAGACGACGCCGCCGAGCGTCGTCCAGCACTCGTACCAGCCCTTGAAGAGATGATCGGGCACCCAGAGCGACTCGATTCGCGGCAGCGCGTCAACGGCTCGCCAGCGTGCGACGAGCTCGTCCCACGGGACGTTCGGGGTCGTCGTGACACCGAACTTCAACTACGCCGCGAGCGCGCGCAGATCTTCGAGCGTGCGCCCGAGCAGGTTCTCACGCAGGTCGAACAGGCCGGCCCACAAGGACGAGCGGTCCGGCGCGAGCCGTAGGCGCACCGCGTCGCTGAGTCCTTCGAGCGCGCGGACGAGGACGGCGAGCTCGAGGTACGACTGCGCGACGCGGTGCGGACTCGCGGAGACGCCGGCGCGCCGCAGCACCGGTCCCCACTCGACGAGCTCCGCCGCGCCGGGCTCGCCGTACCAGGAACGGCCCTCGGCCCGCTCGGGCTCCAGCTCGAGCAGGTAGCGGGCGAGCGGATCCTCGAGGCCGGCGAGCGCCGTCTCGACGCGGTCGGCCGCACGGCGAAGCGCCGCGACGCGGCCGCCCGGAGTCGCCGGTACGGCGTCGCCGCGGCCCCAACGCTCGAGTAGCCGGCAGAACGCAAGCGCCGACGTCTCGCACGCGCGTAGCTGCTGGATCAGCCTCGTCGCGGACCCGACGTCCGCAGCGTGCTCCGCTAGGACGTCGCTCCACTCTGGCGTGCGCACTTGCACGCTCTAGTCATAGCGCATCCGGGCGGCGCCGTCAGGGCTTCAGACTTCGACGACGACCGGCAGGATCATCGGCCTGCGCCGCGTCCGGTCGTAGATCAGCTGGCCGACCGCGTCGTGCAGGTGCTCCTGCAGGAGCTTGATCTCGAGCACGTCCTCGTCGAGCAGCTCGCGCAGCACGCGCGCCGCCTCGTCGCGGGTCTCGTCGAGCAAGTCGTCCGGCCCGGTGAAGCCGCGCGCGATCAGCTCGGGCCGCGCGGGGGGCATGCCGTCTCCCTGCGCGATCGTCGCGACGATGATCAACACACCGTCCTCGCTGAGGCGCCGGCGGTCGCGCAGCGCAACGTCCTGCACGTCGCCGACGCCGAGGCCGTCGACGAACGTCACGCCCGCCTCGATCTGGTCGACCACGCGCGCGCCCCGCTCGTCGACCTCGACGACGGTGCCGTTCTCGGCGAGGACGATCGCGGACGCCGGCACGCCCGCGTCGCGCGCGAGCTCGGCGTGCGCGGCGAGCATCCGGAACTCCCCGTGCACGGGCATCACGGCCTTCGGGCGCAGCAGCGAGAGGATCGTCCTCAGTTCTTCTTTGCACGCGTGACCGGAGACGTGCACGGGCGCGATCTCCTGGTGCAGCACCTCGGCGCCCGCCTGGGCGAGCCGGTTGATCGCGTCGTGCACCCGCAGCTCGTTCCCAGGTACCGGCTTCGCGGAGATGATCACGGTGTCGCCGCGCTCGACACTGACAGCGGGATGGTCGTGGTAGGCGATCCGCGTCAGCGCGGACAGAGGCTCGCCCTGGCTGCCGGTGCAGAGGATCAGCTGTTCGTGTGGCGGTAGCTCCGCCAATTCCTCCGGCTTCAGCAGAACACCTTCCCGGACGTCCATATAGCCGAGGTTGCGCGCGATGTTCACGTTCTTGCGCATCGAGCGCCCGACGACGCAGACCTTGCGGCCGAGATCGACGCCGACGTCGATCGCCTGCTGCATCCGGTGCACGTTCGACGCGAACGACGACACGAGGATCCGCCCGTCGCGGAGGGGAAAGATCTGGCGGAACGCTTCGCCGACGACGCGCTCCGACTCCGTGACGCCGGGCCGTTCCGCATTCGTCGAGTCGCCGAGCAGCAGATCGACGCCGCGGTTGCCGAGCTCAGCGAGCCGCCCGACGTCAGTCTTCAGCCCGTCGATCGGCGTGTGGTCGAGCTTGTAGTCGCCAGTGTGCACGATCAGAAGTCCCTCGGCTTCGATCGCAAGCGCGACGCAGTCGGGAATCGAGTGCGCCATCCGTACGCCCTCGACGCGAAACGGGCCGATCTCGACCCGCGGCCCGACCTCGAGCTCGCGCAGCTCGGCCGAGCGCAGCAGGCCGTGCTCGTCGAGCTTGGACTTGATCAGCCCCAGCGTCAACCGGGTTGCCCACACCTCGTCGACGCGCGCAGTGCGCAGGAGGTACGGCAGCGCGCCGACGTGATCCTCGTGCCCGTGCGTGAGCACGACCGCGCGCACGCCCCCGGGCAGCTCGGCGAGATAACTCATGTCCGGCAGGACGAGGTCGACGCCGAGGTGCTCGTCGCGCGGGAATGCGAGGCCGGCGTCGACGACGATCGCCTCGCCGCCAGCCTCGTAGACGGTCATGTTCTTCCCGATCTCGCCGAGGCCGCCGAGCGGGATGATGCGGATGCTCACCCTCCCATCATGGCAGCAGGCGGTTGCGGTCACGTGGGAAGAGCGTCGTCTCGCGGATGTTCGAGAGCCCGAGCGCCTGCGCCATGAACCGGCCGAGCCCGAGCGCGAAGCCGCCGTGCGGCGGCATCCCGTACCGGAAGGCGTCGAGGTAGCCGGCGAACGGCGCCTCGTCGAGGCCGCGCGCCGCGAGCGCCGTGCGGTAGTCCTCGTAGCGATGGAGCCGCTGGCCGCCCGTGACGATCTCCAGCCCGCGGTAGAGGAGGTCGAAGCCGCGCGATCGTGCCGGTTCCGCCGGGTCCGGATGCGTGTAGAAGGGCCGCTTCGCCATCGGGAAGCCCTCGACGAAGACGAGCTCGCCGTGCTCTGCACACACGCGCCGCTCGTCCGCAGGCGAGAGGTCGGGCTCGTTGCCGCTGCGCACGTCCTCGAAGCGGACGACCGGTATGTCGGCGGGAGGTCGCTCGCCGACCGCCTCGATCATCGCTGTGACGACGGATCGCAGGACTTCCATCACGTCGCGGTGGTCGCGGATGAACCCGAGCTCGGCGTCGAGCGAGACGTACTCGGCGAGATGCCGGCCGGTCTCGTGCGGCTCGGCGCGGAAGACAGGCCCGGTCTCATAGACCCGCTCGAAGACGCCGACCATCGTCTGCTTGTAGAACTGCGGGCTCTGCGCGAGGAACGCATCGCGCCCGAAGTAGTCGACCTTGAAGACGTTGGCGCCGCTCTCCGTCGCCGCTGCGACGATCTTCGTCGTCTGGATCTCGGTGAAGCCAAGGCCGTCGAGCGTGCGCCGGAAGGCTGCCACCGCGCGCGCCGCGAGCCGGAAGCGCTCGCGCACGGCGGGATGACGGAGCGAGACCGCGGCAGCATCGAGGCGCGTCGGCAGCGACTCCTTCAACGCGGGCCGGTGCAGCTCG
>WNEY01000590.1_pt1 | contig 23243 bp, 17 predicted proteins | sample 5400531 | NCBI WGS metagenome assembly WNEY01 (sample SAMN13153338, study PRJNA577476) | soil metagenome | isolation source: 200 cm saprolite under Douglas fir tree site 1 | place: USA:California | collected 2015-04-18
GCCTTCGCCATTATAACGGGAACGCGGGAGCAGGGGAACGCGGGAACGTGGGAACACGTGTCTGTCATCGCGAGGCCCGCAAGGCCGTGGCGATCTCTCTTGTGAGGAGATTGCTTCGGCCTCTACGAGGCCTCGCAATGACAACCTGCAAAAGCCGATGCCCGAAGCCCTTAGTACGGTCGTCAGTCTCCATGCTTCTGCCGCAGTCGCGGTGACAGGCGCAGGAGCAACTGCACCCGCTCCACCTCGTTCATCCACTCCTGCGTGACCACGGCGAGGTAGTCTTCTCCCGGAGGGACGATCCCGGTCGGACAGGCCGGTCCGAGCTTCTCGGCGGCCATCTTCCGGTAGGTGGCCAGCGTCCGCTCGCCGAAGCGGGCGCACTCGAAATGGTCTTCGCTGAGGAGCAGGACGACTGGGATGCGGAGACCGTCGTTGATCGCCAGCTGGGCCGCAAGCTCCGGGTGGTCGTCGCGGTCGAGGAACCGCAGCGAGATCTTCGACGACGATTCGGCGATGTGCTGGAGGATCGGGCCCTCCCGCACGCAGTCGCCGCACCAGGCGCCGGCGACGCAGAGCAGGTGCACCTCTCGCACGAACCCTTGCAGCAACGCGTGCTGGGCATCGGTCAGCCGTACGCGGTCGTAGACGGCCTGCCACCGCTGACGGTGCTGGGGCGTCCCGAACTTGCTGAGAAACTCGTGATAGGGTAGTCCTTTGTCGTACTGCTCCTGCCAATTCATGTCGCACTCCTTAGGCGCCGCGGAAGAGCGGGTCTTTTGTCCCTGTATCCCATTATCCCTCATCCCGTCGTTTCATCTAGAATAAGGATATGGCGATTCGCGAGGACGACGCCATCGAGAAGTTCCGGCAAATAATTTCGCGCGTGGATCCCCGCCTGGTGTTGGATCGGGGCGACGTCCGGTACGTGACCGACCCGTATGCCGGCGTGGAGTACGGGCTGCGCCTCGGCAAGGCCGGCGCCTTACTGTTCATGCCGGAGGCTGACTTGACTGCGCCTGACTGGCAGGACCGGTTGCGCACACGCTTCGAGGCGGCCAAGCGCTATCTCGAAGGTTTTCCTCGCCGTGATTGATCTCAATGCTGACCTCGGCGAGGGAGTCGGGACAGATGGAGACCTCCTGCCGTACGTCACCTCAGTCAACGTGGCCTGTGGCGCGCACGCTGGTGATCTGGAAACCATCCGGCGCACGGTTGAGCTCGCCCGGACCCATGGCGTGGGTATCGGCGCCCATCCCTCCTTTCCGGACCGCGAGGGATTCGGCCGGCGCGCCATGGCGCTGCGGGCAGGCGACGTCGTGGCGACGGTTGCAGCCCAAATCGAGGTCGTCGCCGGGGTGGCGCGTGACGCCGGCGTACGGCTGCAGCACGTCAAGCCCCATGGCGCACTCTACAATCAAGCGGTCGCCGATCACGCCCTCGCCGCTGCGATCGGCGACGCGGTGCGGCGCGTGGACCGCGCACTCATCGTGGTGGCGCTGGCTGGTTCCCCGCTGGTAACTGTATTGCTGGACCTGGGATTGCGCGTCGCGCAGGAAGCGTTCATCGACCGTGGATACTCCTCCGGGGGAACCCTGATGCCCCGGAGCCGGCCCGGGGCGCTCATTACCGACCCGGCCACGGCCGCGGAGCGGGCGGTGCTCCTCGCGACAGAACACGTCGTCTCCACGGAGAGCGGAGAAACGATCACGGTGGACGCCGACACCCTGTGCATTCATGGAGATACGCCGCGGGCGGCGGCGCTGGCCAAGGCCGTGCGCCAGGCGCTCGACCAGGCCGGCGTGGGTGTGCGCCGGTTAGACGCGTTCTTGTGAGCGGATGAGCTGATGCGCACTTACCTCACAGCCGCGATCGCCTATGTCCAAGAAAACGGCGATGAACTGGAGCGCGCACGGCTGGCGGGCCTGCTCGGGCGCTCACGGGCGGAGCCGAAGGTGGCGCGGTCGCTGCTGGCCCGGCAGAACGAAGATGGTGGATTTCCCTACGGGTTGATCCACGGCCGGCCATCCGCGATCACGGCGACCGCCACGGCGATGCAGTGGATGCATGACCTCCGGCTCCTGCCATCGTCGTATGTCGAGCGTGCCACCGGGTATCTGCTCACGGTGCAGCGGCCGGATGGGGCGTGGGAAGAAAGCCCCGCGGTGCTGCGGTTCGATCCACCGGCGCTGGTCCGCCCCGGAGTTCCTCTCGCCCGCACATACTGCACGGCCCTCGCCGCTTCATGGATGGCCCGGCTGCTCGGCTCGCGCCACGATGCTGTGGTGCGGGCGGCGATATGCCTTCGCGCCTCACGGGATGGGGGCTGGCCGGCCGAGGAGCCTGCGCATGTGACCGCCCAGGTCGCTGCGGCGTTGTTGATGGTGGATGGTCCCTCCTCGGCCGCGACGTCCGCGGGACTCGAGGCGCTACGGCGCCTGGCGCCGGAGGTGTGGACGGCCGACCGTCTGGCCGACGCGCTCAATGCCCTGTACCTGGCGGGCCTCCCGGCAGACGATCTGTTCGTGGCCGCAGGACTGGCTCGGCTCCTCGCGCTCCAGCGCCTTGATGGAGGCTGGAGCAGCGACGACGGCGCCGATCGGGACGTGGACCTCTCGCTGCGTGCGACCGGCGTGCTGCTGGCCTACGGTGTCGCGACGCTGCTCCGATGAGCCCTCGACTCCGCAATTACCTTCGGCGCCACGCGCGCTCCTATGTGATTGGCTTCCTGCTCGGCACGGCCAGCGCCGTGCTGCTGATGCTCGGTCCGCTGGTGCTGCGCCTGGCCGTCGACGCCATTGCCGCCGGAGCGGCCCCGTCCACCCTGCTGCGATACGCGGCGGTGCTGGTCGCCCTGAACCTCGCCGTGTGGATCTTGCGGTACTATTGGCGGATGCACATCCTTGGCGTGTCCCGCGTCATCGAGTACGAGATCCGCAACGACTATTTCGCCCACCTGCAGCGCCTGCACGTGGGGTTCTTCCAGCACACTCGCACCGGCGACCTGATGACGCGCGCCGTGAGCGATCTGTCCACCGTCCAGCGGTTCATCGGGCCGGGCATCATGCACTTCACCAGTACGTTGGTCCTGACAGCGATCGCGGTCGGCTTCATGCTCGCCATCGATCTCACCCTCACCCTGTACATCCTGGTGGTCCTCCCTCTAGTGAGCCTGACGTTCATCGTCCTGGGCCCGCTGATCCACCGGCAGTACGAGTCGGTGCAGGAGCAATTCAGCGTCATCTCTGCCCAAGCGCAGGAGAATTTCTCCGGGATCCGAGTGGTCAAGGCGTTTGCGCAAGAGCCACACGAAACCGAGGCGTTTGCCGCGCTGAACCGTGAGTACATCCGGCGGAACCTGGCGGTGATCAAGACGGACGGCGCGCTGTGGCCGCTGATGTCGTTCTTCCTCGGTCTGGCGGCTGTGGTGTTGCTGTGGCAGGGTGGACAGGCGGTGATCGCCGGCCGCATCACGCTGGGCCAGTTTGTGCAGTTCATCGGCTACCTGGGGCAGCTGGCCTGGCCGATGGTCGCCTTGGGGTGGGTGGTCACTCTCCTGCAGCGCGGGCTCGCATCGATGAAGCGTCTGGATGAGATTTTCATGCAGCGGCCGAGGATCGTCGACCCGGCCGGTGCGCAGGCCCTTCCGGCCCCGCGCGGCGAGATCGAGTTTCGCCGGGTAGGATTCTCGTACAATGGCAGCCAGGTGTTGTCCGGGGTGGATCTGCGTGTTCCGGCGGGTACGACGGTGGCGATTGTCGGTCCCACCGGGTCAGGGAAGAGCACACTGGTCAATCTCATCCCGAGGCTGTTTGACCCCACCGAGGGAAGCGTGGTGATCGACGGCGTCGACGTGCGGCGGTACCGGCTTACCGACCTGCGCCGGTGCATCGGGATGGTCCCGCAGGACACCTTCATGTTCTCGGCGCCCCTGGGGGAGAACATTGCCTACGGCCTCGAGGCGCCCGACGCCACGCGCATCCGAGCAGCGGCGGAAATTGCCCGCCTGGCCCCAGACGTGGCCGACTTTCTCCATGGCTACGACACCGTGGTCGGCGAACGGGGCGTCACGCTCTCGGGTGGCCAGAAGCAGCGCGCCGCGATCGCGCGGGCCGTGGCGCGGGATCCAGCCATCCTCATCCTGGACGACGCGCTGAGCAGCGTGGACACCGACACGGAAGAGGAGATCCTGCGGCAGTTACGCGGCGTCATGGCCACGCGCACCGCGATCATCATCTCGCACCGCATCTCCACCGTCCGCCACGCCGACCAAATCATTGTGCTGGACAATGGGAAGATCGTCCAGCGCGGGACCCACGAGACCCTGCTGGCCGGCGGCGGACTCTATGCCGACCTGTACCAGAAGCAGTTGCTGGAGGAGGAACTCGAAGCCGCCGATCTGGACGCGCCGGTCCGATGAGTACACATTTCCAGGAAGACGAGATCCTCGGCAAGGCATATGATGCGCGGCTGATGCGCCGGCTGTTGCGCTATGTGCGACCGTACCGCCGCGCCGTGACGGCGTCCATCGTGCTGCTGCTGGTAGCCGCGGCCGCGGATCTGGCCGGTCCGTACTTTGTGAAAGTCGCGATCGACCGATACATCCGGGTCCGGGACATGAGCGGGGTGTCGGTGGTCTCGGCGCTGTACCTGGGCACCCTGGTGGTCGGCGCCGCCGTACGCTACGGGCAGAACTACATCACGCAACTCGTGGGGCAGCAGGTCATGTATGAACTGCGGATGGAGGTGTTCGGCCATCTGCAGCGGCTGGCGGTCGCGTTTTTCGCCCGAAATCCCGTGGGCCGGCTGATGACGCGGATCACCAACGACGTGGACACGCTGTACGAGATGGTCACGTCGGGGGTGGTCACCGTCTTCGGCGACGTCTTCCTGCTAGTCGGCGTGGTGGCGGCGATGGTCTGGTTGGACTGGCGCCTGGCCCTGCTGGCCTTCTCGGTCGTGCCGGCGCTCGTGGCAATGACGTTGTGGTTTCAGGCCCGCTCTCGCGAATCGTATCGCGCCATTCGGATCCGCATCGCCCGCATCAACGCCGACCTGAACGAAAACATCATGGGCATGTCCATCGTGCAGTTGTTCAACCGGGAACGCGCGAATGCTGCGCAGTTCGATGACTTGAACCGCGACCACCTCACGGCCAACCTGCAGGCCATTCGCTCGTTTGCCCTGTTCTATCCGTTCGTCGGATTCCTCGGCGCGGTCGCGACGGCGTTCCTGATCTGGTATGGCGGAGGGCGGGTGGTGCAGCAGGCGGTCACACTCGGCGTGCTGGTCGCCTTCATCCAATATACCGAGCGATTCTTCCGGCCGATCCAGGACCTCGCCGAGAAGTACAATATCCTTCAGGCGGCCATGGCCAGCTCCGAACGCATCTTTCGTGTGCTGGACGAGCCGGTGACCGTGCAGGATCCGCCCGATCCCGTGCCGCTCCCGCGCGTGCGTGGACAGATTGAGTTCCAAAGCGTCTGGTTTGCCTACCCCGCGACCGAGCCGGCGGGCGGCGGCGGGCGCGGGGCGCCGGGCGAGCATCGCAGCGCGACGGCGCGGGGTGAGCCACCGCCCCCAGCGGGCACGGACGGCTGGGTGTTGCGCGGCGTGTCGTTCGCGATCCGGCCGGGGGAGAGTGTAGCGTTCGTCGGGCATACCGGAACGGGGAAGACATCGATCATCAATCTGATCACCCGGTTCTACGATCCGCAGCGCGGGCAGGTGCTGGTGGACGGCGTGGACATCCGCCACTATGCACAACGCGAGCTGCGCCGCCACGTCGGGCTGGTGCTGCAGGACGTGTTCCTGTTTTCGGGCACGGTCGCGTCGAATATCCGGTTGGGGAACACGGAAATTACCGATGACGAGATCCGGAAGGCGGCGGAGTTCGTCAACGCCAACGGCTTCATTGAGGCGCTGCCCGCCGGGTACGCCACCGGCGTTGTGGAACGCGGCGCGACACTGTCCAGTGGCCAGCGGCAGCTCATCGCGTTTGCGCGGGCGGTGTCCCACAATCCCGAGATCCTCCTGGTGCTCGACGAGGCGACCAGCAGCGTGGACACGGAGACCGAGGTGCTGATCCAGGAGGCGTTGCGGAAGGTTTTGCGCGGTCGGACCTCCATCATCATCGCGCACCGGCTCTCCACGATCCAGGATGTGGACCGGATCCTGGTCCTGCACAAGGGGCGCATCGTGGAGGAAGGGACGCACCGCGAGCTGCTGGCCCGCGGCGGGATTTACACGAAACTGTACCAGCTGCAGTATCGGGATCAGGAGCTGCGCTCCCCACCGGCCCCGGCCGCTGAAGGAGCATCGAGGGATACGGGGATAAAGGATCCGTACTAGCCTATGGATGAGCAGAAGGTCCTTGCAGACGTCAAAGCCGCGGTGCTGCTGGCGCTGGACAATCGGCGTGGGCTGGTCGCCTTCAGCCGCCTGGAGGCGCTGGAGATGGATCAGCGGGCGCGCGCCGTGGAGCGGGAGGCACTGGAGCAGGTCCGGAAACTGCTGCCCACGACATCGCCGGGCCAGCGGCTACAGCAGGTGAAGACACGGTTGGACCGGATGGACGAGGCCCTGCAGGCGCTGGCCGGACGACAGGATATTCACGACCGGTCGCGCGCGCTGGAGCGCGACGACATCACCTGGCGGGCGTTTGAAGATATCTCCTGGCTGCTGGAAGCACCCTAGTCTCGACTGTTATTATTTGCGTTTCTTGCCGCCGCCGCGCTTGGCTTCGGTGTTGCGCTTTAGATCGAGGAGACGCTCCTCGCTCTCCTTCATGAAAGCCTTCAGCTTGTCTTCGAACGAGGTCTTGGCGCGGGCGCGGGCGACGCGTTCTTCCGGGGACAGGGCCTGCTTGACGGAGAGGTCCAACTTGCCACGTTCGTTGAGACCCAGGACCTTGACCTTAACCTTCTCTTGCTCTTTTAGGTAATCCCGGACGTCCTTGACGTAGGTATCGGCAATTTCCCGGATGTGAACGAGTCCGCTTCTGCCGTCCGGGAGCTCGACGAATGCGCCGTAATTGGTGATCTTGACGACCGTTCCTTCCACGATCGTGCCGACGTCCACGCTCATGCTGCGCCCGGTGCGCCTCCTCGAACGAGATGTGCGTGGGCATTATACGGCCCCTCCGCGGGGGGTGTCAATCAGGGGAACAGGCTACGGACGGCGTCCCACACCCGTCTGGCCCACCCCAGGCGGGACGCGGGCGGGCCTTGCCCCGCGTCGTAGGGTGCGGGACGCTCCCCAGCACTCTCGGGCGTGGTCCGGATGCCTCTATCATCTGACGTAGGGGGCCGGACCGAAGAGCCGGTGGGCGGTTGCACGATGAGCAACGCGATCTCGCCCGGTTTGACCAGGCCCAGCTGCTCGCGGGCCAGCTTCTCGATGTACTGGGGGGTGTGGAGCAGCCTGATCTCGTCGCGCAACTGGGCGTTCTGAGCTTCCAGGTCACGCTTTCGCTGCTCTAGTCTGGCTGCTTCACGTTCGAGGCGGTAGACTTGGAGGAAGGTTGAGCCGAACACAATGGCCAGCGCGACACCGGCCACGGCGGTGGCCCCGATGACTGCCCACCGTGGAACGCGCCGGCCCCGCGCACGCGACCGCCCGCGGTGGTATGTAACAGCTCCCAGGCCCACGGCGATGTCCGCTCCAGACGCTGCGACGTAGAAGGTGCGACGACAACCGGGATCGAGTGTTCGATAGCCCGGGACCTCTCTGCATCAATTACTCACTCTGGTGAGGGTTCCTGCCCAGGACGCGCGCCGTGAACGGTGAGGCGCGAATGGTAAGCTACGACAGGCGTTCTGTCCGGCGTTCGCGGTTCGCCGTTCGCGTGAATGCGGTCGCCCCGGGGAAGATCGCTCGGTCCCCCAGTTCCTCCTCGATGCGGAGCAGCTGGTTGTACTTTGCCACGCGCTCGCTGCGAGACGGCGCGCCGGTCTTGATCTGCCCGGCGCCGGTGGCCACGGCCAGGTCGGCAATCGTGGTATCTTCCGTGTCGCCTGAGCGATGAGAGATGATCGACGCGTACCCGGCGGCCTTCGCGGTGGCCACCGCTTCCAGCGTCTCGGTCAGCGTTCCGATCTGGTTGACCTTGATCAAGATGGCGTTGGCCACGTGCAATTCGATTCCCCGCCGCAACCTGGCTGGATTGGTGACAAAGAGGTCATCGCCCACCAGCTGGGTCGTGGACCCCAGGCGGGCGGTGAGATCGCGCCATCCCTCCCACGCATCTTCGGCGAGCCCGTCCTCCAGAGAGACGATCGGATAGGTCTCGCACAGACGGGCGTAGTAGGTGAGCAGCTCCCCGGTCTGACGCTGGATCCCCTCACCCGCGAAGCGGTAGGTGCCATGCTGGTAGAGGTTGCTCGCCGCGACGTCGATCGCCACAGCCACGTCAGTTCCGGCGCGGTACCCTGCCTTGCGGATCGCGTCCAGCAGGACGTCAAGGGCGTCCTCGGTCGACCGCAGCGCGGGCGCAAATCCGCCTTCGTCGCCGACTGCGGTGCTGAGGTCCCGACCGTGGAGGATCGCGCGCAATGCGTGGAACGTCTCGACGCCCATCCGCAGCGCGTCGGCGAACCGCCCCCCTCCGAGGGGGACCAGCATAAACTCCTGGACGTCCAGCGGGTTGTCGGCGTGGAGTCCTCCATTGATGACGTTCATCAGCGGGACCGGCAGCGTGCGCGCCTCGCGGTTCAGGTAGCGGTAGAGTGGCTCGTGCCGCGATGCCGCCGCTGCTTTCGCCGCCGCGAGGGAGACGCCCAGCAGGGCGTTGGCGCCCAGCGCGGACTTGTTCGGAGTGCCGTCGAGCTCAATCAGCAGCCGGTCCAGCCCGGCTTGGTCCAGCGCTTCCCTGCCTGCCACCCGCGGTGCGATCCGGTCGTTCACGTTGGCCACGGCGCGCAGCACGCCCTTGCCGGCGTAGCGTCCCACATCACCATCGCGCAACTCCAGCGCCTCGTGCACGCCCGTGGACGCACCCGAGGGGACCGCCGCACGGCCGAAGCCGCCGTCGCTGAGGCGGATGTCGACCTCCACGGTCGGGTTGCCACGGGAGTCGAGGATCTCGCGGGCGTGGACCGCGTCGATCGCAGGCATCTATTAGGTCCCTCTGGTGAGGTCTTTCATGCTGACGCGACCCAGGATTTCTACCAGATCCCGTGCGGGTTGCGGTCGATCGGGGACGGCGACGACTTTTGCCACGAGCCGGCGGTCGCCCCGGGAGATGGTGATCACATCTCCCAGCCTGACGGATGCCGCAGGCTTCGCCGCGGCGCCGTTGATCCGCACCCGGCCGGCCTCGCACAGGGTGTGCGCCAGCGTGCGCCGCTTCACGAGGCGGCTGAGCTGGAGGAACTTATCCAACCGCATGCCTACGGAAACGCGGAAACGGGGCAACGCGGAAACGCAAGCCCCGTCCAGTTCACCTGACCGCCTGGGCCTTCTTCCGCGGTTCCGCGCTCCCGTGTGCCCGTCATTTCGTGGGTTGGTCCGTTCGCGTGATCTTTGCCTGAGTCTTGATCTTTTTCAACCACTCCTGGAAGGACGCTTCTTGCCTGCCGGACAACAGGACCCCGCGGATCTGGTCACGCGCCTGCTCGAGCGTCGCCGGTTGCGGGGGCCGGCGGTCGAGGACCTGGATGAGATGATAGCCGTATTGCGTCTTGACAATGTCCGAGATCTGCTTGGGCTGCAGCGCGAAGGCCACCTGCTCAAATTCGGGCACCAGCTGCCCACGGCTGACGAACCCCAGGTCGCCGCCCTGCTCGCGACTGCCGGGATCCTTGGAGTACTGGCGCGCCAGATCATCAAACGACTCGCCCCGCCGCAGCTTCGCCAGCACTAGTCGGGCCTGATTCTCGTCGTCCAGGAGGATGTGCTTGACGTGGACCTGCTCGGACCGGTCGAACTCGTTGCGGTGCTCGCGGAAGTATTGCTCGATCTCGACGTCGCTCACGGTGGCTGGCGCCACCTTCACCATGAGATTCCGCACGGCCAGATTGGTCCGCAGGCGATCCTTGAGCTCGGTGAGCGAGAGGTTGCGCTGCGATAGCGCCATCTCGAAGTCACTTTCGGTGGGGAAGTTGCGCTTGATCTCTTGGAGCTGCGAGTCGACCTGCGTTTCCGTGGGCATGGCGCTGTTTCGGCGCGCCTCCTGGAGCACCAGCCGCTGTTCGATGAGCTGGTCGAGGACCACGCGGGAGATCTCCGCGCGCTGCCGGGCGCCGTCCGCAGTCCCCAGATCGAGTCCGTACTGTTTGGCGAGGGTGTCGACCTGTCCGTTGAGTTCGTTGACGTAAATCACTTCACCGTTGACGGCGGCGGCGACTGCCGTGCCCCGTTGCATCCCGATGGTGACTGCCGTCACCGCGCCCCCGCCGAGGAGCACCGCGACGAGTCCCAGGATCACGATTCTGGCCCGTCCGTGCATGCTGCCAGCCTCCCAGTCGTGTGTACGCTGCTTCATCCTACCCGCCCGGGTGGCCAGGCGCAATCCCAGCGGGTTCTCGCCGGCGGGCGTGGTGTGCCAAGGCCTGCAGCACCTGCGTCATCGTCTCAATGTCGGCCAGGCCAGGGCCGCCCGGTCGCAGGCGAAGGATCCCCGCCGCCGCGGTGAGCCGCCCTCCGAACTGCCGCACGAGGGCCGCTTCCTCTTCGGTGCCCAGCGACCAGCCGGCGGCCGGTTTCAGCACGATGCGATCCTGCTCCCGCGCGATGGCCGCCACGCCGGCATCGCGCGCCAGCGCGCGCAGCCGCACGATCTGGAGGAGGTTGGCTGCCTGGCTGGGTGGCGGGCCATAGCGGTCGGTGATCTCCTCCGCCACCTCGCCCGCTTCTTCCGGCGTCCGGACCGCCGCCATCTTGCGGTACATGGCCATGCGCTGTCCTTCGTCGGGGATGTATGGTTCGGGGAGGTAGGCGTCCACGCCGAGATCGACCGTGGCGTCCGGCACCTCCTCCACGATCTGGCCGCGCAACTCACGAATGGATTCATCCAGCAGCCGGCTATACAGCTCGAACCCCACGGCGGCAAGGTGACCATGCTGCTCAGGTCCGAGGAGGTTGCCGGCGCCGCGGATCTCCAGGTCTCTCATGGCCAGCTTGAAGCCCGAGCCCAGCTCAACGAATTCCTGCATCGCCTGCAGCCGCTGGCGGGCTTCGTCGGTTAACGGGACCCCCTTAGGGTACAGCAGGTAGCAGTACGCTTGGCGGTCGGACCGGCCGACGCGGCCGCGCAGCTGGTACAGCTGGGACAGGCCCATCGCGTGCGCGTCCTCCACGAGAATCGTATTCACACGGGGAATGTCGAGTCCGATCTCCACGATCGTCGTGCACACGAGCACGTCTGACCGGCCGCCGAGGAAATCCATCATCACCTGTTCCAGCCGTTCTTCCGGCATCTGCCCGTGCGCCACGGCCACCCTGGCCTCCGGCACGGCCGCGCGGATGCGGCGGGCCGCCCGTTCGATGGTCTCGACGCGGTTGTGCACCACGTACACCTGCCCCCCACGATCCAGTTCCCGCTGGATCATCTCCCGGATGGCGTCCCCGTTGTACGGGCGGATCTCGGTGATGATCGGCAGCCGGGCATCGGGCGGCGTTTCCATCACCGACATGTCGCGCAATCCCACCAGGGACATATGCAGCGTGCGTGGGATCGGGGTGGCCGTCAGGGTCAGCACGTCGACGCTTCTCCGCAACTGTTTGAGTTGTTCCTTGTGCTTGACCCCGAATCGCTGCTCCTCGTCGATGATCACGAGGCCGAGCTTGGCGAACCGCACGTCCTTTTGCAGCAGCCGGTGGGTGCCGATGACGATATCGACGGTGCCGGCAGCGATCCCGTCGATCACCCGGCGCTGCTCGACACGGCTGCGAAACCGGCTGAGCACCTCCACCTTCATGGGATAGGCGGCCAGCCGTTTGAGGAAGACGTTGTAATGCTGTTGCGCCAGGATGGTGGTGGGCACCAGGACGGCGACCTGCTTGCCGTCCATCACCGCCTTGAACGCCGCGCGGAGCGCGACCTCGGTCTTGCCGTAGCCGACGTCCCCCGCGATCAGCCGGTCCATCGGCTTGGGTGCCTCCATGTCACGCTTGACGTCCTGGATGGCCAGCCACTGGTCGGGCGTCTCCTCAAATTCGAACGTCGCCTCCAACTCTTGCTGCCACGGCGTGTCTGCCGAGAACGCGTGGCCGGGGACGGTCTCTCGCGCCGCGTACAGCTGCAGTAACTCCCGCGCCATCTCCTGTGCCGCTTCCTTGACACGCTTCTTCTCGCGTTCCCACTCCGCGCCGCCCAGGCGGTAGATCTTCGGCTGCTGGCCCTCCACGCCGATGTAGCGCTGCACGAGATTGATCTGGTCTGTCGGCACGTACAGCCGGTCGCCCTGCGCGTACTCCAGCTGGAGATAGTCGCGTTCCGCGCTGTGCAGCAACAGCCGGACCATGCCGCGGTAGATGCCGATGCCGTGGTGGATGTGCACGACGAGGTCGCCGGCGGAGAGATCGGTCCAGGAGTAGAGCCGGACGCCCTCGCGGAACCGCAGCTTGCGCCGGCGCCGCCGCCAGCCGACGATTTCACTGTCGCTGACCACCACCAGCGACGCCGCCTCCAGCTCAAACCCGCGCGACAGCGGCGCGTTGATCACCGCGACGTGACCGGGGTCCGGCAGGGTGGTAGAGTCGCCGGCGGCCAGTGCGCTCACGCCATGGTCGGCGAGAATTTCCCGCATCCGCTGCGCTTGTGTGGTGGCGACGACGATGCGGTGACCCTGCGCCTGCCACTCTTCCAATGCGCGGGCCAGCAGTTTCATCTGTCCCCCGAACGCTTCGACCCCGGCGAAGCGAATCGGGATCTCCACCGCGGTGCTGTCGGCGGCATGCAGCGTCGAGAGGCTCAGACGGACCATGTCGCTGGTCCGGTGCGCCAGGTCCTCCCACGGGACCAGCGTCCCGGGGGCGGCGCGCTCCAGCAGCGTGCGCGCCTGGCGTTGCAGTTCGTCGGGTTCGTCCAGGACCAGCAGCGACGAATGCGGCAGGTAGTCGAGCAGCGTCGCGCTCCCGCCGCGTTCGGTTACGGGCGTGAGCAGCGCCACCGCCAGAGGCTGGGTGCTGCGTTGCGTGGTGGGGTCGAATGCCCGCAGGGAGTCGATCTCATCGCCAAACCATTCTGCGCGGACGGGAGTGTCCAGGTGTCCGGGGAACACGTCCAGGATCCCGCCCCGCACCGCAAACTGTCCTTTGGCTTCGACCAGTTCGACCCGTTCGTAGCCGCTCTCGGCCAGGAAGGTGACGAGCGTCTCCCGGTCGCCGCGATCGCCCTGCCGAAGGCGCCTCGTGGAGCCGCGAAACTCCTCTGGTGATGGAACGACCCGCAGCAGCGCCGAGACCGGCGCGACGATCCACGGCGGCGGACCGTCCAGCAACCGTAAGAGCCCCGCCACCCGCTCACCGACGAGTTGAGGAGCCGGGCGTTCACCGTCCCCCCGCACGTCCCACTGAGGAAACACCGTGACAGTCCCCTCCAGTGTCGGGGCAAACGTCAGCAAATCATCGTGTAGCCGCTCCGCCGCGTCGTGTGAAGGCGTGGCCAGCAGCACGACTCCTGGTCCAGGGACGGCGAGGTCCTCAGCCAGCGCCGCCAGGAGATATGCCTTTTCTGCCCCGGCAGGACCGACCACCCAGGGATGGCTGCGCCGGCGAACGGCGTCGAGCAACTGGGTGTACGGTTCCTGCTGGCGCAGGAGCGGCAGCAGATCGTGGAGGGTCATAACATCTAATTGTACCGGGCCCAGTCAAACCAGCACAATCAGCGCTTTAGAACGGTGGTGATGCCCAACAATGCCGCCGCCCCCAACGACGCAAAGGCCCACCCCCAGGTGCCGCCGGTGGCGTCGAGGATTGCCCCGAACAGAGACGGAGAGATTGCGGTGACCAGGAATCCCAGCCCGGACTGCACGGCCAGGGTGGCGCCCAGCGTGTCAGCCGTGGCCGCCTCGGCGACCGCAGTTGAGATAGTCGACGAATCAGCCGTGACCAGCAGCCCGTAGACCAGGGCGAGGATCAGCACGGCGGCCATACCCAGCCGCGGCGTCCATCCGATCAAGGCAGAACACAGGGCCGAGGCGGTCAGGAACGTGAGGATCGTCCGGCGCCGCCCCAGGTGATCGGATAGCCAGCCTCCGGCCGCGTTGCTCAGGCCGCTACCGACCAGCACGAGTGAGGCGAACGTGGCGCCGCGCGCCGTAGCAGCCGTCAATGGCATCCCCTGCTGCACCCACAGCGTGCTCAAGAATGCCGGGAGCCAGGCACGCATCCCAAACAACTCCCAGTTATGAGCCGCGTAGGCGCCAATGAAGCGCAACGCGCGGCGGTTGCGGAGCGCCTCTCTGATCGCCATGCGCAGCCGGGCCGCCGGCCGCGCGATGTCCCGGACGGTCCCCCAGGCAATGAGGACCGCTGCCAGCGGACCGGCTGAGGTCACCGCAAATGCGGCGCGCCAGCTGTAAGGCAGGATGATACCGGTCAGCAGCAGCGAGAGGCTGATGCCGAGGCTGAAGCAGGCAATGTAGACGCCCATCGCCGCACCGCGGCGCTGTGCGGGGAAGGTTTCCACCACCAGACGCATTCCCGGTACATAGGTGCCGGCCAGCCCCATGCCGCCGAGCGTTCGCAGCACGAGGGCCGAGCCAAAGCCATTGGCGAACGTCGCAAAGAGGGCGCCGAACACAGCATTCCAGATCGCGCTGAGCAGGTAGATGATCCGGACGCCGGCAACGTCGGTGAGGGTCGACAGGACAAGCACGGCGGCGGTGTATCCGATCTGCTGGCCGGCGAAAATGGCACCGGCCTGCGCCGCAGACAGCGCCCACTGCTGGCGCAGCACCGGCAACGCTGCTGAATAGTTGCCAAAGGTGAGCATGGTGAGGATTTCTGTGATCGACAGGAAGAGGAGCCAGGAGACGTTGTTCCGCATCTGCGCCAAGAGATAAGACCTCTGTATCGTTACACAACCTATCACGTGAAGATCGGCCGTCTAACCGCAAACAGTCTGATATATCAGATCGCAACTCCCCGCTTGAATTTGCGCGCGATCTTGAGTAAAATTACTCAGGGATATGAGCAAACCGTCAAAGGATCTTACTCCCAAGTTTCGGCGTCCGGTCTTCAAGATCGTTCTCGATCGGATTCTCGAGACCCGGAAGTTCATCCAAGTCCTAGCTGGCCCGCGCCAAGCCGGGAAGACAACTCTCGCGAACCAGGTGATCCGGGCTTCGAGGCTCCCGGCCCACTACGCCTCAGCGGACGAGCCCACCCTGCGCAACCGCGCGTGGCTTGAAACCCAGTGGGAAGTTGGAAGAACACGCGCTGCGGCAGGGGGCAAGGCGGGTGGGCTGCTGGTGCTGGATGAGGTTCAGAAGGCCTCCGAGTGGTCCGAAACGGTAAAGCGCCTCTGGGATGAGGATTCTTCTTCCCGCACTCCTCTCAAGGTGTTGGTGCTGGGGTCAGCGCCGCTTCTGATCCAACGTGGACTCACAGAGAGTCTCGCTGGACGGTTTGAAATCATCCAAATTTCACATTGGTCGTTCTCTGAGATGCATGATGCTTTTGGCTGGAGCCTCGAGCAGTATATCTTTTTTGGTGGCTATCCTGGGTCAGCACCGCTGATCGGCGATCCGCGGCGATGGGCAAACTACGTCCTCGACTCGCTTGTCGAGACGACACTATCTCGCGACATACTCCTACTGACGCGGGTGGACAAGCCGGCGTTGCTTCGACAGCTATTCCAGCTGGGGTGCGACTATTCTGGCCAGGTACTTTCCTACACCAAAATGTTGGGACATCTGCAAGATGCTGGTAACACTACAACGCTCGCCCACTACCTGTTGCTCCTGTCCGGAGCAGGAATGCTTACTGGGCTTCAAAAGTATTCCGGTTCGCAGGCTCGCCGGCGCGGATCGATTCCGAAATTGCTAGTGTTGAACACCGCGCTCATGACTGCGATCTCTAGACGTTCCTTTGCAGACGCCCGGGCAGATCTGGAATATTGGGGTCGACTAGTCGAATCTGCTGTGGGAGCCCATTTGGTTAACGGTCTGGTCGGCACCGGGGCAGAGATCTTCTACTGGCGCGACCGGGGTTATGAGGTCGATTATGTCGCGCGGAGAGATCGAGTAGTGACCGCCTTCGAGGTCGCAAGCGGTCGCCGCAAAGATGGACTACCCGGCTTGGATACGTTTGCCCGTGCGTACAGGCCACGGCGGACGTTACTGGTTGGTGGTCAGGGAATTTCGCTGGAGGAATTCCTTGGGGCGAAGGCAGAGCGATGGCTAGATTGAGGTCTGTCATTCTATCTCTGATAAGGTGTTCTGAGTATCAAGTCGATGGGCGATGCCGGAGAACTCGCCCATTCCGCGACGATCTTGGAATTTAGATGATCTCCCGTCGAAAGGACAGGACCGCGGAGCTGCCGGTAATCAGGCCGGGGACGCTACCTAAGTACTGCGAGCTCGGTCGGCTCAACTTTTCGATATACTTCTTGCGGTGGATGCTTGCGACCGTTGATGCTTAGGAGGCGATCGACTGGAATCCCGAACAGCCGCTCGTTCTCCTGCAGCTGCGGCAGGATCGTTGCCCAATCCGCTTCAGTCATATCCGTGAAGTGCCCGCCGTTCAGTTGCTCCTCGTCCAGCCGTTGGAAGGGGTCCCGAACATAAATGGCGCCGCCGCTGGCCAGTGAGAAGAGATTGCTGCCCGGATACGGGGTGTCGAGGTCGACGATGTGGCCGTCGACGTCGACATCGATCCCGTTGAGGACCACGAACCCGCCGCCCTCGAGCGGATCGCCGGCCATGAACGACTCCGCCAGATAGTCCAGTGTGGTGCCGTTGATGACCACACGTGGCCGCCCCACCGCATTGATGAGGGGCCGCCCGGCGGCGTGCCCCAGGATGTAGATCTCACCGCCTTTGGCCCCATACAGGAGCGTCTGCCCCGCGTTGCCGTAGACGGCGAGTTTGCCGGCCTTCAAGATCTGGCCGACCTGGTCCTGCGCATCGTTATGCACGTGCATTTCTATTCCGTCCATCCCTGAACCTAGGTAATCGCCCGCACTGCCGTACACGTCAACACGCACCCCTGCCGACTCCGGTCCAAACCCGCTCCCCATGAACCGCTGGCCGCGTACGTTGAACACGATCAGCGAGCGCCACCCGGCACGATACGCGCGCACGAGTTCACGCGCCAGGCTCTGGTCGCCTTCCGACGGGAACCCATCGGCGTCAACGACGAGGGTGTGGTCCGGTGCGGGCGGCCCGCCCAGCCGGTCGCGATGCGCCCAGCCCACGCGGTGCATCCGGCTCGCCGCGCCGCGCGCCGCATGATGCGGGGGACTGCCATCAAGGAGTGGGACGTCCCTCAGCGTGTTGTCTATGGTAGTGTGTAGCAGCGCCAGAATTGACCCGCGTTTCTTCGCCCCGGTCGGCAGGCGGCGGTCCACAAGGCTGGTCAGCGCTCCCAACACCATCGTCCGCACCTGATCGCCGGCCCGCGCCTCCTGGTGGACCGCGTTCAACCAGGCCACCAGCATGTCGTAGGGCCAGTCGAGCAGACCGTTGCGTCCCTGCGCGAATAATGCCGCCTCATCGCTGATGTCCGGTGCCGGTGTGTGCGGCGCTCCGCCGCGTCGCGCATGGAATGGGGCTCCTCCCGCCCGGGCGGCCGGCGCCATGGGGATGGTCGGCACATAATGCAGCTGTCCGGGCGGGGTGGAGACCCGGTTCCCGAACTTGTCCGTGCAGATCAACTTCTCGTCCGCCGTGACCGTGAAGATGAACGCGCCGCCATCGGTGTAGGAACCGCCGCGCGCATTCCAGTAGCGGTCGGCCACCGGACACACCCGCGGATCTTCGTGGTGCAGGCTGGCCAGCGTCGCGTCGATGGCCTGCTTCTCCGACGCGATGATGCCGACGGAGATCGCCCCCTCTTGCAAGGCGAACACCTGGGGGCGCAGCATCGAAGTGTCCGTGATGCCTATGAGTTGCCATGCGGTCACACCGTCACGCCGCGACTGCCCGACCCCCTGACTGCCCGACTGCGAGTCACTCATGCTCCGTGCAATGATGAAGAACCATGGACCATCGGGGGAGCCGTGCATGTGCGCGGTCTGGATGGCACGGTAGGCGCGCTGCCGCTCCGGCGGCAGCATCAGGAAGTCGCGTTCGGTCGTGGGCGCCATGGCCTCGATCACATACTCCACCGGATAGCCATAGATCCGTGCCCACAGGTCAACGAGCAGGACGGACACCTCGGTGTCCGTTAGGAACAGCGGGAACAGATTCCGCTGCGCCAGATATTCGCTGACGGCGTGGTAGTTGGCGAAGTCGCCGTTGTGCACCAGCGCGGTGTCGAGCGCGGTGAACGGGTGAGCCCCGCCGGGATGCCAGACGCGGCCCTTGGTGGGATAGCGCTGGTGGCCGATCCACACCCGCGCCTGGATATTCTCCATCTGGTAGTAGCGCACCGCGTGCTCCGCGTAGCCGACGAGTTTCAGCACCAGCATGTCCCGGCCGTACGAGATCACAAACGCCTGCATCCTCTGGTCTGCGTAGAACGTCTTATTGAGCCGGAATGCCCACTGGGAGAGGAACTCATCTTCGGCGGCCTGGCGATCCAGGGCGGTAAGGTGCTTCTCGGCGATGACGCGATCCAGGACATCGGGCTTGACCCGGACGAAGTACCGCCAGACGTCGGGCGGACGCACCTCCAGCCCCTCGATGCTCCGGTAGTCATCGAGGGTGGGAATGCGGGTGCCCGCCCGGACATCCAACACAGGCTCGATGAACTCTGAGACGATGCGCCCACGGGTGCTGTCCTCGAGCAACGCGATCTGGATGAGGTAGTCCGTGCGCAGGGTGTGCTCATCCACACCCATCTGCTCCGCGACGAGGCCCGCGGCCGCGAGCCCGCCCCCTTTCCCGTTGCCGCGGTTGTGCATCTGGCCGCAGGGTGCCAGCATGTGCCGGCCGACGACGGGGACCGTACAGGCCAGGCCGACGACGCCGCAGCCGCCTTCGGCTTCGGCCTTTGCAAGACGCGGGAACGCGGCAACGCGGGAAGGCGGCAACGCGGCAACGCCACGCCGAGACGCGATGAGTTGGCGGACGGCCTCGGGGGTCATCGCTTCGCCGCTGTCTGCGGTGCCGGTTCCAGGTAGATGAGCAGGTCAGTCCTGCCCCGCAGCTCGCGAATCGACCGCAGACCGAGCGATTTCAGGAGATCACGCAACTGCCGGGCCCACGCCCGGTACAGGTTGGCAATGCGGGTGGCCCCCCAGGCCGGGTCGATGAGTTTGGACAGCTCAGGATCCGTCGTCGTGATGCCAAACGGGCATCCCTGGCCTTTTTCACAGTCCGCCAGACGTGTGCACCCGATGGCGACCAGGTCGGCCATGCCGATCACCGCGCCGTCTGCCCCCAACGCCACGCATTTGGCGATGTCATAGGCGGTGCGGATTCCGCCAGAGGCCACCAGCACGATTTCGTCGCGGATGCCCTCGTTGAGGAGGAAGTTGTGTACCTTCGGGATGGCGTACTCGATCGGCATCGCGATGTTCTTCTTGGCGATCTCCGGCGCCGCGCCGGTGCCACCGTAGCCGCCGTCGAGGTGCACGATGTGCGCGCCGGCATGGTAGATCCCCACCGCGACCATGTCTACGTCCGTGGGCGTGGAGACTTTTACCGCGACCAGCGCGTGAGGATTGATGGTCCGGATCCAATCCACATGCTTTTTGTGGTCCTCGACCGAGTACACACTGTGGAATGGAAACGGCGAAAACAACGATGTCCAGGCCACGGCCTCGCGCATCAGGGCCACGATCTCGGTCGTTTTGCCGCCGAGCAGATGCCCGCCCAGCCCGGGCTTGGCACCCTGCGCGTATTTGAACTCCACGAACCGGGCGCGCTGCACGGTTTCCTCGCGCACGCCGAACAGGCCCGTGGCCACCTGCGTGATCACGTGATCGGCGTACAGCGCGAGTTCGTCGGGGTACCCGCCCTCCCCCGTAGAGGTGAAGGTGTTTACCTCCTTGGCCGCGATGGCGCGGGCTAGCATCGTCTGCAGGCTAACCGAGCCGAACGACATGCCGCCGCCGTACCATGGCACCGAGATCGCAATCTGAGGTTCATTGCGGCGCCGGTTCAGATCGAGGGCGATGTCGATCTCGCGGTCCGGGATCTGCGGAACTGCGCGGTCGCCGTCCTCTTCACAGGTGAACCGCAGGATGTCGAATCCGCCGCCCGACTTCCCCACGCGATACTCCCCTCGCGCCGGCAGCTGGCCGCTGGCAGCCTGCGTCCAGGTGGCCTGTAAGAGGTCGGGCGTCCAGCGCAGATCCCCCATCGTGGGGACCTCGGTCTCCTCGGGCGGGGGCGGGAGGGGCTGGGTCTGCCTGAAGAGCGAGCGGAACGCCTCTTCCTCCTGCGGCTGGAAGATCGCGCGGCCGGCTTCTCCGCGCAGCCGGCGTACCTCGCGCATGCCCATCGCCCCCAGGCACTCCAAGAGCTGATCGCGCCAGGCCGCCATCAGATTCACCAGGCGCTGCGCGCCCCATCCCGGGTCGAACTCGCCGTTTTCGGCGGGGCAATACGCCTTGTCGGCCCACAGGCCGCACCCGAAGGCGACGACCAGCGTGAAGTCAATCGCCACCGCATCCGCGCCGCACACGATGGCTTTGGGGACATGCTCGGCGGTGGCGATGCCGCCGCTCGTGATCAGCGTGACTTCGTCGCGGATTCCGCGCTCGACCAGATGGCGGTGAATGGCGCGCAGCCCATCCGCGAGAAAGCCTCGGCCGCTCTGCCCGTACTCGTCGGCGTATAAGTGGACGACCTCCGCTCCCGCCCGCACCATCTGCTCCACCGCGGCGCCGTCGGTGGATCCGAGCGGAACGTACCACCCCAGCACGGCGTCCGGACGAGCGGCTTTGAGGCGCGCGGCGGCGAAGGCATCTCCGCCGTCCAGCTCCACGTACCGGGCACGCTGCCAGAGCGATTCGTAGCGATCCAGATCGCGCACCGCCAGTCGTGGCGCGATGACCGCGTCGTCGCGCAGGTCCTCGCCCCACTGGTCCGGGGTGAGGATGGCCAGGGTCCGCAGCGTCTGGGCGGCGTGCGCCGCGGCCAGGACCGGCGCGCGTTGCGTGGTGGGAAACGGGAACGGATTGAAGAGGATGGGGATCGGAAGCTCGAGCAGCGCCGGTAGCGCATCCTCGACACCGCCCGCCCCGACGGTGAGAAACGGGAGCTTGCGCCCGAGGTCCACGCTGGTCGAGATGTACTCGCGCCCATGGATGCCGTCGCGCGTGGGCCGCACGATCTCCGACATATCCAGCCAGATGGCATCGAATCCCGGTCCGGCAAACGGTCCGCCATAGCCTGCCCCGGAGATGGGGATCTTGCCTTTCTCCGCCATGAACCAGGTCTGCGAGATAATCTCGGGCGTCCAGTAGGGATCGCCCCGCCCCGGGGTGGGAAACGGGGGATGGCCGTACTTGACGTACTCGTCGTTCTCTTGGAGATGGAAGCGAGCAGGCGGCGAAAAGGGGAGGGGCGCCGGCGCCACGGTGATGTGGTAGCGCGAGCGCGTCCTGACGCTCATTGACCGTCGAGGCGGGACTCCGTGCTTTCGGTGAGCGTGCTCCGGTACCAGTTCGTGATCGGCAGGCGGCGATCTTTGCCGAATGCCTTGGGCGTAATCTTCACGCCCGGCGGCGCCTGGCGGCGTTTATATTCGTTGCGATCCACCATCGCGATCACGCGGCGCACCACCTCGGCCGGATAGCCGGCGGCCACGATGTCCGCCGGCGGTGTGTCCTCCTCGACGTAGAGCTTGAGTATCGGATCGAGGATCTCGTAGGGCGGGAGGGTATCGGTGTCTTTTTGTTCGGCGCGCAACTCCGCGGTGGGAGCGCGGGTGAGCACGCCCTCGGGGAGAACGCTCCGTCTGCTGTTCCGCCATCGGGCCAGGTCGTAGACCAGCGTCTTGGGGACATCCTTGATGACCGCGAACCCGCCGGCCATGTCGCCGTACAGGGTCGCATAGCCGACGCTCATCTCGCTCTTATTGCCAGTGGTGAGCACCAGCCAGCCGAATTTGTTCGACAGCGCCATAAGCAGCGTCCCGCGGATGCGGGCCTGGACGTTTTCCTCTGCGGCGTCGGCCGGCCGCCCGGCGAAGAGCGGCTGAAGCGTCTGCAGGAACGCTGCAAAGGCGCGGTCGATCTCCAGATCGATAAGGCCGGACCCGAGGTTCGCCGCGACCTCGCGGGCATAGCGGCGGCTCTCCTGCGAGCTGTACCGAGACGGCATCCACGCCGTGTGCACGTGCTGCGGGCCCACCGCGTCCGTCGCGATCGTCGCCACCAGCGCCGAATCGATGCCCCCGGAGAGCCCCACCACGACGTCGGTGAATCCGTTCTTGCGCACGTAATCTCGTGTCCCCACGGCGAGCGCGCGGTAGATCTCTTCGTGGGGATCCATCGGGTCGGCGATGGCCGGGGGGAGCGATGGCCGCTGCCGTGATCGCGCCGCCGAGACATGCAGGGTATACGTTTCGATCGGCCCCTCGTCGTCCTCCGCCGCCCGCACCGGCGCAAACAGCCGGTGACGGCGAACGGCTTCGGGGTCGACATCGCAGTAGACGAAATCCTCTTCGAACTGCTTCCCGCGGGCCAACCACGCGCCGGTGTGGTCGAAGATCATGCCCATGCCGTCAAAGACCAACTCGTCCTGACCGCCGACCAGGGTGTTGTAGCAGAGGACGACGCTGTAGTCGCGGGCCCGCGTGGCCAGCATCTGTGCCCGTTCGCGCCACTTCCCGGCGTGGTACGGGGAGCCGTTGATGTTGATAATCACGAGCGCCCCGGCGGCCGCCTCCGCCTGGCACGCGCCGCCGGGGGCCCAGATATCCTCGCAGATCGTGACGCCGACCGGGACGCCTTCGATGATGAAGACCGGCGCGCGGCGTCCGGGGTGGAAGTATCGCTTTTCGTCAAACACCCCATAGTTCGGCAGGCGCTGCTTGTGGTAGATACCCACCCGCTCGCCATCGACGCACATTGCCGCCGCGTTGTAGAGGTGCGTGCCGTGATCGATGAATCCCACGACCGCGGCGATGCCCTTGGTGCGGTGGGCAACTTCCTCCAGCGAGGCCAGGTTTCCCCGCACAAA
>WNEY01000593.1_pt1 | contig 23195 bp, 24 predicted proteins | sample 5400531 | NCBI WGS metagenome assembly WNEY01 (sample SAMN13153338, study PRJNA577476) | soil metagenome | isolation source: 200 cm saprolite under Douglas fir tree site 1 | place: USA:California | collected 2015-04-18
CATCAGCCTGATCCCGGACAGGCCGGGCAGCTTGCCGATCTTCTCGTCGATAGCCCGCAGCTCCTCTTCACCCTGCTCATCATCGAACAGGTAGCACGCCAGCGCGTCAACCTCCTCCTGCTTCTTCACGCCCTTGCCCACCGGAACCCATACGCGATCCAGCGCCCAGCGGTCGATGCGCTGCGCGGCGGGGTTGTCGGTGAGCCACTCCTTCGCCGAGTTGAAATAGAACGCGTAGTGCCTGCGCTCGTCCTTGATGATCCTGGACAGCAGGTCGGCGAGCACCGGGTGCTTCGACCTGCGGATCAGCGCGGCGTACCCGGTGAGGGTGGTGAGCTCGTTGATGGCGCCGATGGTGAGGTAGATCGCCGAGAAGTCCTTGGACAGCCAGGAGCCGGCCATCGTGGTCAGGATGCTGATGCTGTTCTGGAGGCCAAGGTTGGCCCGGACGCGAGCGATCCGATCCTGCGTGTCGAACTCGATGCCGTAGAGGTTCAGCAGCTTGCCAAGGTTCTCCCCGTGCCACAGCTCCTCGTAGTTCCAGCAGGCGAGGAAGGCCGTGAGGATCGGGTCCATGCACGCCCTCGTCACGAGGAGGTGCGAGAGGTACAGAGGGACGTGGTTCTCGATGTCCATCATGTAGTGAAGGCAGAACAGGTCCCCCCTGGACAGCGGGTGCTTGGTGACGTCTTCCCAGGCCACCCCCGTGGTGTCCAGCTTCTTCGACTCTTCCTTGTAGCGCTCGATGCTGAAGCTCATCGCTCTCCTGAACCCTCCCAGAACGGCGTCGATCTGGATACGAAATCGACGGCCGGCTGGATCATCCCGCGAGCCGGGCGGCCGCGCAAGTGCAGGCTGTTCAGCCCTCGCTGGAAAAAGTTGCCAACCGGCGATCATGCCGGCGGCTGGAGCGTTATATGCTTAACAACAGCAAGTTATTACTTAACAACCTGGAGCCTTGAACCCCCGCCATGGGCATGACAGCCTTCTTCGGTCGACCTTCGGATCCCCTGGCCACCGCGCGCGGCGCCCGGGTGCGCCGCCTGCTGCTGGAGCAGGTCAGGTACGCCCTTACGACCGAGCCCGCCGCCGTGGAGCTCCTGCCAAATTCAACCCCGGACAGCCTGACCCACATCCGCGGGCGCGTGTCGATCACCGTCGGGGCGATCGTCGTCCGCCTCAACCAGGAAGGCTTCACGGAGAGCGACCGGCTCTACGACATGCGCGACGGGCTGGCCCAGGGCAGGCCAGTCGGCAGCGGCGACCTCGAGTGGCTCAACACGATCATCGCGGTGGAGCGGGGGTTGCAGACGGGGTCCTGAGGACCTCCATCGCCTCGGTCGCGGCCTGCATCCAGGCCGGGTCCGCCAGCCAGGTCTCCACACCCCACAGCAGCACCACCTTCAGCGGCGAGTTGCGGTAGACCCTCGCGCTGACCAACAGATCGTCGGTCGTGAAATCGCCGGGGTCCGTGGCCCAGGGCTGCGCCTGCATCTCGGTCAGCCAGACCGCCTTGCCCTGCGAGCTCGCCACCGCCGACCAGTAGCGGATCGCCTCCGCCTTCCACGATGTACGCAGCGCCACGGTTGCGAACCGAAACGGCGTTGAAGGACCGTCGACATAGAGGTCGAGGCCCAGCGCATCGCCGGTCTGCAGCGCGACCGCCGGGTGGCCGCTCGGGTACCCGCGCAATCCCTCGAGCACCGAAGCGAGATTCGTCTGGAGCCAGTCGACCATCACGTTCCATCCATCGAACGTTGTGGTCACGGCGCGGTGATTCGGGTCGAGCCTGTGCGCCTGGGATATCTCCCAGGTCATTTGCTGAGGCGTGATCTGGTCATCGCCCGTGCTCTCGTTGGCCACGTAGTCGAACGGCTCGTTCTCGATCTGCCAGGCGTAGAGGAGCGGCGATGACCGATAGCGGACGAGCGTCGCATTGAAGTAAGCGCGATAGTCGCTGCCCTGCTGTGCCAGGCCGAGCTCGGGCTGCTCGCGCGGCCCCGCCCACGCCGGCGCGTGCAGCTCCGGATACAGGAAGTTGCGGGCGCCGATGGTGAGGATCACGCGGACCGGCCGCGATGACGTGCGGTTGTGGTCGGCTATCACCTCGAGCAGCTGATCGGTCACCGTGAAATCCAGCGTGCCGGGGCTGGCCTGCGTGAGATCCCAGTACACCGGCAGTCGCACCAGGTCCGGGTTCGTCTTGGTGAGAAGCGTGGAGAGGTCGGCGGCCGGATCGCGATTCAGGTATGTGGAGATGATCGGGCTGTAGCTGAATCCGACCAGCGGTGCGGGCGACGGCGGCGCGGGGGGCGCCTCGCCTCCGAGCAAGAGAGCGCACGCAAGCAGGCCGAGAAGGCCTGTGTAAAGCCGCCGCGAGTCCGTTGCAGGTCTGGTCGCGTCTATCTCAGCGTGAATACACGGCCAGGCCGAATTCGGTAGCTCTTCATCTCACCCGATCTCTCAACGCTTCCGCGAAACACGGTACCGGGTCGATCCAGGGCCTCGGTAGTCGGCGCTTCCAATACGTTGCTTATTTGAGGCGCCGGCCACGCAAGGGTTTGGCGCCTCATGGAAATGCCAACCCAAAGGAGGACGCTGTGGTGAAGTGCGACGTTTGTGACGAAGAGTTCGACACCGAGGCGCAGCTCGACAAGCACAAGGCCGAGATGCACGCCGCGGAGCCAACAAAGGGTTCTGTTGCGGACGAAGATCTCGAGGAGCCTGACTTCAAGAGGGCGAGCAGCGAGTAGGTAATCGACTTACGGCTGAAATGGTCGGCGGCGACGTGCCGCCGGCCTTTTCTTATTCCTTCGAGATCGGCAGCTCGACCTCGAAGGTCGCGCCGCCACCGGGTGTTTCGCTGACCTTGACGCTACCGCCATGCGCGTCCACGACCGCGGCCACGATAGACAGGCCGAGACCGGCGCCGCCGCTGTCGCGGCTGCGGCTGGGGTCGGCGCGGTAGAAGGGCTCGAAGACGCGGCCGGCGTCGTCCGGCTTTAGGCCCGGCCCATGGTCGACGACCGACATCGTCGCCACGCCGTCGTGAGTTTCCAGCGCCACCTCGATCGAGCTCTCAGGCGGCGTGTGCACCAGCGCGTTGCGGATCAGGTTGCCCACCGCCTGTCGCAGGCGGGTATCGTCGCCGGTGACCACGACGGGCGCAGATGCGTCGAGGGTGATGAATCGCTGCGGTGCGACGGCGTGCGCATCGGCGACCGCGTCGCGCGCGATCGACTGCAGGTCCACCGGATCTTGCTCCAGCGGCCGTCCCTGGCCGAGACGGGCCAGCACCAGCATGTCGTCAACCATCAACGACATCCGCTTCGACTCCTCTTCGATGCGCCGCCGGGCGATCGATGCGTCCTCCGGCGACTCCTGCGCGCCGCGCCTCAGCATCTCCGCGTAGCCGCGGACGGAGGTGAGCGGCGTGCGCAGCTCGTGTGACGCGTCGGCGATGAAGCGGCGAAGCCGCTGCTCGGAACGCGTGCGCTCGCCGAACGCGGCCTCGATCTGGCTGAGCATTCCGTTCAGCGCGATCCCGAGGCGGCCGATCTCTGTGTCCTCGGTCGCAGGCTCGACCCTGCGGGTGAGGTCGCCCGCAGCGATGTCCTGCGCGACGCCGGCCATGCGCCGCAGCGGCCGTAGGCCGATCCGAATGATGATCAGCGCGAGCACCGCCGTCGCGGCCACCACGCCGAGGCTGATGATGACCTCGAGCTGCAGCAGCTGGCGAAGAGTCCATTCCACGTCCGTGAGCGGGATCGCCAGCACCACGTACTCGCCGCGGAAGAGATCCTCGGGCCAGATGGACGCGCGGTAGTGGGCGACACCGTTGACACCTGCCAACGTCAGCACCGCGGGGTTCCCCTCGGTGGCGCTGGGCAGCGGCTTCGGCAGCACGGGTTCGGCCGTCGAGTTTGAGGTCGCGCCAAACGGAACCAACCGTTTGGCCTCGAGGACCGTGCCGTCGGCAGCGACCAGCTCGATGACGGTGTCCGCCGGCAGTCCGGTGCCAGGCGGAGGTCCGTTGCCCTGAGAGGGACCGCCGAGGCCGGTGATGGCGGCGTTGTGTCCGGTCGAGAGCTGCGCGTCGACGCGATTGGTCACGAAGCTCTGCAGCGCGGTGTACGTCGCCACATCGGCGATGAGCAGCCCGAGCACGACCAGCGAGACGATCCCGATAAGCAAGCGCCCGCTCAGAGAGCGAGTCATTGCTTATCCTCGCGGCGCGCGGAGGACGTAACCGACGCCGCGCACCGTTTGCACGAGCGGTGGGCCCTGGCGGTCGATCTTCCGGCGCAGGTAGCTGATGTATGTCTCGAGCACGCTCGCATCCCCGCCGAAGTCGTAGTGCCACACGTGGTCGAGGATCTGACTGCGCGTCAGCACGCGTCCCGCGTTGATCAGCAGGTAGCGAAGGAGGCGGTACTCGGTGGTCGTGAGATCGATGACGCGGCCGGCGCGCCTGACCTCATGCGCCTCGTCGTCCAGTTCCAGGTCTGCGAGCTGCAGGCGCCCGCTCTCCTGCCCTGCCGCGCCGTGGCGCCGGAGAACGACGCGCACCCGGGCGACGAGCTCTTCGATGCTGAACGGCTTGGTGACGTAGTCGTCGCCGCCGACCGTGAGGCCGTGCACCTTGTCCTCCGTGGCGTCGCGCGCGGTCAGAAAGATGATGGGCACGCGATGCCCGGCGCTGTTCAGCCGCCGCAGCACCTCGAGGCCGTCGATGTCCGGCAGCATCACGTCGAGGATCACGAGGGCGGGCGAGAACTGGCTGACCGCCGTGAGTGCGGCCCGGCCGGTGGCTGCCGTCTTCACCGAGAAGCCCTCGTAGCGAAGCGCCATCGAGACGAGCTCGGTGATGTTCGGCTCGTCGTCCACGACCAGCACCCTTGCGCTCGCGTTCTGGACAGGCTTCTGGTTCACGACATGATCGTGCTCGTGTTTCCTGGGAGTTTGCTGAGAGGAGGCTGGGGGCAGGCTCTGGATCCCTGGGCGAACTCACAGCCTTCTCGCAGGCCTCGCTGAGCCTCCGTCGTCAATCTCCTCCTCGCGGTCACGAGGCCGACACACATATAAGGAGAGAGACATCGACATGAACGGCATCAGGAAAGGAGTGCTCGCGGCGGTGGCCGCGGGCTCACTCGCAGTAGGAGCGGTTGGAGGGGCGGTCCTCTACGCGGCGACCACGATCAGCGCGTCTGCCGCAAGCAACTCGAACGCCGCGCTGGCGGCGGCGGCCTCGCCGGCGCCGGCCGCGGGCAAGTTCGTCCCCAACGAGAACGCGACGCACGAGGCAGGCGAGAGCGCCGCTCGGGAGGCGCAGGAGAACGCCGGCCAGGTCCCGACGGTCCCATAGCCCAACCCACCCAGCGTTCAAGGGGAGCCGGCATTTCGCCGGCTCTCCTTTAGGCGCGGGGGGATCAGGATCCCCCCGCGGAACCCCCCTACGCTGGCGACGAGAACGCTAGATGCGGTAGCAGCTGCATGGTGACGCCCGGAATGAATCCGGGCTTCCGCTCCACCAAGGGAACTTCCTTAGCCGAACATCTGGCGGGCGACGAACAGGACATTCGCGGGGCGTTCGGCCAGGCGCCTGATGTACCAGCCGTACCAGGCCGGTCCATAGGCGATCAGCTGCCTGGCGGTGTGGCCTTCCTTGGCCAGCTGTTCGAGCGCGCCGCCCTGGATGCCGTAAAGCATGTTGACCTCGATCTTCTCGCGCTCGATCCCGAGCGCCTCCCCAAAGCTCGTGATGCGCCGGATGAGCGGCACGTCGTGCGTGCCGAGCACGAGGCGCAGGCGGTCTCGCTTCAGCTCCGGCAGCATGAACGTGCACAGCGCGAGGTAGTTGGCGTCAACGTCCCGCTTGGCCGGAAACGCGCGATCAGCAGGCTCCGCGTACGCGCCCTTGACCAGGCGGATGGCGGGCTTCAGCTCGACCAGCCGCGCCACGTCGGCTGCGGTGCGGTAGAGGTACGCCTGCATGGCGAGCCCGACGTGCTGATGCTTCTTGCGCACCGCGGTGTAGAGGTCGAGCGTCGCGTCGGTGTAGGCGCTGCCCTCCATGTCGATCCAGAGCCAGCCGCCGGCCTTCTCGGCGGCGGCGGCGAGCCGCTGCAGGTTGGCCAGCGCGGCCTCGGCGTCGATGTCGAGGCCGACATGGGTCGGCTTGACAGAGATGATCGGATCGACCATGGCCTCAGCCGCGCGTGTCAGCACCACCTCGAAGTGCTGGACGACCACGCCCGCCTCGGCCAGGTCGGTGATGTTCTCGCCAAGCTGGGTGAACAGCGCGCCGATCTTTCGCGGCTTCCACTCGACCGCGACCTTCAGCGCGTCCTGAAACTCCTCGCCCGGCATGAAGCGACGCACCGCGCGGCGGACGAAGCCCCATTGCGGCACGTGTGCGGCCAGCCAGGGGTTGGTCGCGCACCACAGCAAGAGGCCCCTCATCTGGCGTGATGGTAAATCGACCGGCGAGCGCGATCAGTCGCCGGGAATTCCTTAGCGGGCGACGCCGAGGCGCACCGTGAAGGTGCTGCCCCTGCCGAGCTCGCTCTCGACCGAGATCGACCCGCCCATCAGGTGCGCCAGCCGCTTGCTGATGGACAGGCCGAGGCCGATCCCGCCGGGCGCATGGTTGCCGCCCTGAAAGAACTCTTCGAAGATGCGCGCGAGGTCCTCGCGCGAGATGCCGTCGCCGGTGTCCGAGACCGAGATCGCCACCGACTCACCATCGCGGCGCGCCGACACCGTGACTTCGCCGGCGTGCGTATGCCGGATGGCGTTCGAGAGCAGGTTGAGAAGCACCTGCGTGAGGTGCCGCACGTCGGCGTGCACCTCGATGCCAGGCGACGGTTCCTGGTTCAAGGTCAGGCCCTGGGCGATCGCCATCGGCCGCACCTGCTCGACCGCCTGCGCCACCACCGTGTCAACAGGCACGACGCTGAGCACCATGCCCGCGCGTCCCGCGTCGAGCTTGGCCATATCCAGCGAGTCGGTGGCGAGCTGCAGCAGGTGGTCGCCCGCCACCTTGATGTTGCCGACGTAACGTCGCTGCTTCTCGGTCAGCTCGCCGACTCGTGGATCGGTGAGCAGCTGCGCGAATCCAAGGATGGAGTTCAGAGGCGTCCGCACCTCGTGATTCATCATCGCCATCAGGCGTGACTTGGCTTCGCTGTCGCGCTGCGCCTCCTGGGCGCGGCGCTGGTCGGTCACGTCGCGAACGATCGTGACGAGGCGAGCGAGTCCATCCTCCGTGACGCGGATGATGGATGCTTCGATGTCGCGCCTGCGACCGTCCTTCGTGACGAGGGCCGAGTCGACGTGTATCACGGGCTCGCCCGACTTGACCCGGGCCGTGAGCGAGCGTTGAATCTCCTCACGCTCGGCCACCGGCACGAGATCGAACAGAGAAGGCAGTGCCCGCAGCTCCGTGTCCGTGTAGCCGGTCATCTCGAGATAGGCCTCATTTGAGCTCACGTAGCGCCCGTCCTGCGTCGTGACGAGTCCCTCACCTACATCGCTGAGCGCCGCCAGAAGCGAAGCCTGGCGGGCCGCCTGCAGCATGCGGTCGGTGACGTCGGTCAGGATGACCGAGACGCCGGTGACGGCACCCTCCGCATCGCGGATCGGGCTCAGGACTCCTTCCAGGTACCGGTCTGGATCGACAAGATGGATCAGCCCGGTCACGGCCTCACCTGCCAGGGTGCGCGCGAGGTACTCGACCGCTTCGGGCCGCCCCTCGAGGACCTCGGCGATGTCCCTTCCGACCATCTGGTCCGGTGTGACGTCCAGGACGGAGAGCCCGCTGCCCTGTGCCAGGGTGATCACGCCCCTGGTGTCGGCGGCGAGGAGGATGACGTGCGCGCTGGACACGACCGCCTCGAGCCGCTCACGGCTCTCCTTGAGCCGGTCGCGCATCGTGAGGTCGCGTAAGAAGCATGCGACCAGGCGCGCTTCCTCAGTCAGGTCCGTGACGGCGACTTCGATCGGGAACTCCGTGCCGTCGGAGCGCATGCCTGTCGACTCGAAGAGCTTGCCCGCGTATTCCGCGCTGTTGGCCTCGCGGCCCGCGCGGGACCAGCGTTTGAAAGAATCGAGATGCTTGGGCGCGAGCAGAATCGTGGCCGAACGGCCGATAACATCGTCACGCTTGCGCTGAAAGGCGCGCTCGGCCGCGGGGTTGAAGTCCACGACGTTGCCGTCGACGTCGAAGACCACGATGGGATCGGGCGCTGACTCCATCACGGCGCGCGTGCGCTGCTCGCTCGCCTTGATGCGTCGTGTGGTGCGCGCCCGCTCGAATGCAGCCGCTGTGAACGCCGCGACCATGTCGAGCGTGCGCGCATCCGTCTCGTCGAAGGCGTTCGGCCGCTTGGACATCAGCTGCACCACTCCGATCACCTCGCCGTCGTTCGTGAGCGGCGTCGAGATCGCGGCTCCGAACCTGCCCTGGCGCGCGGTCTCGCGATGGGCGCGCGGATCGTTCTGGACGTCAGATGACCGCTGGGTGCGTCCGCTGCGGTAGCAAGCACCGGCCAGGCTCCCGGTGATCGGCACCCGGAAGCCCACCTCGAGATCGTTCATGCCGGCAATGGCGCGTACGACAAGCGCATCACCGTCGGGCAGCATCACGGCCACGCCGCAATCGCCGACCAGGCGCACCACGCGCTCGGCCAGCGCGCTGAGCATTCCCTGCAGGTCGTGCTCAGCCGCTGCGATGTCTCGCTGGGCCTCGATGATCTCGTTGAGCCGCTGCTGCTCCGAGCGGAGGATCGCCTCGGCTTTGCGCTCTTCGGTCAGGTCGACTACGTGCGAAAGGATGTAGGGAGGCACGCCTTCTTTGCGGATATAGGACGTCGTGACCCGGGCCCAGATGTGGTGGCCGTCCTTGTGGATGGTCCGGAGCCTGGCGGTGATGACGGTGGAATCGGGCGCACCGGTGAGCCGCGAAAGCGTTGCCACTGTCGGGCCCAGGTCCTCGGCGACGACCAGAGACCGCGCGTCGACACCGACAACCTCGTCCTCCGAATAACCCAATAGCTCGCTGTAGGCCGGGTTGACGCGCACGATCACGCCGGTCATGTCCGTCATAGCCATGGCCACACCGGACGCCTGGAAGGCGCCGCTGAAGAGCTGCTCGCTCTCGCGGAGGGCAGCGGCGGCACGGGCCCGTCCGATCGCTTCGCCCGCAAATCCGGCAAGCAGCTCGAGGGTGGCCGGCGTGCCTTCGGGAAAATCGCCGCGCCGCGGCGACTGCAGCTGCAGGCCACCGATGACCGCGCCCTCGTGACGGATCGGCGCCATCAGCAGCGAGCGAATGCCCGCGGTCTCGAATATCTCGCGGCCGCAGCGCGGATCGATCAGCACGTCGGATGTGGACTGCGGCGTGCCGTCCTGGGCGCATCCGTTCACGGGATTACCCTCACGCGGCAAGCGCTTGCCCACGAGCTCGACGCCGAAGCCTGCGCATGCGGCGATGACGACCTCGTCGCCTTCGATCATCTGCACCGCCACGCCCGGTCCGCCGGTCAGCTCGAGCGCACGTTCCGCGACCACGCGCATGGCCTGGTTCGCGTCGAGGTCGAGCGTGCCGAGCTGCGTCTGCAGCTCGATGAGCGCGCGCAGCCGCTCGGCGTCCTGACGCTGCTGGTCCTCGGCGGCTTTCAGTCGCGTGATGTCGATGGAGCTGGTCACCACCACCTCGACCTCGCCCTTCTCATCGAGCACCGGTACGGCGTCGACGTACGCCCAGAGGCGCGCGGTGATGCCGTAGCCGACGATCGTTCCACGCACCGGGGCTTTGGTCTTCAGCGCGCGCGCAAACGGCCGCTCGTCGGCGGGGATAGGGCTTCCGTCCTCCCGGACCAGCGGTATCGCACGCTCGCGCACGCCGTTCAGTCGCTCGGCACCGAGCGCCGACTCGGCCGCGCTGTTGTGCTGGATGGCTCGGCCGTCGCGCCCGTAAACAACGACCATCACGGGCAGTGCCTCGTAAATCTGGGCCACGCTGCGTGCCTGCCGCTTGACCTCGGATGCGAGCCGTGCGCTCTCGAGCGCCGGCGTGACGATCGCCGCCAGCAGTGACAGGAACAGCGCGTCCGCGCTGTGGTACTGGTGGTCGGCGTAGCTGAGCACGGCCAGCGTGCCCACCGGCCGCCCGTCCACGAGCAGCGGCACGGCGACCTGCGCCGCGATGTTGTGCAAGCGCCCCCACGGCGTGGTCTTGCCCGAGGTCTTGTAATCGTTCAAGACGATTGGGTGGCCGCTCTTGAACGCGCCGCTTATCGCCGTCGGGGCGTTGGCCGCGATCAGCGCTTCCATGTCCTCGCCAGTGCCCACGGTGGCGAGCAGCCGGAACGACCTGGTCGCCGGCTCGTACCAGCGCAGGACGGCGCCCTCGCCGCCCGCGATCTGGCGCGCCCGTTCCACGACGAGGTTGGCGAGCCGGTCTGGATCGCTGACCCCGCCCGCGGCCACGGCCACGTCGTGCAGTGCGGCCATCGCAGCGGGATGCAGCTCAGGCCCGATCGTGCGCTTTCCCGCCGTGGCTCCCACCCCGCTGTCCCGCGTGTATTATATTACGTAGCACACTATATTGCAATGTCATCCCCCAACGACGATCACCCGCCAGCAGATTGCATCAAGCAAAGGATTAATCGGTATTGATTAACGAAAAGAAGGTTGCGGCCCGGGCGGGCCGGCCCCGCAGCCCGAGGGTCGACGGCGCCCTGCTCGACGCTGCCCTGGAGGTTTTCCTGGAGCGCGGCTACCACAGCGCGAGCCTGAGCGAGATCGCGCGGCGGGCCGGCGTCGGCACCCCCGCGATCTACCGGCGCTGGCGAACCAAGGCCGACGTCGGCGTCGATGTCGTCCGCCGGCAGGCGGAGCCGGCCCCCATCCCCGACACGGGTTCGATCCGGACGGACCTGGTCGCCTTCGTGCGTCAGCGGATCAAGATCTTCGGCGGCAGGTTGTTCCATTACTTGCTCTTTCCGGTGGTCACGGATCCGGGTCTGTCGACAAAAGTGCAGGCCAGCTTCCTCGACTACCGGCAGCCGCTGGAGACGCGGATTCGGGCCGCGATCGCGTCGGGGGAGCTCAGGCCGGACACAGACCCGGCGCGCCTGGTCGACATGCTGATGGGCTCCATCGTCATGCCACTCCTCTTCTCCGCCCCGCTCCCTTCCCGTTCCGACGCGGAGTCGATCGTCGACCAGGCCCTGGAAGGATTCGCGGCCCGCGGCGCCACACCTCGGGCGAATCGATCGCGAACCAGAGTGTCAGCTCGTGGTCGCTGAGCGCGGCGTCGTCCTCATCGTCGAGGACTCGCCCGAGCTGGCCGAGCTGATGTCCGCGATCGTGGAGCGCGAGGGCTTCGCTGCGGTCGCCGCCGGCAGCGCCGCGGCGGCGCGCGCCGCCTATCACCGTTACCGGCCCGTGGCGGTGCTGCTCGACTGGGTGTTGCCCGACGCCCCCGGCACCGAGGTGTGCCGCGAACTGCGGGCGCAGGATCCGGAGCTGACCGTCATCTTCGTCAGCGGGCGCAACGACGAGACGAGCATGGCCCGCGGCCTCGACGCAGGCGCCGACGACTACGTCGCCAAGCCCGTGCGTGAAGGCGAGCTCATCGCCCGGCTGGACGCGCAGCTGCGAAAGACCACCCGCCTGCGCAGCGCGTTCGGCGCGTTGCCCGCGCAAGCGGTTGAGCGGAAGATGCGATTCGGCGAGGTGGAGGTCGACACCCTCGCCCGGGGGGTCAGCGTGAGCGGGCGGTCCGTCAAGCTCGGTCCGCTGGAGTACCGCCTCTTCGAGTACCTCGCTCGCAATGCAGGGGTCGCCGTCTCGCGCGACCAGATCCTCAGCGAGGTCTACGGCATCGACGCCGACATCGGGACCGAGCGCGTGGACCTTCTCGTCCGGCGCTTGCGAGTGAAGCTCGGGGACTACCCGGATACGGGAGGTCATATCATCGCCCACCCCGGTTATGGCTACCTGCTGGAGCGGCGAGGCTCAGCGGGCTGAGGTCCGCGTCTGGCGGCTCCTTCATCACGCGTGAAAGGAAGAGGCCGACCAGCTCCGGGTCCCACTGCATGCCCGACCCACGCCGCAGCTCCGCGATCGCTTCTGCGGACGACATGGCGCGGCGGTACGGCCGGTCACTCGTCATCGCGTCATACGCGTCGCAGATCGAAACGATCATGGCGGCCTGCGGGATGTCCGCGCCGGCGAGACCGTCGGGGTAGCCCGTCCCGTCGAAACGCTCGTGGTGGTGCTTGATGATCGGAACGACATTGCACGCCGATCTGAGCTGACTCGCGATCTCGACGCCGGTCGAGACGTGCCGGCGCACGAGCTCTACCTCCCGGCCGCTGAGCGGACCCGGCTTCAGCAGCACCGAGTCCGCCACCCCGATCTTGCCGATGTCGTGCACGATCCCGCCAAAGTAGATCGCGTCGAGCGACATCTCCGAAAGCCCCGCCGCCTCGCCCAGTGCCCGCGCACCGCGCGCCACCCGCTCCACATGAGCCTCCGTGCCGCCGTCTTTGGCCTCGACGATCTTGGCGAACGCCGCCATCACGTGCTCCGCATCGTCGAGCTTGTCGTAGACCTCCTTCGTCTTGATCAGCGTCACCACCCGCGCCATCAGCTCGTTCCTGTCTATCGGTTTGGCGAGGAAGTCGTCGGCGCCCAGCTGCAGGGCGCGGACGCGGTCCTCGACAGTGTTGAGTGAGGTCACCAGCACCACCGGCAGGAGGCGGTTCGCAGGGTCGGACTTGATGCGCCGGCAGACCTCGAACCCGTCCATGCCAGGCATCACCACGTCCAGCAGGACCAGGTCGGGGCGGCCGGCGGCGATCGCATCGAGCGCCTGGAAACCGTCGTGCGCCAGCACGAGCTCGCACTCAGTGCCGCTCAGGTAGGCTGCCAGCAGCTCGAGGTTCAGCTCATGGTCGTCGACGGCGAGCACACGAGCCATCGCGAGGAATTGCAGCAGGGCGGTTGTTCGCCTCGCCGTCGCGACACCGTCATTCCCGCGTCATGCCGAGGTCAGCTGAGATCTAACACCCCCTCCTGGCCTCCCCACTCCGTGGGGAGGGGACCTAAGCCCCCTCCTGACCTCCCCCCTGTGGTGGGGAGGAACTTAGGCCTGGTACTGCTTCAGCAGGTCGGCCAGCTGCAGGGCGTTGGTGCTGCCGTAGTTCCCTGAACAGTTGTTCATCAAGGCGTGCACATGCTTGGCGCTGCGCGCGGCCTCGGCTATCCGCGGCGCCCAGTCCGCCAGCTCGTCCTCGTCGTACAGGTAGCGAAAGCGCTCGTTCGGCGGGATGTTCGGCTTCTCCCAGAGATCCGCGCGACGGCCGTGAAACCGGAACACCGCCAGCTCCGGGGACGTAACCGCGGCGACCGGCGGCACAGAGCTCTTGAAACCCTGCGGCTCGTCGACCACGACGTACGGAATCCTGTGATCGGTCAGGAAGCGCAGCGTGCGCTCCGCGTTCTTCTCGTTGAACCACGACCCGTGGCGGAACTCGACCGTCAGCTGCATGTCGCCAAGGCGTGACTTCGCGTCGACGATCCGGTCGCGCGCCTCGCTGGACGGAAAGACCCAGCGCGGAAACTGCAGGAAGATCGCGCCGAGCCGGCCCGCGGCGCGCAGCGGTTCCACGCCCTGCTTGAACGTGTTCCACACCTCGTCGTAGAGCTCAGCCGGAAGGTCCTTGCCGTAGATGCGCGCCTTCTCCTTCAGCTTTTCGGGCAGCGCCTCCCGGATCTCCTTCGGCAGGCGCTTGACCTCGCTGGGCTGGCCTGTCATGAGCGCGTGCGCCTTCACGTCCATGACGAAATCCCTCGGCGTCCGCTCGACCCAGAGCTTTGACTGCTGCTCGCGCGGCAGCGCGTAGTACGTCGCGTCGACCTCGACGACCGGGAAACGCGTCGCGTAGTAGCGCAGCCGTTCCTCCGCTGTGGTCGCGCCCTCGGGATAGAAGACTCCCTTCGCGACCATCGTCGGGTCGGTCCACGACGCCGTGCCGGTGCGGACCTCCCCACCTCCCGCGATGCGGACGGGATGCGCGGCCGCGTCGAGCACTGGCTCGGCCAGCTTCAAGACCGGCTCGAAGCCCGGGTCGTGTGAGTCCGCGCTCAAAATTCCCAGCGGGTCGGCGAGCCCGTGAAGTCGTCGTGCGCGATGCCGAACGCCCACACCGGATCGACGCGGAAGCACGAGTTCATCGCGGGGTCGAGCACGTCGATCGAGTAGTCGGTCTCGTACTTGGCGTTTTCCCAGGCCAGGATCTTCGCCAGGGTCTCGCCGTCGTCGACGACTCTCGCCACGCCCTCGACCACCACCGGGTTGTGCGCGTCCTCGGTGGTCACCACGCAGCGCGTGTTGGCGACCAGGTTGCGCGACTTGCGTGAACCCTTGCTGCTGCTGAACCAGAACGCGTCCTCCTGCCACATGCCCCATACGGGCATGACGTGCGGGCGGCGCTGCGGCCAGACGGTCGCCAGCCAGTAATTCCGCGAGTTCATCAGCCGTGTCACCGCCCAGCTCCACGGCAGCAGCCCGGTGCCCTCGTTCTCGGGCAGCAGGCCGTACCCCGGCATGAACGGCCGCGTGGCTTTTGGAATCGCCATCGAACCTCCTCGCTCCGCCTATGCTCCCAGCATGGCTCCGACCATCCGGCTCGGAAAGATCTTAGGCATCGACGTCGGACTCAACTGGAGCCTGGTCTTCATCTACGCGCTCATCGTGTGGACGCTCGCCACCGACTTGCTGCCCGGGGACGTTTCGAACCAGGGCGCGCTGACCTACTGGGTCGTCGGCGCGGTGGGCGGCGTGGCCTTCTACGCATGCCTGCTTGCCCACGAGCTCGCGCATGCCCTCGTCGCCAAGCGTTACGGCGTGAGGGTAGCCGGCATCTCGCTGTGGCTGTTCGGCGGCGTCTCTCGCCTGGAGGGCGATCCGCCGAGCGCCGGCGCGGAGGCGCTCATCGCCGCGGTCGGGCCCCTGACGAGTTTCGTGATCGCAGGTCTTGCGCTGGGGTTGATGGTCGCCACCGGGGCCTCACCGCTGGTGTCGGACCTGTTCGCGTGGCTCGCCTACGTCAACGTCGCGCTGGCGCTGTTCAACCTGGTGCCGGCGTTCCCGCTTGACGGGGGTCGCCTGCTCAGCTCGCTGTTCTGGTGGCGCCAGGGCACGCGCCAGCGCGGCGTGCACAGCGCGGTCCGCATCGGACGCGTGCTCGCCTACGTGATGATCGGCCTGGGCATCGTCCTGACGTTCACCGTCAGCGTGGTGAACGGCATCTGGCTCGCTTTCATCGGCTGGTTCCTGCTGAGCGCGGGCTCGCAGGAGGAGGCCGGCGGACTGCTGAAGGCGGCCCTTCGCTCGGTGTCCGTGTCTGCCGCCATGAGCTCGCCGGTCGTCACCATTCCCGACTGGCTGACCATCGGGCAGTTCCTGGAGTCGGTCGCGCCGAACCACCCCTTCACGACCTACCCGCTCCACGATCCGTCAGGCGCCCTTACCGGCGTGGTGCGCCTGGGGGACCTGGTCAAGCTCGGCCGGGAGGCCGCCGACGGCCGGCTGGCCAGCGTCGCCCGGCCCATCTCGGACGTCCCCACCACCCGCCCGGACGAGCCCCTTTCCAGCCTGATCGAGCGAATTGGGGCCGCGATCGAGAACCGCGTCCTGGTCTTCGACCAGGGACAGCTCGTCGGCATCGTTTCGCCCGTCGATGTGGCCCGTTTGATCGCCGTCCGGCAGGCGTCCCGGTCTTAGACTGGGGGACCCCCGGAACGGGTATAGAGGAGCCAGATGAGCCAGAAAGTCAAGAAGAGCGAGGCGGAATGGAGGCGGGACCTGACCCCGGAGCAGTACCAGGTGCTGCGGGAAAAGGGCACCGAGCGGCCGTTCACAGGCGAGTACTGGGACACGCGCACGCCGGGCTTGTACCGATGCGCCGGTTGCGGAACAGAGCTATTCGTTTCGGAGACCAAGTTCGACGCCCACTGCGGCTGGCCCAGCTTCTACGAGCCAGCGTCACCCGCCGCGGTCGAGGAGCATGTCGACAGCAGCCACTTCATGGTGCGGAGGGAGGTCACCTGCTCGGAGTGCGGCGGCCACCTTGGCCACGTCTTCGACGACGGCCCTGACCCCACCGGGCTGCGCTACTGCATCAACTCGGTTTCGATCAAGCTCGAGCCGAAAGAATAGGCGGCGACCCGGACATGATCTATAGCGAGCTGTCGGAGATGACCACCGCCGAGGCGCGCCGGGCTCTTGCCGGTCTTCCGAAATGCGACTACGACGTGGTCGTCAAGCCGCTCCGCTATCGCAGCGGGCCGCACCTCGCGGCGCTGTGTGACTTCGATGGCCACCGCATCACCCTGCAGGTCCCGAAGCCGTTCCGTCCCTTCAAGGAGCGCGTCTATCACGGGGCTCGGCGCAAGCGCGGCCAGGGCATGCACTTCTCGTGGTTGTCGGAGAACGTGTTCTTCAGGTCGCGTCGCGACGTTCTTCGCTTCCTCTACTGCCACGAGTGGCTGCACTGGTACCTGCACGAGGAGCTGAAGAGGGGATCGGCGGCCGAAACCGCGTGCGATCGGTTTGCGCTCCGCAACTTCCGGCGACAGCGCGTGACGACTGACGACGCGAACCTTGCCCTGGTGCGGAGGCGCGCGGCCTGAGGGGGTTCCTCATCGGCCTCGTGCTCATCGTGCTCGTCGGCACAACGGTCCTCACGCTCCGGCCCGGCGGGCTGCGCCGTCAGCTGCGCTATGCCGCGCGCAGGTTCCGGCTCGCGATCGTGCTCGGCGGCGTCTATGTCCTCTGCTCGGCGATCGCACGCATCGCCTTCTCCGACACGTTCGTCACCGATTGGGGGCTGCCCGCCCTGGCGCTCGCCCTCGTGGTCCTGTTCCTCGTCTTCGGGCAGAACCCGACCGAGCCTGTCAGGTCTGGTCGGTCCTGACCTCGGCGCCGTCCTGCGCCCAGCGCGTGTGATAGGCGCCTTCGCGATCGGTGCGTCGATAGGTGTGTGAGCCGAAGTAGTCGCGCAGCCCCTGGATGAGGTTCGCAGGTCCTCGCGCGCGTCGATAGCCGTCGTAATACGCGAGCGACGACGCGAATGCCGGGATCGGCGCGCCTGCATCGACGGCATGCTTCACGACGCGCCGCCACGCTTCCTGCGACGACGCGAGCGCGTCCTTGAAGAAGGGCGCGAGCATCAGATTGGTGAGGTCCGGCTGTTCGCCGTACGCATCGCGGATTCGATCCAGGAACTTCGCGCGGATGATGCAGCCGCCCCGCCAGATGGTCGCGAGCGACCCGAGGTCGATGCCCCATTCGTACTCTTTCGATCCCGCAGCCAGGTGCTCGAAGCCCTGCGCGTACGCAACGATCTTGGACGCGTACAGCGCCTCGCGCATGTCGTTGACCAGCGACGATCGTTCGGACGCGCTGATGTGACCGCCAGTCGGTCCCGCCAGGATCGACGAGGCGGTCACGCGTTCGCGCTTCTGGCTCGAGAGCATCCGCGCAAACACTGCCTCGGTGATCCCGGTGAGCGGCACGCCGAGCTCGAGCGCCGACTCGCTCGTCCACCGGCCGGTTCCCTTCTGCTCCGCTTCGTCCTCGATCTGATCGACCAGCGCGGCTCCGGTGCCGTCATCGCGCTTGGCGAGCACGTTGGCGGTGATCTCGATGAGGTACGACTGCAGCTCGCCGTCGTTCCATTCGCGAAAAATCGCGGCCAGCTCGTTCGCGTCGAGCCCCAGCGCATGACGGAGGAAGTCGTAGCTCTCGGCGATGAGCTGGATGTCGGCGTACTCGATGCCGTTGTGGACCATCTTCACGAAATGGCCCGCGCCGTCGGGACCGATGTAGGCGCAGCACGGCACGCCGTCGACGTTGGCGGCGATCCCCTTCAGCATCTCCTCGACTCGGTCGTACGACTCGCGCGGCCCTCCTGGCATCAGGCTGGGTCCGTGGAGGGCGCCCTCCTCCCCGCCTGACACGCCCATGCCCAGGAATCCGAGCCCGCGCTGCGCGGCCGCCTCCGCGCGACGGCGTGTGTCGTGAAACAGTGAGTTGCCGCCGTCGATGAGCGTGTCGCCCGGCTTCAGGATCAGCGACAGCGCGTCGATCGCCTCATCGACCGGTGCTCCCGCCTTGACCATGATGAGAATCGCGCGCGGCGGTCGCAGCGCCTTCGTCAGCTCGTCGAGCGTGAACGCCGCATGGAAATCGCCTTCGCGGGCGTACGCCGCCATGAACTCGTCGGTCCGCTTTCGCGTGCGGTTGTAGACTGCGACGCTTGCGCCATGCGAGGCGAGATTGCGCGAGAGGTTCATGCCCATCGTCGCCAGTCCCACCACCCCGATTGCGTGTTCTGCCATCGAGCGCTACGAGTGTAGAGGCGAACTGGAGCGCAGGTAACTCGGGGCCGTAGACGTTGGCAGAACTGATGGGGCCGGAAGGGGAGGCCACCAGCGCCGCATCGCGCCCTGGCAATCGCGACGACTTCGATCGCCTGTACCGCGAGAACTACCCGCGGCTTTTGCGGACCCTCTATGCGATCACAGGCGATGCGGCGGCGGCTGAAGACTGCGTGCAGGAGGCCTTCGTCAAGGCCTGGCGCGCCTGGCCGCGCTTCCGGCCCGAACGCGCGCCCGAAGGCTGGCTGCACCAGATCGCAGTCAACACCGCGATCTCCTACCGGCGGCGGGCGAAGCTGCGCTCGGTCGGTGAGATTCTCCGCCGCCTCGGACGGCCCGCGGCGGGCCGCGACCCCGGCGACGCTGCGGCCGCATCGGACGTCATCAAGGCGCTGGCCGCGCTCCCCCCGCGCGTGGCCGCGGATTTCGTCCTCCGCTACCACCACGGCTACAACAACCGCGAGATAGCGCGCCTGGAGGGCGTGTCCGAGCGCACGGTCGGCTCACGCCTGGCCCAGGCTCGCGAGGAGCTCAGCCGTCGCCTGGGGCCGGACTGGCGTGGCAAGCTTCCGACTTCGGAGACCGCCGGCGTTCATTTTCCACATGGGCGCAGTGGAGTCAGTGATGCCTGACCGCGACCTGTCCAGGCACATCCTCCGGCAGCTGTCGGCGGCGCTGGATGGCGGAGCTCCGCTCATCGCGCCTCTGCCCTCCCAGGCTCGCTTCGCGACGCTTCGTGGCGCGATGCCGTCGCCGCGATGGAGGCTGCGCGCGCTGACGGTCGCCGTGGCCGCAGCGGGCGTCGTCGTGGTCGCGTTCGCCGGCCCGTCCCAGCCGCGCGAGTGGGTCGTGCAGTCGGTGAACGGCATCAGCAAGCAGGTGGGCATCCCGGCGGGATCGGCCACGCCGTCGCCAAAGGACGAGTCGGCGACATCGGGCCAGAAGAAGCCGAACGCCCCCGCTGAGTCGCCAGAGGCGACCGCCAAGCCGGTGGAGTCGCAGCAGTCTCCCGTCTCAGAGCCCAGCGATGGGAGCGGAGGCGGCGATCACTCGCCCGAGCCGTCTCCTTCGAGCGGTGGATAGCGTTCCGACTCCCCGGGGGTCGGGCGTTGATACAGAGGGGCGCCCTGGGCGGCGCCGACTAAGAAACGTAGGGGGAACAATGCGAAGGTCGATTTTCAACGTGTTCACGGTTGCTGCGGGTGCTGTGCTCGTGGCCGCGCTTGGCGTATCAGCACACGCGCAGATCTCGAACGGGTTCTCGAGGGCCGGCGTGCACGGCCAGATGAGCGCGCCGCACACCGAGAAGGCCGAGGTCGCGACCGAGGCGCGAGACGCCGAACCGACCGAGGTGCCAGAGCAGAACAACCCTGAGCCGACCGAGGCGCCGGAGGCGCCGGAGGCACAGGATGCTGACGACAACAACGACGACCAGGGCGGCAACAACAACGACCAGGGCGACTCGAGCGACAGCAGCGACGCGGGAGGCGACTGACCACCGACCTACCACACCCAAAGAAGGGCCGCTCGTCCGGCCCTTCTTCTTTTTCGGGCCTAGCCGATCAGGTCCCGCATGGGCGTCGCGGTCGCGGCGTTCGCCAGTCGCGGCACGCCGAGGATGTCCTCGATGGTCGCGAGCAGCGAGTAATGGTCGTAGCTCACCGCGCTGACACGATGCTTCACGTCGGGCCGCAGCACCAGCGTGAGCACACGGTTGTCGCTGCGACCGCTGTCCTCGTCCCACGTGATGAAGACCACCGCGTCCGCCTGCCACGCCCGCGAGCTCGTGATCGTGCCGACCGTCTGGCGCAGCCAGTCGTCACCGACCGCGATCGAGCAGTCGTGCTGGTCGTGACATGTGTCGGGGCCGATCCAGGAAAAGCGTGTCGCGGTCGAGGTCAGGTCCTGCGACAGCTCGCTGAACGGAACCACGTTGTCCGGACAGCGTCCGCCGTAATACGCGAATGGATTGTGGTCGCCGTCGTAGGGTCGCATGCTGTCAAAGCATCCGCCAGGGCCAAGTCCCTCCATGTACGCGCGCCATCTGATGTGCGCCGAGGTCAGCTGGTGGCCGATGTCCTGCGGCGGCAGCGCACGGTAGATGTCGGCGTCGATGCCCCAGGTGTTGCCGGACGTGATCGCGAGGTAGTTCGGCACGCTTGGGTGCGTGATCGCGTGGTAGTTAGTCGCCACGCCGGCTTGCTTCTCGAGCTCCGCCGTGTAGGAGCCCTGCAAAGCCTCTTCGTACGAGTGGTTCTCCATCACGATCACGAACACACGGTTCGGCTCCACGATCGGCGGCAGCGAGGTTCGCGTGCACGCGCAAACCACCGTCAACGCTGCGAGCGCCAGGGCGATCAACCGGGTCACACGGGACAAACGCCTACGTCCGTCGCCTCGAACGAGCTTTATTTGCTCCGATATGGAGCGGTCACCTTGGCGAGCTCGTCGAGCATCAACAAGGCAGGCGCCCGGCCGTCCGGCGAGACGTAGAAGATGCACCGCTCAACGCCCGCGGCCGCCGCCCTCTCGATGTCCTCCGCGGTGGCGCGGGGATAGAACGTGACCTCGATATGGCCACGTCCCGCCTCGGCCTCCATCTGTCGAAGCTCGCCGATGCGCTGCAGGGCGGTGCCGCGGTTCGGCATCCAGCCGTCGCAGTAGGCGATGACCCGCTTCAGCGTGTTCGGGCCGTTGCCACCCAGGATGATCGGGGGGTGCGGCTTCTGCACCGGCTTCGGCCAGAACCAGCTCTTCTCGATGTTGACCAGGTCACCGTGGTACTCCGCCTCCTCGTGTGCCCACAGAGCCTTGATCGCCTCCACCCGCTCGCGCAGCAGCTTCCAGCGCGTTTCGAATGCCGTGCCGTGGTCGGCCATCTCCTCGCGGTTCCAGCCGCCGCCCACGCCGAAGAGAAACCTTCCGTTGGAGATCAGGTCGACGCTTGCGGCCTCCTTGGCAGTGTGGATGGGATCCCGCTCGATCAGGAGGCAGATGCCCGTGCCGATCAGCAGCGTCTTCGAGGCGAGCGCCGCCTCTGTGAGCGCGATGAACGGATCCATCGTGTGCATGTACATGCGAGGCAGCTCGCCGCCCGCGGGGTATGGCGTCAGCCTGCTGACCGGGATGTGCGAGTGCTCGGCCACCCACAGCGATTCGAAGCCCGCCTGCTCGACCGCCGGCGCGAGCTCGGTCATCGAGATCGCGTAGTCGGTCGGAAAGATCGCGATGCCGAACTTCACGGCAACAATCGTGACGGTTTCAGGAAAAGAAGAAGGGCCGGAGCGAGCCGGCCCTTCCTAGCGGCCGATACGCTCGGCCGCGGACCTGATTGTTGAGAGCGGACGCTCGAGCCGGTCACCCACCGATGTCGTCGCGTCGTGCAGGCGCATGACCAGGGTCTTCTGCCTGCGCCGCCGCGCGATCATCACCGCGGCGCCGACGCCGACGAGCGCCCCGAGGCCGACCGCGACGATGGTGACGCGGTGCCGCTCAACAAACGGCCGCGCGCGCTCCTCGATCAGCTCCACACCGCTCTCCACCGAACCGAGGATTGCCTTCGCCTGACGTTCGATCTCAGCCGTGGAACCTTTCATGTCAACTTCACAACGCCTGGACCCGGTGTTTTACCGATCGGCGGCGTTTAAGTCTTTGTGGAAACGGCGCCGAACCCCGTGCGCCCCGCGCCGACGACTCTCGATCGCCATCTGTACAGGGCGATCCACGGCCTGCCGCACTCGGCCGCGACCGACAGGTGGGGCAGCGCGATCTCCGACGCGGGCGAAGGGCTCGGCTGGGTCGTCGCAGGCATCGGCCTCGCGTGGCTCGGCGGCCCACGAGGGCGGCGCGCGGGCATCGCCACCGCGCTCGCCAGCCTGTCGGCGACCTACCTGGTGCAGCGCGTGATGAAGCCGGTCTTTCGCCGGCGCAGGCCGTTCGTCGACCGCGAGGTGCTGGTGATCGGGATCAAGCCCGCAGACGCCTCATTCCCTTCCGGTCACACGGCTGCCTCGTTCGCGGCGGCCACGGCGCTGGCCACCTTCTATCCACGCGCGGCGCCGGTGGCGTTCACGCTGGCGACCGGTGTCGGCCTGTCGAGGGTTTACCTCGGCCATCACTTTCCAGGCGACGTCGTGGTCGGTGCGATGGTCGGTGGCGGCATCGGCACCGCCATCGCCTGGGCTCTCCGGCTCGCGAAGGCCTGCTAGCTCAACGCGGGACGATGAACTTGAGCCGGCTCAGCTCCGCGGATACCGTCAGCGGCGTGTAGCCGGCGGGCACGTGGTCCGCGTAGGCCCGGACGCGCGGTTTGGTCACGACGCGTAGCTTGCGGAACCTGAACACCTGGCCAGCCCCCTCCTCGCGGTGCTTGGCGAGCAGCGCCGATGCGAGGGCGCGACCGGCGATGTCGAGGTGCGTGCTGCCCGCGTGCACGGAGAACTCGAGGTCGCGATCCGCCGGCGAAGAGTCGCCGACGGGCAGCTGGATGCCGGTCGAGTACGTGTTGCTGAAGACCAGCGACATGGCAGTCCCGCTTCCCACCAGGTCCTTCGACAGCTCGTAGCGAAATGGTCGGGCGGTGAGCACTCGGCGGATCTTGGCCGTGATGCCACGCAGCCTTCTGTCCTTCGCGTACTCGCCGAGCCGGATCGTATCCCCGAAGAGGCCGACCGCGCACGCCTCGAGGAACACGACGCCGTTGACACGCCCGAGAGTGACGGAGCGAGCACGCCCTCGCT
>WNEY01000594.1_pt1 | contig 23192 bp, 22 predicted proteins | sample 5400531 | NCBI WGS metagenome assembly WNEY01 (sample SAMN13153338, study PRJNA577476) | soil metagenome | isolation source: 200 cm saprolite under Douglas fir tree site 1 | place: USA:California | collected 2015-04-18
TCTAGCGAGCCGACACGGTCGCCTCCGATTGCGGCAGCGGCAGGCGGTGGCCGAACGGATCATCGCCGACCTCAAGTGCAAACATGGCTTCGAGCGCGCCCAGTTCCGCGGTCGCGCCAGTGTCCAGATCCAGGCTCTATTGACCGCGACGGTGGTTAACCTCAAGCAACTGTTGAGACGCGGACCGGAGGCCCAGGGTGGGCTGGCAGCGGTGTTCGAAGCTGTCAACCATGCGCTCGATGGGCTTCACGCACTCGTGTCATTCTTCGCCCAGACGAGACCTTGCCCGACCTTTTCGACCCGAGCGAACCCTCCTGGGGTGCTCGAGCCGGCATTCGAGCCGGCTTAGGCAACAGGCTCTCTGCCGCCCTCACCATCGAATGGTCCACGAAGAAGGCTGGCGGCTGGTCCGCCACAAGGACGGGCGGTTCACCGCGATCCCGCCCCCGCGGAGTGTCGTGGCCAGCGCGCGATCGGCCTGAGTCAGGCGCGACTCGCCTGAGTCGCCGCGATCAGCTTGAGTCACGGCGATCACGCCTGTCGGTTGTGGCTGAAGACCCCACTGGTGGCTCGGACCGGATTGGGCTCGGAAGGATCCTGGGTTGTCGCCGTTATATCCGAGACGGTTCGGCCTGACATCGTTTCCTAGGGATCTCGGCGAACCTCATCACCCCGCGCAACAGCCGCGGGGTTTTTCTTTGCCCAGACGAGCGCATCGGCGTAGCCGAGGTTCTGAAATCGCGCGCCCGGAAAGATCGACCCGTAGCGGCGCTCGAATGCCTGGCGCGAGAGATAGCGATCGCTCGCCAGGTGATCCAGCCAGGGTGCGCTTGTCCTGAATTTGAGTAACCACTTAGCCTGGCGCCAGCCAAGACGCGCAACGTCACTGGGAAAGTCCCGCACAGCCCCAAGGACATGAATCCACCGTGGCGGCGTCGGCCGCGAGGCGACGTTGTCAATCAATATCGCGATGCCGCCCGGCCTGACCAGGCCTTGTAGATGCAGCAGGGCCGCGTCCAGGTCCGGGACATGATGCAGGGTCGTCGAGCTGAGGACCAGGTTGAACCCCATGGCATCGCGAAAAGACCTCAGGTCGCCTACGACATAGCGCACGTTCGGAGCTGAGTGTTGCCTCGCGATGTCGATTAGCGGCTCGCTGATGTCGACGCCGACGACATGGTCATAGCGCTCGCTGAGCGCCTGAGTAAGGCGGCCCGCCCCGCAGCCGGCATCCAGGGCCCGACTGGCATGATCAGGCAATTGCGTGAGCAACCAGTGCAGGACGCGGGGCGGCTCCAGGCGGGAAAACCGATCGTAGTCAGCGGCAAATCTGTCAAAGGACTGGCCACTGCGCACGTGCTCGACGATAGCTCAGCCTTTATGCTTGTCCCCGTGTTTGGCAAGCGAGCGCCAGCCTAGGGGCGGTCCCCGACACGCATTGAGTCTTGCTATCGCCGCCGAGTCATTCGACTCCCGTGAGGCGCAACAGTTGGTCGCGGCGCTGGACGCCGGCCTTGCCGCGCTCTATCCGCCGGCGCAGCGCTTCGGGCCGAACCTGAAGGCCGAGCATCTCACCGGCGGGCGCGGGACCTTCCTGGTGGCGCGCGACAATGGCCGCGCGGTAGGCTGTGGCGCCATCCGAATGAATGACGGGACAACAGCTGAAGTCAAGCGCATGTACGTCGAGCCGGATCAGCGCGGACGAGGCGTCGGGCGGGCTGTGCTGGCCAGCCTCGAGGCAGCTGCCCGACGGTTCGGTGCGCAGCGCCTCGTCCTCGAGACCGGCAGTTACTCGACAGAGGCCCTCGCGTTGTATCGCGGCGCTGGCTTCACGCAGATCGATTGTTGGGGAGAGTACGCGACCTCGCCGACGAGCATTTGTCTCGAGAAAAAGCTCTGACGGGGCTGCTGGCACACGACGTTAAGTAATGGGCCGTGAAGGACTCGAACCTTCGACCAACCGGTTATGAGCCGGCCGCTCTAACCACCTGAGCTAACGGCCCCTGGACGCCTTGATTTTCGCTGACGGCCGCGCAGGCAGGTCGAATGGCGCCACGGTCGGCCTGAAGATATCTTCGGGCATTCGGGCAACCGGCTCTTGAACTCTAACGTGAAATGGAATCTGGTCGAGTAGCGCTTTGATCTCGAGACCAGGGGCGATCTCGATAAGCACAAGGCCGTCGGGCTCGAGCCGGAAGACGGCGCGCTCCGTCACGTACAGGACTTCTTGATTATTTCTTCGCGCCTGCTCGGCACTAAACGTCAAATGCTCGACCTGATTGACAAACTTCTCGCGGCGGCCCTCGAGCGTAAAGCAAAAGCAGACGAGTCTCGCGCTTTGCGTGATGTCGATAAAGCCGCCGGCGCCGATCACGCGCCCGCCCAGGCGAGAGACATTCACGTTGCCCTGCTGATCGACCTGGCCGGCACCCATGAAGGTGGCATCCAGTCCCCCACCGTTGTAAAAATCAAACTGGCCGGCATGCGGGATGATCGCGGTGGGATGTGCCGTGATGCCGAAGTCGACGCCGCCGGCCGGCACGCCACCGTAGACGCCGGACTCGACAGTGAGAGTAATCGCGTCGGACAAACCAGCTTCGGCCAGCGCAGGGCCGACGCTATCGCCCGGAATGCCGGTGCCGATGTTCACGATATCGCCGTGGTGCAAGAGTCTAATCGCCCGACGGCCGATCGCCAGCCGGTTAGAAAATTCAGCGCGCGGCAACTCAGCGACCGAAGACGCAGTGATATATCTCTCGTCGAAGAACACGCCGTCTGACTGTCGATGCTGGCGTTCGGGATCAGGCGCCTCAACGACCAGATCGACGAGACAACCGGGAACAGCTACTTGTCTTGGCGCGATCGCGCCGCGGGCGACAAGCTTCTTCGCTTGGCAAATGACGACACCCCCGGAGTTATGCGCCGCCTGGGCGATCGCGAGGGCATCCAGCATCACGGCTTCTTCGTCCATTGCGCAATTGCCATCGGGGTCGACTTTGCTGGCGCGAAAGATGCCGACGTCAATCTTGAAGCTTCGATAGAACATGAACTCTTGACCGTCCAGCGTCTCGATCGCGACATAGTCAGGCGCGTGGTCACGGGCCGGCTGGTTGACTTTCCCGGCTTCGAGTCTGGGATCGACGAATGTCCCGAGGCCAATACGCGTGAGGTTTCCAGGCCGGCCCGCTGCAATTGATCGATATAACGTCGAGAGCTGCCCCTGGGGCAGGCAAACGGCCTCGGCCAAGCCCTGGCCTAGGAACGCTGACATTCTGGGCATCAGGCCCCAGTGCGAGCCGACGATACGCTTCGCCAGCCCCTCGACCGCGAAGTGCTCGAAGCCGATTTTGCGATTGGATTGTCCAGCGGCATGCACGATGACGAGATCCCGCGGATGGCCGGTCTCCCGGAACGTCTGTTCTATCCCTTCGTACAGCGCCTCGGCAACGCCCATCAGCGTGAAGCCATCGACCGCGACGGTCGATTCGTCGGGGATCGCCGCGACGGCCTCCTGGACCGAGGCGAGTCTCACGGGCGCTTCATAGGACGTAGCCGCCGCCGACGTTGATCACTTCGCCCGTGATATAGCCCGCTTCGTCGGATGCGAGAAACGCAACGAGGGCGGCGACGTCCGCGGGTTGGCCCGCGCGGCCCAATGGAATCTTCGCGACCTGCTGTTCGCGGATCGTGTCTGGAATGCTCCTGGTCATGACGGTGTCAATAAAGCCGGGGCAGATGGCATTGACGGTCACCTGGGAGCGCGCGAGCTCTTTCGCTGCCGTCCGGCTCAGGCCGACGACGCCGGCCTTGGCGGCCGCGTAGTTCGCCTGGCCGATGTTGCCCATCCAACTGGCCGAAGAGATATTCACGATTCGTCCCGAGCCGGCCGCGCGCATGATGCGGCTCGCCGCCCGGGTCATAAAGAAAACGCCAGTTAAATCAACGGCGAGGACCTGGTGCCACTGCTCGTCCGTCATCTTGTGCAGCATGGCGTCGCGATTGATCCCCGCGTTGTTCACCAGGATGTCCAGACGGCCGTAGCGCTCGTGCGCGCTATTTACAACCGCATCGCATTCTGTGGCGTTCGATACGTCCAGGCGAACGCCAATGCCGGCCGGACTCAGACTCGATGCGACGCTCGTCGCGTCGTCGTGATTCACGTCGGCGCATATGACGGTCGCCCCATTCTGGGCGAGTTTGCGGGCGATCCCCTCGCCGATGCCGCGGCCCGCTCCGGTAACAATCGCGACTTTGCCTGTCAGCAAGTCTCCAGATAGTAACGCCACAGGGCCTGAGCGAAACGTCGGCGTCACGGCTCTAAGACGGCTGCAGGCCCGAAATTGTTACCGCAACGAAGCGCCGTTAGGTTGAACGCAACGCGTGGGGCGTTCATGAAATTACAAACACTGGCGTCGGTTACGATCCTGGGCAGCACCATGGCCGGCAGTCTGATGCTGAGCCCGGTGCGGCCGCAACCCGCGGCGCCGGCGACAGCCGCGGCTCAGACACTGCCCTCGACCGGATCACAGGTGGCCATTCGTCGCATCAAACACGCGACTGATCTAGAGGCGCCACTGACGCCGAGTGAAATCTACGAACAATACGTCCCGCCGCCGCCGCCACCGCCGGACCCGGCACCAGCTCCGGTGCTAGCCGCCGCCTCACGCGTCTGGACGCCGCCGCCCGGCTACGTGACGATCGGCGTGCCGATCTACCAGCAGGCGATGACGCTCGACTGCGAAACCAGCGCATTGCGCATGGGCCTGGCGACCTTCGGGCATTATTACGGCGATTCGGCATTGTTCGCCTACGAGAACCCGGATACACGAGCGCCAATCATGGGCGCGAACCACACGGTCGTCCAGTGGGGCGATCCCTACACGAACTTCGTGGGCAACGTCTGGGGTAACGACTACACGCCGACCGGATACGGCGTCTACTACCCGGTGATCGTGTCGATTGCACGCTCGCACGGGATGCCGAATGCCTACGGCGGCGAGGGGTTTGCCCCGGCGACGGTCTACAGCGCTCTCGCAACCGGGCATCCCGTTGAGGTCTGGATCGAGACGAACTGGACGCGCCCCTGGATGGGCACCTGGACCGCGTGGGACGGGCGGAGGATTCGTTACTCGTACGTCGAGCACGCCGTCACGCTCAGCGGCGTGTCAGCGACCCAGGTTCGGGTGAACGATCCGCTTCACGGGACGCAGTACTGGATCAGTAAGTCGCTCTTCGAGACCGTATGGCGCGACTTCAACAACATGGCCGTTATCTTCCAGTAGCCGGCTTTGCGCCCGGCGCACTAGGCTCGCGGCGCAGGCGCGAGGTATCGCAAGGCGAGCCTGACGGGCGCGTGCCGGCTCTGATGGAGCAGCGGGACCTCGGGTTCCGACAATAAGCCCAGCCGGCGAATCAAGTAAAACCAGCCCACTGTCGTCAGCGCTGTCGCCAAAGCGGCAGTTAAGACAATAAGGCGCGTGGGAAGGCGCATGAATGCAAGTGGCAGTAATAGCAAATACGGCGACGCGGCCATGAGGCACCGCGTGGCGTAACCCCAGGGAATGGCCAGCGTCGATCGATCAACCGCCCGCCACGCCACAAACGTCAGCACGAGAGTCAGGGCCGTCGTCAATCCCACGGCGGCGACCGCGCCCCATAGGCCGTAGCTCTGAATAAGCCAGAAGTCCGCGACCGCCGCGAAGCCCAACTGGGCGATCGTTATCAACCCGTTCAACCAGGCTAGCTCTCGCACGCGGACCACCAGGCCCCACGGTGTCGCCAGCAACGCGGCAACGAAAAATATCAGCATCACCGGGGCGATTCGTTCGGCCGGAGGCAGGCGGCCGGAAGTATAGATTTTGATTATTGGCGCGAGCAGGGCGCCTCCCGCGAAGGCCAGCGGAAATGCCACCAGGAAAATGCCTTTGTAGAAGGCCGTGACGGCCGCACGGACCCGGTCCGACTCGCGACGCCAGCCCTCCAGCGTGCCCACGACCCAGGCACCCGTCAGCAGGCTGGGAATCAAGGCAACCAGTCGTTGTGGAATGTTGTACCCGGTGTCGTAATAGGCGACGGCCGTTGGGCCGGCGAAACGCAAAAGAAAAATATTCTCGAACTGCAGGCCGACAGCCGACGCGATTAATAAACTGGGCAACCAGCCGCTGGCGTAGACGAGCAATCGCCGCCAGCCCACCCGGTCGCCGGGAACCCCCTCGGCACGTCGGATGCGCCGCATCAAGACAAGAAAATAAAATCCAGCCAGGGCCGACTGGCCGACCGCGCCCGCGACCAAGACGCCGTTTAATCCCCCGCCGCGACGCAGAAAAACCACGGCCAACGCCAGCGTCAGGGCGCCGGCGATTGGCGTCGCGATCGCCTGGCTGCGCATGTCGTAGATCGCCACCAGGGCAAACGACAGAACCCCGGTGGCAATGCCGCCGAGTAACAGCACCGTCCCGAGCGCCAGCAGGTCGGCGACGTGGGCATGCAGGACGGCGTCGATCGCCGGCCGTAACACAAAGACGGCGGCACTGGTCAGCGCCCACACGACGACGACGGCAATGGCGCTCTTGCGGAGAAGATCATGCGCCGCGGCCCGGTCGCGACGACCGAGGACCTCGGGCAGATAACGAAGTAAAGCCTGGTCCTGGCCGAAGGTGGCCAGCAAAGCGATATAGACCAGCACGCTGAGGACAAACGTATAGCGGCCATACTCACTGGCCGACAGTTGTCGTATCAAGAACGCACCCAACGCAAGCGTCGCGACCGCACTGGCGGCCCGCCAGGCGATCGTCCAGCCCACAAGGCCCGTGGTCCGATCCGCAAGCCCAGCGAGTGTGGCATCGCTATGTGTCTCGGCCATGGACTCGCGGGATTATAGGTGGCTTCCGGCTACAATGCCGGGCGATGTTCCTGTGGGCGGACCTCGTCGAGCTGGTCCGCCGGCCTTTTACTGCTCTGCGCCTGATCGATGCCCGCCGGCGTCTCGCTGGCGGCCTGGCCGCCCTGGCACTCTCCGTCACGGTTCCTGCGGCCGTCGCTGAACTTGCCGCCTTGGGGCCGTTTCGCCCGCCGGCGAACCTGGGGTCGCTGCCGTCGCTCACTGCGCAGGGGGCTGATATCTATGCCCGTTGGGTCTACATGCAGCGGTTCGTCCTACCCCTGTATGGCATTGCCGTCAGCGCTGTGCTCTGGCTCGCCGCGGCCGGCTTGATTCACGTGATTGCCCGGGCGCTCGGTGGACGCGGCGACTTCGCCGGCCTGCTGAAACTCGTGGGCTACGCCGCGCTCGTGGGCCTGGTCGCGGTCCCGGTGGCGCTCGTGGACGCGCTGCTCAAGCTCCAGGGCGCCGCCCGGGCGGAGCTATCGTTCGGCCAGCTCACCGGCGTGGTGGCCATCGGGATCTTTCTGTGGCAGAACGCGCTGCTCGTCATGGCGGCCCGCGATCACTACGCGATCTCGACCGAGCGGGCTGTCGCCGCCGTCGTCGGGCCAATCGGCGCGGTCGTTGTCCTGGTGCTCGCGCTGATTGTTCTTGCGATTATTCTGGCGATCATCGCGCAGCAGCCATGATCGCCGGACGGTTCCCCGAGAATTTTCTTTGGGGCACGGCCACGGCGGCCCACCAGGTCGAGGGCGGCAACCACGCCAACGACTGGTGGGCATGGGAACAGGTCCCCGGGCATATTAAGAACGCTGACCGGTCCGACCCGGCCTGCGAGCATTACGAAAGATTTCGCACTGACTTTGATTTGCTGCGATCTTTGCACCAGAACGCGCATCGACTGTCCGTCGAATGGTCCCGGATCGAGCCGGCGCCCGGAGAGTTCTCGTCGACGGCGCTGGCGCACTACAGGGACGTTCTGCAAGCCTTGCGTGACCGCGGCATGGAGCCCCTGGTCAGCTTGCATCACTTCACGAACCCAACCTGGATCGCCGACGCCGGCGGTTGGGACGCCCCTGAAACGGCCGAGTACTTCGCCAGGTTTGCTGCGCGCGTCACGGACGAGCTCGGAACCCTGGCCCGCTCGTGGATCACGATCAACGAACCGACGGTGATCGCCTACCAGGGCTACCTTCGCGGCGACTGGCCCCCCGGGAAGCGCGACCTGGGCGCCGCCGCACGGGTCCTGGTGAACTTGCTGCGCGGTCACTGGATGGCGTACGAGCGCATCAAGTCCCGGCATCCTGAGCTTCAGCTCGGTCTCGCGCATCACTTACGCGTCTTCGACCCGGCCCGGCCGTTCGTGCCCCAGGACCGCGCCGTCGCCGCGGCCTTCAACCGGGTCTTCAGCGAGACGATGCTGAAGTCATTGCGACTCGGGCGCCTGGTCTTTCCGCTGACGCGGGCCGGCCGAGCCACTGGCCCGCGCCACAGCCAGGACTTCATCGGGCTGAATTACTACACCCGCGAGCTCGTGAAATTCAATCATCGCTATCGCGCCGAACTGTTCGGTGAGCGGATGCTCCCGGCCCACGCGCTGCGGTCGGACCTCAACTGGGAACTGTACCCCGAAGGTCTCTACCGGACGTTGCAATCGCTGCGACGGGAGAAGCTCCCGATCTACGTGACCGAAAATGGCGTCGCGGACGCCCAGGACGCCTTTCGGCCGGAGTATTTATTCACGCACGTGAGCGCCATGCTCCGCGCGATCGAGGCCGGCGCGCCGGTGCGCGGCTATTTTCACTGGACGTGCTTCGATAATTTCGAATGGGCAGAGGGCTACAGCGCGAAATTCGGCTTGATCGCGTGCGATCCGGTGACCCAGGAGCGCCGGCCGCGCCCGAGCGCGCGGCTCTACGCCGAAATCTGTCGATTAAACGCCTTGCCGGCTACCGTCGAGCTTCCACCAGCGGCTCAACCGGCCGTTGAGCCAGCCGGCCCGGCCGACCTGCACTGACCTGCTCAGACTGGCGTGGCGGATCGCCGACGAGAAAACGATGCTCCATCTGGGCGATCAGCTGTCCGGAGACTTCCAGCTCAGCCGTGACCCGGTAGACACCGTCGGCGTGCAGCCGGACGATCGGCTCGGCGATTACGGTGGCAGGGTCCAGTTGGTCCGGAATCGTAATCCAGTCGTGGCCGCGAAAGCGACGCTTCGCGAACCAGCCACGGAATTCGCGCCACAGGGACGTCTCGTGGGCGCGCTCGCGCTCGATGCGCCAGCGCAGGCGCGCCCGACCATGCCGCCCGGGATCGTCGTTGACGCAAACGATCCGCAGGTGCTGGAGCCGGCCCCGCGGCAGCCGGAGCAGCAGACCGTCGACGGCCGCCTGGTTCTCTGGCAAGTCGATCGTGAGAAATAGCGGCGCAAACGCATCGGTCACAGCCCGGTAGGCGCGTTTGGGCCGGCGCGCGTGATCGACGATCGACGCCGTGATCGCCGGAAAGTTGTCGACCAACTGGAAGATCAAGACGCCGCCGCAATGCGCGAACTTCTGCCGGCGGAAGCGATCGATGGCGAAGCGCAGCAAATGCGCCTGGTACTCCTGGCTGGCTCGCACGCAAGCATCGCGGCTCGGATGCGTCGATGGCGGGCCGATGCCGCTCCGCGCCCATTCGGCGGGCTGATAGCCGGCGTAGCGCCAGCTCTCGTCGTCATCGGCAACCGGCCAGCCGCGGTTCAGGTGGCGCCAGACCGGCGAGTTCGCGTTCGGGAGCGCCTGGGCACCGACTTCGGAGACAAACGCGGGGCTGAGGGCCGCCAGGTCTCGCCAGTGTCCCTGGGACCAGCCCTGGCCGCAGTGCAGGTCCTGGTCGCCGGCGCCGGCGAGGACCGGCCGCGATGGGTCGAGCGTTCGCATCACCGTGGCAGCTTCTTCGTCGACGTCGAGATTTAACTGTTCTGTGTGACGCTCGCCCAGCCAGGCCAGCGACCGGCTCCAGGGCGGGTCGGCGTGAACGGCATAGCAAATGACGGACGGCTTGTTGAAGAGTACGTGCACCAGCTCTTCGGTCTGCGACATGACGGCTTGCCGAAAAAATGCCAGCGACCGGACGTCGGCTCGGTGCACGTACGAGCCGATCAGCGGCATATCCTGCCAAATCATGAGTCCCGCCTGATCCGCGGCATCGTACAGCGCCGGTGCCTCGACGTGCCCGTTCAGTCGCAGCATGTCCATGTTGGCATGTTGCGCCAGCTCCAGGTCGGCTTTCAGCTGCTCGTCGCCGGCCGCGTCAAGAAAAAATTCGCTGCAGTAATTCGCGCCGCGCATGAACATCGGCCGGCCGCTGACGGCAAAGGTCCAGCCTTCGGCCCGCGTCTGCAGAGAGACATCACGGATGCCGAATGTCTCACGGAGACTTGCGCTGCGCCGGTCGTCGGCATTGATCTCCAGTTCGGCGCGATAGAGCGCCGGCTCGCCATGGGCCCACGGATACCAGAACTGGGGATCGGGCAACGCGAGCTCGACGAGAACGTCCTGGATATCGTGGCCATTGAGTCGAAACGCGCGGCGCATCTCGAGCGGCGCGGAAATCTCAAAATTCTGCCCGACGATCCGAATGCCCAGCTCGCCGGTCATGATCCGGCCGTCGAGGTTGCGCAGCCGGATGCGCAAAGCCAGCCGCGCAAGGTCCCCCTGTTCGACGCGAGGCTCGCAATGCATCCACTCGGCGACGACGTGGCCGACTTGCTCGAGCAGCACCGGCCGCCAGAGCCCCATGGGGACATGCCAGACGTACTGTTCTCCAAGCCGACCCAACTCACGGCTGGGATAAGGCTTCGCATCTGAATCACTGAACAGGCCCATCAGGTGGCGCTTCGCCGCGAGGTCGGTCTCCACCGGCGCCTCGATGCAGACCGCCAGCACGTTCTCCTCCAGCAAAAATGACGAGATATCGAAGCTAAACGGCGCGAAATAGCCATAGTGGCTGCCGAGCAAGCGGCCGTTCAGCCAGACGTTGGCGACCAGAAAAGCGCCTTCGAATCTCAGCAACGTTCGTTGTCGGTGGCGGGGCCGCGGAAAGCGCACCCGGTACCAGATCACCTCGTTGCCGCTGGTCGCGCCGTGCAAGCGCGGCACCGGCACCGGCGCCCAGGCGTCATCGTCGAAATCGAGCCGGGGAAAGCCGCGATCCTCGCCTTCCCCGAGCGTGGCGATTGCCATCCGCCAGCCCGCGGTCAGCTCCTGGCGGTTCAGCGCCTGGGCCGGAAACAGCGACAGACAGTCATTCAGCGGCATCTCACGATGTCCTCTCGGGCATCACGCCGTCCACGGAACGGACGCGATAGAACTCCGGCGCCTTGTGAAACTCATCCGAGTAGCCCTCAGCCAGGTGCTGCTGCACGTCGTCGAGGCCGGCGGCCTCGACGAGGACCAGCGCGCAGCCGCCAAAGCCGCCGCCCATCATCCGCGCGCCGATCACCTGGGGCATCCCGGCGGCGAGCTCCACGAGGCAGTCAAGCTCCCGGCAGCTTACCGCGAAATCGAGGCGAAGGCTCTCATGAGAGGCATAGAGAAGTGGACCCAAGCCTCGCGGCGAACGGCGGCGAAGCGCGTCGGCCGCCCGCAGCACCCGGGAATTTTCCGTCACCACGTGATGGGCCCGGCGCCGCTCAACGGGATTTGAAATTCGCTCCAGGTCGACGTCCGTTGCGTCTCGCAGGCTGATGAGCCCGAGCGCGGCGGCGGCCGCCTCGCACTCCCGGCGGCGCTCGTTATAGGCCGTTAAGGCCAGCTCATGCCGCACCCGGCTGTCGGCGAGGAGCCAGGCATAGCGCCCGTCAGGGAGCGGCACCTGCTCGTCGCGCATGGACCGGCAATCCAGCAGGATGGCATTGCCGCCTCGCGCCTTGAGCGCCGTGAACGGATCCATGATCCCGGTGTGCGCGCCGACGAAGCCGTTCTCCGCGGCCTGGCAGAGCTCGGCGGTCTCGAGCGCCGCCATCTCGATGCCGCGGGCCGCCAGTATGGCGACGGCGGTGGCCACTTCGAGGGCACCCGATGAGCTCAGCCCGGATCCAACCGGAATGTCCGATGCCACGAAAGCATCGAAGCCGGGTCCGGGGTCATAGCGCTGGTCGATCTCGCGGGCAACGCCAACGAGATAGTCCGTCCAGTTACCCTGCCGGCGTGCGGGCAAGCCGTCGAGATCTTTCATCGCCTGGTATCGATCGCTGCGCAGGGCGACCCGAGCGTCTCGCCGCAGGCGAAGCGCAACGGCGATATGTCGATCGATCGCGGCCGGCAGCACGAAGCCCTGGTTATAGTCCGTGTGCTCGCCGATGACATTGATCCGTCCCGGGGCGACCGCGACGGCGCCCGGCGGATAGCCAAAGGCCTGGCGAAAGCCACTGCGGGCGCGTTCATCGAGTTGGTGCGGCGCACTCATGAGGGACGGCCCATCTGGCCGAAGAGCCAGTTAAGCGCCTCTGTCACATTCGCGGCGACCGGCAACTCCGGCTCGGTGCGGCCGTCGCGATCAAAGCGCCAGGTCTGGATGCCGATGGTCGGCCGCCGGTTGCGCAGCGCGAGGGCGATCTCGGACAGCGTGCCCAAGCCACCGCCGAGGGCTACGACCCCATCCGCGGTCCGGGCCAGTATCGCGTTGCGGGCATGACCCAGCCCGGTGGCAATGGCAATATCGACGTACTCGTTCGCGTCGTCCGTGTCGTCACCCGGTAGCAGCCCGATTGTCAGCCCGCCCGCCGCCCGGGCGCCGCGGGCTGCGTGCTCCATGACGCCGGTCAGCCCGCCACAGATCAGCACGGCATTGCGTTCGGCAATGCCGCGGCCCAACTCGAAGGCCAGATCCGCGAGTGACGTCTGGGGGTCTGACTCACCGCAGACCGCCACCAGGCGCCGTCGAGAACTCAACGACTCAGAATAATAACTAGATTGTTCTCAGTGGAATGACGCTCGCCTGTTTGAAGTTCCGGATGCTGACCTGGGCTGCCAGGTGCGAGGCGACGTCACGATAAACGGCAGCCAATGGCGAATCCGGTTCATGGACCATTAGCGGAACACCCGGGCCGCCGCCCTCGCGGATCCGCCGATCCAGCGGGATCTCGCCCAAAAACGGGATGTTCATGCGCTCGGCGAGGGCCCTGGCACCGCCGTGGCCGAAAATATCGTCCCGCTCGCCGCAGTGCGGGCAGACGAAGGAGCTCATGTTCTCGACCAGCCCGAGGTTGGGGACTTTTAGCGTGTTGAACATCTGGATAGCACGGCCGACGTCGGCCGTTGACACGTCCTGGGGCGTGGAGACGACGACGGCCCCGGTCATCGGAATGCTCTGCGACATGGTGAGCTGCACGTCCCCCGTCCCGGGCGGCAGGTCCACGACGAGATAGTCCAATTCGCCCCAGTTGACGTCAAAGAGAAATTGCCTGACCGCGCCGGAGAGCATCGGCCCGCGCCAGATGGCCGGCTTATCGGCCTCGATAAAGAACGCGATCGAGATTATTTTCAGGCCGTAGCGCTGGATCGGGATGATCTTCTCGTTCTCGGCGTAGGGCTTCTCGTGTTCGGCGCCCAAAAGAATCGGCACGTTGGGACCGTAGACATCGGCGTCGAGCACGCCCACGCGCGCGCCAAGCTGCGATAGGGCCAGCGCAATGTTCACGGCGCAGGTCGACTTGCCGACGCCGCCCTTTCCGGCGCCGACGGAAATAATATTTCTTACCCCCTGGACCTGCTGCTTCTGCGGCACCCCACCGGTGCGCGAGACCTGCGCGTCCCACTTGATCTGCGCCTTCGGAGAGCCCGGCAAGGTGGCCAGCGCGGCGTCGATGTCATCGTGGATCTTGTTCTTCAATGGGCAGGCGGGCGTCGTCAGCACGACCCGCATGCCGATCGTCTGCGCATCGACCACGGCGACGTCCTGGATCATCTTGAGTTCCATCATCGGGCGATGAAGCTCAGGATCCTGCACCGTGGACAGGGCCTTCAGGACGGTCTCCTCCGAGAGTTGGGCGACAGCCATCACGATCAGTTTACCCCGAGCTTCGGATGTAACTCAGGATGATCTCGTCGATCAGCCGCTCCACCGGCGCCAGGTCGTCGGTGAACACGATGCCGTTGGGGCGGACCTGCCGGACGCCGCCGGTTTGGAGCGCCTCGGCTACGATTGGTTGGAGCTTGGGATTCGTTTCGGCGCCGGCGCGGGCCAGGAACTGATCGATGGTGCCTGGGCTTGAGGTCGCGTAGATCACGCTGTTCGTGAATCGCCGGTTCGAGTCAATGACGAACACGTTCTTGAATACGGCATTGAGGGTGCCGCTCAGGGCGTCGACGAGACGATTGTCCGTCGGCGTTCGGCCGACGTTGATCGCGAGGACGCCGTCGGACGCCAGGTGCGCCTTCGCGCTCTCAAAGAACTCGCGCGTCGTGAGATAGAAGGGGATGTAGGGCTGACGGTAGGCGTCCACAAGGATGACGTCATAGCGCCCGGCCTGGGTCGCCATCCAGTAGCGGCCGTCGGCCACCGTCACGTGCAGGTTCGGCTCGGTCATCTCGAAGTAGCGCCGGCCCACGTCGACGATTTTCGGGTCGATCTCGACGCCGTCAATGGGAATTGGACCATCGATCGCGGTGAACTGCCGGGCGACCGTTCCGCCCGCAAGCCCGACCAGGGCTACCCGGCTGGGAGCACGGCCCGAGCCGAAGTACGGCGCCAGGAGGGCATCGTCCCAGTAGCCATGTGTATAGAGGCTCGTCGGGTCGTAAATCGAGTGCACGGCAGAACCTTCGTCGAGTAGCAGCTGGGTCTCGGTGCCGGCGCGAACGACCTGGATGTAGCTATAGGCCGACTCGGTTTCGTAAACCCGGACCCCGTACGTCGCGCTCCGGATCGCGCCTCCGGAAAGCAAGGCCAGGGCAACAATCACAACGGGAATCAATAAATACAGGCGGCGCCGGCCTGGCTCGTAGAGCCCGGCGGTCGAGATCGCACCCAGGAGAAACGCCAGTGCGAAAATCGTCGGGCGCGTGCCGTACGTCGGGATCAGCCAGAACACGGGCAGGAACGTGCCCAGGATGCTGCCCAGCGTCGACAGGGCGTAGACGGCGCCGGCCGCGTTGCCGGCCGTTTCCAGCTGCCGGATGCGAAGCCTGATCACGAACGGCGACACCATGCCGAGCAGGATCACCGGCGCGGCAAACAGGACGATCACGGAAATCAATGACCCGAGCACCAGCCCGACGGACACCTGGGCGAAGCCACTTTGGGCCAGCGAAAGAATGGGCCGTGACACGATCGGGATGGCCGCGGTGAGCAACGCGGCGGCCGCCGTCAGTTGCAAGAGCAGGCGCGCGTCCGGGCGGCGGTCAGCGAGCCGGCCGCCGACGTAATAGCCGATCGTCAGGTAGATCAGGATCAGCCCGATCAGGGTGCCCCAGATGAACAGCGACTGCCCGAAGAATGGTGCGAGCAGGCGCGCCGCAGCAAACTCGATGCCCAGGCTCGCAAGCCCGCCGGTGAAGGCAAGCGGCAGCAACAACCGCTGGCGCCAGACCGCCGCCGGCGATGGGAGTCGTGGCATCGCGGCCACCTCGGACTTGATCTCGGGGCGCACGGACTGTCTCAGGATACGCGGGGCCCCGCGACCACCCCATCACCGATCGGTAATACCCGACCAATTCGGATGTAACAAGATGGGCGATTTCATATGGCCTCGGCCATTCGACTCGTATTAGCTAGCAGGTCATCGAGTTCATTCAAGGAGGACCTGATAAGCATGTTTCGACTCACGACGAAGGTCAAGATCGCGGCCGGTTTCGCTGCCGGAGCGCTCACGCTGGGCGCCGCCGGTGCGTATGCCGCGAACGCGGCTAACAACGGCACCATTCTGGTGTCAAATCTGAAGCCCGTGACAGGCGGAAGTGCGGGCACGTTGACCGTCATGTCGACGAACGGCAAGACGACGACGCTCACAATTCCGGCGACATTCGACAATCTGGGCCAGTGTGTCTCGCTCTTCGCGCAGCACCAGGACCTGGTGCTTCAGCCGGCGGCGAGCACGACCAAGATTTCGAAGAACTCGCACGGCAAGTTGATAAGCGGCATCAAGACATGGTGCGAGACGCGGCTGATGGCGAAGACGAAGACCGACACCGCGGAGACGGAAACGGCGGATGCGACCCAGTCGACCGATTCGACTGATTCGACCACGTCGCAGGCCAATGTTCACGCTAATGGCCACGGCAGGCTCGCGCACGAAACTGACTAACTAGGCTGCTCGACCTGGGGCCCCCGCTGGGGGCCCCTTTTTTATTTTGCGGCGACCGGGCTCAGGAGCAGGCCGGCGTAGTCGTGGTGCCAGATCAAGGTCGCCAGGTCCTGGGTGTCGGGCTCGAGGGCAACCGCCTGCTCGTACACGTAGAAATAGACATTCTCGAACGTCCAGCTCCCGAGCTGGCGCTCACGAAAGCCGGTCTGCAGCCGGCGGTCCTGCTCACCAGCCGAATACAGCCCAGCGGCGGAATCGTAGATCGCCTTCAGGATCCGAAGCTGGGCTTCGAGTTCCTCGATGATGACGACCGACGCGCTGTCGAACTTCAGCTTGGCGATCCGGCGGCGCAGATCGTTGATCTCGAGCATGTATTCGTCCATGGGTCAAGTTTATTCAAGATTCGCCGCGAGTAATAGCCCCCACCCTACCCTCCCCAGAGGGGGAGGGACTCAGTGAATGAGCGAGTGGGCGGCGACCATGGGGGCGATCAGGATGGCGATGATGTTGATCACTTTGATCATGGGGTTGATCGCCGGTCCGGCGGTGTCTTTGTTGGGATCGCCGACGGTGTCGCCGGTGACGGCGGCCGCATGCGTCTCCGTGCCCTTGCCGCCGTAGTGGCCGTCCTCGATGTATTTCTTGGCGTTGTCCCAGGCGCCACCACCCGACGTCATCTGGATCGCCAGGAAGATCCCGGTCACGATGGCGCCGATCAGCATGCCGCCGAGCGCCTTCGGCCCCAGGGTGAAGCCCACCAGCAGGGGCGCGGCCACCGGGATGAGCCCGGGGACGATCATCTCCCGCTGCGCCGCCCTCGTGACGAGATCGACCGCCCGGCCGTACTCGGGCTGGGCGGTGCCTTCCATCAGGCCCTTGATCTCGCGGAACTGCCGGCGCACTTCGACCACGACCTGGCCGGCTGCCCGGCCGACCGCCAGCATGCTCAGCGAGCCGAACAGGAACGGCAGGATGCCGCCGAAAAAGAGCCCAACGATCACGAGCGGGTCCGTCAGGTCGAATGCCAGGTGCGCGCCACGCCCGACTTCTTCCGTGTAGGACGAGAAGAGCACGAGCGCGGCCAGCCCGGCGGAGCCGATGGCGTAGCCCTTGGTGACGGCTTTCGTAGTGTTGCCAACGGCGTCGAGCGGATCCGTGATATGCCGGACGGACTCCGGCAGGTTCGCCATCTCCGCGATGCCGCCGGCATTATCCGTGATCGGGCCATAGGCATCGATGGCGACGATGATGCCGGTCATCGAGAGCATGGACATCGCGGCGATCGCGATGCCATAAAGCCCGTAATCGCCGGCCGATGGCTGCTGGTTTAGATAGAACGAGACGAGAATGCCCCCGCCGATCACGAGCACCGGCAGCGCAGTGCTGACCATGCCGATCGCTTGCCCGGCGATGATGTTGGTGGCGGCACCGGTCGTTGAGGCGCGTGCAATCAGCCGCACCGGTGGATAGTCGGCGCTGGTAAAGAACTCTGTGATACCCACCAGCGCGATGGTGACCACGACGCCGACAACCGACGCCCAGAAGAGATTGATGTTGAGGCCGATCAGCAGCGTCACCAACAGAAAGCCGGCCAGCGCCAGCACGGCGCTGACGCCGAGACCGCGATAGAGCGCGCCCATGATCCAGGTGCTGCGGCCCAGCCGCACGAACAGCGTGCCGATCACGGTGGCGATGATCGAGATGGCACCGAGGATCAACGGGTAGAGCACGTACTGGACCTTTCCGGGGAACAGGAGGCTGCCCAGCAGCATGGCGGCAATCGCGGTCACGGCATAGGTCTCGAACAGATCCGCGGCCATGCCGGCGCAGTCGCCCACGTTGTCCCCGACGTTGTCGGCGATGACGGCGGGATTCCGTGGATCATCTTCGGGAATGCCGGCTTCGACTTTGCCGACCAGGTCGGCGCCGACGTCGGCCGCCTTGGTAAAGATGCCGCCACCCAGGCGGGCGAAGACGCTGATCAGGCTGGCGCCGAACGCGAGGCCAACCAGCGACTGGGGTTTCTGAAAGACCCAGTAGGAGACGGCCACACCCAGTAAGCCGAGTCCAACCACGAAGAGACCGGTGACGGCCCCCCCGCGGAACGCGAGCTGCAGCGCCCGGTCCAGCCCGCGGGTGGCCGCCTGCGCGGTCCGCACGTTCGCCCGGACCGAGACGTTCATTCCCACGTAGCCGGCGAGCGCGGAGCAACCAGCGCCCACGACGTAGAGGACGCCGGTTTGCCAGTTGATCGCAAACGTGATCACTAGCGCCAGCACGATCCCGATGATGGCGATCGTCGTGTACTGCCGATTCAGATAGGCGGCCGCGCCCTCCTGGATGGCGCGCGCGATCCGCCCCATGGTCTCGTTTCCCGGGTCGGCCGCCAGCACCCACCGCGTCAGCAGCCCGCCGTATGCCAAGGCGATCAATGCCGCAACGCTGACGAGGGCCAGGACAGCCGTCGCCGTCGAGTCATTGATGGTGATCGCTGCCGCGACGAACAGGTTCAGGGCCTCCCTACCTTAGTGTGGGCGTACCAAAAAACGCCCGACGTATTGTACCGTCCGACCGATTACGCCCTCGGACGGCCGAAGAGTGCCAGGACCTGATCGCGGATCCACTTCGGTGGCGGGACGCCACCCGGCCGCAAGTGGTCCTTCGCGACCATGACATCGTCGGGGGGCGCAGGCGACGACACCTCGCGCTTTGGCGGCGCCACGAAGCCGACGCCCAGCGTTTCGGCCAGGTCGCGGATGCGGGCAAAGAAGCCCGAGGTATGCGGCGACCGGTCCAGCTCGAGGCCCGTGAAGTCGTAGTGATGGACCCACTCGTGCAGCAACGTCTCGAGGAAGACCTTCGGGGAGAGCACCTGCTGCCGAATCGCCGTCAGGTTGTAAATCCGGATGGACCCTCGCCGTGGCGCCGACTCCCAGGCGATGCGGTAGTAGCCGTAGGTCTTCAGCTCCAGGCGTCCGCCTCGGGTCCGATGCCGCTGCGGACGGTCGGCCACCGTCAGCTTGCAGGGTGGAAGTCCCGCGGCCTCGTCGAGCACGTCGAGCAGGGCCTGGCCCCTCAATTGCCGGCCGGCCGCCGTCGCTTCGTCGAGGATCGAGAGCGCGATGCCTTTTCCGAGCGGGAACTCGCGCCACGCGACCTTTTCAACGCCCTTGCTGCGATCGTAGGCGGATCTGGGCATTCCCTGTCATTATGGGCGCGTGCCGCAGTCCAGCATCATCGTCGTAGGCAATGAGATCCTGCGCGGATTCACCGTCGATACCAACTCGAACTGGCTCGCGGGTCGACTCTTTCGCTGCGGATATCCGGTGCGGGTCATCACCACGATCGGGGACGTCGACGCGGACATCGTCTCGGCGATTCACGATCACATCGCGCGTCCGGAACTGTCGCGGATCTTTGTGTGCGGCGGACTCGGACCAACGCCCGACGATCGGACCTACGTTGCCCTCGGTCGCGCGCTCGATCAGCCACTGGTCTACCGGCGCGAGGTCGGCGCACAGATGCAGAACCTGATGTTTATCCGCAACATGGCGGCGAGCCGCGGCACCGCCGGGCTGAATGCCGGCAACCGGCGAATGGCGATGCTGCCTGAGGGTGCGACCCTTGTCCGCAACGGCGCCGGCATGGCGCCCGGGCTGGCCTTCGACCTGGAACAGGATCGTTATCTCTTTGCTTTGCCGGGCGTCCCGCATGAGCTTCGCTCCGTTTACGAGGACATCGAAGTTCGATACCTGACGGGCAGCCGCGGTGACGCCGTCCGCGAGCTGCACTACCGCCTGGCGCCGGAGAGCATGTTCCACGACGTGATGCAGGACCTCGAGCGTGAATATCCGGATGTGTCGCTGGGGTCCTACCCGCAGACGGAGACCCGCGAGCTCATCCTGCGAGCCTCCGGCCCGGATCCCGAGCGGGTGGAAGCCGTGATCACGGCCATCCGCGACCGCGTCCGGCAGTACTCGCCGGTCGACTGAAAACAGCAACGGCGGCCCGATGGGCCGCCGTTACCTGAAGGGAAAGCCCTAGTCGTCGTGCTTCGCGCCTTCCTGCTCGGTCTTTACGGCCCGGGCGGCGGCCGGCGCTACCGGGGCGGCCTCGTCCGTGGCTTCGTTGGCGTCCTCGTCCGTGTCTTCGTCGGTGGCGGCTTCGTCGGTGGCCTCGTCAGCGTCCTCCACGTCCGTGTCAGCGGCTCTGGCCGCGGCGTCTGCTTTGGCCTCAGCCCTGGCCGCGTCGGACTTCGCCTCGCCCTTGGCGCTCGCCAAGGTGCTGATCGCGTCGCCCTTCGCCTCGCCTGTGAGCGTCGTGCTGGTAGCGAGCGTGCTCACCGCTTTCCCGTGTGCATTGCCGGCCGCGGCGGTCAGGGCGCCGACGGCCAGCAGACCGGCTGCAGCCGCGGCAACGAATACGGATCGAAGCATGCGCAATCCTCCTGTGGTTTCGAAGTTCCTTCCCGTTAAAACGCCGGGACGGCCGTCCCATTACGCGCCGGGACGGCCGTCCCGCTTACTCGCAGGTCGGCAGGTTTACTTGACGCGGGCGACGGCGCTCACCGCACCGCCGTGGTTGACCTTCTTCGCGCCAGTCGTATGCGCCGCGGTTGCGTCGCTCTTGGCGACCGCGCTCACCGCATCGCCGTGTGCATCCTTGTCGCTCTTGGCCGCCTGGTCGGCGTCCTTCTCAGCCTCTCTGGCCGCAGCGTCTGCCTTGGCATCAGCCTTAGCCGCGTCGGACTTCGCCTCGCCCTTGGCGCTCGCCAGGGTGCTGATCGCGTCGCCCTTCGCCTCGCCCTTGAGCGTCGTGCCCGTGGCGAGCGTGCTCACCGCCTTCCCGTGCGAGTTGCCCGCCACGGCGGACAGCGCGCCGACGGCCAGCAGACCGGCCGCCGCCGCCGCAATCATGATCGATCGAAGCATGAAAAACCCTCCTGGTTTTTGAGATTCCTGCCTGTTAGAACGCAGCGGCCCCGATCCGCTTACTGTCCAGGCCGAGTTTCTTTACTTTCCTTTAAAGTCCGGCGGCTGCTTGCTGATAAAGGACATGATGCCGACCATCGCGTCCTCCGTCATGGCCGCCTTGCCGAAGTTCTCGGCTTCGACCTCGTACCCCTTGCCCGGGGACCGCTCCAGCCCGGCCAGGAGGGCTTCTTTCGCCAGGCGCAAGGCGATCGGGGCGGCATGCGTGAGCCGCCGGGCGCGCTCCAGAACGGCCTGGTTGAATCCTTCGGCGGGAAGCGCCGCGTTGATGAGCCCGATGCCGGCCGCCTCCGGCGCTTTGAGCCGGGTCGACTCGAAGATCATCTCCGTCGCACGGGCCCTCCCCACCAGGCGGGGCAGGCGCTGCGTCCCACCGGCGCCTGGGATCAACCCCAGGTTGGTTTCCGTTTGACCGATCGTCGAGCGGCCGTCGTCGATCATCAGCCGGTAATCGCAGGCGAGCGCCAGCTCGCAGCCGCCGCCCAGGGCATGCCCGTTGATGGCGGCGATCAGCGGCTTCGGGAAGTGTTCGATTTCGGTAAACGCGGCCTGGCTCCGGCGGGACATCTGCGCGACACGCTCCAGCGTCGCGGGATTTTCGCGATCGAACCCGGCGTCGCCTCCCATCGCCTTGATGTCCGCCCCGGCCATGAAATAGCGGTCGATGGCACTGGTCAGCACCACGACCCGGGTTGTGTCGGCTTCTTTCACCTGGTTGAGCGCCTCGATCAGCTCCTCCTGGAGCTCGACGACCAGGGCATTGACCGGGGGCCGATTCATGCGAATCGTCGTGACGAAGTCAGCGGTCGAGATCTCGAGCAGGCCGGCCATCAAAACGTAAAGAGGTCCATGCCGCCGGTGACGGGGAGGGCGACGCCGGTGATGTAGCCGGCGGCCGGCGAGCAAAGAAAGGTAATCGCGTTGGCGATGTCATCCGGCTCACCCGGCCGGCGCATCGCGATGCGTTTGATCATTCGCTCGTTCATGTCGGGCCGCCCCATCTTGAACGCTTCAGTGGCGATCACGCCGGGCACGATGGCGTTGCAGGTGATGTTGTAACGGGCCCCCTCCAGCGCGAGCGTTCTGGCCAGGCCGACCAGGCCGGCCTTGGTCGCGGAATAGCTCGCCTGGCCAAAGCCACCCAGCGCGCCGGCGATCGAGGACATCATGATGATCCGGCCCCAGTTCCGTTGCTTCATGTGGGGCCAGACGGCCTTCGAGCAGTTGAACGCGCCGGTGAGGTTGACTTTGAGGTCGCGGTCCCACAGCGCGTCGACCTGGTTGTCGACGGTCGCCATGTGGTCGAGCGTCCCGGCGTTGTTCACGAGAATGTCCAGGCCGCCGAACTCCTTCACGACCTGGTCGACCACGGCGTTGACCTGCTCGCGATTGGTCACGTCCATCTTCAACGCCACCGATCGCCGGCCCATGTCGCGTATCTCACTCGATGTCTTCTCGGAATAGACGGCCTTTTGCGAGGCCATCACCTGCGAGAGGGCGCTCTGCGAGGCTTCGGCGGTCTTGTCCAGGTCTGGATCGCTCTCGATCAGGATGTCCGTGACGACGACGTCGGCGCCGGCGCGCGCCAGCGCCAGGCAGTCGGCCCGGCCCAGCCCGCGCGACCCGCCCGTCACCAGGGCGACCTTCCCCTTGAGATCGATCATGCTAGCTCGCCTTCCGGATCTGAGGCTTCGGTTGTTCGCGCGTCAGCGGGCGCCGCTCGCCGGAGATCGCCCGCGAGATCACCAGCCGCTGGATCTCGGACGTCCCTTCCCAGATCTGGTAGATCTTGGCGTCGCGCATCCATTTCTCGACGGGATACTCGCGGATGTAGCCATAGCCGCCGAGGACCTGAACGGCGTCAACCGTGACCTGCATCGCCATGTCGGCGGCAAACGCCTTCGCCATGCTGCCCTCGGCGCGCGTGAAGAGCATGTTGTTCTGCGCCATCCAGCCCGCCCGCCACGTCAGCAGGCGCGCCGCGTCGATGTTGATCGCCATCTCGGCCAGCTTGAAGCCGATGCCTGCG
>WNEY01008012.1_pt1 | contig 23185 bp, 25 predicted proteins | sample 5400531 | NCBI WGS metagenome assembly WNEY01 (sample SAMN13153338, study PRJNA577476) | soil metagenome | isolation source: 200 cm saprolite under Douglas fir tree site 1 | place: USA:California | collected 2015-04-18
GCGTAGGTGGCGTGGTCCTTCGCGTCCTGCGGGTGCGCGCGGATCAAGTCCTGGAGTTGGGTGGTTGCCGAGGCGTACTTGTTCTGGAACATGAGGTCGAGCGCCGACTCTGCGCTCGGCCCGGTGGACCTGGGGGCGACCGGATCGCACGCGACGAGCAAGGCAGCAGCAATTAGGAGTACCGCGCCGCGCCGCCTCACGCCCCCAGTTTATCGAGCGCTCATTAATAACCTATGAGGCCCGGCGCGCGGGCCCGCCGGCCCACGCGAGCGGCGCTTTAGTGCCATGCGAGCGTTTGAGGCGGTTCGTGTAACGAGATTGTCACACCGGCATGGACTCCGCCTTCGCGCTCGTCACCTATTCTGCGGCCCATGACGGAGCGTGCTCGTAAGGTCGACCCAGGCCGGCTCCGTGTCATCCCGGGCGGCAGCCCCACCCCGGCCCCCTCATACCGGCTGCTAACGCAGGTCAGCGCCGCGCTCAGCACCTCGCTCGATCTCGACCGCACGCTCAAGGAGATCCTGGAGCGGATGAATGCCCTGCTCGCCTTCGATGCGGCCACGGTCTTCCTGCTGGACGACACTCGGCGTGAGCTGCACGTGAAAGCGGCCCTGGGGGTTCCGGTCGCGCTCAAAGAGGTGAAGAGCTTCAAGGTGGGCGAGGGCGTCGTCGGCTGGGTGGTTCGTCACGGCGCCACGGCGCTGATCCAGGACTCCTCGAAGGACGCTCGTTACAAGGTGACCGGTCCGGAGCGCCGGGCGAAGACTGTCCTCGCCGCGCCGCTTCGCGCCCAGGACAACCTGCTGGGCGCAATGGTCCTGGTCCGTGCAGCCAAGGAGCCGTTCGGTCCCGAGCATCGGCGGCTGGTGGAGGCGATCGCAAGCCAGGCCGCCGTGGCGATCGACCATGCCCGCCTCTTCGAAACCGAACGCGCCTCGCGGCGGCGCGCCGAAGCGCTCCTTGCCACCGCGCAGGCGGGGAGCGAGGCGGTCACTACGACGGAATTGCTGCAGCGGGCCGTTAAACAGGTGGCTTTTGCCATGCGTGCCACTGCTGCCGCCGTCATCCTGCCGGACGAGGAGGGCGAGATCATCGAGGCGGCGTTCGATGCCGCGGATCCGCCGGCTTTCGGCCTGGAGTCACTTCGCAGCCAGCCGGTCACGGCGCTGCCGCTGATGGCTGCCCTGCAGGAGGCGGCCGGACCGCTCGTGGTGCAGCGGACGGCGCGCCCGGCACTGTTCGACGACGCCTTCTGGTCGCATAGCGAGGCCCACGCGCTGGCCGCCGTCCCGGTCCGCTGGCAGGGCCGGATGATCGCCGCCCTGATCGTCGGCTTTGCCGATCCCGAGCGCTTGACCCCCGCCGAAGTGGAGTTACTGGATGAGATCGGCCGCCAGGTGGCGCTCGGCATGGAGCGGTTGCGGCTCCAGGCGCGTGTCCAGGAGCAGCAAAACGAGATGGCGGTGGTGGCCGAACGCAACCGGATCGCTCGCGACATGCACGACGGCCTGGTCCAGTACGTCTACGCGCTCGGGCTGCAGCTCGAGCATGCGCGTGACCTGGTGGCCGAGCAGCCCGATGCCGTCGCGCCGGTGCTGACCGGCTCCATTCAGCAGACCAACCACGTTCTCTCCGAGATGCGGACCTTCATCTACCAGCTGCGGCCGATCATCATGAAGGAGAAAGAGATCGGCCAGTGGGTGCTCGACCTCTGTCGCCAGTTTCAGGAGGCGACGGGAATCCGGGTTCAGGCTGAGGTGGGCGCGCCCGCCGAGGAGGAGCTCTCACCCGCGATCTCGATTGCGCTCTTCCGCATCATCCAGGAAACGCTGGCCAACATCTATAAGCACGCGGAGGCAACGCACGCGACACTGTCGCTCGATTTCGTCGCCAGCGGGGCCCGGCTCGTCATCGAGGACGATGGACGTGGATTCGATGTCGATGCCCGGCCGGCGCGGGCGATCCAGCAGGGCCACGGCCTGGCCAATATCGAGGAGCGCGTGCGTGAGCTCGGCGCCACCCTCAAGGTGGAGAGCGCGCCGGGAGCGGGCACCCGGCTGGAGGCGGTGTTTCCGTACAGCCGATGAGTACCGTGACGGTTCGCCTGCTGATTGCCGACGACCACGAGATGATCCGGCTGGGGCTGCGATCGATCCTCGAATCCGACCCGCGAATCCGGGTCGTCGGTGAAGCCGCCTCCCCTCAGGATGCCGTGTATCAGGCCGCGCTCCTGCGTCCCGATGTCGTCCTGCTCGATGTCCGCATGCCGGGAGGCAGCGGCATCGACGCCTGCCGCGAGATCCTGGGACGCAACCTGGGGAGCAAGGTGATCATGCTCACCTCGTACGCGGACGAGGACGCGGTGTACGAGTCGATCATGGCCGGCGCCTCCGGCTACCTCCTGAAAGAGATCAACAAAGCCGGGCTGATCGATGCCGTGATCTCCGTGTCCGAGGGCCGCTCATTGCTCGATCCCGAGGTGACTCGCAAGGTCCTGGAACGGATCCGGAAGATGGCCGCCAGCACGGACGAGGTCGCCCGCGCTGCGCTCTCCGATCAGGAAAAGCGGGTGCTACGGCTGGCCGCCCACGGCAAGACCAACAAGCAGATTGCCGCCGACCTTTTCCTCTCGGACAAGACGGTCAAGCACCACATCTCCAACATCCTCAGCAAGCTGAATCTCAGCTCCCGAGCGCAGGCCGCCGTCTGGGCGACCCAGCATGGCCTCCTCGACGAGTTTCCGGAACGGAAGGCTAGTTAGGCGGCGCGGCTCGGCGCCGCCTCGACTCTGTGCCGGAATCGACTGGAACGCACGTTTTGCTAACGGAGAGGCTTGCGCCGGGTATCCGCCGTTCGGCCCAAAGAGGGGCTGACTGGCGGATAAGCCGGGGGGCCGGCGCAGGCTACGCTCCCCGATACGGCCGGCGCTGCCGCTGAATCAGGAGGACACATGCTGCTCGTTGACAAACTCAACAAAGGCAAGCTTCCGGAGAAGCCGGAAAAGGGCGAGCCTGGGCCGCCCCCCGGTCTGTCCAGCCTGGTGGTCAAGCCGCAGAACGTCGCGGCGCGCATCCAGAACGTTGACGGCATCAAGAGGACCATCCATGAGCGCTTGATCTCGGCGCTCGGCCAAAACTCGGACACGGTCAGCAGCGACGTGATCCAGCGCCGGATCACCGAGCTTACTGATGAGTACTGCGAAGAGGCCAAGCTCAAGCTGACGAAGCACGACCGCGCCGAGCTTGCCGAGCTGATCATGCACGACGTCCTCGGTCTGGGTCCGCTCGAGTCCCTGCTCGAGGATCCGGAGGTCAGCGAAATCATGGTCAATGGACCGAAGACGATCTTCGCCGAGCGCCGGGGTCGCCTTGGGCAGACCGAGCTGGTCTTCGAGAACGAACGCGAGCTTCGCCGGGTCATCGATCGGATCGTGGCTCGGATCGGTCGCCGAGTCGATGAATCCTCGCCCATGGTCGACGCTCGCCTGCCCGATGGCTCTCGGGTGAACATCGTGATTCCGCCGCTCGCCGTGCAGGGATCGAGCATCACCATTCGCAAGTTTTCGCGCGTGCCGTATAAGGTGCAGGACCTCGTCAACTTCGGAACGCTGAACCACGACATGGCGAACTTCATCCGCGCCTGTGTTCGGTCGCGGGTCAGCATGGTGGTCAGCGGCGGCACCGGCTCCGGTAAGACCACGACGCTCAACGTTCTGTCGAACTTCATTCCGGACACCGAGCGGGTCGTGACCGTGGAGGATACCGCCGAGCTGCAGCTCCGGCAGCGCAACCTGGTCACCCTGGAAGCGCGCAGCGCCAACGTCGAAGGTCGCGGCGCGATCGCGATCCGCGACCTGGTCGTCAACGCCCTGCGGATGCGGCCCGACCGCATTGTTGTCGGCGAATGCCGTGCCGCCGAAACGCTCGACATGCTCCAGGCAATGAACACCGGCCACGACGGCAGCATGACCACGGTTCACGCCAATAGTCCCAAGGACGCCCTCAACCGGATCGAGACCATGGTCATCATGGGCGGCTCTGATCTGCCGTTCCAGGCGATCCGCGAACAGATCGTCGGCGGCATCACGCTGATGGTGCAGCAAGCCCGGCTGCGTGATGGTCGTCGGGTCGTCACGCACATCTCCGAAATCATCGGGATCACCGGCAATCACATCCAGATGCAAGACATCTGCGTCTTCGACCAGACCGGGATCGACGAAGAGGGCAACGTGCTCGGCGCCTTCCGCTGGACGGGTGTGGTGCCGAAGCTGCTGCCCCGCCTGAAGGCCAATGGTGAAGACTTCCCAACCGAGGTGTTCGGCCAGGCCGGCCTACAGGTGATCGAGGGGCAGACCCGCCTCGCCGGCGGCGATCCGGCGCTGGGCGCCACGGCGGACTGACCCATGCCGAGGTGGTCATTCTCTCGGCGGCGAAAACCGGCGGAGAAGCCGGCGTCGCCGGCCCAACCTTCGGTGTCGAAAACACCACCGGCCGTGACCCCGCAACCGATCGCACCCGCGTCACCCACGCAGGCGCGGCGGGTGGCTGACGCAGCATCCGACGGCCGGTCTCTCCAGGTGAAGTTCGAGGAGGCCACCACGACGCAGGCACGCCTGCGCCAGGACCTCGCCGAGCTCCTCAAGGCCCATCGACAGCAGGGACGGGTGCTGGAGCGTAATCAGAAGTTACTCGAGCAGACCGAAAACGAGCTCGGCCGGCACCGCGGTCGCGCAACGACGCTGGAGAGCGACGTCGCCGAACAGCGCAGCGTCGCCGACCAGCACGCCGCTCGGGTGCGGGAGCTGGAGCACATCGTCGCCTCGCACGCCACCCTGCAGACCGCCTACGAGACGCTGGACCGGGAGCGACAGGACCTCACCGCCCGCCTGGCGGATGTAACCCGCAGCCGGGCGACTGTCACAGCCGATCGGGACCGCATCGCCGGCCAGCTCGCCACGGCGCATGCCACGCTCGCGTCCCGCGACGCCGAGGTCGCGTCCCTCAAGGTAGAGCAGGAAGGGGTTGAGGACAGGACCAAGAGACTGCAATCCGAGATCGAAGAGCTGAAGCGTGCCAACGGCCGGCTCCACGCCGACCTCGAGCGCGCACTCGAGTCGCAGGCCGCGCACCATCACCTGCAGCTGGAGTTCGACGCGCTGTCCGCCCGCTGGGACGTGGCTCGGGCTCAGCTGGCCGAGGCCGAGCAGGCCGTGAAGACCTCGCAGGCCACCATCAAGGCTGCCCAGCGACTCTCGTCGTCTGTCGAATGGCGCGGCGCGTTGGACGGCATTCTGGACGCCGCGTCCGAGCTCGTCCGCTTCGAGCGCGGGACGCTGGCGCTCGTCGATGAGTTGCAAGAAGAACTGAAAGTCGAAGCCGCGCGCAACAGCCCAATCGCGATCAGCGAGATGTCGCGCTTCAAGGTTGGCGAAGGCATCGCCGGCTGGGCACTGTCGCATCGAGAACCAGTCTTGGTCCGCGACAGCCGGACGGACGCCCGCTTCAAGGCATCGGACCCGAAGCACCAACCACGCTCCTTTGTTGCGGTCCCCCTGCTCGCCGGCAAGGACGGTCTCGGCGTGCTGACGCTGGCGCGCTCGGCCAGCGACCCGTTCACCGACCACGACCTGCGCAATCTCGCGCGCGTCGCGACCGACGCGGCGAACGCCTTGATCAACGCGCGGCTTGTCGCCCTGCTCAAGCAGCGAGAGGACCATCTGACAACGCTCGTCCGCAAGGCGCGAGAGCTGTCGACGGCGAATGACAGTAAGCAAGTGGTCGAGTTCGTGCTCTCCAGCGCGAAAGAACTCGTCGGGGGAAAGGCGGCGCTGCTGGCATTGCGTAATCGCAAGACTTTGGAGCTCGAGGTGGTCGGCTCGCAGGGCGTCGCAGAGGCCGTCATCCAGCAACCGATCGCCTGGGGCGCCCCGGCCGCCGGGGATGTCATGCGGACGGGAAAGCCCTGGGTGTCGCCGATCCGCGAGATGCTCCCGCCCTCGCTGGTCGAGATGGTCGAGAAAGCTGGACTCAAAACCATCATCTCGGTGCTCTGCGGGGAGTCCACCGCGCAGGAGGCGATGGACGATGGCATGCTCCTGAACCGCTCCGAGGTCGAGGTCTCTGACGAGGTGAGTGGGGTCCTCAATGTCTACTACGACAACCTCAACCCGATCAAGGCCGGTGACATCGAGCAGCTCAAGGCCTTTGCCGAGCAGGCGGCGGTGGCGATCCAGAACGTGCGACGCTGGGACCGTGTCAAAGAGCAGTTGCAGACCACCGCGTCGATGAACACCCGGCTGATGGGGCGCGAGCGCTACATCAACCAGTTACTCTTCCGCATTCAACAGCTGGAACAAGAACTCGGCCGCTACAAAGCCGCCTAGTCGACGAGGCTACTAGAGTCACTCGCGCGTCCTTAGGGCAAGCCGCGTTTGCGCCTGTTGAAGTCGTCGAGCTTACGTACGCATGGGGGCGTCGGCGCGTTTGAGTTGCAGCACTGAGCCAGAGCCTGGCGGCGAGGCGATGAACCGTCCGTCGCGGCGGTCGAGCGTCCAGCCCTCTTCGTGGACCACTCGATGGTGCGGTCGACACAGGAGCGCGAGGTTCTCAAGCAGGGTCGGCCCGCCGTCTGCCCAGTGAATGAGGTGATGCCCGTCGCACCATACCGGTGGCCGATCGCAACGATTGAAGACGCAGTGGTGGTCGCGCGCCGCCAGCGCCCGACGCGTCGCCGGCGGGATCGTCCGACTCGCATGGCCGATCTCGTGCTGGAGCTCCCCATGGTCGTGGATGCGAGTGATCGCGGCATCGCAGGCATGCCGGCGCACGGTTTCAGCCGGGATCGTGCCACCCACCTCCAGCTCGCCGGCCGGTGAGCCGGCGGTCCGAGCAAGCGTCGCCGTGCTGGCCTTGATGACCAACTGGGGCCGCGGGCCCGCGCCGTCGACGCTCTTGCGGCCCGGGCCGTAGCGGCAGACGTCAACAAGCGCGTCAGCGCGCCGCTGACCCGGCGTGCGCAGGTCGTCCCTCGATGGGAGCATGAACGCGCCGATGGCGTTGCGGATGATCGCCCCGGCTTCGGTATCGACCAGTCCGTCGATGCGGACAGTGCCATCGAGCGGTTCGCCGATGTGCAGGTAGCGGCGCTCGTATGCGCGATTGGCTTCGGCAAGAACGGCGCTGGCATCAACACGGTGCTCGAAATCCTTGGCAACGCCGGCGAACTGACCGGGGTCCGTTGCAGCGGCCGCCTTCAGCAGTTCCGTTTCCTGCCGCCGAACCGCGGCGACGCCCACGTGTTCTGCGGTGCGCGCCATCACGGCCACATGCTGGTAACCGAGATCGCCACCGGCAAACGCCTTCTGGGTCCCCGGCAGGTGCTCGAGCTGGCGGCTGATGACCACGCGTTCTGCGGCCGCGCCACCGGACAGCTTGCAGTTCGAGCGGAGCCACGCCACGATGCCGATCGCACCGTCGGCGGCGTACTCTCCAGACTCGTCGAAGCGCCGCAATCCTTCGACAAACACCGCCTCGAGCGGGTCGACCCCGGACTCTCGAACCTGGATCAGCGCCTCGGCGAGGACGGGCCCGTCCGCCCCGCGAACCAGGAGCCGCATTTCGTCGGTCGCCGCCCGCAAGCGCCCAGCGGCGTCCTGGACTTGCCCCATCGACGGTCCTCTTCGTGCGGCGACCGCAGCCATGCTTCGATCATGAACTAGACTTGCGACAGCTGTCTGTCGCAACCTCTTAAGTTTGTAAAGTTTCGGCGGCCGCGCCTATCCATAGTTGGCGGCTCGCGGCGTCGGCACGGTGGATTAGCCGTAATGACGCGAACGCTGGCGGCCTGCGGCCTGGCTGTTCGGCTAGCCCGTCATCCGGCGACGGCGTTTGCCGGCGATGTTGAGCCGGCCCAGGATGAACGCATCGAGGACGCGGTGCGAGGCGATGACGCCGTCGCCGACGCGACGCGATCCCTTGCGTCGGTCCGCCTTGAGATCGATCAGGTACTTCTCCTGCTGCGCCCACACCATCTCGATCAGGTGGCTGAAGCTGGCGCCGTCCTCGACCGTGATGCCTTCCTTCTCGATCCGGGCTTTGACGGCGGCGGGCAGCTCCTTGGCTTCGGCGAGGTTGAGCCGCTCCAGCGCTTCCAGCAGGTCGTCAAGCCGTCGCAGGTGGTAGCGGCGCTCCGCCTCGTTGCCGTATGCATGGGGTGCTGATGCGTCCAAGCGGTCCTCCTCGGGGTGGTCTACGGTCGTATAACTCCGGAGCCGGCGATAACTTCGAGTCCCTGCTTCTCCAGGGCATCGATCACCCGGTTCATGCCGACGGAGTCGCTTGGCATGTGGCCCGTGATCACCAGGTTTGCCCCGTGGCGCTGCATATGCATCGCCAGGATGGTATCAATCCCGTGCTCATAATACGTGCGATAGACGGCCGCCCCACCATTCGTGCCGGCCGCCATCTGGACGACCCAGCGTCCAACCGGGTTTTTTGCCTCCCCCAGCCAGAGCTCCGGCTGCACCAGCGAGGCCTCCATTTCCGGGATCGTCTTGAGCTCGCCGATCAGGCCGCCAACCGTCGTCGCCCCGCCGTCAACGACCCGGCCGACGAAGTCGATGAAGTACTTGCGCCCGATGAGGTCAGCGGCCAGGTGGATATTCATCGTCGGGATATTCAGCCGGCGCGCCGCATCCACCACGCGATCGTAGTTGGTGGTGTGCAGCGCGTGTGCCACCGGTCGCTGGCGGTCACGCATCTTCTTAAGGGCGACTTCGGCCGGGATGCCTTCCGCCCGCATCTGGGCTTCGTGCCGCTCGATGACCGCCGCCAGGCCAAGCCGGGCGCGCGAACCGATCGGATGGTGGGCGATGATACCGTCGGCGCCAAGGGAGCGGGCCAGAAGTAGTTCGCCGAGGTCGACGTCGATACCGACAAAGACCCGCCGCACCTCACCGTCGACGTAAACATGCGAGTCGGGCGGTGTCTGCGCACAGCCGGCGAGGCGATTGGCCATCGCCATGATCTCGCTGAGCCGCACTCCGGAATTATCGCGATCCCAACTCCTCTAGAACCGGAGGGGCGGCGCCGACCGGGAATTAGAATCCGTACGTGCCGGCCAATTTGGGAACCGACCGTCGGGGCGAAGGCGGCTTCGCCCCAACCTTTAAGGAAGCGGTGGGTCGCTGGCGGCGCCGCCACCGTCACCCAGCGCCCAACGAAACCTGGTTCGCCGTGCATTACCGGGTGGGCTGGCTGGTGGAGCGCCTCTCCTACCTGGAGAGCATCCACCTGCTTCGGCAGGGTCTCGATGTCCGCTCCCTGGCGGCGGAACGCCCGGCGCGGCGGAAGAAGGGTGAGGCAGGCGCTGACGACGTGCATCCCGATGACGCCAACCCCCTCGATGTCGAAGACGAACCGGCCGATGCGCTGGCGTCGAGCGAGATAGGCACACCGCCCGGCGATGTCCGATAATCCGGCCATGCGGCGCTTCCGGCCGCGCTGGCTCAGTGCGCTCCTCGGCGGCATCGTCCTGCCGTTCGATCCAGTGCTCGGCATGGTGATGCTGATGATCGGGTTGTGGCCCAGGCGGAAGACCGTCCCCAGAGTGCTGAAGCCGTGAAGGTCTACCTCGGCCGTGCGGTCAGCGGCGAACTCGGTCCGCGCAGCCTGGAGGCGATCCAGCTGGCGCACCGGGCGCTGCGTGAGTTCGGCGCCGGCATCCTCGCCGAGCGGGTGGCGGATCCCGATTACCGGCCCGGCCTCGATCGTCCTGAGCTGATCGCCGAGATGATGCACCGCGAGCTGCTGGAGGCGGACGCCGGCTGCATGGAGATGACGGGCCGCAGCACGGGCGTCGGCTTTGAGGCGGGCTGGCTGCTGGGGCGAGGGCGCCCGGTGCTGGCGCTGTATGACGCGGACGTTCCGCCGGCTTCGTCCATGGTCCGCTTCCCGCCCTTCGACCATTGCGTGCCGTTCGGGTATCACGACCTGATGGATATCGGCGGCGCCGTCACCGACTTCTGCCGCACGATCGCCGCACACGCCGCCTACCGGGCCGAAGGGTAGCCGCACTTCTCGGCGGGCCGTTCCTTTCTAGACTGCTGGTATGACCTTTCGCGCCTGCGTCTTGACCGTGAGCACGAAGGGGGCGCGTGGCGAACGCACCGATGAGAGTGGGGAAAAAGTCAGCGAGGAACTCGCGCGCGTTCCCTGCGAGATCGTCGGACGCGCGGTGGTCAGCGACGAGGTCGACGACATTCGGCGCCAGATCCGCGAATGGCGGCAGGCGACCGATCCCGACCTGATCGTCTTGACCGGTGGCACAGGGCTAGGCCCGCGCGATGTCACGCCGCAGGCACTAGAACCAATGCTCGACTATCCGGTGCCGGGCATCGCGGAGGCCATGCGGGCTGCCGGCCTGCGCAAGACGCCGCACGCGATGCTGTCGCGCTCGCTCGCCGGCGTGATCGGACGCACGCTGGTCCTGGCGCTTCCCGGCAGCCCTCGCGGTGTTGTCGATAGCCTCGAGGCGGTGATGGAAGCGTTGCCGCACGGCCTGCGGACGCTTCGCGGCGACGTCAGCGACGCTCCCGCCGCGCACCGTCCGCGCTGATGGGTCGCACCAAGGTCGGCATTTCTTCCTGGACAGAGCCGACGCTGATCAAGAGCGGTTGGTATCCACCGAACGCCACCACGGCGGAGGACCGGCTGCGCTTCTACGCCTCGAAGTTCCCCGTCGTCGAAGTGGACAGCACGTTTTATGCGATCCCGAATGAGAAGACGGCGCAGCTCTGGGTCGAACGCACGCCAAAGGACTTTACCTTCAACGCAAAAGCGTATGCGCTGCTCACCCAGCACCCGACCCCGGCCGCCAGGCTGCCCAAGGACCTGCGCGAGAAGGTCGGGAACTCCAAAGGCAATCTCTATTTCAAGGACCTGGCACCCAAGGATAAAGAGAGTGTGTGGGACCGGTTTCGGGAGGGCCTGCAGCCGTTGCAGGATGCGGGCAAGCTGGGCGCGATCGTCTTTCAGTTTCCCAAGTGGTTCCTGCCATCGCCGGCCTCCTACCGATTCATGGAAGACCTGAGAGAGTGGCTGCCGGATTTCGGCATCGCGATCGAGTTCCGCCAGGTCTCCTGGATGAAGGAGGAACGCCGTCGGCGCGTCCTCAAATTTCTCAAGGACCACGGCTTCACTTATGTCGTGGTCGATGAGCCGCAGGGCTTTACTTCGAGCGTGCCGCCGGTGGTGGCGGTGACCGCGCCACTGGGAATGGTCCGCTTTCACGGGCGCAACCAGGAGACCTGGGAGAAGAAGGGGATCAGCACCGCGGAAAAATTCCGTTACCTGTACCAGCCGATTGAGTTGAAGCCCTGGGTTCCGAACCTGGGTGACATGGCGAAGGAGGCCAAGGAGGTGCACGCGATCTTCAACAACTGCTACTCGGATTACGCCGTCCGCAACGCGGAGGATCTCGCCCAGCTCCTCACCTGACTTTCTGGGGGGCAGGGTGGGGCGGCTGGCGCCGAAAGGTTCCCGGTGCGGGCCGAGTTGCATGGGTAGCGCCGCGGCGCAGCTATGCAGGCCTACCAATCTCCTCCGTGCCCTTATTGCGGCGCTACCTGGAACCAACCGGGCGCCCAGGCCTGCGCGAATTGCCGAAATCCCCTGCCTCCGCCGCAGCCGAGCTATGCCCCACCCGGCTATCCCCAGGGACAACAGCCGGGCCCGGCCCAGGGCTACGGTGCGCCGAACTATCCTCCCCAGAACTACCCCCAGCCACCGCAGTACCCGGGGGCTCCGCCTGGGTACTCGGGCCAGCCCGGGCCAGGGTATCCCACCTACGTGCCGCCCGGCTATCAACCGCAGCCAGGCTACGGGCCCGACCCCGGGTACGGGGCCTACGCGCCGCCGGGGCAGCCCGCACCAGGCCGCACCATCACGCTCTTCGGTCAGACCTTCACGCTCCCCATGGCGTTGCCGGCGCTGCCGGCGCTGCCGGCGTTGTCGCTGGGCCTTCTGCGTTACCCACTGCGAATCGCAAGGGGTGTAGCCGGTGTGGCCATCGGACTGCTCGTGGTCATCGTGCTGTTCTTTGGCGTCATCCCGGCGGTGGCGTCGAGTCAGATTTCCACCGCCAACCAGTCGCTGAAGACGGCCGCATCCCACCAGGGCAAGATCGATGCCGTCTTCACGCAGGCCCTCACGCTGCGAGCGAGCCCCAGCGACCCTAACGCCGCCAAGACACAATTCGACAAACTGGCGAAGTCGTTCAACGACGGGCTCAGCCTGGTCCAATCGGATGAGGCGGCCCTGACTTCCGTCGATCAGCGGCTGACCTTCCTCCAGTGGGTGGCGCCCTCGAAGGGTGCGGGCATCACCGCTGCGCAGCACCGCCTCACTGGCGCCATGGCGGGCCTCAAGCAGGCAGACCAGGCACTGACGGCCGCTGTCAATGAGGTAAAAGTCATCCAGCCGTACAACGACGCGCTCATCGACTACGGAAAGATTGGTGCCGCGCTCGCCAAGCACGACCTGGTGGGGGCCGGCGCGCCCTATCCCGACGCCCAGCAGAAGATCGAGCTGGCTATCTCGTCCTCGCACGCGGCCGGACTACCGCCGCAAATCGCCAAGCAGGTCAGCAGCTTCGGCGACGTTCTCCTGAACACCGAGAGCCTGATCCAGGCGATCCAGGCCAAGGACACGGCGGGCATCAAGAAATCCACCGATGCAATGAATGCGGCCCTCAAGGCGATGTCGACTCCTGATGAGACCGTACCGGCGGACTACGAAACGAAAACGTTCGCTCCGATGCAGAAGGCCTACGACGCCGCCATGAAGGCGATCAAGAGCGGGAGCTAGCCGGGCGACGCAGGTCGCCGCTCTTCCCGCCGCGCTTTTCGAGGAGCTCAACCCCTTCGATCGTCATCCAGCGGTCCGCGCTCTTGGCCATGTCAACCACGGTCAATGCCGCCACGGCCACCGCTGTCAGCGCCTCCATCTCGGCGCCCGTCTTTCCGTCGCAGCGCACGCGCGCCTCGATGCGAATGCCAGGCAGGCGGCGGTCCGGTATGCAATCCACATCGATCAGCGTCAGCACCAGCGGATGACACATCGGGATCAGGTCGCTGGCGCGCTTGGCGGCCTGGATACCGGCGATTCGAGCCGTGGCAACCACCTCGCCCTTGGGTAGGTTGCCGAGCATGATCGCCTGGAGCGCCTCCGCGCTCATCCGCACCGCTCCGCGCGCGCGCGCTTCGCGGCTGGTGATCGGCTTGGCGGAGACGTCGACCATTCTGGCCTCGCCGCCCGGTCCGACGTGGGTGAGCCTTCTGGCTTTCACCGAAGGGCATCCAGGTCGTCGCGCCTGACATCCTTCTGGTGCGGACGGGGGGCCGCGCCGCGGGCGATGACGTGATCGCCGTAGCGGCCGCGCAGCTCGTCGAGCTGCTCATCGAGCATGGCCAAGCGTGACGACCGGGTTTCGAGCAGGCTGAGTTGCGTCGAGCAGGGCTCGAGGTTGCTGACGCCCGCCCCGATCAGCCGGATCGCCCGGGACGGGTCGAGCTGTGTCTCGAGCAGCTGGCGCAGCGCACTGGCCAGCTGGTCGTCGCGATCGGTGGGGTGGGGCAGCGTCGCTTGCCGTGAGAGGGTGTCGAAGGGCTGGTAGCGGATCTTGAGGACCACGGTGCGAGCCGACAGCCCGTGCCCCCGGAGGCTGTGGCCGACGTCCTGCAAGAGGCCGAGCGCGGTGGCCCGGACCTTGCCGGTGTCCCGCACGTCACGGTCAAAGGTGACCTCGCGCGAGATGCTCTTCGGATCACCCGGCGGCAGGACCGGGCTCAGATCGATGCCCCGGGCATGAGCACCGAGGAGGCGGCCGTACTGGCCGAAGAGTTCGCCCAGCAGTGGGTCCGGGAGAGCGGCGAGGTCTCCGATGGTGCGAACCCCGACCCGTTCCAGGCGGAGCGCCGTCGCCGGCCCGCAGCCTGGGAGCTTCCCAAGCGGCAGTGGGGCGAGGAACGCCGCCTCATCGCCGGTTGGGACCACGACGAGGCCGCGCGGCTTGCGAAGCTCCGAGGCGACCTTGGCGACGAGCTTGCAGCTGGCCACACCGATGCTGAGATCGAGACCGCAGCCCGCCTTGACCTCGTCGCGAAGGCGGAGCGCCACGGAGCCCGGCGGTCCCATCAACGCTTCCTCACCGGTGAGATCCAGGTACGCCTCATCCAGCGCAATCGGCTCGATGACCGGAGAGTAGTGATCGAGCATGGCGAAGACCGACTTCGACGCCTCGCGGTACGCGTCGAAGTCGCAGGGGGTAAAGACGGCGTTTGGACAGAGGCGCCGCGCCCGGCTCAGCGGCATGGCCGAGCGCACGCCGAACGGCCGGGCTTCGTACGATGCCGCGGCAACCACGCCCCGCTCGCCGGGCACGCCGGCCCCGCCCACGATCACCGGCTTGCCGCGCAGCTCAGGGCGGCGCAGTTGCTCGACTGACGCATAAAACGCGTCGAGGTCGACATGCATCACGACCCGCTGCACGCGCCTATCTTAGGTGTGCCTGTAACAGGCGCGTGACAAGTGCGTATATGGCGTGTCGCGGCCGGATTGCGTTGCTATGATCCCGGGGCTGGCTAGGCCCGCCGGCGTCCCTGATTCCCGCCCCCCTCTTCGGATCCAACGACAACCCCTCCTTCCGGCGGGCCGCGCTTCTCTCTGCAAGGAAGGTCGGCGGCTGCCGTTGCCTCGTGGATGGGCCGTCTCATCACCCTGGGCGTCGCGGTCGCGACTATCCTGCTGATCTGGAAGGGTGGCGTCCTCAACTCGGTGCTGCCGCAACAGGGCGCGCCACCGCTGGATCCCGGACCGGTCATCAGCAAGAGCGGTGACGCGATGCAGAGCCTCAAGAGCGTTCACCTGTCGTTGACCGGCATCCTCGTCCTCAACGGCGTTGCCGGCGTCAAAGTCACCGGCTCAGGCGACCTGATTTATCCGCACAAAGAGAACCTTAGCCTGCAGCTGGAGATCCCCGCCGCGAACGGTCAGACCGCGATCGTCGCCATGAACGAGCGGATCGAGGGCGGCCACGAATTCGTCCAGTTCCCGAGCCAGGGCCCCGCCTGGAAGGACGTTACCGGCAACGCAAAAGGCCAGGTGGCGCCGGGGATGGATCCGATCGCGAATCTCGAGTTCGCCCATGCGTTCCGGGCGTCGGACGACCTGGGCGACATCACGATGGATCAAATCGCCATGCACCATTTCTCCCTGACCGTCGACCCCGGAGTCCGACCCGAATAGCGGCGTCACCCCGCAAGACGAGGCTGTCCTGACCAACGCCGGCATCCAGGTCGAGGTCTGGATCTCAGCCAGCGACTCTCTCATGCACCAGATGAAGATCGATATGACCACCACGCAGTTCACCTGGACACTCACCTATCACTTCTCGAACTACGTGACCGGCGGCGGGTCCAGCTCTACCTAGCGACCCCTCCGGTCAGACCCCGACCTTCTCGCGCTCCCGTTCCCGCTCTTTTTCGGGCGGCTTGGGCGGCTGGGTGCCGTATTCCCGGAGGTCGTCCTCGGTCAGGTGTCCCGCCGCGATCAGCAATTCGACATAGGTCACCCCCAGGTGCGGCGCCGCCCGCCGGAGCACCCAGGGTGGCGGATTCTCCTTGTTCTTGTTGACGGCCTGGTAGAAATAGATCTGGTTCAGGTCACAGCGGACGGCGAGCCGGTGCAGGGAGATGTTCTGCTCGCGACACTTGCGCCTCAGATAATCGCGGAAGTCCACCGCCCCACCTACCCCTTAAAACCCATCCGCGCAGCACTACTCGCGCGACGTCACCTCATTATAGGTATCGGCCACGCGCGGCCCGGGCAGGAGACCGCCCACGATCGCCGGTAGCTCACCCATCCGCTGGATGACGAAATCCGCCACCCCGGGGTCATCTTCCTGGCGCCATTCCCGCGTCAGGACCGCCCGCATCCCCAGCGCTTGCGGTCCTTGCACGTCCTCGCGCACCCGGTCGCCGACGAAGAGCGTCCGGGAGGGGTCGGCGCCAAGCTTTTTCAGCGCGTCAGCGTAGATCTCGCGCTGCGGTTTGCGGACGCCGACCTCGGAGGAGAAGGTCACCGCGTCGAAATATGGCGCGAGACCGAGTGCCGCCAGCTGTCCGTTCATCAGGCGGGGCAGGTAGGCGGCATTGGAGACGATTCCGAGGCGCAGCCCATGGTGGCGCAGGGCCTCCAGCGTCCCGATGACGTCGGGACCGACGTGAACGCTCTGCAGCCAGCCCTCCTGCTCCAGCTCCATGACCCGTTCGATCAACTCCGGCTCCAGCTCCAGGCCGATCGCACGCAGTGCGGTGTCGTAGACCGTCGCGATCTCGACCTCCTCCGGCCGGCCGGCGGCGTAGTCGCGCTGGATCTCGTCGTCGACCGTGCGGGAAACCTTCTCGATCAACACGTGAGCGGCAGGTACCTCGCGCTTCAGGGTGGCGGCGAGCAAACGGTTGACCTTGTCATAAGCATCGACCAGTGTGGAGTGCGGCCGCTCGTCAAAGTAGATGAGCGTGTGCCCGTAGTCGAACAGCACCGCCTCGATCGGGGGGCTCACAGCAGCGAGCGCAGCGTGTCGAGATTATCCCGCCCTTCGAGCATCTCCTCCCCTGGCGTCTCGAGAACGAAGGCGCAGTGGGCCAGTGGCTCGTAGTTCAGCAACGATCGGAAACCTTCGAGCCCGATGTTGCCTTTGCCGATGGTGACGTGCCGGTCGGCCTTCCCGCCGAGGGTGACGGTGGTGTCGTTGCAGTGGCAGGCGCGGATCCGATGCGCCGGAATGATGGTGGCGAGCTGATCCAGGGTCGTGCGCATTCCCTCCGCGCCGGCGACGTCGTGGCCGGAGGCGTAGGCATGGGCCGTATCGAAGGTGACACCCAACCGAGCGGCATGCTGCGGTAACCGGCCGAGGATCTGGGCCAGGTCCTCGAAGTTGGCACCGACGTACGCGCCGCCGCCCGCCGAGGTTTCCAGCAGGACCATCGCCGAGCCACCGGCCCTGCTCAGCACCTGGTCGAGAGCGTCGATCACGCGATCGATCCCCGCCTGGGCGCCCTCGCCCATGTGGCTCCCGACATGGGTTACCACGTACTCACAGCCGTAGGCCTCGGCGCGCTCGAGTTCCGCGATGAGCGCTTCCCTTGATTTCTTCTGGAAGTTGGGGTTGGGCCCGGCGAGATTGATCAAGTACATCGCGTGCGACATGGCCGGTCGGACGTCGAGCTCTTCCAGCGACCGCTTGAACATGGCGGTCGCCTGGGCATCAACCGGCGCCGACCGCCAGGCGCTGGGGTTGCCGGTGAAAATCTGGACGGTTCCGAGTTGCAGCGCCTTGATGGTCTCGACCGCCTTGTCGAGACCGCGGCCGGTGTGCACGTGCATGCCGATTCGCCGCTCCTTGGCCATCGCTCCCAATTTTAGGAAGCGCCGGTGCGTAGACTGACTGCGGTGTACAAGCTCACGAGCTTCTCGGTGGGCCCCTACGACAACAATGTCTACCTGCTCAGCGACCCGAAGAGCAAGGAGGCGCTGTTGATCGACGCGGCCAACGACGCCCCGCGCATCATCCAGGAGCTCGAGGGCCTGCGGGTCACTCACATCCTCACCACCCACGGCCACGCCGATCATGTGCAGGCGCTGAGGCCGGTGCGCGACCAGACTCACGCCCGCTTCACCTGTCACGAGGCGGACGAGTCGATGATGCCAATCAAGGCCGATCACCGCGTTCGCGACGGTGAGCGCTTCCGCTTCGGCGAGTACGAATTGCTGGCCTTGCACACGCCCGGCCACACGCCGGGCAGCATCTGTTTGCTCAGTGGTCAGCATCTTTTTTCGGGCGACACGCTGTTTCCCGGCGGTCCGGGGAACACGGCCAATCCCTACGCCAGCTTTCCGACCATCATCGAGAGCATCCGCGGGAAGCTGTTCACGCTTCCTGACGAGACCGAGGTGCTGCCCGGCCACGGTAAGCCCACCACCATCGGCCGCGAGCGGCCCCATCTCGACGAGTGGATCCAGCGCGGCTGGTAGCCGCCCGGCCCGCGCGCCCAGCCTCCGACTTCCTTCCCCGCGATCCCCGATCGATCCAGCGTGTGCGGACTCTTCACGCGCGTGGGAATCGAGTCGACATTGCGGCAGAAGATGACCGGGGCGGGCGGATTCCAATCGAGATCCGACCGGTGGCGCCGAACATCGTCCGTCTCCACTTTGGAGCCGGCACGACCAGGCCATCCCGATTGCTCGTGGACGATGCGCCATCCGCCACCGATTGGAAGATGGATGAAAGAGCCGATGGGTGGTCCGTCTCCACCCCGGCGCTGACTCTCGAGGTCGATCGCGATCCCTTCCGCATGCGCCTGAAGGACGCGGCGGGCGCCCTGCGCTTTCTCGACGAGCCAAACGATCGCGACATCCGCGGCGGCTACCACCATTTCCCGACCGGACACGCTCGCGGATTGCGCTGGTTGACGGCCCGGCTTAAGCCCGATGAGGCCCTCTTCGGGTTGGGCGAGCACTTCGGCGCCCTCAACCGGCGCGGCCAGGCATTCGCGTCCTGGACGGTCGATGCGTTCGGCGTCCGCAGCGACCGGGCCTACAAGAACGTCCCGCTGCTATTGAGCTCTGAAGGCTATGGCGTCTTCTTCGACATGACCGGCCCGCTCTACTACGACCTCGGCCAGGCATCAGTCGCCGCCTGGCAGGCCACCGCGCGCGCGGATCACCTGCGCGCCTACTTGATTGTGGGCGACGGGATTGCGCCGATCATTCAGGCCTACCATCGGCTGACCGGCGCGCCGGCCGTCCCGCCGGATTGGTCCTTCGGTTTCTGGATCAGCCGCTGGGGTTATCGCAACCGGGACGAGGTGATGCAGGTCGCTCGCCGGATGCGAGAGGAACGCGTCCCCTGTGATGTCATCCACATCGACCCGTATTGGATGCGCTACCACGAGGGACATCACGGCGACCTGGAGTGGGATGAGTCAGCCTTCCCCGATCCCAAGGGGATGATCGCTGAGTTGAAGGCGCTCGGATTCCGCCTCAGCCTCTGGGCGAGCCCCTACGTGCCGCTCGACTCGCAGATGCGAGCCGAAGGCGAGCGAAAGGGTTTCCTCTTGATGGCGAAGGATGGCAGCGGACCAGCCCTGGTGCATGGTTTCGCCAAGCCGAGCGCGGCCGTCGATTTCACCAACCCGGAGGCGGTCGAGTGGTTCAAGGCGAAGCATCGGCGGCTGCTGGAGATGGGCGTCGCGGTGATCAAGACCGACTTTGCCGAGGACATGCCCGGCGACGCCGTGCCCCATGACGGCACGCCCGCGGAGCAGCTCCACAACGTGTATCCGCTTCTCTACCAGCGGGCCGTCTTCGAGGCTACGAAAGAGGTCCACGGTTACGGCCTCATCTGGGGGCGTTCCGGCTACGCCGGGTCGCAGCGATACCCCGTGCACTGGGGCGGCGATCCCGGCTGTACCTTCGACGACATGGCGGCCAGCCTGCGCGGCGCGTTGGGCTGGATCCTGTCAGGCGCCGCCTTTGCCAGCTTCGACATGGGTGGCTTTTTTGGGATTCCGACGCTCACCGACCCGCCAAGTCCCGAGCTCTACGTGCGCTGGTCACAGATGGGATTGTTTTTCTCGCATGCTCGCGCCCACGGGTACACGGCGCCGCGCGAGCCGTGGGCCTACGGTGAGCCCGCCCTCTCGATCTTCCGCCGGTATGCGCAGCTCCGCTACCGGCTGCTTCCTTACTTATATGCGGCGGCGCGCCGCGCGGCAGACGGGGTGCCACTGGTGCGGCCCTTGATCTACGACTCGCCCTCGGACCGAACCACCCATCACATCGATGACGAATACATGCTGGGACCCGACCTCCTGGTCGCGCCCATGTTCAAGGCGCGGGGCTCGCGCGACGTCTATCTGCCGGCTGGCGGCTGGTACGACTTCTGGACCGATCAGCGCTTCGATGGCGCACGCTGGATCAGGTACGAGGCCGAGCTTGAAACGCTGCCGCTCTTCGTGCGTGCCGGCGCCGTCATCCCGATGGGCCCGGAGCTGCAGCATGCGAACGAGCGGGCCTGGGACCCGCTGCGCTTCGAGGTCTACCCGGGCAGCGACGGCGCGACCGAGATGGAGCTGACCGACGACCACCGCCGGCTGCGTTTCGCGATGACCGTCGACCGGGAGCATCTGCGGCTTGAGGGCGGCCCACTCGATTACTCCGCTGATGTTCGCGTGCACCGGCGGGGCGGGCCACCCGTTGAAGGTCGTCTCGAACAGACGATTGATTTCAGCTAACTCTGCCGGTAGAACCGCAGGCTACCTGGTAAGAGTTACTCAGGAAAGGGCGGCCCGAGCAACTCCAGCCCGTACTTCGGCGCAGCCGCAGGCCAGCGTCCGAACTCCTCCGGGGTGGGGGGCGGTGGCAGAATGAGCGCAGTAGCGGGAATCCCGACCTCCCGGTAGAGGTGCTCAACGCCGCCCGGGGTGCCCAACGCGAGGAATTTCGCTGGCGTCGTCCCCCGGATCCGGAACCGATGCGGAACGTCCTTTGGCAGATAGACGAAGCTCCCGGTTCGTAGCTCGAAGACGTCCTCCCCGGCCTGGTAGGTCATTTCTCCCTCGAGAAGGTAGAAGGCTTCCGCTTCCGCGTGGTGCACGTGCAGCGGCGTCGCGCCGCCAGGCAGACTGACCACCTGCATGACACTGAGCGGGCCGCCCGATTCCTCGACCGCCAGCTTCACCATAAAGAGCGAACCGACCGCCCAGATGGCTTCTCCCTCGTCGCCGTGACGTACGATCACCTGTCCCTTGGTCGCGACTTCTGCCATTCGTGCCGGTCTCCTTCCGCCATTCGTTACAGTTAGGCTCGGATTAATACTGTCATGCTAGGCTATTACTGTGCCTGTTGTCAAGTCACAGCGGCGTTACGTTTCGGGAGTCCGCCAGGAGCAGGCCCGGCGCACCCGTCTTCGGATCCTCGATGCGGCGCATCGCTTGTTCAGCGAGTATGGGTACGCAGCGACGACGATCGAGAGGATCGCCGCGGAGGCCGGCGTGGCGATTGATACGGTCTACGCGGTTTTCCGTTCGAAGCGAGCGGTTCTATCCGGTTTGATGGAACGGCAGGTCGGGGGCGACGACCAAGCCATCAGTATGTTGGACCGGCCGGAGCCTCAATCGGTGCGTCGTGAACCCAACCAGCGACGCCAGTTGGCCCGCTTCGTGACGGGCGTGACCGATGCCATCGAGCGCTCAAGACCGATTGACGACATCATGCGGAGCGCCGCCGCGATCGATCCAGAGATCTCGACGCTCCGAGCGAACATCCAGGAGGAGCGGTTTCGCAACATGACGACCCTCGTGCGTTGGCTGCGCGCGAATGGCCCGCTGCGCCGTGAGCGCAGTGTCAAGGAAGCCGCTGCCATCGTCTGGACACTGACCAGCCCGGAGGTTCACCACCTACTACGAGTCGATCGAGGATGGTCATCCGCGCGCTTCCGAGACTGGCTGGGCGACACACTGGCCCGAACGCTTATCGCCTGAAGGCGATGGCTGGGCCAACTGGTCAGAGTCACATGAAACGACCCATGTCACCAAGCCGCTAGCCTTATAGCTGGGCCGCCCAGGCTAGCCTCCCAAAGGTACCGGCGGTACCCTCAGGCGGGCTCTTTCGCATCGCGTCCGGGCTTCTCTCGCGTGCCACAGTGAGTTGCATTTTGGCTAGCGTTGACAACAGGCCAAATTCGCTGTATCACCGTGCTAGCTTCTTCTGGCCCGGCTTGGAGGAGGCTCCCTTCCGGGCCTGGACAGCGGGTTCATCGTCAGACCACGTGGGAGGGATGCCTATTGGACCGGTTCGTTTTACCAACACGTCCGATCTTGATACACGCTTCGCCAGCGAAGCTAGGAAAAGGAACATGAAAACGAAATGGATACTCTTAGGGGCCGCGATCATCGGGCTCATGGTGGGCCAGACTTCAGCACTTGCCAGCGACGCCAATGGCAATCACGACACCTTCATCTGGGTCGTGGGCGCCACAACCCCGTCCGATACGGCGATAGCACCCGACGGCAGCACTATCACCATGAAAGGGCACGGCACTCTAACCGCCGGGCCTGACAACACAGCGAGCGGCGGCGGAACCTACAGCCTGAGTCGTGGCGGGAGCGGGACGTGGACGGCGACAGGCGTTCTGGGCTTCGTCAGCTACGGCCCGGCGGCTCCGCCCTTGCCATCCGTTCTGTTCGGGGGCGAGACCAAGCTGAACATCAGCCTGAGCAACGGAGCGACCGGCGTCTTGACGATCTTCTGCGTGCTTGGCGCACCGCCTCCCAGCAAGGAGGAAGGCATCACGGTGATCCTCGGCACAGCCGGACAGTTCACCAAGCAAGACGGCGGCAACACCGTCTTCATCCACGCTTAGCAACGGAATTCCAGGGAAGGCGGCCGGGCCGCCTTCCCTGGGGCTGCAGTGGGTTTCAAGCTGGGTTAAGGTTTGGCAACTCTTTTCGCGGACTTAGACGGCACTGGTCGCGCTTCACTCAATCGGCTCCTGCTCGACGCAGCGCGCTGGGGAACCCCGATTTGACAGCCTCTTGATGATGCTTTAAGATGCTAATAAGAAGGAGCGAGGCAGATGAATGAGCAGGAGGCGCTTCGAGCGGTCGCCGCATTGACAAAAGAGCGGCCGCAATGGGTTTCTGTCCTGGCCGCTGTCCTTACGGTCGCTGAACGTGCTCAGCCCTACGGAGGCGAGTTCGCCGGCGCATGGGTTCTAGATGAACTGGAGCATCGGACCGGCCAGCAGACCTGGCTTCCCAACCTCCGCGTGCTTCTTAGCTATGGGTTTCTCGAAAAAGTTGGCGAATCGACCCGGGGCGGACGTCGCGCCTACTACCGTTGCGTCAACGCTCAAGCTATCGGCCGGGCGCTGACCCGGCTCGCGCCAGCCGGTGGAGATGGTAAGCGTCCACCTGATCTCCCACCCCGAAGATTCCAGTTCGTTGGAGCGGGAAACTCGGGCGAGCCGGGAACGGACGTCGCTCGTAAAGCGGGCGAGATCACGTACTTGCCACGCTCGTGGCGTTAATCTGCGATACCGGCCCGCTTTACGCAGCCATGGACCG
>WNEY01000596.1_pt1 | contig 23176 bp, 27 predicted proteins | sample 5400531 | NCBI WGS metagenome assembly WNEY01 (sample SAMN13153338, study PRJNA577476) | soil metagenome | isolation source: 200 cm saprolite under Douglas fir tree site 1 | place: USA:California | collected 2015-04-18
TTGTCGCCGAACTCGGCTCGCTGAGCGCGTCGGAAGCGTCGGCCCTTGCGCGCGAGGCGTTGGGTGCGTACACGAACTCCCTCTATCGCTCGCTGCGCGACGCCTCTCGCGGGCTCGACCTCGCGGCTCGGCTCGACGCCGCCGAATCCGTGACGTCACTCGTGGCCACGATCTTCGCGCTTGAGCGGCGCGTCCGGCCGTTCAACAAGTACCTGGCATGGGAGCTCGAGCAGCACCCGCTGGCGGAATGGGACTCCGCCGAGCTGGTTGCGCTGCTCGAAGGCGCGCTGACAGGCGCTGCCGCGGAGCAACGCCGGCTCTTTCGGAAGGCGGAGAAGCAGATCCGGCGCCATGGACTCGCCGACGTCGTCGACGACTGGCATCCGCACGTGCCGTTCCTGCGTGGGGCATGAGCTTCTCCCCGGCACGCAAAGCCGCGTACGAGGTCGTGCGCCGCGTCTTCGAGGACGGCGCTTACGCGGATCGTGCGTTGCGCAGCGCGAGCGAAGGCTTGGACGACCGCGACCGCGCTTTCGCGCGGCGGCTCGCGTACGGAACGGTGCAGCGCGTCCGCACGCTCGACCACGCGATCGAGACGCTCGGCCGCAGGCCCGTCCGCAAGCTCGACGCCCCGGTGCTCGCGGCGCTGCGGCTCGGCGCGTATCAGCTCGGCTACCTCGACGTCGCGTCGCACGCGGCCGCGAACGAGTCGGTCGAGCTCGTGCGCGCGGCACGCCTGGAGCGCGCAGTGCCGTTCACGAACGCGGTCCTGCGGCGGCTCGCCGAGGGAATCCACGCGTTGCTCGAGTCGCTCCCCGAGGGACCGCTCAAGCACTCGTACCCCGACTGGATCTACGACGTTTGGGTACGCGACTTCGGGGAGGAGACTGCGCTCGCGCTGATGCGCGCGCAGAACGAGCCGGCCGAGACGGTCGTCCGGCTCGTGGGCGGAGAGATCGACGGCGAGCCGACCGACATTCCGCGCGCGTACCGCGTCGCGCGCGTCGACGAGCGCGCACTGGAAGAGGGGCGCGTGTGGCCGCAGAGCCGCGCGTCCCAGCTCGCCGCGCTCGCCGTCGGTGCGCAGGACGGCGAGCGCGTGCTCGACTCGTGCGCCGCGCCCGGCGGCAAGGCGACGATGCTCCGCGGCGACGTGACAGCCGTCGAGATCAACGAGGGCCGCGCGCGCGAGCTCGAGGAGAACGTTCGCCGGCTGGGCGCGACGAACGTCAGCGTCGTCCGCGCGGACGCCACCCAGTTGCCGCCGGAGCTCCGCGGTTTCGACCGCGCGCTCGTCGACGCTCCGTGCTCGGGCCTCGGCGTCCTGGCCCGCAGGCCCGATCTCCGCTGGCGCGCGCAGTCGCTTCCGGACTTGCAACTCGCCCTGCTGCGCGCCGCGGCCGAGCGCGTCAAGCCCGGCGGCACGCTCGTCTACGCCGTCTGCACCTTGAACGCGGACGAGAACGAGGCGGTCGTCGACGCCTCCGGGCTCGCCGTCGACCCAAGCGTGGCCGACGAGTGGCCGCAGTTCCGGCACCCGCGGCGGCCCGAGTTCCTGCTCACGCTCCCGCACGTCCACGGGACGTCCGGCTTCTTCGTCGGCCGACTCAAGGCTTAGACTCGTCGCCTGCGTGCCTTGGCGTGACTGGATCCGGACGGTGGAGATCGAGCCGTCGATCTACGCGGCCGACTTCGCGCACCTCGGCGAGCAGATCGACGTTCTGCTGCGCACCGGCGCGCGCATATTCCACTTCGACGTCGGCGACGGGCACTTCGTCCCGCCGGTGACGATTGGGCCGATCGTGCTGAAGTGGATCGCGCCCCCGATCCACGAGCTCGACGGGAAGGTCGACTGCCATCTGATGGTCGACAATCCCGACAAGCACATCCCGCAGATCGCGGAGGCCGGCGGCGACAGCGTGACGTTCCACTACGAGGCGGTCGAGGATCCCCAGTCGGTCGCGGCGATCGCAAGGGAGCATGGGCTGCAGGTCGGGCTCGCGTTCAATCCCAGCTCGAGTCCAGAGGACGTTGCGAAGGTCGCGGAGGGTTTCGACCTGGTTCTCTGCATGAGCATCAATCCCGGCTACTCGGGGCAGGAGTTCATGCCCGATGCGGTCGACCGCGTCCGCACGCTGCGGGGGCTGGTAGCGGAGGAGATGCACGTGCAGGTCGACGGCGGCATCGGCCCCGACAATGTGCGCGAGCTGTACGACGCCGGCGCCGACCTGCTCGTTGCAGGCACGAGCATCTTCGGTCGCGAGGACCTGCCGCGTTCCTATCGGCGGCTGGTCCAGGCGCTCGCGTGACGCAGCTCGAGCGCGCGCTCGAGCTCGCAGAGCGGGGACGCGGGACGACGGCGCCGAATCCGATGGTCGGCGCGGTGGTGGTGCGCGACGGCGAGATCGCCGGCGAGGGGTGGCACGAGCGTCCCGGCGAGCCGCACGCGGAGGTGAACGCCCTGCGCGCGGCCGGCGAGAGCGCGCGCGGCGCGACGCTGTACGTCACGCTCGAGCCGTGCACGCATCACGGGCGCACGCCGCCGTGCGCGGACGCGGTGATCGAGGCCGGTGTCGCACGCGTCGTCGTCGGCGCAACCGATCCGAATCCGGAAGCGGCCGGCGGCATCGAGCGGCTGCGCGCCGCGGGTATCGAGGTCGAGGTCGCGGCCGGAGAGCTCGCGTGGCGCGCGCGCGATCTGAACGCCGGCTACTTCTCCGTGTACGAGCGCGGCCGGCCGTGGGTGATTTACAAGGCGGCGGTGACGCTCGACGGGCGGATGACGCTGCCCGGCTCGCGCTGGATCTCCGGTGAGGACTCGCGCCGGCTCGTGCACGAGCTGCGCGGCTGGGTCGACGCGATCGCCGTCGGGATGGGGACCGTGCGTGCCGACTCGCCGCGGCTCGACGCCCGTGACGTCGGCGCGGCCAAGCAGCCGCGGCGGCTCGCATTCGGACGCGGGCCGCTCCGGGACGGATCGGAGCTCGAGCTGCGGAGCGGCCCGCTCGACGAGGAGCTGCGGGCGCTCGCCTCCGAGGGAGTGCAATGGCTGTTGCTCGAGGGAGGTCCGACCCTCGCGGCGTCGTTCTTCGCGGCGGATCTCGTCGACCAGCTGCAGCTCTTCGTCGCGCCCGCGCTCGCGGGCGGGGGCCCGGGGCTGACGGCGGCGCTGCCCGCGCCGGTCGCGCTCCACCGCTTACGCGCGCAGCAGGTCGGAGACGACGTGCTGCTGACGGCGTACGTCCACGAGCCGTGAGCGCTCCCGACCCGCGGCGAAACGAAATCGGCACGGAATCGTGACAGTTCTGTGCGGATCCACGTGGCATGCTCCCCGTACCCCACCCGCGTCCCTTTGGGAGGGTGGGGGCTGGGGAGGGTTCAGCGGCGCAATGTCCCGAGGAGCCGAGTGCCGCAGCGACTAGCCTAGTCTCGATGTTCACGGGAATCGTGCGCGAGCGGGGCGCCGTTGTCTCCGTCGAGAGGACGCCGGCCGGGATCCGCCTCGTTGTCGAGGCTCGGGAGACCGCAGGTGCTGCAGCGGTCGGCGACTCTGTTTCGATCGACGGGGTCGACCTGACGGTCGTCGACATCGCGAACGGACAGCTGAGCTTCGATGCCGTGCCGGAGACGCTCTCGCGCACGGCCCTCGGCGGCCTTGCCCCGGGCGACGACGTCAACATCGAGCCCGCGCTTCGCGTCGGCGAGCCGCTCAGCGGCCACTACGTGCAGGGGCACATCGACGGCGTCGGCCGCGTACGCTCGGTCGAGCGTGAGGGCGAGGGGTTACGCGTCTGGTTCGAGGCGTCGCGTGAGCTGCTCCGCTACGTCGTGGAAAAGGGGTCGATCGCCGTGCACGGTGTTGCGCTCACCGTCGCCGAAGTCACTGACGACGCGTTCGCCGTCGCGCTAATCCCTCACACGCTCGCCGAGACGACGCTCGGCACGCTGGCCGTCGACGATCCAGTGAACCTCGAGGTCGACGTCCTCGCGAAGTACGTCGAGCGGCTGACCGCGCGATGAGGCTCGAGCCGCTGTACCGCGTCAGCTTCTGGTACCCGGAGGCGCACGTCGTCGAGCTCGCAGGCGTCGGCGGCACCGAGAGCCGGCATTTCTTCATCGCCGAAGGACGCGTCGAGGGCGCGATTTCCGGCCGCTTCCGTGGAGCCAATCACCCCCGCCGGCGCACAGATCTGACGTACTGCCCCGACTTCCAGGGCGTGATCGTCACCGAAGACGGCGCCAAGATCATGTTCGACCTGCGCGGCTACGGTCGTGCGTATCCCGAAGAGCGGCGACAGGTCGTCGGCACGGCGACGCACCTCAGCGACGACGAGCGATACACGCGGCTGAACGACGTCGTGTGTGTCCTCACCGGCGAGGTGCAGGCCGGCGAGGGCCCGGACGGCTCGACGCTGATCGTGCTCGACGTCGCAGAGCTCGTGTGGGAGCCTCTCCCGGACTGAGCCCCGCTACGATCTTTGCAATGGCCACCGCGACCAGGACCCCGTTCGCGACCGTAGAGGAGGCAATCGAGGACATCCGCGCCGGGCGGTTCGTCGTCGTCGTCGACGATCCCGACCGCGAGAACGAGGGCGACCTCGTGATCGCCGCCCAGTTCGCGACGCCCGACGCGATCAACTTCATGGCGACGCACGCGCGTGGGCTGATCTGCCTCTGCCTGACCGAGGAGCGCTGCGACGAGCTCGGCCTGCGCCCGATGACCGACAACAACGAGGCGCCGCTCGGCACCGCCTTCACGGTCTCGATCGAGGCGCGCGAAGGCGTGACGACCGGCATCTCCGCGCACGACCGCTCGCACACGATTCAGGTCGCGATCCATCCCGACACCCAGCCGGACGACCTGATCCAGCCCGGTCACGTGTTCCCGCTGCGTGCGAAGCGCGGCGGCGTACTCGAGCGCACGGGACAGACCGAGGCCGCCGTCGACCTTTCGCGGCTTGCGGGCCTGACGTCGGCGGGCGTCGTCTGCGAGGTGATGAACGAGGACGGAACGATGGCGCGCGTGCGCGACCTGATCCCGTACTGCGAGCGCCACGGCCTGAAGATGATCACGGTCGCCGGGCTGGTGGAGTACCGCCGGCAGACCGAGAAGCTCGTCGAGCGTACCGCCCAGGTGCGGTTGCCGACCGAGTACGGGGAGTTCACCGCGGTCGCATACAAGGAGACGCTCACCGGTCGCCCGCACGTCGCGCTCGTGAAGGGCGACGTCGACGGCGCGGAGGAGGTGCTCGTCCGCGTTCACTCCGAATGTCTCACCGGCGACGTCTTTCACTCGTTGCGCTGCGACTGCGGAGAGCAGCTCGACCTCGCACTCCGGCGGATCGCCGCCGAGGAGCGCGGTGTCCTCCTTTACATGGCGCAGGAAGGCCGCGGCATCGGCCTGCTGAACAAGCTCAAGGCGTACGAGCTGCAGGAGGACGAGGGCCTCGACACAGTCGAGGCGAATCTCGAGCTCGGCTTTCCACCCGACGCGCGAGAGTGGGGGATCGGCAACCAGATCCTCTCTGACCTCGGCCTCTCGACGATTCGCATCCTGACGAACAACCCGCGCAAGACGGCGGGGATCGAGGGGTTCGGGCTCAAGGTCGTCGAGCAGGTGCCGATCGAGGTGCCGCCGAACGCGGAGAACGAGCGCTACCTCCACACGAAGCGCGCGAAGCTCGGGCACCGTTTGCACCATCAAGGGGTCAGGCTGGAGGATTCGCAGTGACGGACCGCTGGCCGGGCGAGCCCGACGTGCTCGAGGACTCGTCGGAGAGCGCAGTCGTCGAGCCGCTGCCCGAGCCCGAGCCGGAACCGGAACTCGACGAGGAGCCGGAGCTCGAGCCCGCCGCGCAGGCCGCACCGCCGCAGCCGCAGCACGCGGCCGGCGACATCGATGTCCCCGACGACATCGGCGTCCTCGAGGGCGAGCCGGGCCCGCTGCGGCGAGGGATCGCGATCGTCGTCGCCAAGTTCAACGGCGAGATCACGACGCAGCTGCTCGCGTCCGCGCTCGCGGAGCTGGACGACATCGGCATCGACCGCTCCCAACTCACGGTCGTCCCCGTGCCCGGCGCGTTCGAGCTCCCGCTGGCGTCGATGGCGCTCGCGAAGACCCGGCGCTACGCGTGCGTGATCGCGCTCGGCTGCGTGATCCGCGGCGAGACCCCGCATTTCGAGTACGTCGCCTCGGAGGCCGCGAGCGGACTCCAGCTCGCGGCGCTCGAGACGGGGATCCCGGTGGCGTTCGGCGTGCTCACGTGCGAGACGCGCGAGCAGGCCGAGGCGCGGGTCGGGAAGGGTGCCGAAGCCGTGCGGACGGCGCTCGAGATGGCCGACCTCTTCGGCCAGCTGCGCCAATCGGCGTCCGTTCAAGCCGGCTGAGACGCTTTGGCTACACTTGCCGGCCGATGTCCAAGGTCTGCGCAATCTGCGGCAAGAAGCCGTCGTTCGGGCACAACCGGAGCCACTCGATGGTGGCGACGAAGCGCCGTTTCGAGCCGAACCTCCAGCGCGTGCGCGTGCTCCTGCACGGGAAGGCGACCCGTGCGTACGTCTGCACGCGCTGCCTGAAGGCCGGCAAGGTCACAAAAGCGATCGCCTAGAGGCCTGATGTGAAACTACCGCGCCTGTGGCTGGCGGCCCAGACACGGCGCATCTGAGTCCGATCGACCGCAGCCCGTACTGCTAGTACGAACAGCGGCCGCTCGAACTCAGCTGCTTGGTCTGGACCGTCCCCACAGGCACGCCAATTCCACATCAAGCCTCCTAGTAACTCCCGGCCGCTTTTTGCGGTCTAATGGGATCGTGGAGGCGTCTTCCGCGCTCTCGTCCACGCTGGGTCGAATCTCGATCGCCAGCGAGGCGATCGCCCAAATCGTCGCGCACGTCACCGCGGAGGCCTACGGAGTCGTCGGGATGGCCGGCCGCGGGCTGTCGCGGCTGCGCGGGCGGCGCGGGATCGAGATCCGCCGCGACGGGGACGACGTGATCATCGACCTGCACGTCGTGGTCGAGTACGGGCTGAACCTCGCCGAAGTCGCGTCGACGCTGCGCAATCGAGTCGCCTATGAAGTCGAACGCCTGACAGGCCTGCGCGTCGCCGTTGTGGAAGTCCACATAGAAGATGTGAGACGCTCGGCGTGATCAAGCTCTTGCTCTTCTCCGTTCGCACAGTGCGCAACCGCCTCTGGGCGGAACCGGGCTTCGCCCGGTGGGAGCCCAAGCAGTCGATCGCACAGCGCGGGTTGAGAAGGAGGGGGTCCACGGGGGAACCACGGGTTCCCCCGTGCTAGAGCGCGCGCGTGAGCTCGCGCACGGTGCGCTGACCGCGCTAGAGCGCAACCGGCGCCGCATCGACGACCTCAACGTCTATCCCGTTCCCGACGGCGACACGGGGACGAACATGACGCTGACGGTGCGTGCCGTCGTCGAGCACCTCGACGAGACGACCGCGACCGACCGGCCGACGCTGGCGCGCGAGCTGACACGCGCCGCGCTGATGGGTGCGCGCGGCAACTCCGGCGTGATCTTCTCCCAGATCCTGCGCGGCTTCGCCGAGGTTGCCGGCGCAGCGGAGACACTCGATGCGCCGACACTGGCCCGTGCGTTCCGCAGCGCCAGCGACGCGGCGTACCGCGCCGTGCGCAAGCCGGTCGAGGGAACGATGCTGACCGTGATCCGCGAGATGGCGGAGGAGGCGGAGGCGCGGACGAATGCGAGCCCCGTCGATCTTTTGCACGCGGTCGTCGCGCGCGGCGCCGATGCGCTCGAGCGTACGCCGCAGTACCTCGACATTCTGCGCGACGCGGGCGTCGTCGACGCCGGCGCCGCCGGCCTGCTCGAGCTTGTGCGTGGTCTGACGGCCGCGGTTGCCGGCGAGCCCTTGCCGGAGGCGCCCGAGCCCGAGGAGCTTCGGTACGACGCGATCCACCAGGAACTCTCGCAGTTTCGCTACTGCACCGTCTTCGTCGTCGAGGGCGAGGGGCTCGACCAACGCAAGCTCGAGGCGGAGCTCGAGCCGCTCGGCGACTCGCTGCTCGTCGTGGGCGACCCGAGCGCGCTCAAGGTCCACGTGCACACCGACGATCCCGGCGCCGCGCTTTCCGCCGGCGCAGCGATCGGCGTGCTCGATCAAGTCGAGATCGCGAACATGCACGCCCAGACGCACCAGCGCGAGGAGCGCCTGCTGCACGCGGTGCCCGACTCGACGCCGGCGGCGTCCGAGGTGGTCGCAGTCGTGGCCGGACGGGGGAACCGCGCGCTGTTCGAGTCGCTCGGCGCGACGCAGATCGTCGAGGGTGGACAGTCGATGAATCCGGCCGCCGCGGATCTGCTCGGCGCGATCGAGCGTGCTCGAGCGGAGGACGTGATCGTCCTGCCGAACAACCCGAACGTCGTTCTCGCCGCGGAGCAGGCGGCCGAGCTGAGCGACAAGCGCGTCCGCGTCATCCGCACGGACTCGATCCCCGCGGGGCTCGCGGCGCTGGTCGCGTTCGATCCGTCGCGTGACGCCGACGCGAACGTCGCCGAGATGGAGGAAGCGCTCGCAGCCGTTGCCACGGGAGCGGTCACTGTCGCGTCGAAGGACGCGCAGCTGAACGGACTGCGCATCCGAAAGGGCAACTTCCTCGGCCTCGCCGGCGGGGAGCCGATCGCCGAGAGCGAGAGCTTCGACGAGGTCGCCACCGCCGTCGTCGAACGCCTGCTCTCGGAGCCGCGCGGCGTGATGACGCTGCTCACGGGCGCCGAGGAGCCGGATCTAGAGGCGCTGATCGCCCGTGTCGAGGCGCAGCATCCCGACGTCGAGCTCGAAGTGCACGAGGGCGGCCAGCCTCACTATCCGCTGCTGCTCTCCGCCGAATAAACTGCCGTCCCTGTGACGGACGAGCCGATCCGGATCGTCATCGTCGAGGACAACAAGGTCTTCCGCGAGGCTCTCGAGCTGCTGCTCGGGCTGCGCACCGACCTTCACGTCGTCGCCTCCGTGTCCGACGGCGAAGAAGCCGTGCCCGCCGTCGAGAAGCACAAACCGCACGTCGTCCTCATGGACTACCGCTTGCCCGGCGTCGACGGCATCGAAGCGACACGCGCGCTCCACAACGCGTACCCGGACGTCGGCGTCGTCGCGCTGACCGCATCTGCGAACCGCGAGGAGATGAAGGCGCTGCGCGAGGCGGGCGCGGTGGCGACGCTGACGAAGGACACCGAACTCGAGGACATCGTCGCCGCGATCCACGAGGCCGCGGCTCGTTGACGCTGGGCGTCGAGAACACAGCGATCGTCATCGACTCCACCGCCGATTTTCCGGAGGCGCCGCAGCGATTCGCGAACTGGCGCATGGTGCCGCTCTATGTTCGCTTCGGCGACGAGAGCCGCAAGGACTATGTCGAGATGGGTCCGGAGGAGTTCTACAGGCGCCTGCGCACTGCGACGGAGCTGCCGACGACCTCGCAGCCGACGCCGGGCGACTTTCTCTCCACCTACGAGGAGCTGGCCGGATACGAGCGCGTGTACTCACTGCAAATCTCAGCCAAGCTCTCGGGGACGTTCCACAGTGCGCAGACCGCCGCGGCCGAGCTCGGCGACAAGGTGCACGTGATCAATACCGAGACCGCGTCCGCGGCAATCGCGATGCTCGGGCTCGCGATCCAGCGCCGGCTCGAGCGCGGCACGGCGGACGAGGAGATCGACAGCCTTGTCGCCCGATTCAAGAGCGACGCCGGCCTCCTGTTCACCGTCGACACGCTCGAGTACCTGCAGAAGGGCGGCCGCATCGGCAAGGCGGCGGCGTTCGCCGGGAACTTGCTCCACATCAAGCCGATCCTCACGATCGCCGACGGCGAGGTCCTCCCGGTGAAGCGAGTGCGCGGCAACCAGAAGGCGGTGCAGGAGTTTGCGCGGGCGTTCGCTGAGGACACCGTCGACGAGCCGTCGCTGCGCGTCGGGATCGCGTCCGCCGACGCCCCGGAGCGAGTTGAGACGATCCGCGCGCTTGTGGCCGACGTGCGGCCGAAAGCCCGGATCGAGATTGCGACGACGCTTGGCGCCGTCGTCGGCACGCACGCGGGCCCCGGAACTGTCGGCTTTTTCTGGTTCGACGACTAGTCCCTCGCTTCGCGTTCGCTCACGCTCGGGGCTCCGCGCGCTGCGCGCGCTCCGCATTGGTCGGCGGTCGGTAGGAGCTCCGCTTTCGTCGTCGGCTCGCGAGCGGCGCGGCTGAGCCGCGCCGCTGGCGGGCTGCAATTCTCAGGCCAGGCGTATACGCGGGTCGATCACCGCGTAGAGGAGATCGACGACGAGGTTGAAGACGATGATCGCCAGCGTGCCGAAGATGACAACGCCCATCGTCACCGGTAGGTCGAAGCTCGCAAGCGAGTTGAGCGCCGTCTGCCCGAGCCCCGGGAGGCTGAACACCGACTCGAGGAAGATCGCGCCGCCGAGTGCGAGGCCGAGGTCCATCCCGAAGATCGTGACCACCGGCAGCAGCGCATTTCGCAACACGTGCCCGGTGATCACCTGCCGCTCGGGCGCTCCCTTCGCGCGCGCCGTGCGCACGTAGTCCTCCGCCGACGCTTCGAGGACGTTCGCGCGGATCATCCGCACGTAGAGCGCCGACGAGAGCATCCCGAACGTGATCCACGGCAGCAGGAGGTGGTAGCTCCACTGCACCGGACCGCCGCAGTCCGTCGAGGGGTTGACGAAGTCGCAGTAGCCGGTGATCGGGGTCCACCCGAGCCTGAAGCCGACGAGGTACGCGAGCACGAGGCCGACCCAAAACGAGGGCAGCGAGACGCCCGCGATCGCGAAGGTCATCGCGGCACGGTCGATCTTCGTTCGCGGGCGCAGCCCCGAGTAGATCCCGATCGGGAATGCGATCAGCAGCATCACGAGCATCCCGCCGAGCACGAGCGACGCCGTCACCGGCGCGGCGTTGAGGACGGTCTGGTTGACGCTCTGCCGGGTGACGAACGAGATCCCGAGCGACTGGTGGCCGACGAGCCGCCACAAGAAGCGCGCGTACTGAACGGGCACCGGGCGGTCAAGGCCGAGCGTGTGCTCCGTGAGCCTGATGCACGTCGCCGAGGCGCGCTGCCCACACGCGAGCTTCGCCGGATCGGCGGGGATGAGGAAGAAGATGATGAAGGTGACGAACGTGACGGCGACGAAGAGAACCACCGCCCAGAGGACCCGCCGCACGAAGTAGCGAAACATCTGCACGTTCAGACTCGGCGGCGCTCGTGCGGTTTGTTGCGCTTTCGTTAAGCGTCCGTCCGGACCTGGGACCTATACTCGGACGGCTCTGTCCGCGAGCGCGACAGCGACCCGCCTGCCGGCGGGCTTTGCCAGTTTGGACCGGCCCGACGCCTGGTTGCAGCCGCGCGGCGCCGCACGGCCGGACCGGCTCGACCGCGGCGTCGACACGCTCCCGGGTGTCGGCCCGAGCCTGCGCGGCAAGCTCGCAAAGCTCGGCATCCGCACGATCCGCGATCTCCTCGAGTACGCGCCGCGCGACTACCAGCGGCCGCTCGGGGAGACGCCGATCGCCGCGCTGCGGCCCCAGACCGAAGCGGCGGTCGCGGGCACTGTCCGCAGCGCGAGCCTGCGCAAGCTGCGCGGCCGGATGTCGGTGTTCAAGGCGATCGTCGAGGACGAAAGCGACTCGGTGACCGCGGTCTGGTTCAACCAGCCGTGGCTCGAAGGGCGGCTGACGCCCGGAACCCACGTGCGTTTGCGCGGCCAGCTGCGGCGGCGCGAGTTCAACGTCAAGTCGTATGACATCGGTTCTGCGTCCGCGACGGCCGACTTCGCTCCCGTGTATCCCGCGACCGAGGACGTGACGCCGAAGCGGCTGCGCGACCTCGTCGAGCGCGCGCTCGCGTACACGCGCGACGTCGTCGATCCGCTGCCGGCAGCGCTCAAGGCGGAGGCCGGTTTGCCACAGCGCCGCGACGCGCTGGTCGCTCTGCACAGCCCGCGTTCGCTGGCTGAAGCGGAGACTGGACGCGCGCGGCTCGCGTTCGACGAGTTGCTCGTGCTGCAGCTCGGCATCGCGCGCGCGGCGCGCGCGCGCGAGGCGACGGTGGCGCCGGCGCTTGCTGAGCCCGGCGAGCTCGTCGCCCGCTATCGCTCGGCGCTGCCGTTCACGCTGACGGAGCACCAGGAGCGCGTCATCGCCGAGCTCGACACGGACCTCGCGCGCGCCGTCCCGATGCAGCGGCTGCTTCAAGGCGACGTCGGCTCCGGCAAGACGGTCGTCGCGCTGTACGCACTGCTCCGCGCGGTCGAGCAAGGACGGCAAGGCGCGTTGATGGCGCCGACCGAGACGCTCGCCGAGCAGCACTTCCTCACGATCGACTCGATCTGCGCCGAGCTGGGCGTGAGCGTTGCGCTCCTCACCGGCTCGACGAAGTCAGCCGCTGATGCGGACATCGTCGTCGGCACGCACGCGCTGATCCAAGAAGGCGTCGATCTGTCGAGACTTGCGGTCGCGGTCGTCGACGAGCAGCACCGCTTCGGGGTCGAGCAGCGAAAAGCGCTGACGGAGGGTCACGCACCGCACGTCCTGCATATGACGGCGACGCCGATCCCGCGTACGCTCGCGCTGACCGTCTACGGCGACCTGGCCGTGAGCGAGATCGCGAAGCCGCCTGCGACGCGCAAGCCGATCGTCACCGCATGGGTCACCGCTGAGCGCTCGTCGGCCGCCTATCAGCGGTTGCGCCGGCACCTCGACGCGGGGCGGCAGGCCTACGTCGTCTGTCCGCTGATCGAGGAGTCGGAGACGTCGGTCGCGCGGGCGGCGGAGGTCGAGGCGGAGCGGTTACGCCGCGGCGAGCTGAAGGGCTATCGGGTGGGGTTGCTCCACGGGCGGTTGCGTCCCGCAGAGCGGCGCGAGCTGATGGCGCAGTTCAAGGCGCGCGAACTCGACGTCCTCGTTGCGACAACGGTGATCGAGGTCGGCGTCGACATCCCGAACGCGACGATCATGATCGTGCAGGAGGCGGACCGGTTCGGGCTCGCGACGTTACACCAGCTGCGCGGCCGCGTCGGCCGGGGCGCGGAGCAATCGTACTGCCTGCTGGTCTCGCGTGCACGCGAGGAGCTCACCGATGCGGCGGTCGAACGCCTGGAGGCGCTCGTCGCGACGACGGACGGCTTCGAGTTGGCGGAGAAGGACCTCGAGATCCGCGGCGAGGGCCAACTGCTCGGCACGCGGCAGGCCGGGCTCAGCGACCTGAAGTTCACGCGCCTGCGTGCGGACCGGGACCTGCTCGAGCGCGCGCGCGAGGCGGCACAAGGCCTTGTGGACGCGCACGGGCCTCTCGACGGCGAGGTCGAGGCGAAGTTCGGCGGATCAGGCGTGGCCGCATAGGGCGCCTCGCGGTGCCAGGTATGTACCCGGTACGTGCCAGGTACCGGTCGGATGAGGCGTGCTGACCAGAGGCAGCCATGGCCCCGTGGGACGTCTCGCGGTGCCAGGTACGTACCCGGTACATAACAGGTACCGGTCAGGATTGAAACGTGCGGATCATCGCCGGCAGCCGCAAGGGCCACAAGATCGACGCCCCGCCGGGGCGGCGCACACGGCCGACGTCCGACCGCGTGCGCGAGAACGTCTTCAACCTCGTCCAGCCGTGGATCGGAGACGCCACTGTGCTCGACCTGTTCGCCGGCTCCGGAGCGATGGGAATCGAGGCGCTGTCGCGCGGCGCGGAGCGCGCCGTCTTCGTCGAGGCAGGCGCCCAGGCCTGCCGCGTGATCGATCGAAACCTCGAGAAGCTGCGCCTCACCGGCGCACGGGTCTACCAAAGCGACGTCCCCCGCTTCCTCGCGACCGACCGCGGCACCTACGACCTCATCTTCTGCGACCCGCCGTACGACGAGTACGCCGCGCTCGAGCCGACGCTCGCGCGCTACGTGCCGCGGCTGCTCGCCGAAGACGGCCTCGTCGTCCTCGAGACCGCCGCGAGGACGGAGCCGCACCTTCCGCTCACGGAGCGCACGTCCCGCCGCTACGGCGCCGCGCGCATTACCCTCTTCGAAGCGTGATCACGGCCATTTACCCCGGCACCTATGACCCCGTGACGAACGGTCACATCGACGTGATCGGCCGCGCTGCCGCGATCTTCGACCGCGTCGTGATCGGCGTCGTCGGCAACCCGCAGCACAAAAAGCCGATGTTCACGCTCGACGAGCGTGTCGCGTTCCTCGAGGAGGCGCTCGCGGACAAGAAGAACGTCGAGGTCGACGTCTTCTCCGAGCTCGTCGTCGACTTCGCGCACAAGTGGGGCGCCAAGGTGATCGTGAAGGGCCTGCGCGTGATCTCCGACTTCGAGTGGGAGTTCCAGATGAACCAGCTGAACCGCACGCTCGCGCCCGACATCGAGACCGTCTACGTGATGGCGAGCCCGGCCGTCTCCTTCGTTTCGTCGAGCGGCGTGAAGGAGATTGCCGCCTTTGGCGGAAACGTGACCGAGTTGGTTCCGGAGCCGGTCGCGCGCCGGTTCCAAGAGCTGTACCCGAACGGCCGACCGGGAACCCCGGAAAACCCCCAGGAGTAAACTGAGCCCATGGACGTCCTCGTACTGATCGACAAGCTCGACGACCTCGTACACAACGCGAAGGCTGTGCCGCTCACCGACCAGGTTCGCATCGACCGCGAGGAGATCTACGACATCCTCGACCAGATGCGCGCCACGATTCCGGAGGAGATCAAGCAGGCGCGCTGGATCGTGAAGGAGCGGCAGGAGATGCTCGCGGAGGCCAAGCGCGAGTGCGACCGGATCGTGCAGGAGGCGCGCGAGCAGGCCGTGCGGGAGGCGTCGCAGACGGAGATCGTCAAGCTCGCGGAGAAGCAGGCGCAGGACATCATCGACGACGCACGGCGCCAGGCGCGCGAGACACGGCTCGAGATGGAGGACTGGGCCGACGGGATCCTCTCGACGCTCGAGGTCAACCTCGACAAGTTCCTCGGCGCCGTGAAGCGCGGCCGCGAGCGGCTGCAGGAACGCTCGCAGGAGACGGTCGTCGCCGGCGTCGGCGCCTCCGACGACGAGCAGCCGTACTAGCGGCTGACTAAGACCCGGCCGTCAACCGGTAGAGCACGGTCGGCTTGCCGTCGCCGACGAACGTTCGCTCGTAGACGAACCCGGCCTTCTCCAGCACGCGCCGCGAGCGGAGATTGTCCGGCAACGTGAATCCGACCAGCTCCGGCAGAGCGAGCGCGGAGAACGCGTGCGCGGCGACGGCAACGGCCATCTCCGTCGCGTAGCCGTTCGACCACAGCTCGGAACGGACGATGTAGCCGAGCTCCACCTCGTCGCGGCCGTCGATGACAATGCGATGGATTCCGCAGCGACCGACGAACGCGCCGTCGTCATCGAAGAACATCCAGATCCCGAAGCCGTGGTCGCGCCAGTGCGCAAGCTTCCGGTCGAGGAACTCGCGCGTCTCCTCGTCGGTGCTCGGCTCAGCGCCGAACGCGGAGACGACCAGCTCGTCACGGTGAAGCCGGCACAGCTCCGCGAAGTCGTTGTCTTCGAGCGGGCGTCCGCTGAGTCGAGGCGTTGCGATCCTGTGCGTATCAGGCGGCAACAAGATCGCGCGACTGCGCGGCGAGCTCGTGCGCCGTCTCGACGAACGCAAGCGCGGACGGCGTGCGGTAACGGTCGCGGTGCCACGCGATTCCGATGATGCGGGGCGGGACGCGCTCGCTCATGTCGATCACCTTCACGCTCCGGTCGGTCGGCAGCAGCGTGAGGCGCGGCACGAGCGCGATTCCGACGCCGGCGCCGACGAGCCCCTGCACCGTCGGGTTGTCGTCGGAGCGGAAGACGATGTTCGGTTCGCGGCCGGCGCGGCGGATCGAGGCCTCGATCGCATCCATGCTCCGGCTCGGGTGGTAGCCGATCAGGGGATACTCGGCGATCTCGCGGAGCGTCGGCGGCGCCTTGCGCCGGGCGAGCGGCGAGTCTGTTGGGGCGATCAAGACGTACGGATCGAGGAGCAGCTCCTCGGTATCGAGCGTCTCGTGCTCGACCGGGAGCATCACGAAGGAAAGGTCGACCTCCCCGCGTTCGAGCAGCGCCTCGAGCTCGTCGTCGCCGGCCTCGGTCAGCTGCACGTCGACCTTTGGCCACGCCTCGCGGAACCGGCGGATCAATGCGGGGAGGACGCGCGCACTGACGCTCTGGTAAGTGGCCACGCGCAACGGACCCGCGGCCCCTTCGTGGAACGCGGCAAGGTCGGCCTGCAGGGCCTGGATCCGCGCGACGATCGCCTCCGCGTGGCGGAGCACCAGGCGCCCGGCCTCTGTCAGGGAAACCGGACGCGGCCCGCCCGGCCGCTCGATCAGCCTCTCGCCGACGACGCGCTCGAGCGCCGCGATCTGTTGGCTGATCGCGGATTGCGTATATCCGAGTGCGATCGCCGCCCGGCCGAAGGAGCCCTCCCGGGCCACCGCTTCGAGCGCCAGCAGATGTCGGAGCTCGACCCCAAGCAGACGATCAGCATCCATAATGGAAACCATCATAACATCGATTGGTGCTAATGCATCTTCTTGCCGACAATGAATGCATGGTCTTCCTCGTTGTCATCGGAATCATCGCGTTCTTCCCGCTCGCGCTCGCCTACGGCAAGGACTCCCGGCCGTACGACGCGCGCCCGCGCCGCTGGCTCTAACGCGTGCGGCTCAAGGTCGCGCTTGCCCTGGCGACGGTCTACGTCGTCTGGGGATCGACGTATCTCGGCATCGCTGTCGGCATCCGGACGGTGCCGCCGTTCACGATGCTGGCGCTCCGTTTCCTGATCGCCGGCGCGCTGCTCTACCTCTGGGCCGGCCGCCGCGCGACTGAGCGCCCGACCGCGCGGCAGTGGCTTGCCGCGGCCGTGACCGGCGCCCTCCTGCTCCTCGCCGGCACGGGCGGCGTCGCCTGGGCCGAGCAGCGGCTCGACACCGGCGTGGTTGCACTCGTCGTGGCCGTCGTCCCGCTCTGGCTCGCGCTGCTCGACCGGCAGCCGCTCTCGTGGCCGGCGCTGCTTGGGCTCGCGGTCGGCTTCGCCGGGGTCGCGCTGCTCGTCGGGCCCGGGACACACTTCTCCTGGGTCGCTCTCGTCGTCGTCTTTACTTCCCTCGGCTGGGCGGCCGGCTCGCTCTACTCGAGGACGGCGCCACAGCCGGCCGAGCCGCTGCTCGGCGCGGCGATGCAGATGCTCGCCGGCGGCGCGCTGCTCGCGCTCGTCGGCGCCGCGAGCGGCGAGCTCGGCGACGTCCGTTCGCCCTCCCTCGCCTCGGTCGGCGCGATCGCCTACCTCGTCGTCATCGGCTCGCTTCTCGCTTTCAGCGCGTACACGTGGCTGCTACGGAACGCGCGTACGTCGCTTGTCGGGACGTACGCCTTCGTCAATCCCGTGGTCGCCGTCCTCCTCGGCTGGGCGTTCAACGGGGAAGCGGTGACGCTGCGCACGCTGGCCGCGGGAGCCGTGATTGTGGGCGGTGTGGCGCTGATCGTGCTCGCGCCCCAGCGGGCACCCCGGGCCCGGGGTGCCGTCGAGCCGGAGGCCGTCCCCGCTCGTTAACCTGGGTCTGTGAAGAGCTTCAACCTCCGCACGGTGAAGCTCCGCTCAGGGGAAGAATTCCGCGACGCGATCGAGCTGGAGCTCGCGCCACTCGAGTACGGCGGCCAGCGTTACATCCCGGTCCCGGAGAAGGTCCCCGCGGAGCTCGCCGTCAGCCGCGCCTCGACCGGCACGATCTTCCACCTGCAGTTCGCGGCGCGGCTCCACGGCCCGTGTTACCGCTGCCTTGGCGACGCCGTCCTCGACGTCCCCGCGAACGCTCAGGAGTACCAGGCGACGAATCCCGGCGACGACGACGAGCTGCGGACGCCGTACCTGGCCGACGAGATGCTCGACCTCGAAGCGTGGGCGCGCGACGCGATTGCGCTCGAGCTACCTGAGCAAATCCTCTGCCGGCCGGACTGTAAGGGTCTCTGCCCGGTCTGCGGCAAAGATCTGAACGTGGAGCCGCACGAGCACGAGGAAGACTACGTCGACCCGCGCTGGTCGGCGCTCGCGGAGCTACGGGACAAGCTCTAGCAGCTCCGCGAACGAGCCCAGCTCGTCGACGCGGATCGAGCGGACGCCGAGGTCGTGCGCAGACGACTCGTCGCGCAGTTTGTCGCCGATCTCGACGGCATGACCTGCGCGCACCCGCGCGCGTTCGAGCGCGCGGCGCAGCAGTTCGCCGCGGTCATCGGCCTCGCAGCCGAACGCGCCCTGGCCCTGCGGGAAGAAGCGCGCCAGGCCGAGCCGGTCCATACGCAACCGTGCGACGCGTTCGGCGTTGCCGGTCAGCAGCGCGAGCTGGACTCCGCGGTGTTCGAGCGCGCGCAGGGTGTCGACCGTTCCCTCCGGGCTGCGCCAGTGCGACGTATCGCCGAGCAGCTCGGCGTAGCGCGCTTCGTAGCGCGCGCACCAGCCGGGGTCAGGGGCGCGGCCGAGCAGCTGTGTCGCGATCCACAGCGCGGTCCGGCCTTTGTGATCGAGTTTGCCGACGGCGTCGTCCGGGAGCGACGGGTCGAGGATGTCGCTCAATGCGCGACCCGAAACGGGGTCGTCGGTGAGGAGCAGCGTTCCGTCGACGTCGAAGAGCGCGAGCGTCACAGCTCGATCGTACGTGTCGCGTCGAAGCGCTCAAGCAAGCGCCGGTCATGGGTGACCAGCAGCACCGTCCCCTTGTAGCCATCGAGCGCCAGCTCGAGCTGCTCGATCGCCTCCAGGTCGAGGTGGTTCGTCGGCTCGTCGAAGACGAGGCAGTTGACGCCCCGCGCCTGGAGCAGCGCGAGCAACGCGCGGCTGCGCTCGCCCGGGGAGAGCGAGCCCGCCGGGCGCAGGGCGTCGTCCCGCGTGATGCCGAATTTCGCGAGCAGCGTGCGCGCTTCTGCCTGCGGCAACCCTGACTCCTCGCGGAACCGCGCGAGGAGCGGCGCGTCGCCGGCGAACAGCTCCCGCTGCTGGTCGAGCTCGCCGAGGACGACCCCGGAACCGAGCATGCGTGTCCCGCGCGTGAGCGGCACGTCGCCGATCACTGCGCGCAACAGCGTCGTCTTACCAGCACCGTTGCGTCCGACGATCGCGATCCGGTCGCCCCACGCAATCTCGAGGTCGATCGGCCCGAGCCGGAACGAGCCGCGCTCGACGACGGCGCCGCGCAGGCGCGCAACGATGTCACCGCCGCGCGTCCGAGCAGTTAGGGAGAGGTGGAGCCGCCACGGACGCCACGGCCTTTCGACCTCCTCCAGCCGTTCGAGCCGCTTCTCGGCCTGGCGCACCTTCGAGCGCAGCGCGTTGGTGCCGCGGCGGTCGGCGCCGCCGGATTTCTCGCCGAGGCCGACGCCGGTGCGCGCCTCGGTCCGCCGCGCGCCGAGGAGCGACGAGAAACGGTCCCGGTCTTCGATGTATGTCTCGTACTCCAAGACCTCGCGCTCTCTCGCCGCGTCGCGCTGCCGCTCGTAGTCCGCGTACGTGCCGGCGAACTCGCGCACGCGCCGGGTCTCCGCATCGAACGCGACGATCCGCGTTACCGTCCGGTCGAGGAATTCGCGGTCGTGGGAGACGACGACGATCGCCCCGCCAAACGACTGCACGAAGCGCTCGAGCCGATCGAGCCCATCGAAGTCGAGGTCGTTCGTCGGCTCGTCGAGGCAGAGGACCTCGAAGCGCGCGAGCAGGAGCGCGGCGAGGGACACGCGCGCGGCCTCGCCGCCGGACAGCGTCGGGAGCGGCCGGTCGAGCGGCAGCCCGAGTCCGAGTTCCGCGCAGACCCCTGACGCCCGCACCGCAAGATCGGCCCCGCCGAGCGCGAGGAACCGCTCCAGCGCCTCGTGATACTCCGCGGCGACCCCAAGTGACACTTTGTCACTTGGGGAAGAGGCGAGCTGCTTCGCGAGTTCGTCCATCCGTGCTGCTGCGGCGGCGGCGCCGGTCCTCCGTGCTAGGAAGTCGAGCAGCGTCTCGCTCGGCCGGCGCTCCGGCTCCTGCGGCAGGTAGCCGGCGGTGCCCGTGCGCGTGACCGTCCCGGAGGTGGGCTCGTCGGCGCCCGCGAGCAGGCGGAGCAGCGTGGACTTGCCGGCGCCGTTCGGGCCGACGACGCCGATTCGCGCGCCGGGCGGGACCGTCAGCGACAGGTCGTCGAGGACGACAGTCGCCCCGTACTCCTTCGTAATGTGCTCCGCGACGAGCGTGACGCCGCGCATGCGAATACCTCCTGACCGCTTGTACAAGTTGGCTCAGGCAAGCTGGCCAAGCTGACTTGGCTGAGCCAAGTCATGTCGATATGGGTCTAGAGGCGACGCATAAGGCGAGCCGCGAGGCTCAGAGCGGATCGTACCGCGTGTCCTGACGAGCCGCGCGCGGAGCCGGGCTCCGCCCGGCGGGAGCGCGCGGCGGTCAGGGCGGGCGGTTAGCTACGATGCTGGCCGCTCATGGCAGTCCCGAAGAAGAAAACGTCGAAGTCGCGCCGCGACAAGCGCCGGGCGACCCATCGCCTGGAGGTGCCGCGCGTGAACATCTGCCCGGTCTGCCAGCAGCCGAAGCGCCCGCATCACGTCTGCCCAAACTGCAAGACGTACCGCGGCCGCGACGTCGAGCCGCTGACGACGCCGGCTCCGTAACGCCGTGATCCGAGTCGCGGTCGACGCGATGGGCGGGGACAGGGGCCCGGCGGAGGTCGTCGCGGGCGCCCTCGAGGCGCGCTCCGAGACGATCGAGCCGGTCCTGTTCGGACCCGGCGGCCTCGAGACGCACGGGCTCGAGCTCGTCGAGGCGCCGGACGTGATCGAGATGCACGAGAAACCGGCGGACGCCGTTCGCGCGAAGCCGGACTCGAGCCTCGTCGCAGCGTGCCGCGCCGTGGGGACGGGAGAGGCCGACGCGGTCGTCTCCGCCGGGAACACCGGCGCGATGCTCGCCGCCGGCCTGCTGCACATCCGCCGGCTGCCGGGCGTGCTGCGTCCTGCGATCGCTGTCGTGATCCCCGCGCGCTACCGCGCGTCGGTGCTGATCGACAGCGGCGCGAACGCCGACGCGCGCCCCGAGCACCTGCTCCAGTTCGGGCACATGGGCTCTGTCTTCGCCGAGGAGATCCTCGGCGCGCGCCGTCCGGAGGTGCGCCTGCTCTCGATCGGGGAGGAGCCGGAGAAAGGAAACCAGCTCACGCTGGAAGCGCACGAGCTGCTCGCCGACAGCGGTCTCAACTTCCTCGGCAACACGGAGGCGCGCGAGCTGCTGCGCGGGGCGGCGGACGTCGTCGTTGCCGACGGCTTCACGGGCAACGTGGCGCTGAAGCTGCTCGAGGGAACGATCAAGGAGCTGCTCGACGCCCTCCGGGAAGAGATCGGCGCGACGAAGAGGGGCAAGCTCGGCGGCCTCCTCATCCGGCCTGCCGCGCGACGGCTGCACACTCGGCTCGATCCCGATACCTACGGCGGCGCCTACCTGCTCGGGCTGCGCGGCCTCTCGGTCATCGCCCACGGCAACTCCTCCAGCCGCGCCGTCGCAAACGCGATCCGCCTGGCAGCCCGCGGCGTCGAGCACCGGGTCGTCCAGCGCCTAGGCGAACGCCTGCCCGACCGTGTAGCATCGGCGCGCTCTACGACCTTGAACCCCGCCAAGTGAGGTGACATGGCAGCGTCTCGTGAGGAAGTCTTCGAGCGAGTGAAGGAAGTCCTCTCTGAGCAGCTCGGAGTCGACGACAACGAGATCACGGAGGAAGCGTCCTTCCAGGAGGACCTCGACGCGGACTCGCTCGACCTGGTCGAGCTGATCATGGAGCTCGAGGACCAATTCGGGATCAAGATCTCCGACGAGGACGCACAGAAGATCACGACGGTCGGCCAGGCGGTCGATTACGTCGCCTCGCACCAGTAAGCGCGGCGGGCCCGGGGACCCGCAGCCGCTCGCGCAGCTGATCGATGCGCTGCCGAAGAAGCGGTCGGGTCTCGTCTTCACCCACGCGTCGTGGGCTCCCGACCGGACGCTGTCCTACGAACGGCTCGAGTTCCTCGGCGACAGCGTGCTCGAGCTCGCCGTCGCCGGTGCACTGTACGGCGCCCATCCGGACTTCTCGGAGGGAAGGCTCGCAAAGATCCGCTCGCACGTCGTGTCGCGGCAGAGCTGCGCCGTCGTCGCGCGCGAGCTCGCGCTCGGACGCTGGCTGCACGAGAGCGGCGCGGGTTCTCTCCCGGAGGACGAGCTCGCGCGGCTCGTCCGCAACCGGAACGTCCTCGCCGCATTGCTCGAGGCGGCGCTCGGCGCGCTCTTCCTTGAGCACGGCTTCGAGAAGATCGAGCCGGCGATCGTCTCGGCGTTCGCAGGCCGCATCGAGTACGCGCTGACGACGTTCGTGGATCACAAGACGGAGCTGCAGGAAGCCCTCGCGCGCGGGGGACGGACCGTGCGCTACGAGGTGATCGAGGTGGAGGGCCCGCCGCACGAGCGGCGGTTCACGTGCGCCGCGTTCGTCGACGGCGAGGAGGTCGGCAAGGGAAGCGGCGCGTCGAAGAAGGCGGCGGAGCAGGAGGCGGCGAAGCAGGCGTTCGTCGCGCTGGGGCTCGAACCGCAGCCTGTGGGATAGAAAGGAGAGAGGACGCTCCCGCGAGTCTCATTCGGTCTCGGCGCGCTCTCCGCCGCGCTGGCGCTCGCGCCCGCAGCACCGGCGGCCAACGGGCTCTGGATCGTCCTCGACGGCGCGACGCGAGGCACGGTCGTCCGGACGTCATCGGAGGTGTCGCCGCGTGTGAGCGGCTCCGACAACGTCGGCTCGCGCGCGGACGGCCGTCTCGAGCTGCCGACGGCGACGTGCTCGGGCATCTCGTTCACCGGCAAGATTGCAGGCTCGGCGGGCACGTGCACCCCTGTGCTCGCATCCAGCCTCGCGCCGTCCGCGGCGCGCTCCCTCGCCGCGATGATCACCGCCGAGCTCGACGCGGTAGCGCAGCTGGCCGCGGGCAAGCTCGTGCCGGCGCGGCAGTCGATCGTCGCCGCGCAGCGTGCGGGACGCGGGCTCGGCGGCGCGCACGCGGCAAAGGCCGTGCGTCTCGACCGCGACGCGCTCGCGCTCGTCGCCGCAAACCGTGCGAAGGCCGCCGCGGCGAAGCTCACGCAGGCGGTC
>WNEY01000598.1_pt1 | contig 23151 bp, 16 predicted proteins | sample 5400531 | NCBI WGS metagenome assembly WNEY01 (sample SAMN13153338, study PRJNA577476) | soil metagenome | isolation source: 200 cm saprolite under Douglas fir tree site 1 | place: USA:California | collected 2015-04-18
CGACTGGCAGACGCATCATAAGTTCTTCCACGCCAACCGCCAGCTCCTGGCGGACGCCGAGGAACTCGAACGCAGAGCCCGCAGGCGCGGCATCGCCGCTGAGGACGCCGCGCTGTTCGCTTTCTACGACCAGCGAGTTCCGGCCGAGGTCACCTCAACCCGGCACTTCGACTCATGGTGGAAGACGGCCAGGCACGCCCAGCCCGACCTGCTGACCATGACGTCGGCCGACCTGGTCGGCCCGGCCGCCGAAGAGGTGAGCCCCGAGGACTACCCGGACCGCTGGGGCGAGCTGCCGCTGAGGTATGAGTTCGCGCCGGGGGAGCCCGACGACGGGGTCGCGGCCGACATCCCGCTGGCCAGCCTCAACCAGGTCACCTCGGAGGAATTCTCCTGGCAGGTGCCCGGCCTGCGCGAGGAATTGGTCACCGAGCTGATCAGAACGCTGCCGAAGCGGCTCCGCACGCTGTTCGTTCCAGCCCCGGACGTGGCCCGCGAGATCCTCACCAGGCTCGACCCCGGTCGCGGCGACCTCGTCAGCGTCCTGGCGGCCGAGTTGAGCCGGATGAGCGGGCAGCCGGTGACCGCCGCCGACCTCGAGGTGGCCAAGCTGCCGCCGCACCTGCGCCTGAAGTTCCGGGTCACCGAGGCCAACAAGGTGCTGGCCGAAGGCCAAAACCTGGAGGCGCTCCGTCGCGATCTGCGACCAATGCTGCACGCCCGCCTCGCCGACGCGGCGGCCGACCTCACCAGAACCGGCCTGCGGAGCTGGGACTTCGACTCGCTCCAGCGCGAGTTCGTGCGCGGCCAGGTCCGCGCCTACCCAGCGCTCCGGGACGCCGGCGACTCGGTCGACATCGCGTTGTTCGAAACCAGGGCGCAAGCCGCCGAGGCCATGCGCATCGGCAACCGCAAGCTGCTCCTGATCGAGGTGCCGTCCGGGGCTCGGGCGGTCGCGAGCCGGTTGCCGACCGGCGTCAAGCTGGCGATGAGCCGTCACCCCTACCCGACCGCCAGCGCCGAGATCGACGACTGCGCGGCAGCGGCGGCCGACGAGATCATCGCCGAGAACGGCGGCCCGGCCTGGGATGCCGACGCGTTCGCCAAGCTGCTCGACGCCGCCAGGATGTCGCTCCGCGTCAAAACCGCCGACGTGGTCGCCGCGGCCGCCCGGGTCCTGGGGGAGGCCCATCCCGTCGAAGCCCGACTCGACCAGCTAATCAACCCGGCGCTCGCCGAATCCGCCGACGACATGCGCGCGCAGCTGGCCCGGCTGATCTACCCGGGCTTCATCTCCGATATCGGGGCCCGACGCCTCCCCGACGTGGTCCGCTACCTGCGCGGAATCGCCCACCGGCTGGACAAGGCACCGGCCGCCATCGGTCGCGATCTCGACCGGATGGACGCGGTCCATCGAGTCAGCGACGACTACGACCAGCTGCTCATCGAACTCGGGCCTGACGCCAGGTATCGCGAGGACGTGAAAGCGATCCGGTGGATGATCGAGGAGTTGCGGATGAGCCTGTTCGCCCAGCCGCTAGGCGCCGCCATCCCGGTCTCCGAGCAACGCATTCTCGCCGCCCTAATGCGCCTCCGCTAAGCGAACCAGACCAGCCCGCAAGAAGCCCGTGATCGTGTCCGCAGGCCTTCTTATTTTTTCAGGGAGAAATCCTGCGGTGGTCTTTAGCTAGCCGCCGATCCTGATCGCGCTGCCCGTCGGTCTGACCTGGGCTGATGGCATTCTAAATACCAATATAGCGGGTCGATTCGGCGGGCGTCTCCTACTACGACCACACCGGCACCGGCAACAAATTGACCAGCAACGCCTGGGACACCACCGGCACCACCATCCCTTCAGCCTGACGGCACCCCCACCCCGGACCGGGCCAGTCCCGGCCAAGGCCGACCCAGATCCAGCCCGATTAACCCGCACGTAAGCGCCGCCCGCCCACCGGCAGCCGGCGCTTACGTGTTCAGCAGACGAACCGGGCCAGCGATGCTGTCGCTCAGACCCGGGCTACAGCAGTAACGGGTCAGCGCTGTTGTGACGCCGAGCCGAGTTGCAGCAGCGCCGGCCCGTGGACGTTGCTCCCGCAGCAGCAACGGGTCAGCGCTGTTGTCGCTCTGACCCGGACCACAGCAGCAACGGGCCAGCGATGCTGCTCGCCGGGGCTCGCGGGCTGACGTCGGTGGCAGGCTGGGCTCGCGGGCGGGGCTCGCGGGGTTGGACGGAGACGTGAGGTTAGCACCGCGCCGCCACGACCGCGCGGTCGGCGCCGGACCCCTGGATGGCTCTCGCGCGACCTGGATCAGCAGCATCAGAGCCTCTCTGATGCTGCTTCCCAGGAAGCAACTACATCAGATGGGCTGCAAGGCAGTTATAGCTACATCAGGGGGCTCCGAGGCAGTAGCTTCCCGGGACGAAACTACATCGGAGGGGCTCTGATGCTGCTCAGTGGCTAGCTCGGGGTGGCTGGCTCGGATGGGGGCTGAGAGCCGGCGTTGCGGGTTGGTTCTGGTGCGATTCGTGACAGGATCAAGATCTTGATCGCGATTTGCGCGGCGGCGGGTGTGCAGAAGCGCAGGCGGTAGGTGTGCTGTTTGCGTCGGCGGGTGGCGTGCTGTTTGCGCGGGCGGCGGGCATGCTGTTTGCGCAGGTGGTGGGTGTGCCGGGAGCGCGGGCGTGGGCGCGCTGTTGAGCAGGCGGTGGGTGTGCTGGAGGGGAGGCGGTGGACGTGCTGGAGATCAGGCGGCTGCACTTGGCGAGTCTGACCGTTGGCACCGGCGAGCGGTGGCCGGTGCATGGTTTCGTGGTGCGGCACTCGAAGGGAGCGGTGCTTGTCGACACCGGGGTTGGCGGGCCGCCCGATGCGCTGGCTGAGTGGCGGGTCGTGAACCGGACGGTAGCTGAGGCGCTGGCGGACATCGACATGACGCCGGGTGACATCGACCTGGTGATTAACACTCATCTGCACTTCGATCACTGCGGCCAGAACGCCGTATTTAAGCACGCGGCCTGCTGGGTCCAGCGGGAGGAGCTGGCTCGGGCCAAGAGGGAGGAACCAGAGCTATACGACTGGTTCGACTTCACGAACGCCAGGTTCGAGTTGCTGGACGGCGACACCGAGGTGCTGCCGGGCCTGCGGCTGATCACCACGCCAGGGCATACAGTCGGGCACCAGTCCGTGCTGGTGCAGACCGGCGACGACAGCTTCGATGTGCTGATTGGCGACGCGGTGTACACGACGGCGCAATTCAGCGGCCCGCCGGACGAAGAGCTGCCGCCTGGGCAAGCGGCCGATCCGGTGTCCTGGCGTGACTCGCTTCAGCGCGTCCGTGGTCTAGGTGCGGCGCAGGTGCATTTCTGCCACGACACCCAGGTCCTGCACGGCTGAGGTCCGGCACGGCTGAGCGGAGGTTCCGGTGCATAGCATGCGGTACGGGTCCGACGTTTTCTCCGGGCCTAAGCGTGGTCAGCGGCCGGAGTTGCCGCAGGTTCCAGCCGAGCTGGGGCTGGTAGTCGAGGATGCGGCCGGAGAGTTCTGCGGGGCGGTGGTCGGCTGGGAGAAGGACGCGGTCGCGCTGGAGGACCGGCACGGCAAGCGTCGGATGTTCCCGTATGGCCCGGCTCCGTTCCTGCTCGAAGGCCAGCCCGTCATGCTGGTCAAGCCTGTCCAGCCGGGCGGCACGTCGGGCCAGCCCACGAGGACGGCGTCGGGGTCGATCGCCGCGCCGGTCAGCCGGGCCAAGGTGGCCAAGGCCAGCCGGATCTACGTCGAGGGCAGACACGACGCTGAATTGGTCGAGCGCATCTGGGGCGATGATCTGCGTGACGTCGGCGTGGTCGTGGAGTATCTGGGCGGGATCGACGATCTGCCCGCGATCGTCGCCGAGTTCGGTCCGCAGCGCGGCCGCAGGCTCGGGGTGCTGGTCGACCACCTGGTGAGCGGGTCGAAAGAGTCGCAGATCGCGGCCAAGGTCAGCTCGCCCCACGTGCTGATCGTCGGGCATCCGTACATCGACGTGTGGGCGGCGGTTAGGCCGCAAGTGCTCGGCTTTGACCGCTGGCCAGACATCCCGCGCGGCATCCCGTGGAAAGAGGGGGTGCTCCAGGCGATCGGCTGGCCCGTGGACGCGCCGGCCGGGTGGAAGCGGATTCTGAGCGCGGTCAGCAGCTTCACCGACCTGGAGCCCGCGTTTCTCGGCCGGGTCGAGGAACTGATCGACTTCGTCACCGAGCCAGGGCCAGCGGCTACTGGCTAAATCGCTCCATCACAATCGACTGGCCTCGGAAGTTGGGGTTCCGGCGCACATTGCGCTCGATGTTGGACGCCGAGAGCGTGTAGCCGAGGAACAGCAGCAGCGACACGGCCTGGACCAGTACGCCCACGTAAGGCGTAGTGAAGATCGTCAGTGTCCAGTCGTTCAGCGCGTGCAAGATGGCCGGGATGCTGATACCGACCAAAAGGATCGGAATCCGCAGTTTCCGGTAGTTGACCGCCACGCCGATGAAGAAGCCAGAAATGCCCGCCCAGACCGCATGCTGGAAGCCATCGACGAACACGCGGAACGAGAACAGAAGCGTGTCCACGACCGCCTGGGCGGCCGAGTTGGCCGAGTGAATTCCGACGATCGCGAGCGGGGTGTAGATCGACTGCTCGACAACGCCGAAGGTCAGGCCGGTGATCGTGCCCAGCAGCATCCACCATCTGGGATCGAGCTTCTGCTTACGGAACCACAGCAGACCCAAAGCGCATATCAGTACCGGCAGTGCCTTGGCGATCTCCTCGTTGTAGCCGACGACGAGCGCCTTAGGCAGGTCGAGGTTGCCATGGAGCTGGTCATTGATGTTGATCGTGACGACATTCAGCCAGATGATCGTCCAGACGATCGATCCGGCCGCCATCAGGATCTCCAGGCGACCGATCTTCGGCGGGCGGATCAGGTAATAGAACGCCAGCAGCCACAGCGGTGCGACGTACAGGCTGTAGGCCCAGCCGGGAGTGTGCAGGTTGCCCGACATCGAGAACAGGCCGAGGAAGATCAGCGGCAGCAGACCGTACGGGATCATCAGCAGCCGGCTGCCCTGGCGCCAGCCCCGGTCGTGCAGCCAGCCGGAGATCGGGATCAGCGTGTTAAAGAACGAACCGCTCGTGTACTGAGCCTGGACGGCGCCACCGGGCACGAATCCCAGTGATCCCGGCATGCCAGGCATTCCCGGCGCAGGTCCGCCCGCGGGAACCGCGCCCGGATAACCGGGCGCTCCAGGTCCGCCCGCACCCGGATAGCCAGGTCCAGCCTGCCCAGGCGCGCCCGGGTACCCAGGGGGAGGCCCACCATGTCCACCAGGTCCGCCGGGTCCGCCCGGACCATTGGGTCCACCTGGGTAACCACCAGGACCACCAGGCCCGCCCTGACCCGGAGCGCCCGGATAACCACCGGGTCCCTGCGCGGGGCCAGCGGGTGCCCCCGGGTAGCCCTGTGCCCCAGGCCCGCCCGCGCCCGGATAGCCAGGCGGACCACCAGGCCCGCCCTGACCGGGCGGAGGGCCAAAGTTCGTCGCCAGGCCGGCCGCCGCAACGGCCCCTGGCCCAGCGACCTCGGTCCGCAACGGTCCCGCCGCCTGCTGCGGTGCGGCCGCCGCCAGCCGCAACACCGGGCCCTGCGGGGAAGCCAAGGTGACGTCTACAACCTGGCCGACGCCGAACCTGGCAACCGGCTGGCCGGCCAGGAAGGTCGGCGCTTGCCCGGCGTTCTGCCAGACCCACCCGCTGGCCTCGAAGACCAGGTGCGCGTGCCGCCTGGAGACGGTCGGATCATTAATGACCACATCGTTCTCAGAGCTACGGCCGACCTTTACGGTGGCCCCTGGCGCAAACGAATAAAGTCGGCCATCGTAGGAAACCTGTAGTTCACTCATCGGCGGTGCTCTTTCCGGGTCTTTTAGCTGATGATCTTGCCATGTGCCGACCCGAAGTCAATGGACATCGGACGGATACCGAGCCTTCGGTCTGGTTCGACCATCTTGGCCGTCTCGCCCACTGGTGTCATCGTCCAGGCCCTTGTGCTCATATTTCGTAGTACGAGTTCTCCGGGCCGGACTGGATGGTTCTCTACAAGGGCGACCACCGTGTCGTAGTCGCGGTTTCTGGTGAGGTGGTGAGCGGTCAGGGTGGCGCCCTGCGACAGCACCACGGTGGCTCCCGGCAGTTCGAGCAGCTGCGGCCGGGGTGGGATCTGATTGCAGTTCCAGCAGCGCAGGACGGGGTCATCGGGGTCGTAGAACACCGATGCCTGGCAAGTGCACACCGAGACGTAGTCGGCCAGCCGCACCAGCGCGCGCCGCCACACCCCCTCGGCCACGCGTCCGAGGCCGGACGGGTCCCGCAGTCCGGCGGTGAACGCGCGCTCGAAGACGGCGCGGAAGAACTTCGGATACAGGCGCCACCAGATCGCGACCGGATCACCCGGGCGCGGGGGGTTGGAATGATCGGTTGGATCGAAGATGAAAACTGGCTCGGTGCCAAAGTGCCGCAACGCCAGGTCGGTCTCTGAGTGGTGATTGGACGGCGCCCAGGAGTAAGACGAGTCGGTGCGTACTCCTTCGAGCGGATGGCCGTGCATAAACAGGTAGAACAGGAACACCGCGAGCGAATGCAGATCGGTCAGGCTTGACGGGGCCGCTTCTCGCCTTACCACCTCAGGGGCCATGAACCGCAGCGTCCCCCAGACGAAGACCTCGCCGGCGTCCAGGCCGACGTTGTCGTTGTCGATGATCGCCACATCCGCGTGGTCCGGGTCGACGTACAGGTTGCCGAAGCTGATGTCGCGGTAGCACAAGCCGGCCGAATGCAGCGCCTCGAACGCGGTCACCAGGTGACGGCCGATGTTGATGACGACGCGGAACGGAGGCTGCTCGGGTCTGGATACCAGCTGGGCAAAGGAGGAGAACCGCGGCTCAAGGCGCGGCATCACGTAGCCGAAACCGGAGATCTCGTCGCTGACGATAAGGTCGATCGGCCAGATGAAGGCTCGGTGCGGACGCCCCCGTTCCACCAGCGCGGCGATCGACTTGCGCAGCTCGCCCGACGGGGAGTACCGGTACCACTTCGCGGCGTACGGTGCGCCGCCGATCGTCACGGCGTGCACTACCCCCTGGCCGCCTTCGCCGAGCCGGTCGCCTACGGCGACGGCCGTGCCGGCTCGCACCATCCGTAGGGTCCGGCCCTGAAGGGAGACCTGACCGCTCATGGCTGGCTCGATCCGGACGCCGAGCCTTGCGGCTCGTCGTCGGGCTGGCCGGAACCTTGAACCTCGGATTCTGACTGGTCTGCTTCTAGGAGTTCAACCCTCATCTGATCTGCTGTCCCCTGCTCAGCTGTCATCTGATCGGCGAGCCCCGCTTCCACCCCGTTCGGGACCACGCCGCTTGGGACCGTTCCGCTTGGGACCGTATCTGTCCTGATCGCGGCCGGAATCGTGATTTCGTCGGAATCTCGGTCGACATCAATGCCGTGGGCGGCGCCGAACGACCCTGGCGGGGTGATCGGCCGAGCCGACTGACCGGCGGGCGAGATCAGCAGGGCCACGGTGGTGTCGTCCGCGCTGCCGTCGGCCGAGGCGCACCGGGCGGCCCAGGTCGGGAGCTGGGTCTCGATCCAGCTGGTGTCCCGCTCCCGCAGCAGCCAGGCCATGTCCTTGCTGAACGAGACCGGCCACTCTTCGAGCATCTGCGCGTTGCCGTAGCCATCGGTGGCGAGCATCAAGGCGAGCAGCGGAGTCTGCGCGGCGCTGACCACGGCCACCCGGAAGTCGGCGAGCGGGTTCTTGCCGCACAGGCTGGTCGTCACCAGCCCGTCCAGGGCAGGGTCCATCGGCACCGGCAGCTCCAGGGTGCCGTCGATCCGCACGCCGATGACGTCGCCGTCGCCGATCTGGGCCAGGATCAGCCAGTCGGGCAATGCGATGCAGAGCAGCAAGGTCGAGCCGTAGGCGATCGTCTCGTCGTCGCCCTTCCGGCGCCGGTGCTGCTCGGCCTCGGTGAACGGGTCCTTCGCCACGTCGTCGAGCACCGCCGCCCGCCACCGCGACACAACCTCGGGTACCAGGAGCTCTTCAGCCAGCTCGGCGAGCCGCTTGCCGGTGCCCGTCAGGTCAGCTGCAGTGCTGGCCCGGGCGGCGGGTGGGGGGTGTAGTGGGTGGGACCCCCCGGAACCCCCCGCAGAACCAGTGTCGCCTGGCTCGAGCAGTTCGGCGATCTCCTGGCTGACCTGGCAGCCGATCTCCACCGCCAGCTTCGAGCCGCGGGCGCTGCGCAGATGCCTGGTGTGTCCGTGGCCGTCGGCGACGGCGGCCACCAGCCCGGTCGACCCGATCACCTCGACCGCGACCGAGTCCTGGTTCGGCGTCTTGACCGCGACGTGCGAGGCGCCGCGCTCAGAGGCGGTCAGTGCGATCCAGCCCGGCCGGCGGTCAGGCGGTTCCGCTGAAGCAGCGGCGGCTGGAATTGTCATCACAGAATCGTGTCGTCAAAGCGGACCGGGCCACCCCGGGCAGGCATGGAGGGATCGGAGCTGCGCGGCACCCCGGCCTGGAGCAGTTGCTCGGCGAGGGCCTCGCGATTGGCGCCGACCTCCGACATCCGGGACACCGCGATCGAAGCCGTCACCAGCCGGTCGGCGATCTCGTCGGTGCCGTCGGCGACCAGGACGGGCACGTCCTGGCTACGGAACCGGTCGAGCGGCTCTGAGCTGGCGTCCCGGCCGATGGCGACGGCCAGCCGCAGTGCCGAGCGGCCGGCCGCCGTCTCGAGCAGGGCCGTGAGGCCCTTCTCGAACCCGCCGGGCGGGTCGGTCGGCAGGCCGTCGGTGATCAGCAGGATCGCCGGACGCAGGGCCCGGCGCTCGAGCCGGTCGGGGCTGAGCACCTCGGCCACGGCACGGAAGGCCGGGCCCATGTTGGTCCGGCCCATCGGCACGTACTCAAGGTTGCGCCAGCGGGCACTAAGTTCCGCGACCGGCAACGCGTCGGGGACATACCAGTTCGGGGCCGAGGCGAAGGCCAGGATCCTGATCAAGAGCTGAGCCTGAAGCTGGTCCCGCTCCCAGTCCACCAGATGCGGCAGCATGGACCTGAGCGCGTAGTTCAGGGCCTGCATCTTCTCGCCCTTCATCGAGCCCGAGCAGTCGGCCATCACGATGAAGTGCAGCGGACGTCGTGCGACACCGCCCCCCGGCATCAGCGTCTCAGTCATCAGAGGCGACCCCTACCTCACCAACCGCCTGGGCGGTCATCAGCCATAGTTCACAGTCTTCCACCAGTCGACGATCTTCGTGAGCGTGCCGCCGGTCTTGTGGTACTGGGCGATGAAGAAAACGTTCTGCGTCGGCATCGTCCAGATCAGCACGGGCTTGCCGTTGTCGAGGAAGCACTCAATATTCTGCCCGGTCCTGGCCACGTACCTGGGATTGGAGTTGGCGTGCCAGCCGGTCTCGCCGTCCTGGGTATCCTGCGCGGGCGGGCAGGTGTCCGTGCTCTTGCTGAAGCCGGTGTAGGTGTTGATGTGCGCGACCCCAGTCTTGTACCCGGCCTTGTTGAAGAACTGATAGCCCCAGACGTCGATGTTCTTGCCCGTGGTCTTGGCGCAGAAAGTCCTGGTCTTGATCGTCGTCTTGTCCAGGCCGAACAGCAGCGCGGTCGTGCACTGGGTGCCCACCGGCTTGAGCCCAGACGGGTTCATGATCGTCGACAGCGGCTCGATACCGGTCGTCGGCGGAGGTGTCGACTCCGTGGGCGTCGGCGTCGAGGTGGGCGTGTGGGTCACCGTCGGCGTGTGGCTTCCGTCGCCGGTTGGGGTCTTCTTGCCGCCACCTCCGAGCGCGAACACCAAGATGAGCACGATCACGATCGCCACCCCGATGCCGCCGCCGATGAACAGGCCCTTGCGGCCACCGCCGCCGCCACCGCCACCGACAGGCGTGCCGCCGAAGCCGCCACCGGAACCCGAGCCGTAAGGACCAGGAGTCCAGCCACCGGGTGACCCCGGCTGACCCCCCTGCCCGTAGGCGGGAGGCTGAGCGCCACCGTAACCCGGCTGACCGGGGAAGCTGCCACCGCCAGGCTGGCCGCCGAAGCCCCCAGGCTGCTGATAGCCCGGCTGACCTGGGTAACCGCCGCCGGGCGGTGCAGCCTGTCCGCCAAAGCCCCCAGCCCGGGTCGGAGCCCCGCCGCCCTGCTGCGGTCCGTAGCCGGGACGGTAGCCCTGCGCGGTCGGCTGCTCCTGCGGGTTCGTCGGACCCCCGGCAAATCCCTGACCTGGAGACTGCGGGTAACCGGCTCCGCCGCCTTGGTTGGACGGCTGGCCAGACGGATAGCCGGGCGCACCGCCCGCCATCTGAGTGGCCTGGCCCTCGCTGCCAGCCGACGGATAACCGGACGGAGTGCCGCCAAACTGCCCGCCACCGCCAGACGAATCGTTACCTGGGCTGCGGGGCTGGCTGATACCCAGCGCAACGGCAATCTCGTCGGTCACCCAGTTGCACGCATCAGGGGTGAACGGCGTGCTCGATGAGAATGACGAAGCGGTGAGCCTGATCGCGGTGTTCGGGTCCATCCCCTGGGACACGTGCTCGCGAAGCGTGTCAGCAAGCCCGGCCTCGGCCGCAGCGACGAGGATGCTCTTCTCTCTCGGCGCGTCCGGTAGGTAGTCCTTGAGCAGGTTAGACATCGTCTGAGCATTCGAAAGGGCAGCAACGCCGTGCTCGGGATCGGACACGATGGCATTCAGAGCCGCCCGAGCCTCAGATGCGTGCTCCCACGACATTTCGGACATCTGGTGCCCCCTTCAGTGGCCAGTGTCCTGACCAGTTTTGACGTCATAAATACGGCCGTCGCCGCAGACGCCGCCAGCACCTAAATGCCACAAGTCGCATTCGGTGGTGACCGCATGCTAACCGGACTAGCACGGCCATGTCACGCTGGTCCCAGCCCCAGGAGGTCACGCGGCGGTAACAAAGCATCGGCTACCCGGCTTGCAGCACACTCAGCCTGGCGATGGCCTCGGTCAGCACTTCTTTCCTTTTGCAGAACGCAAAGCGCACTTGGAATTGTCCTGCTTCGGGATGATCGTAGAAGACTTGCATCGGGATCGCCACCACGCCCGCCGTCTTCGGCAGAGCCCGGCAGAACTCTAGCCCACTGGCATGGGGAGCACCGGCCTCCCCGAACGGTTTGATGCTAGTCGTAATGAAGTAGGTACCATCCGGCCGGTATACCTCGAACCCGGCCGTGGCCAGCCCGTCGCACATGAGGTCGCGCTTGACCAGCAGATCGGCCGCGATCGAGCGGTAGTACTCGTCCGGAAGCGCCAGCGCCTGGGCAATCGCGTACTGGAACGGCCCGCCGCTGACGAACGTCAGGAACTGCTTGACGGTGCGCACGGCGGCCACCATCTGCGGCGTGCCGGTCACCCAGCCGATCTTCCAGCCGGTGAATGAGAAGGTCTTAGCTGCCGAGCTGATCGTCGCGGTGCGCTCGGCCATGCCGGGCAGCGTGCATACCGGCACGTGCTCCCCGGTGAACACCATGTGCTCGTATACCTCATCGGAGATCACCAGCAGGTCGCGAGCGCAGGCAAGTTCCGCGATCGCGGCCAGCTCGGACCGGGTGAAGACCGAGCCGGTCGGGTTGTGCGGCGAGTTCAGCAAGATCACCCGGGTGCGGTCGGTGATGGCCGCACGCAGCGCGTCGAGGTCAGGCCGGAAGTCCGGTGCGGTGAGCGTCACCGGCACCCGCACGCCTCCCGCCATCGCGATGCAGGCCGCGTAGGAGTCGTAATACGGCTCGAACGCGATCACCTCGTCACCCGGTTCGACCAGCGCGAGCAGCGCGGCGGCGATCGCCTCGGTCGCCCCGGCGGTGACCAGGACCTCGCGATCTGGGTCGACCTCAAGCCCGTAGAACCGCCGCTGGTGGGCGGCGATCGCCTCGCGCAGCGGCGGAACCCCCGCGCCCGGCGGGTACTGGTTGCCGCGCCCGGACATGATCGCGTCGGCGGCCGCCTGCGCGATCTCGGTCGGCCCGTCGGTGTCAGGAAATCCCTGACCGAGATTTACCGATGAAGTTGCTACCGCAAGTTCCGACATCTCAGCGAATATCGTAGTTCCGAGGTTCGCAAGGCTGCGGTTCAGCAGTGGACGATGCACCTCTATATAACATCACGAGCCCGAGGTCATCCCGACCTATGGTCATCACGAGGCTGGGGTCATCTCGACCATATGGTGACCCCAGCTATGGGCCCGTCTTCATCCCGCGTCCACATCGATCCCATCGCCGCTGCAAACCCCGCGCGTTCCCTTTATCACCAAGGTGGCTGCTGGCCTGCATGAACTGATCCCCAGAGGTTGGCCGCCATCGGGAACTCAAGCGGGGGGAACATGACGTCAGGCCGCGGTTTGACTCGCTGGCTCGTCGGCGCGGTGCTTGCCGCCGGCGTCGCCGGAGCCGTGATTGCGATCGCCGGAATCCACACTCCGGCGCGTGTTCCGCTGGTACTGGTCTTCTTCGCCGGGGTCCCTGCCCTCGCGGTAACTAGCTTTCTTGGAGGTCTTGACCGCCTCGCCACGGTGGTAATTGCGGGGATATCGACAATTGTGGTCGATTTCGGAGTGGCGGAGGCGATGATCATCTCGGGTAACTGGTCGCCGCGCGCAGGCGTGGCGGTTGTTGCGGTGGTGAGCGCTCTGATCGCGGCGGCAGGCCTTGCGGCCGGCCGGATCGCCTCGAGCCTCGCCGCCGGCCGGGCAAGGTAGCCCGGTTTTATCGAGCTTTCTGAAATCCTGGGAATTTCTCGCCTCGATCGAACTTTAAATTATTTGGAACCGGCCCGGAGGCCCGAGGCGTCTAATTAGCTAAACCGTCAGATTAACTTAATCGCGTCACTCGTAATTCGCGGAATTTAGGAATCTTACGGTGGGCTCGCGGCGATCCGTTCTAACGGATTAGTTTTCGCAGGAAGAAAATTTTCCGAGAGTCTGATCCGTGTTACCTGAGGAAATTCCGTCGCCGGGCTTATGCGCGATTCGTAACGGGGGAAGAAGATGCATCATTTCGAGAACAGCTCAGAACTGCGGGCGGCTCATCCAGGCCGCCACCACCGGAGCGCCAAGATCAGCGGTGCCGCCGACGGCCGGACCAGGCAATCCCGTTCCACCAGGCCCGATCACGCCACCAGCCAGGACCTGGCCCGCCGCGAGTCGGAGCAGGGTCGCGGTGACAAGCTCGACGCTCAGGAGCTGATGGCCGCGGTCGCCCAGGCGAAGTTCGGGGCCCGCCCCCGTACCGGCGGGCGACCTGACCGTTCCCGCAACCTGCCCGGGCTCATGCAGTCCAATCGCAGCGGCGCCGACTCCTCGCCATTCCTATCGCTGGCCTCCTCGATGCCAGCCGCCCGGCCGCCGCTGGATCGCCCGCTCGACACGGTGAACGGCAGTCGGCGGACCGCGTCCGGCGTGGACTTGCTCGCGCCCGAGGACTTCAGGGAAGTGGGCGACGGCATCGCGATCGCGCCGAAGGTCACCGTCGTACTGCCGGTGCTCAACGAGGCCAAGAACCTGCCCGCCGTGTTCGAGACGCTTCCGTCGTGGGTGGACGAGGTCGTCTTGGTGGATGGCCGGTCGACTGACAGCACCATTGACGTGGCGCGGGAACTTCGCCCGGACGTCCGAGTCGTCCTGCAGGGCGGCGTCGGGAAAGGCGACGCGCTGACCGCCGGATTTGCGGCGGCGACCGGCGACATCATCGTCGCGATCGATGGTGATGGCTCGACCGACGGCAACGAGATCATCAGGTTCGTGAGCGTTCTGCTCTCTGGGGCCGATTTCGCCAAGGGGTCCCGCTTCAACAGCGCCGGCGGCAGCGACGACATCACACCCGTGCGCCGTTACGGCAACAAGTTCCTGAACGTCACCGTCAACCGGCTGTTTGGCACGAGCTTTAGCGACCTGTGCTACGGCTACAACGCTTTCTGGGCCCATCACCTGCCCAAGCTCGATCTGGACTCGCCTGGCTTCGAGATCGAGACGTTGATGAGCATTCGCGCCGCCGAGGCCGGACTGCAGATCTACGAGGTGCCGAGCCACGAGCGGCTGCGCAAGCACGGCGCCAGCAACCTGCACGCGATCAAGGACGGCTGGCGCATCCTGCGGCTGATCGCCAAGGAGAAGCTGGACGCCAGGCGCAGGAAGACAAGCAAGCCGAAGCCGTTCATGGCACCGGGGCATCTCGCCAGGTTTGACGGCCGCTCAGGTGAGCACGGTGATCATGATGATCGCTACGGAGCAGGCAAGTCGGTTGACCTGGGCCGCCTGGACGGCATGGTCAACGGCTCGGCCGGAGAGACCCGCCGGTGACCGGCATGCCGACAATCAGGGTTTCCGTCGTGATCTGCGTCTTCACGATGCGGCGGTGGGATGACATGCTCGACGCGATCGGCTCGGTGCGGGCGCAGAGTTTGCCTGCGCACGAGCTGATCGTCGTGGTCGACCACAACGACGAGCTGCTCAGCCGGCTGACCGCGCACCTGGCCGTCGGCGCCGACTCGGCGCTGCCAGTGAAGGTGGTGGCGAACGAGCAGGCCAGGGGTTTGTCCGGGGGCAAGAACACCGGCGTCAGGCACGCCGCCGGCGACATCGTGGCGTTCCTCGACGACGATGCGGTAGCCGACTCCAAGTGGCTCAAGTACTTCGCTGACAGCTACAGCGCGCCCGAGGTCATCGGCGTCGGCGGGCTGACGCTCCCGAACTGGGACACCGGGCGGCCGGCCTGGTTCCCGCGCGAGTTCGACTGGGTGGTCGGCTGCAACTACCTGGGCATGCGGGCGTCACGTCAGCCGGTCAGGAACCTGCTCGGCGGCAACGCCTCGTTCCGGCGCTCGGTCTTCGACCAGGTCGGTGGCTTCACCGTCGACGTCGGCCGGTCGGCGAGCAAGCTGCCGCTCGGCTGTGAGGAGACCGAGTTCTGCATCAAGATCCATCAGTACTTTTCGCGGGGCGTTCCGGGGGGTAGTCCCCCTGGGCCAGCACTGTCGAAGGCGACGCTGCTGATCGATGACCGGGCGACGATCTGGCACCGGGTGGGCCGGGACCGCACCACGCTGCGCTACTTCCTTACCCGGTGCTACGCCGAGGGGGTTTCGAAGGCGGCGGTGAGCCGTCACGTCGGCTCGGCCGACGGGCTGTCGGCCGAACGCAAACAGGCGTTCGCCACCTTGCCGGCCGGGATCGCCCGCAACCTGGCCGCGCTGGCGCGCGGCGATCTGTCCGGAATCGGCCGGGCCGGGGCGATCGTCGCCGGCCTGGTCGCAGCGACCGCTGGCTACGCGATGGGGCGTCTAACCAGGAGGTGACATGGCCGGGTGCGTGCCGATCCTCATGTATCACGAGATCACGACCGAGCCGACCTCGACCGGCCGGCTGGCAGTACGGCCTGACACCTTCGCCCAGCAACTCGGCTACCTTAAGGCGGCCGGATATAGCACGCTGACCGCCGGGCAGTTCGCGAGCGCACTGAATTTCGAGGGGGGACTGAACTCGGCCGGGCGCTCGCTGCCGGCCAAGCCGGTCGTGCTCACCTTCGACGACGGCTTCGCCGACTTCTACGACACCGCGCTCCCGCTGCTGGAGCGGCACGGCCTGACCGGCACCTTGTTCGTCACCAGCGGCTGGACCGGCGGGAGCGGTGAGTACCTGAGCAGGCACCGCCCGCCCGGCATGCTGAGCGGCGAGCAGATCCGCGAGATCGCGGGCGCCGGGATCGAGATCGGCGCGCACAGCGTGACCCACCCGGAGCTCGACCAGCTCTCGGCGGGCTCGCTACGCCAGGAACTGGTCGGCGGCAAACAGGCGCTCGAAGACCTGCTTGGCGCGCCGGTGCCTGGCCTCGCGTACCCGTTCGGCTATTCGTCGAAGGCGGTGCGCACTAGTGCGGCCGCCGTTGGCTATGAGTACGCGTGCGTGGTCGGCAACCGGCTCGCCAGCACCGGCGCCGACCGGTTCGCGCTGCCCAGGCTGACGATCGGCCGGTCCACCCGGCCGCACATCTTCGCCCGGGTCGTGGCCGCCGAGCGGCTGCCCGCCGAGTTCGCCGGGCTGCGGATGCTGACCGCGGGCCGGTCGGCAGTCCGGCTCGCTCGCTCCGCGCTGTCACGGTCGGCCGCCGCTCGACTGGCACAGCCTCGGGCCGCCGGATGACCAACCTGCGAGCGCTGCGGAGCCAAGCGCTCGGCGGGAGTTCGCCGCTGCTGCGAAACGGCTACGCGCTGATGGCCAACACCGTGGTCACCGGCCTGCTGGGGCTCGGCTACTGGCTGCTGGCGGCGCGGCACTACAGCGAGGCTGATGTCGGCCGGGCCTCGGCGGCGTACTCGGCGATGAACCTGCTCGCCGGAATCACCGCGCTCAGCCTGATCGGGGCGATGGCCAGGTTCATCCCGCAGTCAGGACGCGGCACAGGGAAGCTGATCAGGCTCGGCTACGGGATCAGCGTGTTGTCCGCGATCATCGGCTCGGTGGTGTTCCTGCTGGTCGCCGGACGCCCAGGCTCGTCCTACTCAGAGCTGACCGGCGTGCCCATCGGGGCCATCTTCACCGGCGCCGTGATCATCTGGTCGTTGTTCACCTTGCAGGACGGCGCCCTGGTCGGGATGCGCAACGCCAGTTGGGTGACGCTGGAGAACGCCGTGTTCGGCATCGCCAAGATCGCGCTGCTGCTGCCGCTGGCGACCGTGATCCCGCACACCGGGCTCTACGTGTCCTGGATGGTGCCGGCCGCGCTGGCCGTGCCCGCCGTGAACTGGCTGATCTTCCGCAAGCTGCTGCCCAAGCACAAGGACAAGTCGGGGTCGGCGCCGCCGCCGACCCGCAGCCAGGTCGGCCGGTTCCTGGCCGGCGACGTGTCCGGTGCGCTGATGCTGCTCGCCTCGATCAACCTGGTGCCGGTGCTGGTCGCCATGTTCGTGCTGCCCGGCCTCAATGCCTATTTCTATATCGCCTGGACGATCGGGATCACGCTCGACCTGCTCGCCGCCAACATGGCGCTGTCGCTGACCGTGGAGGGCGCGTTCGACCCGGTCGCGCTGGCCGGGCACGCCAAGGCGGCGCTGCGCCGCCTGATGATGCTGCTGGTACCTATCGCGATCGGCACCGCCCTGCTGGCGCAGTGGATCCTCGGCCTGTTCGGGCCCGGCTACGCGAAGTACGGGGCGCCGATCCTGGTGCTGCTGGCCGCCGCGACCGTGCCGCGCACGCTGACCGAGATCTACCTGGGCGCGTTGCGCGCGCAGAACCGCACCTCGTTCGTCGCGCTGATCCAGGGCATCAGGGCGGTGCTGATCCTGAGCCTGACGCTGGTGCTGACTCAGTCGATGGGCATCGTCGGGGCTGGGGTCGCGGTGCTGGTGACCCAGGTGGTGCTGGCGATCGGCGTGCTGCCGGGGTTGCTCAAGGTGCTGCGGGCCGATCGGCGGGCTAGCCCGGCGGCCGAGCCGGTTCCCGCAACTGGACCGGCCCCGGTGCAGGTCAGGGAGGATGCGGCGTGACGACGACCGCGAGGAGAGTTCCGCCGGTCGTTAAGCCTGCGGAACCTGGGCCAAGCCACCGCGGCGCACCTCCGGCCTGGCTCGGCCTGGCCGGTCCCGGGGTCGCGGCACTGGCCGGACTGACGCTTTTCCTTGTGCCGCTGCGCGGCGTCCGGCTCGGGCATCTGACCGGCCTCGGGCTGATCTCCGTGCTGCCCGTCGCCTCGCTGGCCGGGCTGGCGCTGCTGGTAGCCTCGTTCGTCGCGCTGCTGACGCGACGGCGGGCCGCGCCCTTGCTGTTCAGCGTGCTGCTGGTTGCCCTCATTTTCTGCCTGGACGGTGTCACCGGGCTTATCGAGCCGCTGCCGAGGTTCGCGACCGCCTACCAGGTCTCCGGGTACGTGGATTTCATCAGCCAGCACGGGCACGTCGTGCCCGCCCTGGCCGCTTACTTCAGCTGGCCCGGCTTCTTCGCCATGATCTCCTTCATCACCGGCGCGGCCGGTGCGGGTAGCCTGCTGCCGCTGATGACCTGGTGGCCGGTCGTCATCGACTTGCTGTTGCTGGTCCCGTTCATTTTGTTGACCAGGGCGCTGCGGCTGAGCTGGCGGGCCAGGTGGTTTGCCGCGCTGCTGTTCTGCCTGGGGAACTGGGTCGGCCAGGACTACTTCTCTCCGCAGTCCCTGAACTTCCTGCTCTACCTGGTGTTCCTGGCGATCCTGCTGACCTGGTTCAGCGGCCAGCGGCGGGCAGCCAGCGACCGGCCTGGACGAGTGGCGGGCGAACTGCGGGGTTTGCAGGTCGCCACCCCGTTGCGAGCTTTCTTCCTGCTTCTACTGATTTTTATTTTTACGGTCTCAACCCTGAGCCATCAGCTCACCCCGTTCCTGATGCTCGCCGCGTGCGCGGGCCTGGTGCTGGTCGGGCGTTGCACGCCGCGCGCGCTGCCGGTGCTGCTCGCCGTGATCGTGATCGGGTGGGTCAGTTACGGGACGGTCGCGTACTGGTCGGGGCATATCAACACGATCTTCGGTGAGGTCGGGAACCTCGGCGGCACGTTCAGCAGCAGCGTCAGCGGACGGGTCATCGGGACGTCCGTGCACGAGTACGCCGACAAGAGCCGGATCGGGCTCACGGCGCTGATGATCGTGCTCGCGGTCGCCGGCCTGGTCCGGCGCTGGTTCGGCGGGGTCAACGACCGTGTGCTGCTGGTGCTGCTGGTCGCGCCGGTCACGCTGGCCGGGCTGCAGAACTACGGCGGCGAGATCTCGCTCCGTATCTACATGTTCGCGCTGCCGTCGGCGGCCGTGCTCGGGGCGTGCCTGTTCTTCCCGGGGACAGCGCGGTCGAAAGCCGCTCCGGCCCCGGTTCTGGTTCCGGTTGGCGCGCACGGAGCGACGGCGGAGGAAATCACCGGGACCGTCGACCGGACCGGAGGCAGGCGGCCCTCGGTGCTGGCGATCGTTGCCGCCGGCCTGGTCGCGATCGGCCTGGCCGAATTGTTCCTGCTCGCGCGGTACGGCAACGAGGCGTTCGAGGAGACGCCGCGCGGTGAGTACGCGGCGATGAACTACATCTACGCCCACGACGGCGGCGGCACGGCGGTGCTTTGGATCAGCCGGCCGTCGGGAGTCAACGCCACGCCGCAGATGCCGTGGCAGTACCGCGACATCGCCAAGGTCAGCTTCATCGCCCACGACGCGCCGCGCGACCCCGCGCGGGTAACGGCGGTGGTCAACCGGCTGCGCGGCCTCGGCCAGGGCGCGTACCTGATCACGACCACGACGGAGTCGACGTTCATCAGCCAGACCGTCGGCTTCCCGATCGGCTGGGAGCAGAAGTTCCGCGTGGCCCTGTCGGCGGACCCGCGGCTGCGGCAGGTCTTCGCGGATAAAGACGCCGCCGTCTATCAGGCGCGGCTGCCCGCCAGCGCGCCGAAGGTGCAGCCGCCGAACCTGACCACGACGCCGACCAAGTCCACGATCTGGAGTCCGATCGGGATCGGAGCGCTCATCGCGGCCCTGCTGTTGCTGAGCGCGCGCGAGTTCATCAGGGAATGCCTTCCGTCCAGGCGCTGGATGCTCGGGCCGCTGGCAATCGCGGCGCTGCCCGTGCTCGCGTTGTTCCTGTACGCCGTCGCCGAGCGATTCGTGACGATGTCATGACCCAGAGCGCCGCCGATCTGCTCGCACCGGCCGGTCTCCGGGCGATGAGCGAGCCGTGCCTTGACCGGTCGGTTCCGGCGCTGGTGCTGAAGGTCGGCCAGTACCCGGTGCACTCCGGCGGGCTCGGCGTGATCAGGACGCTCGGCCGGCTCGGCGTCCCGGTCTACGCGATCACCGAGCCCGGCCTCACTCCAGCGGCGGCGTCCCGGTACTGCACGGCGGCATTCGTCTGGCACGCGACCGGGCACGAGGAGCCGGTCGAGCTGGTCGCGCAGTTGTGCGAGGTCGGCGAGTCGATCGGGCGCCCGGCCGTCGTGATTCCGGTGGACGATGAGGCGGCGGTGCTGGTCGCCGAGCATCAGGCCGAGCTGTCATCGCGGTTCTTGTTCCCGCGCGTCCAGCCGCGCCTGCCGCGCAAGCTGGCCAGCAAGCCGGGCCTGTTCGACCTGTGCATCGCCCACGGCGTGCCGGCGCCGGTCTCTGAGACGCCGGCCACGTTCGAGGAGGCGGGTGACTTCGCCGCGACCGCTACGTATCCGGTCGTGGTCAAGAACGCCGAGGTCTGGGAACGCCGGCGGCGGCCGGTCGTGCCCGGCACGACGATCGTCAAGAGCGAGGAAGACCTGGTGGCCTTGCTCACCAGACCGCCGCCTGACCTGGTGCCCGACCGCCTGCGGTTGCATCCGCGCAGCGAGTCGCCTGGCGTGATCTTGCAGGAGTACATCCCGCCGGAGCACGCCGAGGACTGGATCGTCCATCTGTATTGCGGGGCGGACTCGACTAGCCAGGTGCTGTTCACCGGCCGGAAGATCCGGTCCTGGCCGCCGAACCACGGGGTGACCGCGTGCGCGTACTCGGTCGCGAACCCCCAGCTCGCCGAGATCGCCAGGCGGTTCTGCGACCAGATCGGCTTCCTGGGCATCGCCGACCTGGACGTGCGGCTTGACCTGCGCGACGGCCGGTACAAGCTGGTGGATTTCAACCCGCGGGCCGGCAACCAGTTCCGGCTGTTCGAGTCGGAGTCCGGTGTGGACGTCGTCCGGGCCCTGCATCTGGATCTGACCGGGCGGCAGATTCCGCCCGGCCTGCAGGTTGATGGCCGGCGGATCATCGTCGAGCACGCCGATATTCCGGCTCAGATCGCGTACCGAAGGCTCGACAAGAGCGTGACCAGGGCCGGTTCGGCCCGGCCGGAGCATACGTCGACCGAATTCGCCTGGCTGGCCAGGGACGACCCGTTCCCGTTCCTCGTCATGGTCCGGCATGTGATCGGGGCCGCCGTGCGCAAATTGCGCAAGCGCGCCTGAGAGGGAGCCCTGAGAGGGAGCCCTGAGAGGGAGCAGAGAGGGAATCGCCCGAGTCGAGTGGGGGAGGGGCCTTGGAAGTAGCGGTGGTTCGGCCGTCGGAGCTAGGCGCGGGTGAGGTCGCGGCCTGGCACGCCATGCAGGATCAGGAGGAGGGGTTCCGCAATCCGTTTCTTAGCCCGGAGTTCGCCTTGGCCGCCGGGCAGGTTGTGCCTTCGGCCAGGGTCGCGGTGGTGCAGCAGGCGGGACGGCCGGCCGGGTTTCTCGCGTTCGAGCTCGGTCGGCTCGGCAGCGCGCGACCGGTCGGTGCCTGGCTGAGTGACTGCCAGGGATTCGTGCACGCTCGCGAATTCCAGCCCGACGCCGGTGAGCTGTTGCGCGGCTGCGGCATCTCGGCCTGGCAGTTCGATCACCTGGTGGGCTGGCAGCAGCCGTTCGCCAAGTACCAGATCGCCACTGGCAGTTCGCCGGTGATCGACCTCACCGGAGGATTCGAGGCCTACTCCGCGCGGTGGAAGGAGAGGTCGCCGCGCTTGCGCAACGACCTCGGGCGCAAGACACGCAAGATCGAACGCGAGCTGGGCCCGCTCAAGTTCGTGATCGATTCCTCCGACCCCGACGACCTGCGGACGCTGATGGGCTGGAAGTCCGATCAGTACCGCCGCACCGGTCGCAACGACCGGTTCGATGAACCTTGGATCGTCGACCTGGTGTCGCAGTTGTTCAGCCATCGCCAGGCCGAAGGCGGCCGGGGTGACTTCTGCGGGTTGCTGTCGATGCTGTACGCCGGCGGCAAGCCGGTCGCCGGGCACTTCGGGCTGGCGTACGGCGGATTGCTGGCGCACTGGTTCCCGGCCTACGACGCCCGCTATTCGAGGTACTCACCCGGATTTATGCAACTGCTCGAGATGACGCGAGAAGCGCCCGGCCTCGGGATCGACTCGATCGACCTCGGCAAGGGCACGGCCCGGTACAAGGAGGACATGAAGAGCTATGACCTGACGGTCGCGGAAGGGACGGCGATCGGCCGGCCCGTGCTTGGCAATGTGATCAGGTTCCGGCATGCACCGGCGCGCTGGGCCGCCCGCGCGATCAGGGGGAACCGCCGCGTCTTCGGCGCGGCTGACCAGGTGCTGAAGCGGTACGGCCGGATGAAGATGGCGCGAGCGAGTCAGACGTCGGGGTCTGAACCGGAGTCGGGGTCCGGACCGGAGTCAGGGCGGTCGTTATCCTCGACGTCATGCGGGCGTGGGTTGTACACGAACCTGGACCGGTCAGCACCGGGCCACTCAAGCTGATCGACCGGCCGGTCCCCGAGCCGGGGTCTGGGCAACTGCTGATCCGGGTGCTTCGCTGCGGCGTCTGCCGCACGGACCTGCACCTGGCCGAGGGCGATCTTGAGCCGAAGCGGCCAGATGTCACCCCGGGCCACGAAGTGGTCGGCGAGGTCGAGGCGGTCGGTCCGGGGACGACTAGGTTCACGGTGGGCGACCGGGTCGGCGTGGCCTGGCTGGCCGGCACCGACGGCTCATGCCGGTTCTGCCGCAGCGGCCGGGAGAACCTCTGCCCGGCGTCGGTCTACACCGGCTGGGACCTCGACGGCGGCTACGCCGAATACCTGGTCGCGGCCGATAGCTACGTGCACCCGCTGCCGTCCGGGTTCAGCGACTCAGAACTCGCGCCGCTGCTGTGCGCGGGCATCATCGGCTACCGCGCGCTCCGCCGGGCCGAGCTGCCGCCCGGCGGCCGCCTGGGCATCTACGGCTTCGGCGGCTCGGCCCACCTGGCCGCGCAGGTAGCGATCGCCGAGGGTGCCGCCGTACACGTGTTCACCAGGGCGCAAGCCGCCCGCGATCTCGCGCTCGAACTCGGCGCGGCGTCCGCGCAGGACTCGTTCGACGCCGCGCCTGAGCTGCTCGACTCGGCAATCATCTTCGCTCCCGTCGGCGAGGTGGTGCCGCCGGCGCTCCGCAATCTCGCTAGGGGCGGCACCGTCGCCATCGCCGGCATCTACCTCACCGACATCCCGTCGCTGGACTATGAGATCGACTTGTTCCAGGAGCGGACGCTGCGAAGCGTGACCTCGAACACGCGCGGCGACGCCGAGGAG
>WNEY01000599.1_pt1 | contig 23148 bp, 21 predicted proteins | sample 5400531 | NCBI WGS metagenome assembly WNEY01 (sample SAMN13153338, study PRJNA577476) | soil metagenome | isolation source: 200 cm saprolite under Douglas fir tree site 1 | place: USA:California | collected 2015-04-18
CGTATCCCGCACGGTCGAGTTCGCCGGCCTCGCCGGAAAGCCCCGATCGAATTATAGAGGAAGCCGCTCACGGCATGATCGATCGCTGCGAAACTGGTTAATCGCGAAGCGGCCCGCCGCAGCATGAAACCCGGCGGATGTTCCGCGCTGCCGCCATGATCCGCGCGGATTTCGGCGTTAAGGTAAAAATGCGGAACTTGTTTGCGAGGCTCGATCGGCCGAGGCCTTGCGGGCTCGCCTCGCTAGAATGGCCGCCATGTCGGCCGTCGACGGTGTCATCCGTGAAGCAAACAAGCGCGATCGCGCCGCGTCGCGATCCGTGCATGTCCGGTCGGTGATCGTCGGCGGGCTGCCGATCGCCGTCATCGATCGCGTGGAGTCGACGCGCCTCATGATCGAGCTCGCGACGGCGCGCCGCGAACCGGGACAGCCGCCGCTCGTCATCACCTCGGCCAACGGGCAGGTGATCTCGATGTGCGCGCGCGACCAGCGCCTGCGCGACCTGTTCCTGTCGGCCGACCTCATTCATGCGGACGGGATGCCGCTCGTGTTCGCCTCGCGGCTCATGGCCCGGGTGGCGTTGCCGGAGCGCGTCGCCACCAGCGATCTGTTCCACGACGTCGCCGCGCGCGCGCAGGCGAAAGGCGCGAGCTTCTACCTGCTCGGCGGGACGGCCGACGTGGTCGAGCAGGCGGTGCAGCGCGCGCGGCAAAGGTATCCCCGCCTGAAGATCGCCGGTTTCCGCAGCGGATATTTTCGCCGCGACGAGGAAGAGAGCGTCGTCGCCGAGATCAACGCGGCGCGTCCCGATATCCTGTGGATCGGCATGGGCATTCCGGCCGAGCAGGAATTTGCCTTGCGCCAGCGCGCGCGCCTGACCGGCGTCGGCCTGATCAAGACGTCGGGCGGGCTGTTCGACTTCGTGTCGGGAAAAAATCCGCGCGCGCCCGCATGGATGCAGGCCGCCGGGCTCGAGTGGCTCTATCGCACGATGCGCGAGCCGCGGCGGCTGCTGCTGCGCTACCTGACGACGAATCCGCATGCGCTCTATCTGTTGCTGACGAGGACGTCGCAAGCCGGATGACGGAGCCGCGATATCGACGGTCGGGCGCGCGGGGCGTCGCCCTGGCGATCACGCTCGCGGCGTTCGCGGTCACTGCCATTCGTACCGCGACGGCGCTCGATCCGCAGCCGGGTCCGGGCGCGCAGCCGGCATGCGAAGCGCAATGGCCGGCCGGCGTGCTGCTTGCGCGGCTCGCGACGCTCGCGCGCGGGTTCAACCTCACCAGCTGGCTCGACGCTTCGCCGCCGCGGCGGCCGGACATGGCGGTGCTGACCCGCCTGCATGCGCGCGGATTCACCCACGTTCGTCTGCCGGTCACGGCCGAGTTCCTGATGGACGCGTTCAGCGGCGCGCAGGAGATCGCGCGACAATCGGCAGAGCTTGATCGCGCCATCGACGGCCTGATCGCCATCGGCTTCGGCGTCAGCCTCGACATGCATCCGGGCAGCCGGTTCGCCGAGCTCTATCTGGCCGAGCCAAAGCGGGCCTACGACCTGCTGGAAGCGCTGTGGCGCGACCTGGCGCGGCGCTACGCCCGCCGGCCGCCCGACCGCCTGTTCTTCGAGGTGCTCAACGAGCCCAACGTCAACCGGCGCGTCTGGAACGCGGACGGGCCGCGCCTCGTGGAGGCGATCCGCCGCGAGGCGCCGGCGCACACGATCGTCTACGGCGGGACGCACTATCAGCGCATCGACGCGCTCGACGAGATGCGCCCGGTCGGCGATGCGAACGTGGTCTATGCGGTCCACTTCTACGATCCGATGGTATTCACCCATCAGGGGCTCGATTGGTCGGCCGACGATCCCCTGCGCTTCCTCCAGGGCGTGCCGTTCCCGGCGCAACTCACCGACCCGGCGGTCGAGCGGCTGCTGCAGCGGCTCGCCATGGAAGGCCGGGCGGCCGCGGCGGCGCAGCTGGTGATCCAGTTGCGCCGGCCGTGGACCGACGAGCGGATCGACGCCGAGTTCGCCCGGGCGCAAGCGTGGGCCGCCGGTCAGCGCACCGCCGTCATCGTCAACGAATTCGGCGTGCTCAGTTGGAAGGCCGCGCCGGCCGCGCGCGTCCGCTGGCTCGCGGCCGTGCGCCGCGCGGCCGAGCGCCACTGCATCGGGTGGGCGCATTGGGATTACGCGGACGGCTTCGGCTTCGTGCGCCGGCTCGAGGACGGCCGCGAGCGCCCCGACGAAGCGATCGTCAGCGCATTGGTGGGCGGTTAGACGCCTCTATTTGTCTGAGAGCGGCCCCCCACGAGCACCTCATTCGGCACTTCTTGCACGTAGCGAGCTTCTCGAAATCGAAGGGCATGCCTGGTGCCGGCGCTAGTCGCCGCTCCGCTTCATGAGCCAGTTCGCGAGGAGAACGGCGAGCAGCGCCCCGACAAGCTGCGCAGCGATGAACGCCGCCACCCCGGCCGGCGCAATGCCGGCGAAGGTGTCGGACAACAACCGCGCAATGGTGACGGCCGGGTTGGCAAACGACGTCGAGGCGGTGAACCAATAGGCGGAGGTGATGTAAAGCCCGACCGCGTAGGGCACCGAGGCCCTCGCGCAGGACAGGCAGCCGAGAATGGTCAGCACCAGCCCGAAGGTCGCAACCCCTTCGGCAAACCATTGCCCGGGCCCGGTCCGCACCGTCTGCGACACCTGCCAGAGCGGAAGGTCGAACATCGCATGGGCGGCGAGAACGCCGACGATGCCGCCGAGGATCTGGACGCCGACGTAGACGACGGCTTCGCGCCACGCCAGCTCGGCGCGCAACGCAAAGGCGAGCGACACCACCGGATTGAAATGCGCCCCCGACAGCGGGCCGAAAATCAGAATCAACACGACGAGCATCGCTCCCGTCGGCAGCGTGTTGCCGAGGAGCGCGATCGCGTCGTTTCCGCCGGCCAGCCTGGCGGCCATGATCCCCGAGCCGACGATGGCCGCCAGCAGAAACGCCGTACCGAGCCATTCGGAGAAAGCACGCTTGCCCAGAGACGGCATCAATGCGTCTCTTCGGCCTTTGCCGTCGCGCCGTCCATGCGGCCGATGTCCTTCAGCTTCGACTGCAAGCCGAGGCGATCGAGACTTCGGATGGGCAGCGCGGTGAAAATCCCGATGCGCTGAAACAGCATCCGGTAGGCGTCCTTGAAGGCCAGCGCGACCTCGGCCGCGGAGCCTTTGGCCTCGGCCGGATCGGGGATGCCCCAATGCGCGGTCATCGGCTGTCCCGGCCAGACCGGGCAGGTTTCGCCCGCCGCGTCGTCACAGACGGTGAAGACGAAATCGAGCGCCGGCGCGCCAGGCACGGCGAATTCGTCCCACCCCTTCGAGCGAAGGCCCGAGGTGTCGTAGCCGAGGCTTTGCAGGAGCCCGACCGCCTGCGGGTTCACCTGTCCCTTCGGCCGGCTCCCCGCACTGTGGGCCCGAAAGCGTCCCTGCCCGAGCTTGTTCAGGATGGCTTCGGCCATGATCGAGCGCGCCGAATTGCCGGTGCAGAGGAACAGCACCCGATAGACGCGCCCGCTCGTCATGCGGCAGCCGTGCAATCGCGGGCCGGCTCCACGGCGGGCTTCGCCGCGCAGCAGGCCTGCTCGGCAGGATGCGCCACGCGCGCCGTGTTTTCGCCGGTGCCGTCGCCGTAGAGCGTGCTCTCGCCGGTCGTGAAGAAGGTCTCCCACGAAATTCCCGACGGATCGTCGATCCAGGCCTTCTCGCCCTTGGCGTAGCAGCAGGTGGTCTGGCCTTGTTCGATGACGGTGCCGCCGGCCTTGTGCAGGCGGGCATAGACGTCGTGCAGCTCGTCCTTGCTCTCGACCTGAATCCCCAAGTGATCGAGCCCCGGCTGCTTGCCGCGGGTCGAAATGGCGAAATTGATGCGCGGATCGTCGAGCATCCACTTCGCGTAATCCGGCTTCACGACGGCGGGCGCCGCCGCGAACAGCGCGGAGTAGAAGCCGATCGCCTGCGGCAGGCTCTCGACGCCGACATGCACGTGGAAACGCTTCATGACGCGGTCTCCCTGATTTTTCGGCGGGTGGTCTTGGCGGGAACGCAGGCCGCCGGAGCGCAGGATGCGTCGCCGCGGCAGCAATTCTCGGTGAGATAGCCGAGCAGCGCGTTCATGGTGTCGTAGCGCGCCGCATAGATCATCGAGCGCCCGTCGCGGCGCACGGAGACGAGCCCCGCCTCCCGCAACCGGTCGAAATGGAAGGTCAGCGTATTGGGGGGAAGGCCGATGGTCGCCGCCACTTCCCCGGCGGGCAGGCCTTCCGGTCCCGCCTGCACCAGCAGGCGGTAGGTTTCCAGGCGGTGATCCTGGGCGAGCGCCGCCAGGGCCGCGACGGCATCGGCTTTTCTCATATTTCAATGATTATCGAAGTGTCGGGGACCTGTCAAGGATTATTTCGAGGATCATCGAAATATTTCTTGCGCCGTCGAAGCGCTCGCCCGGAGGCAGGAACGGGGGCCGGCCGAGCCCGCGCGCGCGGCCGGCGGTGCCGCCCGGCGCTGGCGATTGACGGCGGCGCGGCGTAAGCTGTCCCCGGGGTGACCGCCATCATGCGTGCCCTTATCAACGACCCCGACCATTGGCGCCAGCGCGCCCAGGAGGCCCGTGCCATCGCGGACCAGCTGGCCGATGCAGCGGCCAAAGGCACGATGCTCAAGATCGCCGACGGCTACGAGCACCTGGCCGAGCGCGCCGAGGCGCGAGCGCTGCTCGCGAAAGGCGAGCCCGCCGCCGGCTGACCGGCGGAAATCCACCGGCTGCGCGGAACGCCACAGCGTGCCCCGTCCTTCGGAATCGGAACAGATTCGAGAAATCGTTAGTGGCGCATGTTTCCTGTCGGCGAACCGGCATCCGCCCCGGATCAAGCCGGGGGCAGCCTTTCGCCGGAACATGCGCTTAGCAAACAACAACTCGCGCCACGCCGCAGCCGGCGCGGCCGGCGGGATGACCGACGACGCGTTCGCCACGCGGCAATGCCGCGTGGCGCGCGATGTCTCGTCAGATCAGGCGGCGCTTACTTCTTCTCGTGCTTCTGCTTGTAGAGGGCGCTGCAGGGCCGATAGCGGCCATGGCCGTCGTCGGTCATGCACTGCTCCCCGGCCTTCCAATTCGGATTCTCTTTCTTGTAGAGCGCGCTGCACGGCCGCTTGCGGCCATAGCCGTCGTCGGTCATGCACTGGACCGCCGCGTACTGGACGTTGGTTGGCTTGGCCGCCGTCGAGCCGGACATGCCGGTCGGAGCGGAAGCCGCCGCAGGAACCGCGAGCAGGAGGGACGCAACCCCCGCAAGCATCAGTGAACGAATGTTCATGCTAGTCTCCTTCGAGGTTACACGCCATGGACAGTGCGGGATTTTGCCGGGCCGGACTATTGTCCTCAGGGGCAATACGGCCGTCCCTACCGGCAATACCCCCTATCCTTACGGGCGATGCGGCGGGAGGTTTCAGCACGTCGCCGCCGCGATCGCATCGATCAACAACTGTCCCACAAACGGCTTGCGCAGATAAGCGACGCAGCCGGCTTTCGCCGCCTCGCTGCGCGTACTGTCGTCGTCGAACGCGGTCATGAAGATGACCGGAAGCGTGGAGCCGGAGCCCGCCAGCCGGCGGCGCAGCTCGAAACCGCCCATGCCGCCGAGGTGGATATCGAGGACGAGACAGTCGGCGGCGCTGGCGGCGCCGAGAAATGCTTCCGCCGACGGGAACACCTCGGTGGCGAAGCCGTGCGCCTGCAATAGACGCTCGAGCCCGGTGCGCATGCTCGAATCGTCGTCGACGACCGCGATGGTTTTTCCCTGCGTCGGCACGCGCCACCTCGGATGTGCGGGCGGACCATGCCTTCGGCATCGCCCGGATGACAGGCCCACCCTAGAGCATGTCCCGTTCCTTCGGAATCGGGACATGCTCCAGGATCAGTGATTGGCGCATGTTCTTATCGGCGAACCGGTACCCACCCCGGATCAAGTCCGGGGCAGGCTTTCGCCGGAACATGCGCTAGCCGTACTTTGCAAGCAATACACGTGGGCGATCCGCCGCGGCCTCGATCGGCAGATTCAGGGATTCGGACGCGCCGCGGCCAGGACGCCAAGGCGCTCGGCAAACAAGACGAGCTCGGCGACCGACCGCACCTCGAGCTTTTGCATCAGGCTCTGCCGGTGCGCCTTGATCGTGCGCTCCGACGTGCCGAGCTGGTGGGCGATCTGCTTGTTGAGCCTGCCGCACACGACCAGGTCGAAGACCTCGCGCTCGCGCGGCGTCAACGTCGCCAGCCGCGCATGCTGGGCGCCGATCCGCTCGGATTTCTCATGCGCCGCCCGAAAACGGGCGAGCGCACGCTGCACGGCCGCCAGCAGGACGTCCTTCGGCGCCGGCTTGGTCAGGAAATCCTCGGCGCCCGACTTGATGGCGCGCACGCTCGAGGGAATGTCGGCGTGCCCGGTCAGGAACACGATCGGCAGCGTATGCCCCAGCTCGGCAAGCCGCTCCTGCAGCTGCAGGCCGCTCAAGCCGTCCATCTGCACGTCGAGCAGGATGCAGCCGAGCTCGGCGGGCGGCGGCTTTTGCAACATCTGCATCGCCGAATCGTAGAGCGCGACGCGATAGCCGCTGGCCTGGAGCAGGCGCGAGACCGCGGTCCGGTACGACGCATCGTCGTCGACCACATGAATAAGCGGGGATGTGTCGGTCATGCCGGACGCTCCCTGACCACCGGTAGAGTAAAGCTGAAGGTGGCGCCGCCATCCGGCCGGTTCTCAGCCCAGATGCGGCCGCCGGATTGCTCGATGATCGAGCGCGCGATGGACAATCCCAGTCCCATGCCCTGCCGCTTGGTGGTGAAGAACGGCTCGAACACGTCCTTGAGCTTGTCGGACGGGATGCCGCTGCCGGAATCGGACACCGAGACCCTGATGGTCGCGCCGTCGACCAATACGGTCCGAACGGTCATATGGCGCCTGCCCGCCGGGCGGGCAAGCATCGCGTCCATGCCGTTCAAGGCGAAGTTGAGCACGACCTGCTGCAGGTGGACCGGATCGGCGCGCGCCGGCAACGGGCGTTCGTCGAGCTCCGCGTCGAGCATCACGCCGCGCGACGCCGCCTCGGCGGCGAGGATGTCGGTCATGACGCGGACCACGTCGTTCACGTCGATCAATTGCGGCTCGGATTCGCCCTTCTTCATCAGTCCGCGCAGGCGGCGGATGACCTCGGCGGCGCGCTGGTCGTCGCGGCGGATGTCGGCGAGGATCGCCTTGACCTTCTCGACATCGGGCGGATCGGCGTTGAGCAGAAGCTCCGCCGCTTCCGCGTTGCTGAGCACTGCGCCCAGCGGCTGGTTGAGCTCGTGCCCAAGGGACGCGGACAGCACGCCGACGGCGGCGCTGCGGTTGAGGTGGGCCACTTCCTCCAGATGGCGGCGCGCATCCGACTGGGCGGCGGCGCGGCGGCGGCGCTCGAGCAGAAATCCCGCCATCAAGGCGGTTTGGATTGCCGCGATGAACGCCAGGGCGCTCAGCTGCCAGCGGTAGCGCTCCCACACGCCCGGCTCGCGGAAGCGGATATCGCTTGCCGGGGGCAACCTGCCCGCGCCGATGTTCCAGCGCTGCAGCTGCCGCCAATCGAACACCAGCTTGGAGAACTCGCCACGGATCGAGGGAATGTTCGAGGCGGCTTCTCCACGCAGGATACGCAAGACGCGACGCGCCGCGTCCGCGCCGATCAATTCGGGGCTGAAGACGACGCCGCCCACGGCGCCGTCGCCGACCTGGCTTTCCGCGTGGATCACGATCGGCCGGTTGGCCACTTCGGCGATGGAGGCGAGCGCGTCGCGCGGAGCATAGGCGATGCCGGCGCCGTCGACGAAAATCGGCGTGTAGAGGATCGCGGTCCGCTCGGGAAGGGTGGCGACGCGCCGCCTGATGTCGGCGAGCGGCAGGCCGGTGAGATCGACGACCTCCAGCTCGGCGGCGACCGCGGGCAGCTCCTGCTTGAAGTTGTGGTAGACATCCTTGCCGTCCCACGGATCGCCCAGGAGGGCGACCCGCCGAAGATCCGGGACCAGCGCGCGCGCCGTGCTCACCATGTCGCGCAGGGTCGGCTGCACGACGCTGCCGGTGATGTCGGCGGCGAGATTCAATTCGGCGACGGCGGATTCGGCGACCGCGGCAAACACGACCGGCGCTTCCGGCCACATCTCGGCGCGAATACCGAGCGCGAACTCGAGCGCCGAGGAGCCGACCGCCAGGATGATGCCGATGTCCCGGTCCTGGTTCTTGTCGAGGATGTAGCGGCGAGCGGTGTCGTGATAGGTCGGGCTCTTGAAACGGCCGAAATCCAGATGCTCGGCAAAGACGGTGATGAGCTCCGGCGAACCGTCGCGCAGGCCGGCGTTGAAGGCGGTGGAGAAGGCCGCATACCAGGGAAGGTTGGACTCCCACTGGTAGAGGATGAGCACCGAACGCGGCACCTGCGCGGCGGCGGCCGGCGCCGCGCCCGCCAGGCAGGCGATCAGCAAAACGGCCGCGCGCCATGACGAACGAGCGACGGCCGCCTTGGCGCTGGCCCTGTTCATGGTTCGACGCTCCCCCGGCATTGCTCGAGAATACAGGCTTGGCGGGGCGACGGGCATGGCTTTTTTCATCAAAATCGCGGCGGCCCCTGGTGATCGAAAATCAAATAAAGGTGCGCACCGGCTGAACGCCGGAACGGGAGGATGCGAAAAATCACGGCCCGGGAGCCACTTGGGACACCCCATGACCGGGCGGTCACTTCGCCTTGCGCTTTTGGTTTTTCGGCGTGCCCTTGAGGAGGGCGTAGTCGCGATAGAGGATGGCGAAATCCGCCGCCATCTCGTAACAGGTCAGGAGCTTGTGCACCGAGATGTCCCAGTGGGTGTCGGGCTGGCCGCAGGTTTGCGCCTCGATGGTGAATGGGGCGCGCCACACGAAACGGGTCGAGGCGTAGTCGGCGAGCGCCTCCAGCAGGCGGATGCTGCGAAACGCCTGGGCGATCGGCTCGTATTTTCCCGTGGCGGGACCATAGGCGACCTCGATTTTCTGCTTCGGCCGGTCCGCGGCGCGCAGGTGCGGCTTGAGCACCGTTTCCCACGACCATGACGCGTTGCTGTAGTCGCCCTGGCACGTGCCCTGGCGGTCCTGCGGCAACTTCACCGAGTTGGCGAGGTCGGTGAATTTTTCCGGGTCGGAGCCGACCATCAGGCAGACGATCTGATAGGCGCGCTGCTGGTTCATGCCGTGCTCGTCGTAGAACGCCGGCTTGATCCCCTCTTTTTTCTCGCGCTGGTCGGTCAGGAACCAGCCCTTGGTGGCCTGCACCAGCACGTCGTGCGAAACAGCGGATCCCACCCGGAGCATGGCGAGCACGGCGTAGGAATCGGCCGCGTCCTCTTCCCGGCCGAGCACCGGCAAGCCCATTTCGGTGACGTGCGCGTGGCCCATTTCGTGGACCAGCGCGAAGAGCATGTTGCCGACAACGAATTCGACCATGTCCTTGCGCTGCTTGTGGGTGAATTTCTTGAGCCGGGGATCGTTGTCGAGGGCGCGCGCGGCTTCGTCCACCCGCGCCTGAAATCGCTCCGATCTGGCCTTGAGTTCTTCCGGCGTGAGTTGATCGGCTTGTGCCGGTTCCGGCCGGGTCGTCTGTGCGAGGGCAGGCCCCGCGCCCAGCAGCAGGATGCACGTCAGCGCGGACGCGCACAGGCAACGACCCAACGCGCGGATGCGCATGGGATGTCTCCGTCCATGAGCGGCGCTTCAGGCTGGCCGCCGCTCCCCCCACCGGTCAGGCGGCACTCTACTCCGTCTCGCGCGTCCGCGCCCCTTGGGACGGGGTCCGCACGGAAAAAGCAAGTCATTATCGCGCGCTGGCGGCCCAATGCGCGCCGTCGGCGTCGGAGGCGTCCCGGGACGGCCACGGAGCGGGCGCTCCTGGCGATGGCGCAACGGCGGCGCGACTGAGATCAAAGGGTCCGGGCGAAGTCCGTCAGCCGGGGCGACGGGGGTCGGTTGTGATCCCAACACCGCCGTCCGTCATGTCGCCCAGGATCATCGGGGGATCGTGGCCGCGCCGGCCTTCGACCTGAACCGCGAGGGCGATCCACGACTGCGCCAGGGTGACGTAGATTGCCCTGACGTCCAGGTCTTCGATCCTTCGGCTCAAGCGCAGGCACTCGGCGGCGCGCTGTCGATAGTCTTCGGCCGGCGTACTCACTGACCCAACCCCCTCGAATTCCGGCAGGTCCCCACTCGTGAACGTCGTGGCAGGCTGATGGTTCCACGGCGGCCGGAATGTGCAGGCAATGAGGCGCATCGAGGGAGCATTATCGGACCGGGCCCGCCCTGGCATACCAGGAACCCGGCGGGCGGGCCGCGGTTAATGGACCGCACGAGGTCGCTCAATCCTGGGGGCGGCCGCAATGCCTTATCGCAGTCACCTGGATCCGGGCCAGTTAGCGGCCCTCGTGGTCTGTCCCAACTGCCAAGTGGGCATGCGCGTGAAACGAGTCGCGCCGGTGATGTTCACGACCGACGTCGTCGAAATGGTCTACGACTGCCCGAAGTGCCGAGCGGAGACGAAACGGCACGTGCGGGAACGGCGCTCGCCGAAATCGAGATAGCCAGCGGGAAGCGCGCACCATCGATTAAGAGCCGGCGGCCTGAACGGCCTCGCGCGGGCCGTGCATCACGGATGCGGCCACCGGCTCGGGCCGTTCGCGGCCGCGCGGACCGCCGGTCTCGGCGGTGTAGAGACCGTAACGCCCGTAGTCGTACAGGCGGTATTTGCTCACATCCACCTTGTTGAGAACGACGCCGGCGATCTTGTCGGCGCCCGGCCCGACGGAGTTGAGCGCCTCGAAAACGGTGTCGCGCGCGGTGCGCCGCCATTCGATCACAAGGACGGCGCGGTCGGCGCAGTCGAGCAGGCGGCGGCTTTCGGCGACCGGCAGGATGGCGGGACTGTCGATGATTACCAGATCGAACAGTTGCCGGCACTGCTGCAGGATGGTGCTCAGCCGCTCGTCGTCCGCCTCGGCCAGCGCATTGACGGTATCGTGCCGCGCGCCGCCGGCGAGAATGGAGAGCCCGCTGCGCGGATCCTGCAGCACCGCCGCCTTCACGCCGATCCCGCCGTTGAGGACATCGACGAGCCCGGCCTTGGCGCCCGGATAAGCGGCGCTGAGCGACGCATGGCGCAGATCGCCGTCGATGAGAAGCGTGCGCGCGCCCGCCTTGGCGGACGCATGCGCCAGGTTGGCGGCGATGACCGATTTGCCTTCGCCCGGCATGGCGGAGACGACCGCCAGCACCTCGCCGCTGTCGCGCCGGTGCGCCGCGCGCAGGCGCAGCCGCACCGAATGCAGGCCCTCGGCAAAGGGCGAGGAAGGATCGTCGAGCACGGCACGCGCGAGGCTGCGCGCCGCCTGGAACCGCGGCCCGGCGCGCCGGACCAATGTCGCGAGGATGCCGATGGCGCGCCCGCCCGCGGAACGGCCCGCCTCGACCAGCGGGACGATGCCGAGGCACGGCAGCGACAGGTCCCGTTCGACCTCGGCGATGGTGCGATAGGTGCGGTCGAGATGCTCGAGCACGAGCGCAAGCCCCATGCCCAGCACCAGGCTCACCGCCACGGCAACCGCCAGCAACAGGGCCGTGCCCGGCCGATTGGGGCGGACCGGCGCGAGCGCCGGCGCGACGATGCGGGCATCGGGTATCTGCAACGTCTGCTGCTCGGTCGTTTCCTTCGAGCGCACGAGGAACTGGTCGAACAGCGCCCGGTTCGCCTGCGCCTCGCGCTGCAGCTCGCGCAGCCGCACGTCGGCCTGGTCGTAGCGGGCGGCCTGCTCCTTGAACCGCGTGAGATCCGCCTCGAGCGAGGCCTCGCGGCTCTTCGCCACCTCGAACTCGTTGCGCACGCCGGCGAGGATGCGGCCGATCTCGCTGTCGATCTGCCGGCGCAAATCCGCGAGCTGGGCGCGCACGCGCACCAGGGACGGGTGCTGGCCGCCGAGCGCGGCGCTCAGCTCGGCCTCGCTGCGCGCGACCTCGGCGTACTGGGAGCGCAGATTGGCGATGACCGGCGATTGCAGTGCCTCGTTGAGCCCGGCCGTATTGCCCGACTGCGCGGTTATCTGTTGCACCCGGTCGAGCCGCGCCCGCGCCTCGGCGCCGCTGGCGCGCGCCAGGATGAGCTGCTGATTGAGCGTCTCGATCTGCCGCTGGACGAGCTTGATCCCCTCGGCCGTGTCGATGAGATTGTTTTCAGCCCGATAGCTCGCCACCGCGTTCTCGGAATCGCGAACGTGCGTGCGCATCTCCACAATCCGGTCCTTGAGCCAATCGGACGCCTTGATGGTGGCATCGAATTTCGCGGCGCGCTGATCGTCCTGGTAGGTCTCGGCGATCGCGTTGGCGATGCGCGCGGCCTTGGCCGGGACGACCGACGTGAACGTGACCTCGATGACGTAGGTCAGGCCGCGCCGGCGCACATCGAGCCTGTCCTGGACCCGGCGCAGGATCCAGTTGGATTGCGTCTCCCGGTCGCCGGCGGGATCGACGCCGAACACGGACAGCACGCCCGCGGCGAGGCGCTGCACCGCCGACATGCTGTTGAACTCCGGATCGTCGGCGAGGCCGAGGCGCTCGACGACGCGCTTGATCAGCGCCGAGGACGTGATCAGGTCGACCTGGCTTTCCACGGCGGCCGCATCGGAGCCGATGCCGGACAGGACCGACTCCGAAGCCGTCACGCGCTGCTGGCGCGGATCGACGAGGACAACCGCGGTCGCGCTGTAGCGCGGCGGAATGAGCACCAATGCGGCCGCAACGCCGATCAGCACACAGGCGACAAGCGTGCCGATGAAGCGGGCGCGGCGGCGCACGATCAGCCACAGCCCGCGGAAATCGAGCAGGCTCGCCGATTCGGAGAGTCCGGGGTGGCGCGCAGGACTCGCCGCCTCGTCGAGATTTCCGTAGCGCCGGCCGCCGGCTTTCCACATGACGCAAATGCTCCGATCCGGGCGCAATGGTGCGAAAATACGTAAACCGATCTGGCACCGCGCGGTTGCAGGCGTCAACGACCGCCGCGCAAGATGATTAACGCTGCAGGGGCCGCGCCGCGGGATCGAACTGCGCAACCGGCGACGTTTACCTTGGCGCACGCTTTGACTTGGGCACCGCGGCGAAATCCGCGATGACGGCGGCGGCGACGCCCGTTCGCGTTGGCTTGGCACGTTTTGGTTTGGCACGTTTCTGGCCCCGCGCAAGCCGCGGAGCCGCGCGCGTGTCCCATTTGGAAGCACGGGCGGGGTGGGACCGCCCGGCGGGCGGCGGAACAAACGACATCGATGCGGGTGCGATGACGACCTACGACATGAACAGGCCCGCCGCGCTTCCCCGCGCCTTCCCCCATGCCACGTTCGCTCACACGGCCGGGACGCTGGTGCTGGCGACCGTCGCCACCGCCTTCCCCGTGGCCGCGCACTTCTCCGGGCACGCGATCGGGCTCGCGGCCTGCGTCGTCCTCGGCATGCTGATCGCGAACTTCGCAACCGCGATCGTCCCGCCGGTGCTGATCTTCTCCTATCTGTTCCAGAACCTGTTCGTCGCCCTGGTCTCGCCGCACCTCGGCAGCCTCGACGACTTCAACGCCATCCGCGCCTACAATTTCGTGCTCACCGCCGCCGCCTGGACGGTGGTCGCCGCGCATTACTTCACGTCGCGGCAGTCGTTCGACCGGCGCCTGCGCCGGCTGATGGACGTATCCTTCCTGGCGCTCGGCATCGTCGCGGTCTATTTCGCGATCGGCCTCGCGTCCAATCCAAAAGGGGCGGCCGTCTATCTGCGCAACATCGCGACGCCGTTCATGCTGTTCCACTGCTTCGCCTTGATCGGGTTCAGGTTCCGTATCGCCGTCCAGGGAGCCTTCGTCGTCATGGCCTGGGCGCTCGTCGCCTACGGCTACGGCGAGGCGCTGATGCAGGAGCGGCTGTTCGAGCTCACCAACGGCGGCACCTACGTGGAGCTGAGCAGCCGGGTCAACGATCCGGCTGCCTGGCTGAAGGAGCTGCAGCAATACGGCCGCGTGCTGCGCAGCTATTTCGACACCCTGGCCGTCGATTTCCTGAACACGCCGCTGCTCGGCGACCTTCGCATCACGGTGCACCGCCTGCTCGGTCCCAATTTCCACGCCATCAGCTATGCCTATGCGCTTGCGTTCTTCGCTCTGGTGCTGGCGGCGTCGGGCAACGTGCTTTACCTGCTGGCCGCCGCGCCGCTTCTTGTGCTGATCGGCTCGAAGGGCGCGATCGTCCTGGTGATCGCGGCCATCGCCGGACTGATCGTCAGCAGGTTCATCCGCTGGCGCGGACTGTTCTGGCTCTACGTCGCCGCCCTGCTCGCATGGGCCGCGGCCGGCATCGTGATCGGTCTGCGCGCCGGGGATTATCACGTGATCGGCTTCCTCGGCGGGCTCGAGAACTTTGCCCATCACCCGCTCGGCCAGGGACTCGGGTCCGGCGGCAATCTGCGGCTCGACACGACGCAGATCGACTGGAGCCGCTCCCAGCAGCTCGGGCAGACGGATGTCGCGGTGGAAAGCGCGGTCGGGGTCATGCTGTCGCAGATGGGCTTCGGCGCCATCGCGATCCTGCTGGCGGCGCTGTGGATCGTGTGGCGGGTGTGGACGCTCTACATGCACACGGGCGATCGCCTGACCGGCATTGCCGCGCTCGGACTGTTTGCCATCCTGGTGAACGGCATCTTCCAGGAAGAGGCACTATTCGCTCCATTGGCGTTCGGCACGATGATGGCGCTGGCGGGGCTTCTGCTCGGGCGCAGTTGTCGAGCGGAGACGGCGGCGGAGCCGCGATCGGCTTTGGGCGGCGCAGATCTGCGGCAGGCAGCCCGATCGTGATCAAGACCATTCAACGCGCGTCCGTCCGCTTTGCCGAAGACAAGACGGCGCAAGGCGCGCTGGGCGCGTTCGCCATCAAGGTCGGCAGCTCCTTTCTCAACATCGCGATGCTGACGATCGCGGCCCGCGAACTGGGCCCCGCCGAGTTCGGGCTGTTCGCGATCTGGTTCAACGCCATCTCGTTTCTGGCGGTCATCGCGCTGTGCGGCCAGGAGACGCTGATCGTCCGGTCGTGGAGCGAATACATTCAACAGCGCAGGTTCGATCTCGCGCGCGGCGCCGTGTCGTTCGGCATCGCGGTGTGCCTGTCGGCGGCGATCGTCGCGGCGGTCTGCGTCGCGGTGGCGAGCCTTGCGACCGGCTGGGGCCGTTCGCCCGGGCTGCTGATCGCGGCGTGCCTGTTCCTGATCGTGCAAACGCTCGCCTGGTTCAGCTCGAACGCCGCGCGCACCATCGTCGGCTTCCTGTTCGGCGAGGGCCTGCGCGAGACCTGGCGCCTGGTGGTCATCGTCGGCACGCTGGCGCTGGCCTTCGCCCACATCCACGTCACGACCGCGATGATGTTCGCCATGTGCGTCATCGGCGTCAGCCTGCTCGTGCTGGTGCAGGCCGTGGCGATCGTGCGCAGCCTGCCGCACGAAGTGAAGACCGCGGCGCCGGCGAGCGACGTGGCGGGGTGGAGCAGGCGATCGCTGCCCATGTGGGCGGCCGCCTTCCTCGACGCGTCGAGCCAATATCTGGAAGTGGTCCTGCTCGGGCTGCTGCTCAGTCCGGTCGCGGCGGGCGGCTACTTCGTGGCGGCACGGCTCGCCAACATTTTCGCCATGATCGCCGGCGGCATGGCGAACTATTCCGCATCCACCATCGCGTCGCTGTTCTTCCGCGGGCGGCGGCCCGAGCTGCAACAGTCGTTGCGGACGGTCTCGCTGACCGTCGCCGGGCTGGTCGCGGCGGGCCTGCTGGTGATTTTCGTCGGCGGCGATCTGCTGCTGACGATCTTCGGCAGGACCTACGTCGACCAGCACGCCATCCTGATCGTGCTCTCGATCGGCAGCGCGGTGGCGGCCCTGGGCGGCCCGGCCATGTACGTGCTGCTGCTGACCGGGCACGAAAGCCTGTACTCGCGGGTGGTGGTCGTCGGGCTTGTCCTGCGCTGCCTCGCGCTGATCGTCTTCACGCCGCTGTTCGGCGCGATCGCCGCGGCGGTGGCATGGACCGCCTCGCTGATCGCCACCACCATCGCGCTCAACCTCGTCTGCCGGCGCCTCGTCGGCATCGATCCGTCGGTGTTGGCGCTGCTCGACCCTTCGCCGAGCGCGCCGATCGCCGTGCCGCACGACATGCGGCCGGACGCGAAGCAACACTGAACCTCCGACACCTGGGAAGCTCCATCATGCGCCTGATCGTCCGCCTCGATCCGAAACTGCTGAGACAATGGCACCTGCGCGCGGTGCAGCGCCTGGCGCGGCGGCCGCACACCGAGCTTGGCGTCGAATGGACGCACGCCTGCGAGACGCTTCCCTTCGCGGCCGTCGCGCTGGCCGCGGCGGAACGGCGGGTGCACCGCCTGCCGCGCGGCGATGCGCTGGCCGCGGCGACGGCCGCGGAGTTCGCGCCGTTCATCGCGCGCAAGAGCTTTCGCACCGACCTCGTTCTCGACCTGTGCAATGCCGGCGCTCGGCCGGACGAGCCGACGTGGCAGCTGCGCTTCGACGGCGCCAAGGGGGAGGCCGCGATCGTCGGCGCCTTGACGCAGTCGCGGACTCCCGTCGTCGCGGTAGTCGACGCATCGAGCGACGCCGAAATCGTCAGTGGGCATCCCGGCACCCAAGGCGGACGCGCCCTCGTCAACGCCTTCGACGACGTGATGGCGCGCACGATGACGCTGATCGCGGCGGCCCTCGACGGCGCCGCCCGCCGGCATGCAGGCGATCGTCCGGACGCGGCAATCGCGACCAATGCGGGGATCGCCAGGTTTGCGATCAAGGGGTTGTGTTACGAGATCATATCGCAGGTCTACCGGCGCCTGTTCTTCGCGCCGCACTGGCGGATCGGCTGGCGGTTCGTCGACGACGCCGACCTGGTCGACCTGCGCGCGCTTCCGGCGAGCGGATGGCGCGTGCTGCCGGACGATCGGGTTCGCTTCTACTCGGATCCTTTTCCGGTCGCGAAGGACGGCCGCACCTATGTCTTCGTCGAAGATCTCGACCACCGCGTCGGGCGCGGCGTGATCTCCGTGGTCGAGTTCGATGCGTCCGGGCCGATCGGCGCGCCGCGTCCGGTCCTCGATACCGGCTCGCACCTGTCCTATCCGTTCGTGTTCGAGCACCGGGGCGACATGTGGATGATCCCGGAGAGCTGCTGCGCCGGCACGATCGATCTTTACCGCGCCGAGCGCTTCCCGGACGGCTGGGTCAAGCAGGCGACGCTGGTCGAGGGCGTCGTCGCAAGCGACGCAACGCCGTTCGAGCATGCCGGCCGCTGGTGGATGTTCGCGACGGTGCAGACCGACGGCGGATGCCATTCCGATGCGCTGCACATCTGGTCGGCGCCCGACCTGCTCGGGCCGTGGACCCCGCATCGGCGCAATCCGGTGCTGGTCGATCTCGCGACCGCGCGGCCCGCCGGCCGCGTCATCCGCCGCGACGGCAAGCTGATCCGGCCGTTCCAGGACTGCCGCAACGGCTACGGCGCGGCGCTCGGCCTGGCCGAGATCACCCGCCTCGACGACGACGGCTTCGAACAGCGCGTCGAGACGCTGCTGCGGCCGGGCCCGCTGTGGCCCGGGCGCAAGCTGCACACGCTCAATCGCGCCGGACGGCTCGAGTGCATCGACGGCTCGGCGTGGTCGAGCAAGGTCTTGCAGCGCCTGCGGCCGGGACGGCAAACGCGACACGCCGGCACGATCGCCCGCGTCAGCGACCGCGCCGCGATCCTGCGAATTTGGTAAACGCCTGAAGCGCTCTCTGGCCTCATGGTGAGGAGCGCCGCAGGCGCGTCTCGAACCATGGCCACGGATTCGCGTGTCGCCATCCCTCGAGACGCTCGCTTCGCTCGCTCCTCGGGATGAGGCTGAGAAGTTCATCAACAAATTAACCTTGCCGACCTTTGTGAGCTTTCGCAGCAAATAAATCCAATCGACGGCATCGCGGCATCTGCCCCCGCGTCCTGGCACGATTCTGGCGACGAACGCCGCGGCATTGGAGCCGCTGTCTCAGTTCGGGACGGCGCAGGAGCGGGCACGCATGAACATCATGCCCAAATACCTGCCGGCCATCGCCAACCCGTCGCATTGGTGGGTGGCAGTCGGCCGGCGCACGATCAGCACGGTCGGCGTCCTCGCCGACGCCGGCGTCATCGTTGCGATGTCCTGCCTGACCGGCGCCGTCTATCACGAGATCGTTTACGGCAATCTCGGGCCGTTGACCGATTTCGTCGAGGTCGGCCTCGTCGCGGCAAGCATCTTCGTGCTGCCGGGCCTGTTTCACGGCGAATACGCGCTCTCGCACTATTTCTCCTTCCGCCCGCATGTGCGCCGCGCGACCATGCTGTGGAACATCACGCTGCTCTGCCTGCTCACCCTCGGATTCCTGGTCAGGATGACCGAGGACTATTCGCGCGGGGCCATGGTCCTGTTCTACCTGACCGGCCTCCCGGGCATCCTCGTCGCGCGTTACGCCCTGGTGCGCACCGTCATTCTCGGCAGCAAGCTCGGCGTGCTCTCGGCCCAGCGCGTATTCCTGATCGGCAGCGAGCAGGACATCAACACGTTCATGCGGCGCTATCAGCCGTGGAATCTCGGGCTGCAGACCGTCGGCGCAAACCGCTTCACGCCGCTGCCGCCCGACACGCCGCCGGCGGCGCGGCGCCGGGCGCTCGAAGCCGACCTCAAGCAGGCGATCGAATCCGCGCGCGCGCTCGCGCCGGAGGCCGTCTTCGTGATCGCGCCGTGGTCGGACGTCGCGACGATCGACCATTGCGTCGAAGAATTGCTGACCATCCCGGTGGAAATCCATCTCGGTCCGGAGCGCATCCTCGATCGGTTCGACCATGTGCGCATCTCGAAGTTCGGCTCCATGGCGACGCTGCAGCTCACGCGCGCCCCTCTCTCGTCGTTCGAAGTGCTGCAGAAACGGGTCTTCGATGTCGTGATGGCGACGGCCGCGCTCGTGGTGCTGGCGCCGCTCCTGGCGTGCGTCGCGGTCGTGATCCGCCTCGACAGCCACGGCCCGGTGCTGTTCATGCAGCGGCGCTACGGATTCAATCAGCAGCCGTTCCGCATCATCAAGTTCCGCACCATGACCACGCTGGACGACGGCGAGGTCATCCGCCAGGCGCGCCACGACGACCGCCGCATCACGCGCATCGGCCGCTGGCTGCGCCACTGGAACATCGACGAGCTGCCGCAGCTGTTCAACGTGCTCAAGGGCGACATGTCGCTGGTCGGCCCGCGCCCGCACGCGCTGTGCCACGACCGCGACTACGAACAGCGCATCTCGCTCTACGCCCGGCGCCACAACGTGCGCCCGGGCATCACCGGATGGGCGCAGGTCAACGGGATGTGCGGGGAGACCGACACCGACGACAAGATGCGGCGGCGGGTCGATTACGATCTCTACTACATCGACAATTGGTCGATGCTGCTCGACCTGCGCATTCTGCTGCTCACGGTATTTTCGCGCAGCGCCTACCGCAACGCTGTGTGAGATGCCTGTTTCTTCACCTCTCCCCGCTTGCGGGGAGAGGTCGACGCGCGAAGCGCGTCGGGTGAGGGGGCGTTCAAAGTGTTCGCATTTCCTCTTAGGCCCCCTCACCCCACCCTCTCCCCGCACGCGGGGAGAGGGTGCCCGCGAGCAGCGGACGCTGTCACATCGCGCACATGAACGAGCTGATCTGGCGCTCCCAGTTGGTGCCGAGATCCCGATAGGCGCCGGGAGCGAGCCGCATCGCGTCGCCGCCGAACTGGGGCTCGGTCGAGAAGTCCCAGGTTCCCGCCACGACCTGGATGGACGTGATCTGCTTGTTCCACTGGTCGTTCAGCAGGGGCTGGTCCTCGGTCGTCCGCAGCGGCGCGCCGGCCAGATCCTTGTTCTGATAGACGACGACCTCGCAGCCCTGGCGCGGCGCGACGGCGACCGGGCGCACGACCGGCTGCGCCGCCCGCGTCAGGCGCACGCGCGGACAGAACTCGACGCACTGCGGAACGCCATAGCCGTCCTCGGTCGCGACCTCCTGCCAGCGCAGCGCGCAGCCGTCGTCGGTGAAGCCGGTGCAGACCGGCTGGGCCAGCACCACGTAGCCTTCCGGATAGAAGAAGTCCGGCCCGATCGCGTAGCCGGTCAGAAGCCCGATAGCGATGAGGCTGCGCCACACGCCGCCGATCCAGATGCGGCGGCTGCTGGTGAAGAGGTTGATGCGCTTGCTGTTGATGACGGCGATGTTCGTCGCCTTGATGGGGGCAACAGTCTTCAGCCCCTTCGGCCCGATCAGACCGACCCCGGCCTTGAGTCCCTTGGCGCCGCCGACGGCCTTGAGCCCCTTGAGCGCGCTGCTCGTGCCCGTTCCTTTCAGGCCGGTGACGACGCCGGACTTGTGCGTTCGCACAGTCCGGCTGACCTTCAGGCCTTTGGATACGTTTTGGGTGCGCAGCGTGCGGGTTGCGACGGATCGCGTGGTGACGGATCGGGTCGTCACCGGGCGGGCGGTGAACGAGCGGCCGCCGGCGCCGCCCATGCGCGCGGCCGAGAAATCGGTCGGACCGGCGGCCCGCGCGAAGATCGCGCGTTGGTCGGAGATCTCGCCGGCGAGCGCGGTATCGCCGCCTCTCGCCGCTCCGCCGAGAATCGGCAGGCTGATCGCCAGCAGGCCGGCGGCCGCCAACGCACCGGTGATCTTGCGCATCGTTTTCCCCCTGTTGCGGCGCTTGCGTGCGCCAAGGCCCCACTGCGTGGGGCCGGCTCAAATCCTAGCGCATTTGGCTCATGCCACAAGCGGCGCGCGGCCCGACAGCGGCGCGGCCGGATACGAAATCTTCATGCGCGGACCCTAGGCTGCCGCGGCAATTCGCGGAACCGCAGCGGTGCTTACGTTGTTGAGAAACCTGGAAGCGGCCCAGCGGCAACCGGGGGCTTTCACACGAGAGTGAACGCCGGCGGCGAGCGGGGACGGTAGGTTCGCCGATAGAGCGGGGGTCCAACTTGGCTCGTCTTGCAAATCGCGGGCCGTTGCCGAGCCGTGGCGGCAGGGCGCGGGGAAAAGGCGCGGCCCCTGGCCTGGGCGCGGCGCTGGCGCTCGGGCTCGCGGCGGCGATTGGCGCGCCGGTCGAGGCCGCCGCCTACTACCCGTACTTCATGGACCGGTACTACATCCCCGACCAGTACATCGCGCGCCCCTACGCGCCGCACCGGCGTGGCGACACCGCCAGGCGCGGCCAGGCCGAGCGCCGGCGCGGCGAGGCCGCCAAACGCAGCCAAGCCGAAAAAACGCCGCGCGGCCCCCTGCACCTCGTGGTGTCGATCGCAAGTCAGAGCGTCTCGCTCTATGCCGACGGCGCGTTCGTCGCGCGCGCCCCGGTGTCGACCGGCATGCGCGGGCATCCGACGCCGACCGGCATCTTCACGGTCATCCAGAAGCACAAGTGGCACCAGTCGAACATCTACAGCCTCGCGCCGATGCCCTACATGCAGCGGATCACGTGGTCGGGCGTGGCGCTGCACGCGGGCGTGCTGCCCGGCTATCCGGCCTCGCACGGCTGCATCCGCCTGCCGTACGACTTCGCCACGCGGCTGTGGGGCATCACCCGGATGGGCACGCGCGTGATCGTCGCCCGCAGCGACGTGGCGCCGGTCGAGATTGCCCATCCGCATCTCTTCGCACCCAAGCCGAAGACGGAGACGCCGGCGGCGGTGCACAACCCGCCGGCGGGGCTCGACGCCATTCGCCCCTCGGTGCATCCGGAGCCGGGCGAGCAGGCCCGGCCCGCCGACCCGGGAAAGAGCGGCGAGAGCGCCAGCCCGCCGATGGTCCGGATCGCCGGCGCGGCGCCGCCGACCGACGCCGCCCCGCCGGGCGCCGCGGCGGTCCCGGCTCCGCCGACGCCGCGCAAGACCGGCGTGGTGTCGGTGTTCGTCAGCAGGAAGACCGGCAAGCTCTACGTTCGCCAGAACTATCAGCCGCTGTTCGAGGCGCCGGTCGCGATCCGCAATCCCGAGCGGCCGCTCGGCACCCACGTCTACACGGCCATGGAGCTGAAAGAGGACGGCGCCGGCATGCGCTGGACGGCGGTGACCATGCCGGCCGACGCGCCGGTCAACACGGAAAGCCTGCGCCCGCACGGCAAGCGCAAGGCGCGGGAGGACGAGGCGCGCGCCGCCCCGGTGGACATCAGGCTCGTGCGGGCGGCCGGCGAAGCGCTCGATCGCATCGAGATGCCGCAGGACGCGGTCGAGCGCATTTCCGAAATCCTGATCCCCGGCTCATCGCTCATCGTGTCCGATCAGGGCATCAGCGACGAGACGGGCAGCGATACGGATTTCATTATCCTGACGCGCTAGCCTCGTTATTGACCACATTTCTGCGGAAATGCGGTATCCACCTCGGATCAAGTCGGGGCAGGCTTTTCAGAAAATTGTTTCTAGAGCATGTCCCGTTCCTTCGGAATCGGGACATGCTCTAGAATCATTGATTGGCGCATGTTCTTGTCGGCGAACCGGTACCCACCCCGGATCAAGTCCGGGGCAGGCTTTCGCCGGAACATGCGCTAGCGCCGGCGGCTCGCCACCGGCGCGAGCATGCGAACGAGGCCTTATCAGAACTTCATGCCGAGCGCGGCGCGCACGTTGCTGAGGTGGACGGTTTGATCCTGGAACTTGCCCAACCCGATATATTCCCATTCGGCGCGCATGAACAGGTTCGACACAAGCATTACGTCGACTCCGATGCCCGCCGCATACCCGAAACCAAAAGCGTTTTCTCTAATTTCCGACGCGGTGGTCGGGCCGACTGAGAAAGGAGGTCGCGGGATGGCGGGCGGGGGTGCCGCGTCGATCCCGGTCGTCATAGCCGTGACGCTACGCGACACATCGGCCCGCGCCGCCGCAAATCCGGCGAAGACGTAGGGCAGGAAGCGGCCGATCTCCCACCCGGCCCGCCCCCGGAATGTTGCATAGT